>Ga0209256_1000197_pt1 | contig 114432 bp, 92 predicted proteins | sample AraplaCol_mCL_r2_2_FD_184270 | JGI IMG/M metagenome (GOLD analysis project Ga0209256, IMG submission 184270) | Arabidopsis root microbial communities from North Carolina, USA - plate scrape MF_Col_mCL_r2 (SPAdes) (version 3) | ecosystem: Host-associated > Plants > Roots > Endosphere | place... | reverse complement strand
GAAGCCCTTTCAAAACCAAATAACCCAATGTGCTGCTTCAACCCATCGTGAACCACTCATACGAAGGCGCTGCATTCAGGCGATCCGATTATGTGTGACAGGATTGGCGGTTCGCAACGCGTCAAGCCGGTTGTTGTTTTTCGGCTTATGCGCGCAAACCCCGAGCAGTGTCGGAAGCGCTGGAAATCCCTCGCCCCCGGCTTTACATCGGGGCAAAACCGGCTCCCGAGACCCCCCGCCGGCGCTCGGTGTTTTCCACTATGCGGGTGAACCCACCCCCTGATCGCACAAGGTGACGCCCATCGCCCTCCAGCGCCCGCCGTCCACACCCGTCCCGCTCACGCCCGAGCTGCGCATCGTCTCGCTGGTTCCGTCGGTGACCGAACTGCTGTTCGCCCTCGGACTGGGGCCTTGGGTGGTCGGTCGCACCGGTTTTTGCATTCATCCCGCGCAGGCGGTGTCAGCAATATCAAAGATCGGTGGAACCAAGGACGTCAATCTCCGCAAGTTGCGGATGCTGGCCCCGAGCCATGTCATCGTGAACGTTGATGAAAACCGGCTCGAGACGGTCCAGGCCCTGCGCGAATTCGTCCCCCATGTGGTGGTGACGCATCCCTGCGCACCCGCTGACAACCTGACCTTGGTCACCCAGATGGTGGAGATGGTGGAGGTTTTTGCCGCCGATTGGAGGGTCAGGTCTGAACTCACCGGCAGAAATCTCCAAGGCTCGCAAGAAAGTTCGACAGGGACGGATTCGCTCCCGCGTGTCCCCGATCTCCGTGACCGGGCGAACCGGCTGGCCGACGCCCTGCGGGAGGAACTGGCGGTCTGTCGGGCCCTGCGGGCAGCGGGCGAGGGGCGGCCGGCGCCGCGCGTCCTCTACCTGATCTGGCGCGACCCCTGGATGACGGTCGCCCGCGATACCTATATCTCCCGCATGCTCGCGGAGGTGGGCTGGTCGACCTGGCCCCCGGTCGAGGGCGGCGAGCGCGGCGCGGCGCGCTATCCGGTGCTGACGGGCGACGAGCCCTGGCTGGCCGGCGTCGACGAACTGCTGCTCAGTTCCGAGCCCTACCGGTTCGGCGCCCAGCACCTGGCCGAAGCCCAGGCGCTGTGCCCGAACGCCAGGGTGCGCCTCGTCGATGGCGAGTTGGTCAGCTGGTATGGCCCGCGCGCCGCCGAGGGGCTGCGTTACCTTCGCGGACTGTCCGCCGCTCCGCGATGATCGCGCCCATGAGTTCGACCGCGCCCGCCCCGTCATCGCCCACCCTGCCGCCCGCGCCGTTCGCCGGCCAGGTCCTGCTGCTGGAGGACGACCCCGCCATCGCCCAGACGGTCAGCTTCGTGCTGGAACGCGAGGGCTACCGCGTCCGCGCCTGCGGCTGGCTGCACGAGGCCCGCGCCGCGCTATCCACGACGCCGCCGGACCTGGCGATCCTGGACGTGGGCCTGCCCGACGGCAACGGCCTGGACCTGTGCCGCGAACTGCGCCAGGGCCCGCTCGGGCGCCTGCCGGTGCTGATGCTCAGCGCGCGCAGCGAGGAGAGCGACAAGGTGCTGGGGCTGGAACTCGGCGCGGACGACTACCTCGCCAAGCCCTTCAGCAACCGGGAGCTGGTGGCGCGGGTGCGGGCGCTGCTGCGGCGGGCCCAGGCCCCCGCGGAGCCGAGCGCGCCGGCCGTGGCCGGTTTCCTCGTCGAGGCCGAGGGCTCCCGCGTGCGTTTCCATGGCGAGCTGCTGCCCTTGACGCGCCGCGAGCTCGGCCTGCTGCTGCGCCTGCTGAAGGCGCCCGGTCGCATCCACAGCCGCGAGAGCCTGCTCGATGCCGTCTGGGGCCTGGACGCCGACAGCGGCGACCGCACCGTCGACACCCACATCAAGACGCTGCGCGCCAAGCTGCGCCAGGTGCGCCCGGAGCTGGACCCCATCCGCACGCACCGCGGCATGGGCTACTCGCTGGAGTGACGGCGCATGCGCCTGGGCCTGCGGCTGTTCCTCGGCTTCTTCCTGGTGGCGGGCCTGAGCGCCTTCATCCTGCTGCGCGTGGTGCTGGGCGAGTTCAAGCCCAGCGTGCGCGAGGTGATGGAAGACATGATGGTGGACACCGCCAACCTGGTGGCGGCGCTGGCCCGCGATGAACTGGCCGCGATGCCGCCCGGCGGCGACCTGGTGGGCACCGCTTTCGCGCAGCGGGTGAAGGACTACGCGGAGCGGCCGGTGGACGCCCGCATCCTCAGCGCCCGCAAGCGCACGCTGGATTTCCGCATCTATGTCACCGACGCCGCCGGCCGCGTGGTGCTGGACACCAGTCCCGCGCCGGCGGTCGGGCAGGACTACTCGGCCTGGAATGACGTCGCCCGCACGCTGCGCGGCGAATACGGCGCCCGGACGACGCCGGAACAGCTCACGCCCTACGGCAACGCCGGCGACCTGGGCAACGGCAAGGACGCGCAGGGCAGCCCGGTGATGTACGTGGCCGCGCCGGTGCGCCTGGACGGCCGCACGATCGGCGTGGTCACTGTCGCCAAGCCGGCCGCCGCGGTGCAGCAGATCATCTACCGCGCCGAGCGCCGCATCTGGATCGCGGGACTGTCGCTGCTGGCGGTGTCGCTGGCGGTGGGCGTGGCGGTGACGGCCTGGATGATCGTCACCGTGCGGCGCCTGCGCCGCTACGCCCAGGAAGTGCAGATGGGCGAGCGCCAGGCGCCGCCCAAGGTGCCCGGTGAACTCGGCGACCTGGCCCATGCGATGGACGCGATGCGGGAGCGGCTCGATGGGCGCGAGCGCCTCGAGCACATGGCGCGCGCGCTCACGCATGAGCTCAAGAGCCCGCTGGCGGCGCTGCGCGGAGCCGGCGAGCTGCTGCAGGACGACCTGCCGGCGCCGGACCGCCAGCGCTTCGCCGCGCAGGTGGTCTCGCAGAGCGAGCGCATGACGGAACTGGTCGAGCGGCTGCTGGCGCTGTCGACGCTGGAGTTGCGGCGCGGGCCGGCGCATCCGCGGCCGGTGGCGCTGGCGGCCGCGGTCGACGAGGTGCTCGCGCAACTCGACGACCGCCTGGCGCAGCAGGCGCTGACGGTGCGCTGGCTGCGCCGCGACGAGGTCGAGCTGCAGGCCGACGCCGAGATGCTGATGCTCGCCATCAGCAACCTGCTGGTCAACGCGATCGACTTCTCGCCCGCCGGCGCGGAGCTGACGCTGCAGGTCGGCATCGAGCCCGCGTCCGGGGCGGGCGGCCGCCGCGCGTTCTTCGAGCTCCGCGACCAGGGGCCCGGCGTGCCGACCGCCGCGTTCGCGCAGCTGGGCGAGCGCTTCTTCTCGACGGCGCGACCGGGCAGCCTGCGCAAGGGCTCCGGCCTGGGCCTGGCGATCGTGCGCCAGATCGCCGGCCTGCACCGCGGCGACCTGCGCTTCGAACCGGCCGAGCCCGGCCTGCGCGTGCGGCTCTCCTTCCCACACTTCACGGCCGCCACACAAACTTCGTCCTGAGCTCACCCCGGCTGCCGAGACTGCCGCCTTCCCTGGATGGCCCGCGGGCAAGGAGAGGACGAATGCAGAGCAAGGCGCTGTGGTGGAAGCTGCTGATCCTGGGCGGCGTGACGCTGCTGTTGCTGATGGTGCTGATGCGCATCGGCTGGCTGGTCGACGAGCGCCAGCAGCGCCAGCGCGCCGCCGAGGCCAGCGTGGCGCTGGCGCAGGCCGGGCCGCAGGTGCTGCTCGGGCCGGTGCTGCAGCGCAGCTGCACCGAGGAGTGGGAGAACGTCAGCGGGACCGGCAAGGACCAGACACGCACCGCCGAGCGGCGCGACTTCGTGCTGTCGGCGGTGCCGGTAGAACTGGCCGTCGACGGCACGCTGAACCAGGAGCAGCGCCAGCGCGGCCTGTTCAAGGTGAACGGTTACGCGGGCGAGGTCGCGCTGCAGGCGCGCTGGGCGTCGCTCGGCGCGCTGGTGCCGGTGGCCGAGCACAAGGGCCGGTTGAACTGCGAGGACCCGCGCGTGATGGTCGCCGTCAGCGACGCGCGCGGCCTGCGCGCGGTGACGCTCCAGCGCGGCACGGAGTCCCTGGCGGTGCGCCCGGGCACCCGTCACGGCAGCTATCCGCATGGCCTGCACGCCGTGCTGCCGGACTCCGCGCTGGACCAGCCGCTGAGCTTGACGGTCGCCATCAAGCTGATCGGCATGACCGACTTCGGCATCGTGCCCGCCGCGTCCGCGACGCAGGTGAAGCTGCGCTCGAACTGGCCGCATCCCAGCTTCGGCGGCCGCTTCCTGCCGATGTCCCGGCGGATCGACGACAGCGGCTTCGAGGCGCAATGGCAGGTCACCGAGCTCGCCACGACCGCGCCGCGCGACGTGCTCGCCGGCTTCGCGCTGCCCGGCGTGGCGCGGGATCCGGATGCCGGCCCCGCCGCGTATGCGCCGGCCCGGGTCGCCGGGCAGGAGGGCCGCACCGAGGTCGTGGCGGACACGCTGGCCTTCTCGATGATCGACCCGGTCAACCCGTATGTGATGAGCGATCGCGCCATCAAGTACGGCCTGATGTTCATCGTGCTGACCTTCGTCAGCGTCGGCTTGCTGGAGCTGCTGTCCGGCCGCCGCGTGCATCCGGTGCAGTACCTGCTGGTCGGCCTGGCGATGACGCTGTTCTTCCTGCTGCTGCTGAGCCTGTCGGAGCACCTGAGCTTCCCGGTCTCCTATGCGCTGGCGGCCGGCGCGGCCGTCGGGCTGCTGGCTTTCTACGGGGCTTCGATGCTCGGCGCGGCCTGGCGCGGCCTGGGCTTCGGCGCGCTGGTCGCGGTGCTCTACGGCGCGCTGTACGTGCTGCTCAGCCTGGAGACGGCCTCGCTGCTGGTCGGCGCGACCCTGCTCTTCGCGGTGCTGGCCGCGGTGATGGCGCTGACGCGGCGCATCGACTGGTACGCGCTGGGCGGGCGCACTGCGGATCCGCCGGAGCTCGCGCCCGCGGGCACTCCGTGACAACGCGGTTGCCGCCCGCCCGCGGCTCGGTCAGCATGGGTCTCCACGGACCCTGGACGACAAGAGAGACATGGGCGGAGACAACCCTGCGGGCGGACCGGCGACGGTCCGCGAGGCGGCCTCGGGCCGCTTCGACTTCATCATCGTGGGCGCCGGCACCGCCGGCTGCCTGCTGGCCAACCGGCTGTCGGCCGACCCCGCCAAACGCGTGCTGCTGCTCGAGGCCGGCGGCCGCGACGACTACCACTGGATCCACATTCCCGTCGGCTACCTGTACTGCATCGGGAACCCGCGCACCGACTGGCTCTTCAAGACCGAGCCCGACGCCGGCCTGAACGGCCGCAGCCTGCGCTACCCGCGCGGCAAGGTGCTGGGCGGCTGCTCCAGCATCAACGGGATGATCTACATGCGGGGCCAGGCCCGCGACTACGACGGCTGGGCCGCCGCCTCCGGCGACGACGCCTGGCGCTGGGACGCGGTGCTGCCCTACTTCCGCCAGCACGAGGACCATTGGCGGCTGGACGACGGCGCCGAGCGGCCGCCGGGGTTCGATCCCGCCCTGCATGGCCACGGCGGCGAGTGGCGCGTGGAGAAGCAGCGGCTGCGCTGGGCGGTGCTGGACGCGTTCGCCGCCGCCGCGCAGGAGGCCGGCATCCCGGCGACGCCGGACTTCAATCGCGGCAACAACGAAGGCGTCGGCTACTTCGAGGTCAACCAGCGCGCCGGCTGGCGCTGGAACACGGCCAAGGCCTTCCTGCGACCGACCTGCTATCGCCGCCCCAACTTCGAGATGTGGACCGGCACGCAGGCGCAGCGGCTGCTGCTCGAGCAGGTCGACGGCGCGACGCGCTGCGAGGGCGTGCTCGTGCGCACGCCCCAGGGGCTGGAGGAGATCCGCCTGAACCCGGGCGGCCAGGTGCTGCTCGCCGCCGGCGCGATCGGCTCGCCGCACCTGCTGCAGCTGTCGGGTCTGGGCCCGGCGGCGCTGCTCCAGCGGCACGGCATCCAGGTCGTGCGCGACCTGCCGGGCGTCGGTGGCAACCTGCAGGATCACCTGCAGATCCGCGCGGTGTTCCAGGTGGAGGGCGTCAGCACGCTCAACACGCTGGCGTCGAGCTGGTTCGGCAAGGCGCGCATCGGGCTCGAGTACGCGCTGCGCCGCACCGGACCGATGAGCATGGCGCCGTCGCAGCTGGGCGCGTTCGCCCGGAGCGGTCCGGACAAGGCCTGGCCCGATTTGCAGTACCACGTGCAGCCGCTGTCGCTGGAGGCCTTCGGCGAGCCGCTGCACGGCTTCAACGCGTTCACGGCCAGCGTCTGCAACCTCAATCCCACCAGCCGCGGCAGCGTCGCGATCCGCAGCGCGGATGCGGCCGATGCGCCCCTGATCGCGCCCAACTACCTCAGCACCGCCGAGGACCGCGAGGTCGCCGCGCGCAGCCTGCGACTGACACGACGCATCGTCGAACAGCCGGCGCTGGCGCGCTACCGGCCCAGCGAATACAAGCCCGGCGTGCAGTTCCAGACGGACGAGGAGCTGGCGCGGCTGGCGGGGGACATCGCGACGACGATCTTCCATCCCGTCGGCACCTGCCGCATGGGGCGCGGCGACGACGACGGCGCGGTGGTCGACAGCCGCCTGCGCGTGCGCGGCGTGAGCGGCCTGCGCGTCATCGACGCCAGCGTGATGCCGACGATCACCAGCGGCAACACGAATTCGCCGACGCTGATGATCGCGGAGCGCGCCGCCGCCTGGCTGCGCGCCGGGGAATGACCGACGGGGAGGGAGCGGCGGTCAGCCGCTGAAGCGCTCTTCCAGGTAGGCCAGCAGCGTGCGGAGGGTCTGGGCCTCGCCGCCGACCGGGCGGCCGGGGCGTGCGATGTCGTTCCAGGCGAAGAGGTCGACATGCAGCCAGTCCTGCTCGGCCGGGATGAAGGCCTCGAGGAACAGCGCGGCGTTGATCGCGCCGGCCAGCGCGCTGCGACCGGTGTTCACGATGTCGGCGATGCTGGAGGTGATGCCTTCCTTGTAGGGCGCCCACAGCGGCAGGTGCCACAGCGGGTCGTCCATCTTGAGGCCCAGGTCGACCAGGTCGCGGGCGGTGTCCATGTGCCTGGCGAAAAGCGCCGGCAACTGCGCGCCCAGCGCGACGCGCGCGGCGCCGGTCAGCGTCGCCAGGTCGATGATCAGCTCGGGCTTGAACTCGGCCGCGTAGGCGAGGGCGTCGCACAGGATCACGCGGCCTTCGGCATCGGTGTTGCCGATCTCGATGTGCAGGCCGGCGCGCGTCTTGATCACGTCGCCGGGCCGGTAGGCATTGCCGCTGATCGAGTTCTCCACCGCCGGGATGAGCACCTGCAGGCGCACCGGCAGCTTCAGCGCCATGATCAGCGTGGCCAGGCCCAGCGCGTTGGCCGCGCCGCCCATGTCCTTCTTCATCTGGCGCATGCCGTCGGCCGGCTTGATGTCGAGGCCCCCGGTGTCGAAGCACACGCCCTTGCCCACCAGCGTCAGCCGCGGATGCTTGTCGCTGCCCCAGTTCAGCTCGACCAGGCGCGGCGCGCGGCTGCTGGCGCGGCCGACCGCGTGGATGGCGGGGAAGTTCTTCTTCAGCAGGTCGTCGCCGACGATTTCCTTGAACTTGGCGCCATGCTGCTTGCCCACCACGGCGGCGGCCTTCGACAGCTCCTCCGGGCCCATGTGCTCGGCCGGGGTGTTGACCAGGTCGCGCACGGCGAAGATCGCGGTCGCGATGGCCAGCCCCCGCTGGCCGTCCGCGCTGCTCTTGATCAGCAGCTGCGCCGGCTCGCGCTTGCGCGGCTTGTAGAGGTCGAACTGGTAGCAGCCCAGCTCCCAGGACAGTGCCGCAGCCTCGTCCTGCAGCGCCAGGCCCTCCGGCGACAGCGTGTAGTTGCCCTCGGGCAGCGCCAGCGGCAGCGCGGACAGCGCGAACGGATGGGCGGCATGGGCCACGCCGGCGAAGACCTGGGCCAGCTTGCCGTCCTCGCCCGGCACCAGCGCGAAGGTGTCCGGCGCCGCCGAGAAGCCGAGCGTCGCCAGCCATTGCTGGGTGCGCTTGGGCAGCTTGGGGCCGAGGGCCTGGTAGGTGGCGCGATCGAGCGCCAGGATGGGCGTGGCGCGAGCCACCGAGTTCTTGAATTGGACGTTCATCGATGCACCGGTCCGTCGCGGGTCGCGCGGGAGGCCGGCCTTTGGGGGTTGGCGGTGGCGCATTCTCGCTCGCGCTTCCCTCGGTGGAGGGGGTCATGCCGCCGTCCGGGGGCACGCCGCCGACGAGCGTCGCCCGATGGCGGATCGCCGTCAGGAACCGGTGAGGGGAAGGGCGATCAGCAGGACTGCCGCAGGCGCGACAGCAGGGCCTGCGCCGCGGCGGTGGTGCCGGCCGGGGCGCTCGGGCTGGCGGCGGACATCGCCGGGTTGTCCTCGGCCGCCTGGATCAGACGCTGCGCCGCGCCCGGGCCGGGAAGCACCGGGCCGATGAAACACAGCCGCTCGCCCTGGCCGATCAGCAGCGTGGGGAAGGTCTCGACCTCCAGGTCGTCGACCAGTTCGGCGTCGTCCTCGATGTCGACCCAAAGGAAACGGGCACCGGGATGCAGTTGGCGCAAGCTCGCGAAATCATCCCGATAGGTGTCGCAGGTGCGGCACCAGGCGGCGCACAGGCAGGCGACCAGCAGTTCGGACGAGGGGGCCGACGGGGGAGACGAGGGGGACGGCGACACGGCGGACATGGGAGGCGAGCTTAGCGGGAAAGCGCCAGACACGATCGCGTTCGAATGCGTCCAGCGCACCTGATTGGTGCGTCATGCGTGACGATGGCGCGAGCTTTGTTCAGATTTGTGAGGGCGCTGTCAACGCAGTCCCAAAGGCTTGCGTTAGCTGGCACAAAGCGGTCATCCCCCGCTTCCCGACGCTGAAAAGCCAGAGGTCCCCGACCATGATGAAGTTCCAGACCCGTACCGAATCCCAGCCGCGCCGTCTTCCGATGCCGGAACTGGCGAACCACGACAAGGGCCGCAAGCACGAGGCCTTCGAAGTTGCCAGCCTGGGCTGCGACCGCCGCAGCGTCGCGCGCGCCCTGCGCTTCGATCGCAAGCGCTGATCCCCGGCGCGGAAGCCGCCCCTGGTCCGGGGCCGGCTTCCGCCGCCACAGCCGCCGCTCAGTCCTCGTCCTCCGGTGACTGCAGCGGCGCCAGCAGCCGATCAATCTCGTCGGCGCTGAATTTCTCCAGACTTTCGCCGCCATCGCGGCCCAACAGGCCGTCAGCCAGCGCCCGCTTGCGGGCCTGCAGTTCGAGCATCCGCTCCTCGATCGAGCCTTCGATCACCAGCTGGTGGACGAACACCGGCCGCGACTGGCCGATCCGGTGCGCCCGCGCGCGGGCCTGGGCGTCGACCGCCGGGTTCCACCACGGATCCACCTGGATGACGGTATCGGCGGCCGTCAGCGTCAGCCCGACGCCCCCCGCCTTCAGGCTGACCAGCATCAGCGGCGCCTCCCCCGCCTGGAAGCGCCGGACCACCTCCCCCCGTCGCCCTTCGGGGGTGTCGCCGGTGAGCTTCATCAGCGGCACGCCCGCGTCGCGCATCGCGTCCTCGATCAGCGCCAACATGCCGGTGAACTGTGAGAACACCAGGATCGTCCGCCCCTGGGCGATCATCTCGGGCACCTTCTCCCGGAGCCAGGCGAGCTTGGCCGTCTCCATCCCCGGGGCCATCTCGATGCCCGGCACCAGCCGCGGGTCGCAGCAGACCTGGCGCAGCTTCAACATGGCGTCCAGCACCGACATCAGGCCGGAGCCGAAGATGTCGGACTCCTTCAGCAGCCGTCGCACCAGGTGGTCGGCGCCGATCCGGACGCTTTCGTACAGCTGACGTTGCCGCCCCAGCAGCGGGATGCGTTGGGTCAGCACCGTCATCGGGGGGAGATCCCGCGCGACCTCTTCCTTCAGCCGGCGCAGGATGAATGGCCGCACGCGGCTCGCGAGCTCCCGCGCGCGGCGGGCATCCCCGGTCTGCTCGATCGGCTTGCGCCAGTGGCGGGCGAAGGAGCGCGACTCGCCGAGGTAGCCCGGCATCAGGAAGTCGAACTGGGTCCAGAGCTCGCCGAGGTGGTTTTCGAGCGGCGTGCCGGTGAGCACGATCCGCTGCCCGGCGCGCAGCCGCCGCAGGGCCCGTGCGGCGCGCGAGCGCGGATTCTTGACCGCCTGGGCCTCGTCCAGCACCAGCACCGAGAACGTCGGCCGGGTCAGCGCCCGCACTTCGCGCCAGGCCAAACCGTAGCTGCACAGCAGCAGGTCGATCTCGCCCAGGCGCTTGAGCACCTCGCCGCGCTCCGCCGGATCGGCGAGCGCGGCCACCCGCAGGCCCGGCGCGACGCGCGCCGCTTCCTGCGTCCAATTGAAGATCAGCGAGGTCGGAGCGACGACCAGCGCCGGCGCCGTCAGCCGCCCGGCCTGCTTCTCGACCCACAGGTGCGCGAGCGCCTGCGCCGTCTTGCCCAGGCCCATGTCGTCGGCCAGGATGCCGCCCAACTGCTGGCGCGCCAGGTACTGCAGCCACGCCAGGCCCTGCAACTGGTACGGGCGCAGCGTGATCCCCAGCCCGGGCGGCTCGGCCGGCACGGGCGGCGGCCCGGCATCGCGCAGGCGTTGCCACATCGTGCGCAACTCGTCGGCGCCGTAGACCTGCCAACGGCTGTCCGGCGTGTCGAGCGCCGCCAGCCGCGCCGCCTCCCAAGCGGTGAGCGCCACTGGTCCGCGCCTCGATCGCTGCGCGACCAGCACGTCCAGCAGGTTGAGCATCAGCCGCTTGAGCGGCGCAGCGGTCGTGTGCAGGCGACGTCCGCCCGGCGCCTTCAGGCCCACGATCGCGTCGTCGTCGATGCCGGCGATCGCCTCGGCGTAGAGCCAGCGGCGGTCCTTGCGCAGCAGATCCCAGATCATCGGCGCCAGATCGACGCGAGTTCCCTGCACGGTCACCCCCAGGCTCAGCAGCCACGACCCTTTACGGCGCGACAGCGCCAGGCCGGGCAGCCGGTCGGCCTGGCCGGGCATCTCGGGCCGGAATCCTTCATCCGGCACGTCACCCGCAGGCTGGACCTCCAGCGACCAGGCATCGATCGCGACGCTGTGATGCGCGAAGCCGGGCAGACACTCGATCTCCCAGCCGAGACCGCGCAGCCGCGGCAACTCGTCGGCGGCGAAATCGGGAAACAGATCCTCCTGTTCCAGCGTCCAGCAGGGCGTCAGGCCATGGCCGAACGAGGCGTCCCGCCACTGCAGCATCTCCACGTCGACCGCATGCAGGGGCAGCGCCTGCCACTGCTCGAGCGCGGCCGGATCCGCCGGCCAGCGCTCCAGCCGCAGCAGCGTCACGCGATCGCCGCGCGGCCCCAGCTTGCCGTGCGGCCGCATCCCGAGCAGGCCATCGCCGCGGCTCAGGGTCTGCAAGGTCAATTTCGGCGGGAGCGGAACGGGCGGTGCGGTCATCGGGCGCGATTGTCGGTGCCGGCCGCGACGCGCGAGTCGGACCGGCCGCCTAGCCTTCCTTGCGCTCCCTGGCGTCCTTGGGCGCCCGCGGCTTGGGCAGGCCCGTCTTCGCATAGTCCGCCGGGACCTGCATCAGCGCGGCATCCGGCTCGGCGCGGCGAATGTTGCGCAACTGGTAGTTCTGCTCGCCACTGCGCGGATCTCTGGTCTGCGCGCTGACGGTGACCTTGAGATCGGGCGAGGTCCACACCTCGCGGGAGATCACGATCGGCTTCTCGTTCCCGATCTTGCCCGCGGGGATGATGCGCGTTGCCCGACCGCCGGTGACCTTGAGGCCCTCGATCTCCTTGGGCGGCAGGTCGCTCAGCGGCCCGTCGACGCCGGGGACGGTCAGCGGTTCCAGACGCAGAGCCAGGGCCGCCGGGAGCGGCGGCATCGGCGGGGTGGGGCTCGTCGGGGTTTCGACGCGGATGACGCGGACTTCCTGGCCGCCCTCGCCCGGCGCGATCACCACTGGCGTCGCCACGCGCGGCGCGGCGGGCGGCGACGGCGGCCGGGGCGTGTCGCCGCGCGGGGTTGGCTCACCGTGGGCGAAGTTCTCCTGCGCCCAATCGCGCATCTTGCGACCGTATTCGCGCATCTTCTCGTTGTAGTCGCGCATCTTGTCCTGGTACTCGCGCATGCGTTCGCCGTATTCGCGCTGCGCTTCGGCCGAGGCGCGGCCGCCGCCCAGGTAGCGGGCGGTCTTGCGCTCGGGGTCGAGCAGCCAGTTCTCGCCGCTGACCGCGTCGCGCAGGTAGACCATCTTGCGGCCCTGGCGTTCCACCTCCTGCCGTGTGCGGCCCTCGCCGTCCCGGCACAGCTGGCTGGTCTGCTGCCGGACGATGCGATTGCCGTCGGCCAGGGCCTGGACAGTCTCGTGCACGGCTTGCGCGCAATAGGGCGCGCCCTTGACGACGCGCTCGGCGCTCAGGATGTTCGTGGCGACGCCCGACTCAGCAATCAGTTCGGCGACGTCGGGGACCGGAGGCGTCGGCGGGACGGGCGGCACGACGGCGGGCATCGCGGGCGAGGAAGGTGGCGACGGGCGCGGCGAAGCCGACCCATGTGGTTGAGGCGCGGGTCGCGCGTCGGGGGCGGGCGCGGGCTGCGCGTGGACCGCGGTGGCGGCGAACGCCAGGGTGAGGGCTGCGAGTGGGGGGAAGGCGGTGTTCATGGCGGTCTCCAGGAAGCAGGGCAGCGGGAATGAAGAGGCAGAGCGATCCATGTCGAGCGATGAGGACGTCGGTCGGTTCAGGGCATGACGCGCATCGCGAGCACGTCGCCGGAGGCGTGGACGAGCAGTTCCGCCCGCACTGGGGCTGCGGCGTCCGTGGGGTCGTAAGGCAGGCCCAGCAGGGCCAGCCGCTCGCGCGGAACTTCAGCGGGAACGAGCCAGGCGGTGCTCGCGCCGGCCTTCTCGTACGCAGCCCAGCGGTCCGCCGACACCAGCACGATGAAGCCGCTGCCGGGGTTGCCCATCACGGTGGCGCCGGACTCGCCCGGCGGCGCCGAGCCCAGCAGCCACACGCAGGCGACCAGCACCGACGCGCAGAGCGCGGGCCCCGCCAACGCCCAGCGCCACCGGCCGGCCTTGGCGGTTTTCTGCCGGGCGTCGAACTGGCGCCGCATCGCGTCGAGCACCGCGTCATCGCGTTCGCGCGACGGGGCGCGTTGTCTCAGGTCCTGCGCGACGGCCCACAGCCAGTCGGCCAATCGAGCGGTGCGAGGCAGGGAGGAGTCGGTGGTCTTCATCATGCGGACTTCGATGAACGGTCGAACGCGGCGGTGTCGACCCCGGGCCGACACTCGTCCTGCAAGGCGGCCAGCAACCGGGCGCGGCCCCGGTGCAGGCGGCTGCGCAGCGTGTTGAGCTCGACGCCCGCGATGCGCGCCGCCTCGGCATAGGGGCGCTCCTGCAGGTCGACGAGCACCACCGCTTCGCGAAAGGTCCAGGGCAACTGCGCCAGGGCCGCCCACACGCGCGCCTGGTCCTGCGCGCGGACCAGTTGCTGCTCGGGCGCCTCGGCTGGGTCGTCGGCGGTCTCGGCGTCGGTTTCGTCATGGGCGACCGGGCGGTCCCGCCAGCGGCTCAGCAGGTGATGTCTGGCCATGCCGGCGAGGTAGGCACCGAGCGTCCCGCGGCCCGCGTCCCAGCCCTCGGGCCGGCCGGCGAACTGCACGAAGGCCTCCTGCATCGCGTCCGCCGCCCAGTCGGCCTGGCCGCACAGGGCCAGCGCGTAGCGATAGACACCGGGCGACTCGCTGCGATACAGCGGTTCCAGCGCGCCGGCATCGCCCTGGCGCAGGCGGCGCACCAGCGCCGCGCTGGTGGCGCAGGAGGTCGACGCCGAAGGGGCGTCGGGCTCGGCGTCAGGGTTCGGGCGGGCGCGGCCGGCCAGGCGGGTCCACAAGCTCATCGGCGTTCGGCGTGGTCGTTGCGTCGGTGGCGGAACGGCGACCGGCGGTCGCCGAGGAGTTCGGCAGCGCGAGACCGCGTCTCGCAGCATGACCGTATTGCGCGAGCGGCTCCAAAAGTTCCCGGCACGCAAAAAGAACAGCCCGCCAGCGCGCGCACCACCCCCATGTTTCAGGGAAATGACACCTTCGCGCCACACCGGCGGCCCTCGCCCGGGCGCGAGAATAGTGCGGCGTGCGATGTTCGCAAATCGTTTTCGTTGGGGCCATTTTGCGCAAGTGAGGGCCGGCTAACCGTTCCATCTTGGTGCATGCGCCGGGTGAAAACCCCAAGTGCGTGCATGGGGACCGGGTCCTAGCATCCATCCCACTCGACGCGACACCCGTCCCGCGCCAGCGACAAGCCGACGCCAAGGGGGTTGCCTACGGGGGCTGAGGAGACAAACAGATCAAACCAACACCAACGAATCGCAGTGACACTGTCACAATTCGCGGGCACCTGAATCAGGTGCCCGTTTTGTTTTCGGGGTCCGGTGTTGTGCGTTCCCAGCGATCGTTCGCGGCCCATGTCCGCAGCCTCGCGACCGAGGCTGCTCCTGCCCTTGCGAATCGCTGTTCATGATCGAGTTGTTCACCGCGGCCGTCGCGTCGCTGCTGGCCGGTTTTGTCGATGCCGTCGTGGGCGGCGGCGGGTTGATCCTGGTTCCCGCGCTGTTCAGCGTCTATCCCAACGCGGCGCCGGCCACCCTCTTCGGCACCAACAAGGGCGCCGCCATCTGGGGGACTGCCTGGGCCACCCATCAATATGCGAAGCGCGTGTCGCTGCCCTGGCTGGCGTTGATGCCGGCGGCGGGCGCCGCGTTGGTCGGCAGCTTCGCGGGCGCCTGGGCGGTGACGCAGGTGGATCCGAGCGGGCTGCGCAAGGCCTTGCCGGCGATCCTGCTCGGCGTGCTGCTGTACACGCTGGCGAAGAAGGACCTCGGCCGGCACCATGCCCCCCGTCACGAGACGACGACGCAGACGCTCATCGCCAGCGCGATCGGCCTGACGATCGGCTTCTACGACGGTTTCTTCGGCCCGGGCACCGGCAGCTTCTTCGTCTTCCTCTTCGTGCGCCTGCTGGGCTTCGATTTCCTGCACGCCTCCGCGACCGCCAAGCTGCTGAACACGGCGACCAACTTCGCGGCGCTGGTGCTGTTCGCGGCCAAGGGCCACGTCTGGTGGCACGTCGCCGCGGTGATGGCGGTGGCCAACGTCCTCGGCAGCCTGGTCGGCACGCGCATGGCGCTGGCCAAGGGCGCCGGGTTCGTGCGCGGCATGTTCGTCGTCGTGGTGTCGCTGCTGATCCTCAAGACGGGTTACGACGCCTTCCTGCGCTGACACTGCGCCGCGGACCTCGCCGCAGCCGCCGGTGTACACCGTACCCGGGAACGCCAAACGCCCCGTGAACAACTCGTCACTGGCTGTCCGCCAAAGGCGGGATGCCGGCGTCCCGCCGCCCGGGCTACCATCCGACCAAACAACCGCTGCTCACCATGCCTGTCGATCCTCAACTGCGTGCGCTGGATATCGAGATCCCGACCCAGCCGGAAGTGCTGGTCAAGCTCTCGCTGCTGATGGCGGACGAGGACATCGACCTGCAGGCCGTCTCCTCCCTGGTGGAAACCGACATGGCGCTGGCCGCCGCCGTGCTGAAGGCGGTGAATTCCTCGCTCTACGGCCTGCGAGGCCGGGTCCAGACGGTGCACCAGGCGCTGACCTACCTGGGCATGCGCGAGGTCGCCGCGATCACCTTCGAGATGGGCCTGCGCGCCGCCTTCCCGCCCGCCGTCGAGCTTGAACCCGTCTGGTCCCGCGCCGCCAAGCGCGGCCTGCTGATGGGCCGCATGGGACAGATGCTCGGGGTCGACCCCTGGGCGGCGCACTCGGCCGGCCTGTTCGAGGAATGCGGCAAGGCGGTGCTCTATCGCCACGCGCCCGGGCATTACCCGGCGATGCTGCGGGCGGCCGGCAGCGACAAGGAACTGGTCCAACTGGAGCACACCGCCTTCGGCGTCAGCCATGACGCGCTGGGCGCGGCCCTGTGCGAGAGCTGGGGCCTGGCGCCCGCCGCCGTGGCCAGCGTGAGATACCACGTGCAGGTGCAGGATGAGCTGCAGATGCCCGAGGCCATGCAGCGCCGCGGCGTCGGCGCGATCTCGCTGGTCGCCTGGACGCTGATGAACAAGCCGGAGTCGCTCGACGAGACGGTGATGGAGATCGCCCCGCAGGCGCAGCTCGACGAGACGCTGATGCTGCGCGCCGCGCGCCGCGTTGAAGAGCAGCTCCAGCAGGCGGAATCGCGCGGCCGCTGATCGCGCCGCACCGCGCCCGTTGCCACGACGGCCGCCCTCCGGGGCGGCCGTTCCGTTTGGGAAGACGGGTTCAGGACGCCAGGCAGAGCCGGTCGCGGCCCATGTGCTTGGCCAGGTAGAGGGCTTCGTCCGCCGCCTGCATCAGCGCCTGCGCGCTCAGGTAGGGATGGCCGGGTTGCGAGGCCGCCAGGCCGGCGCTGAGGGTCACGATGCCTTCGTCCGGTGCGCCGTCGGGGAGCGCGCCATGCGGCACCGCGAGCGAGCGCCACGCATCGCACAGCGTCTCCATCAGCCCTTGCGCCGCCTCGGCGTCCAGGCCGGGCAGCAGCACGGCGAATTCCTCGCCGCCCAGGCGGGCGACCATGTCGGTGTCGCGCTGGAAATGATCCGACAGCAACCGGGCCAGGCGGCGCAGCACCTCGTCGCCGGCGCCGCGGCCGTGGTGTGCGTTGAACGGCTTCAGGTGATCGATATCCAGGATCGCCAAGGCCAGGCGGCCCTGATCGCGCTGCGCCCGCTTGAATTCGCGCCGCAGCGCCGCGTCGAACTCCCGCCGGTTCGCGATGCCCGTCAGCGCGTCGTGCCGCTCCATCGAGGCCAGCTCCCTGCGCTTGGCCTCCAGCGACCGCTCCGCCTGCTGCAGGGCTCGATGCTGGCGCGCGATTTCCTCGCGCATCTCGCGCCCACGCGACTGCTCGCGATGCAGCTCGTCGCCGAGCGAAGTGCGGACGTGGTCGATGGCCTGCTCCAGCTGCAGCAGTTCGCGCGGTCGCGGCTCGTGGGCCTCCGGCCAGAACGGCGAGGGCGGCGGCAGTGTCGGATCGAAGCGGCTGGCCTGCTCGGACAGCCGCCGCAACTGCTGCAGCACCCAGCGGTCCAGCAGCAGCACCGCGGCCAGCCCGAGCGCCGTCGCGATGGCCAGGTGGATGAGCGTGCTGCGCAGCAGCGGATCGCGTCGCAGGGTATCCAGCACGGTCGCGGCGGTGGCCTGCAGGCGCAGCTCGCCGGTGTCGGCGAGGGAGAACTCGGCGCTCTCGCCGGGCTCGCCGTCGTCGTCGGACAGGGCACGGAACTGCTCGCCGTCCGGCGTGCGCAGTTCCACGCGGCGCAGCTTGTGGCGGGTCAGGATGTGATGCAGCAGGCCATGCACGGCTTCCGGCTTCTGGGGGCGTTGCTGCAGGCTGTAGGCGAGGGGGCCGGCATACATCAGGGGGATGGCGCTCAGCTCCGCGCCGGTCTCCGCGGCGCGCTGCAGCGTGGTCTGGCGCAGCTGCCAGCCGCTGGACAGCACGATCAGCAGCAGGCCCAGCGCGAGCAGCGCCAGCAGCGGGCGCGCGCCGAGCGAGATGCGGATGGCCTTGTGGGTCATGGGTGGATGCCAGGGCCGCGACCGGAGTCGCGGCGGGTCGCCGTCAAGTCACCGTCGAGCCATTGTGCCGAGCCGCGCCCGGCGCTTTCCCCGGGGAAACTCCAAGCGGGACGTCGCCCGGCGTTCCCCGCGGCGATCCGGACGGGCCGTCGGCTGATCGAGGATCGCCCCACCGACCCTTCCCTTCAGGGTCTTGCGCCGAGGCGACATCGACGCCGCGCCGCGCTGCCTAGAATCCGCCCGCCCCGCCGCGCTTTCCCCCGAAGGCGCGAGGGGCAGCGTTCTCAGGGCGGGGTGGAAGTCCCCACCGGCGGTATCCGGGACGCGGTCGTCAGGCCGTCGATCCCGGGAGCCCGCGAGCGCCCAGCATCGCCCTTGCGGTGCCGGGGTCAGCAGACCTGGTGAGAGGCCAGGGCCGACGGTCACAGTCCGGATGAAAGAGATCGCGTCCATCGTCGGCCTCGCGGGCCGGCGCAAGCGTTCGCGCCTGCGCCGCCGGGCGGCCGCGTTGTGCGTGCGCGCCCTGATTCATCGTTCCACCTTGCAAAGGGTTCACATGAATCAGACCCCCCTCCACTCCCCCTCCTCCGCCGTCCCCCGCGTGGCCATCGTGTCCGCGAGCTGGCATGCCGACCTGGTCGGCCGATGCCGGGAGGCCGCGATCCGCGGCCTCGAGGCTTCAGGCCCCGTTCGCGTCGAGACCTTCGAGGTCCCCGGCGCCTTCGAGATCCCGCTGCATGCGATGAAACTCGCCCGCGGCGGGCAGTTCGATGCGGTGCTCGCCTGCGCGCTGGTCGTCGACGGCGGCATCTACCGCCACGACTTCGTCGCGCAAGCCGTCATCGACGGGCTCATGCGGGTGCAGCTCGATACCGGCGTGCCGGTGTTCTCGGCGGTGCTGACGCCGCTGGCCTTCCACGAGCATGCGACCCACCACGGGTTCTTTCACGAGCACCTGGTGGTCAAGGGCACCGAGCTCGCGAGCGCTTGCCGCGCGACCTTGGAGGCATTGCGGCGGCTCGATGCGTTGACGGCCTGAGCGGCGCTCGACGCGCTCGATGCGCTCGACGTTGCGAGGCGTGCGGGGCGCTTGAGCGCCCTGCCGGCGGCGCTCGCGTGCCGTCGCCAGGCGCGGCCCATCACAGGGCATGGGGCGTCCCGTCCGGGAACCCCAAGCCCTGTTCCGGGCCCAGTGAGATCCAAGCGCTCGGGCCTTATCCAGGTCCGGGCCCAGTGAGATCGTGGTACTCGGGCCTTATCCAGGCGCGGGGGACCCGGCCAGCTTCAGGGAAGTCACGAACTTCCGCGGCTGGCCGCTGATCGGATCGGTGAAGGCGATCTCGCGCGCCAGCAACTGCAGCGGCCGGCTGAAATCCACCTCGTCCTCGACCGGGCGCAGCACCGGATAGATGCGGTCGCCCTCGATGGGCAGACCCAGCGCGCACAGCTGCGCTCGCAACTGGTGCTTCACGCCGCTGTGCGGCCGCAGCTCGTAACGGGCGCGGTCCGCGGCCAGGCGCTCGAGCAGCGCAATGCGCGTGCGTGCGTTCGGCTCGCCCGCCACCGTGCGCATCTGCATGAAGTCCACCGGATGCTCCTCGAGACGACTCTCATAGTCGAAAGGGAGCCGCGCGGCGACCTCGTCGCGCCACGGGGCAATCGCCTCGTAGACCTTCTCCACATCGCGATCACGGAACAGGCGCTGGTAGGCGTCACGCGTCGCGGGCTGGACCGAGAACAAGGTCAGCCCCGCTGTCTCGCGGTCAAGCCGATGGACCGGGCTCAGATCCGCCAGGCCCGTCTCCCGGCGCAGCCGCGTCAGCAAGGTCTGCTGCACGTAGCGGCCCTTGGGCGTCACCGGCAGGAAGTGCGGCTTGTCCGCCACCAGCAGGTGCTCGTCCAGATGCAGCACGCGCGCCTGGCCCGGGACCTCCGGCTCCGCCGCGAGCCAGCGCCAGTAGTAGAGGCGCCGCTGCGCCCGGTAAGGTGCGTCCGGCGAGAGCGGCGTGCCGGCGTCGTCCAGCACGTCGCCGAGCTTCATGCGCATCGCCCAGTCGTCGCGTGCGACCAGCGGCAACCGCTCGGCCAGGAAGTCCAGCACCAGCGGCCATGACCCCGGCGGGCAGGCCAGCGCGCTCGCGGCAACACCGTCTCGCAGTGGCAGGTCGAGCTTGGGAGGGCGGGCCATGGCGAGTCGTCGAAGAGCGTCGAGGGAGTGGCGGTGAGCGCGGGCGGCGGTGAGCGGGACCGGTGAGCGAGGTCGGTGGGCGGGAGGGGATCTGAGGAGGGCGGTCGTTCGATCAGGCGATCACTCGATCTGTGCGGGTCCGCGCGCGCGTTCGTCGAGGAAGCGGTTCAGTCGCTGCAGGTCGTCGGCGTCGATCGGGGTGCCCTTGCGCCAGGCCCTGATCCAGGCCTCGCGCTGCGGATCGGCGGCGAGCTGGCGCACCGCCTGGTCCATGGCCTCGATCGCGCGCCGGCCGTCCGGCGTGCGGCTGCAGCCGGCGGTGGCCACCAGCGTGCTGCGGCCCTCGACCAGCGGCAGCTTGACCAGCTCCGGGGGGCCGGCGTGGCTGGCGCTGAAGTCGTCGACGGCCACCGGGTACTCGAGCGTGTAGTCCATCCGCCGGGCGCGCAGCATTGGCAGCAGATGGGCGCCGCGGCCGGCGACGACCGAGCGCGGCGCCCGCTCGGGATGCTCCGCGAGCAGGCGGTCGATGCGCGGTCCGAAGCTGCGGTCGCGCGGCAGCAGGCCGGTGAGGTCGGTGCGGCGCAGCAGGTCGGCGAGTTGCAGGGGCTGGCCGTTCGACGCGAACTTCGCCAGGTCCTCGCGGCGCACCACCACGTGGATCTGGCGCGAGAGCATCGGCGGATGGAGCGTGGTGAAGTACAGCCACTGCAGCCGCTCGGGCGTGCGCACGTGCAGCACGGAACAGATCGTCTCGCCCTGGCGCACCTGGGCCTCGAAACGCGGCAGGCTCAGCTCGATGAACTCGTGGCGGTACTGCGGCATGCGCTCGATGAGCAGCCGCAGGAAGCCGTCGACCTCGCCGTCGCCGAGGTCCTCGACGCGTTGCGGCGGCCGCCTGTCGCGGTAGGCGAAGTGCGGCGGCATGTCCTGCACCAGCCAGCGCAGCACGGGCGGCGCGGAGGGGATGGCCGCTGTCGCCCCCGGTGTCGCGCCCGGCGTTGCGGCCGGCGGCGTCGGCTGCGCGGCTGCGCAGGCCGCCGTGAGGATCGCCCAGGCGGCGATCAGTCGCCGTCGACCCATTCCACCTTGGCGCCGAGGCGGGTGATGTTCTCGGCGAACTGCGGATGCGCGCGGCGGACTGGCGTCGCATTGCGGATGACCGACTTGCCGGGGATGCTGGCCGCCACCATCAGCAGCGCGATCGCGACGCGGATGATGTAGGGGCTCTCGACCTCGGCCGGGCTCAGCGTCTTGCCGCCGAAGGTCACCATCCGGTGCGGGTCCGACAGGAAGGCATGGGCGCCGAACTTGGACAGCTCGGTGGTCCAGCCCATCGCGCCGTCGTAGACCTTGTTCCAGAACATCACGCTGCCCTCGGCCTTGACACCCAGCGCGACGAAGATGGGCAGCAGGTCCACCGGCAGGTAGGGCCAGGGCGCCGCCTCCACCTTCTGCAGGATGTTGCGGGTGAAGGGCTCCTTGACCTTGAGCTTGCCGTCCACCACCGCGTGCGACCAGCCGTCCTCGTGGACGATCTGCACGCCGAACTTGGCGAAGGTGCGGTCGATCAGCGGGAACTGTTCCGGATGCGAGTTCTTGACCCTCACGTCGCCGCCGGTGATGGCGCCCAGGGCGAGGAAGGTCACGATCTCGTGGAAGTCCTCGGCGAAGGTGAACTCGCCGCCGCCCAGTTCCTTCACGCCGTGGATGGTCAGGCGCGAGGTGCCCAGGCCCTCGAGCCTGGCGCCCAGCATCTGCATGAACTGGCAGAACTCCTGCACGTGCGGCTCGCTGGCCGCGTTCATCAGCGTCGAGGTGCCGTGCGCCAGCGCGGCGCAGAGCACGAAGTTCTCGGTCGTGGTCACGGACGCGTAGTCGGTCCAGTGGTCGTTGGCCTTGAGCTGGCCGGGGACCTGCAGCAGCAGGCCGTCGGCGGCGCGGTCGACGCTGGCGCCGAAGCGCTCGAAGACCTCCACGTGCGGATCGATCTCGCGCGCGCCCAGCGTGCAGCCCTTGACGTCGTCCTCGATGCGCGCGGCGCCGAAGCGCGCCATCAGGCCCGGCACCAGCATGATCGACGAGCGCATCTCCTCGGGCAGGTGGTCCTTGGCCGCGTCGAAGTGGGTGTCCCGGTGATGCAGGTCCAGCACGCCGCTCTTGAAGTCCACGGCGACATGGCTACCGAGATTGCGGAAGACCTCGAGGATCTTCTTGACGTCGGTGATCTCCGGCACGCCGTGCAGCCGCACCGGTTCGCGGGTCAGCAGCGTCGCGCACAGGATGGGCAGGACGGCGTTCTTGTTGGCCGAGGGAACGATGCGGCCCTTCAGGGGCGAGCCGCCGTGGACGATGAGATTGGACATGGCCTGGCGCGGAGCGCGCGGTGGGAATCGGTGGGCGAGCGCGAATTATCGGGGGTCGTTCGATGGCCCGGCGCCCGGTCGGGACATGGGGCGACATCTTGCAACGCGGCCGGACCGCCCGCCAGCGCGCGTCCCTTCCGGCGCCGGAGGAAAACTTCCGCCCGCTCGCTGCGTCGCCGCTAGGGGAAGTCATGGGCCTGCGGGCCGGGTCCCGCTCGCGACAATGCCGGCCCATGACCACGCCCGTCGATCCGTCCCCGTCGGCTGCCGCCCCGGCGCTGCCCGACAGCCCGGCGCCCGTTCCCCTCCCCACCACCGCAGCCGCTGCCGCCTCTGCCACCACCGCGGCCGCAGCCGTCGCCTCTGCAACCGTCGCCTCTGCAACCGTCGCCTCCGCCGCGGTTCCCGCTCGCGCTGCCCCGACCGCCCCGAGCGCAGCGACCGGCGAAGCGCCGCAGGACCCGCGCGACTGGATCACGCCGGAGGACCTCAACGTCGCGCCCGCGCTGCTGGGCCTGCCGCTGGCCTCGCCGTGGCAGCGCGCCAAGGCGATGGCGGTCGACGTGACCCTGGTGACGGTGCTTTCCAACTTCGGCAACACGCCGCTGCTGGCGGGCTTCTGCTGGATCGCGTGGCGCTGGCACAAGCACCAGCGTGCCTCGCGCGGCGAGTTGCGGGCGGACAGCGGCTGGCTCGGCTGGGCGCCGGCGCTGTGCCTGGTCGCGTTCGGGCTGTACTCGAGCACGATGGAGCACATCGACGAGCCGACGAAGCAGGCGCGCCGCGAGGCCGTCGCCGCCGCTTCCCCCGACCGGAACGACCGCTCGGACGACGAGTCGGACGAGGCCGGTGCCGAGACGAAGGACCTGGTGAAGGCCGCGGTCGCCGCGGCGGCCTCGGCCGCGAGCGCGGGCGAACTGGATCTGGCGCGGCTCGAGCACGACCGGGAGTTGCAGCGCAAGGCCGACCGGGTGCGCATCAAGGCCTTGCAGGAGGAGGTCCGCAAGCTCAAGGACGAGGCCAAGCGCTCGCCGATCGAGAAGCTGCGGCACTGGTGGGAGCTGGTGGGCCTGAACCTGGCCTGGGCCTTCGCGTATTTCGTTGCTTTCCCGCTGATCTGGCCGGGCCAGACGCCGGGCAAGAAGCTGATGGGCCTGCGCATCGTCGAGCTCACTGGCAAGCCGCTCAAGCCGATGCTCTGCGTGCGCCGCTACGGTGGCTACGCGGCCGGCGCCACCACGGGCGGCATGGGCTTCCTGCAGATCCTGTGGGACGCCAATCGCCAGGGCCTGCACGACAAGGCTGCCCACACCGCGGTCATCGACATCCGCAACCCCCGCCGCCTGCGCCTGACGGAAGACCTCACCGGCTGACCGCCCCGGCCGCTCTGCCAAGGCCCGACGTCAGCGAGCGCCCGTCCCGCGCTCACGAAAGACCTCGCCGGCGACCACCCCGGCCGCTTCGCCAAGGCCCGATGTCAGCGAGTGCTTGTGGGGCCGGAACGATGCGGGGGGTTCACGGACGTGATGCCCCCCGCGTCGTGGAGTGCCCGCGCCTGGCCAAACGGAGTGGATCAGCCTTTCGAGGGATCCAAGCGCCTCGCCCGCGCCAACCGCCAAGCCTCGGCCGGATCATCCCCATAGACCTCTTCCGCCGTCGTATCGGTCTCCCTCCGCTGGGTGTCGATCGCGATGCGCTTGTCAAAGACGAAGCACTCTCCGCGCCAATCCACCTCGGCATCGGGCATCTGTTCGAAGTAGTTGAGGATGCCCCCATCGAGCTGCCGCACCGTCAAGCCGCGCTCGGCCATCCAGCCGGACATTTTTTCGCAGCGGATCCCACCGGTGCAGTACATCGCGACGGTCTTCCCCTCGCGACGCCAGGTTTCGGCGTGCGCTTCCACGTACGCGGGGAAGTCGCGAAAGTGCCGCACGCCGGGGTCGATGGCGCCTTCGAAATGGCCGAGCGTGAACTCGAAGTGGTTGCGGTTGTCGAGCACGACGACGTCGTCTCGCCGGATCAGCTCGCGCCATTCGCTGGGCGAGACGTGGGTGTCGCGCGGGTCGGCCAGGCCGGTGACGCCGTCCAGTCCGAAGGCCACGAGTTCCGGCTTTTCATGCACCTTGAGCAGCGTGAACGGCCGCGTGGTGCAGAAGCTGCGTTTGAAGCGCAGGTCGGCGAAGGGAGGTTCGGCGCGCAAGGCGGCCTCGTAGGCGTCGAGCGCCGGCACGGGGCCGCCGAGTGCGCCGGTGATGCCTTCGGGCGCCAGCAGCAGGTTGCCGCCGATGGTGTTCCCGAGGGTCTGGTTGAGCTCGCGCAGGCGCTGGGCGAGCGCGGTCGTGTCGTCCAGGCGGACGAACTTGTAGAACGAGCTGTGCTGGTGCTCGGGGGCGGCCATCGGGGGGGCAGAGGGGTGCAGAAGAGGGAAACCGCGATGGTACCGGGGGACGCGCGCCGCCCGGGACCAACCCGGGTGCGGGACCGTTCCTTGCCCGCCTAGAATCCGCCACCCTTTTTCCCGCCCTTCCGGGGGCCCACCGCTGTGTCCGATCGCCTTGCCGTCCTGCCTCAATACCTGATGCCCAAGCTGGCCATGACGCGCCTGGCCGGGCGCTTGGCGAGCGCGGAACTGGGCGGCTTCACGACCTGGACGATCCGGCGCTTCATCGACCGCTACGGCGTGAACATGGCCGAGGCGGCCGAGTCCGATCCCGCGGCGTACGCGACCTTCAATGAGTTCTTCACCCGCGCGCTCAAGCCCGGCGCCCGCCCGCTGGCGGATGCGCCGCTGATCTGCCCGGTCGATGGCGCCATCAGCCAGTTCGGCCCGATCCGCGCGGACCAGCTCTTCCAGGCCAAGGGCCACCAGTATTCGACGGCGGCGCTGCTGGGCGGCGACCAGCACCTGGCCGCGCAGTTCCGCGACGGCCACTTCGCGACGATCTACCTCAGCCCGCGCGACTACCACCGCATCCACATGCCCTGCGGCGGCCGCCTGGTGCGCATGGTGCATGTGCCGGGCGACCTGTTCTCGGTGAACCCGGTCACCGCGCGCGGCGTGCCGGGCCTGTTCGCGCGCAACGAGCGCGTGGTCTGCCTCTTCGAAGGCGAGTTCGGCCCCTGGGTGCTGGTGCTGGTCGGCGCGACCATCGTCGGCTCGATGGCCACGGTCTGGCATGGCGTCGTCAATCCGCCAAGACCGGGCCGTCCCCGTACCTGGCATTACGAGAACGAGCATTTCAGCTACGAGCGTGGCGCCGAGATGGGCCGCTTCCTGCTCGGCTCGACCGTCGTGATGCTGTTCCCGAAGCACCTGCCGATGCAGTTCAACGCGCATTGGCAGCCGGGCAGCGCGGTGCGCCTGGGCGAGCCGATGGCGACGCTGGGCTGACGCGCCTCCCCTGCGTCCCCCTCAAGGGGTCCCCCCACGCATTCCCCGGCGCCTCCCCCAACGCATCGCCATTGGAGGGGGCCCGCGCCGGTCCGCCTTTGCGGGACAATCGCCGTTTTGCGAAACGACGGCGACGAGCTCCCATGACCCTGCGTGTCCTGACCGGCATCACGACCACCGGCACCCTGCACCTCGGCAACTATGTCGGCGCGGTGCGCCGCGCCATCGCGGCCAGCCGCGAGCCCGGCGTCGAGAGCTTCTTCTTCATGGCCGACTACCACGCGCTGATCAAGTGCGACGAGCCGGCCCGCATCGAGGCCTCGCGCCTGCAGATCGCCGCCACCTGGCTGGCCGCCGGCCTGGACACGAGCCGGGTGGTGTTCTACCGCCAGAGCGACATCCCCGAGATCCCCGAACTGACCTGGCTGCTGACCTGCGTCACCTCCAAGGGCCAGATGAACCGCGCCCATGCCTACAAGGCCTCGGTGGATGCCAACGTCGCCGCGGGCGAGGACCCGGACGCCGGCATCACGATGGGTTTGTACAGCTATCCGATCCTGATGGCCGCGGACATCCTGATGTTCAACGCCCATCGCGTGCCGGTCGGCAAGGACCAGGCGCAGCACATCGAGATGGCGCGCGACGTCGCGCAGCGCTTCAACCACACGTTCAAGGCCGAGCTGTTCGTGCTGCCCGAGGCCAGCATCGACGAGGAGATGGAGCTGCTGCCGGGCCTGGACGGCCGCAAGATGTCCAAGAGCTACGACAACGTGATCCCGCTGTTCGAAGGCGGCGCGAAGGCGCTGCGCGAAGCGATCTCCAAGATCGTGACCGACTCGCGGCTGCCCGGCGAGCCCAAGGAGACCGAAGGCTCGCACCTGGTCCAGATCTACGACGCGTTCGCCACGCCGGCGCAGCGCCAGGCCTTCCGCGCCGCGCTGCACGGCGGCCTGTCCTGGGGCGAGGCCAAGGACCAGCTGTTCGCGCTGGTCGACGCCAAGATCGGCCCGATGCGCGAGCGCTACGACGCGCTGATGGCCAACCCCGAGAAGATCGAGGCCATCCTGATGGAAGGCGCCGCCAAGGCCCGCGCCATCGCCGCGCCGCTGCTGGCCCGCGCCCGCGAGGCCGTCGGCCTGCGCCGTTTTCAGCCGCTGGCCGCGCCGGTCGCGCAGGCGGTCAAGGCCAAGTCGACCGTCCCCGCGTTCAAGCAGTACCGCGAGTCCGACGGGCTCTTCTACTTCAAGCTGCTCGCCGCCGACGGCACGCTGCTGCTGCAGAGCACCGGCCTGCCGCAGGGCAAGGAAGCCGGCCAGTGGGTCGCCAAGCTCAAGCGCGAAGGCGCCGCGGCGCTCGATGGCGCACCGGTGTCCAGAGAAGTGGGCGACGAGCTGCTGCTGCCGGCGCTCGAGGCGATGGTCGCGGCGGAGCTCGAGGCGGCGGCCGCCAAGGGCTGAGCGTCTCCCCCCCGTGTCCAAAGGAAACCCTGGTTTAGGGTGCCAAGTCGATCACGGTCATCGAAGAAACCCGCTCGTTGCCTCGCGCGGGCCGGCGTAGTCTCCGGCGCTGATTCCGTCCGGTTTTAGCACCATCACAACAAGGAGACCCCCGATGTCCACGACCCGCCTGCCGGCTGATTCCCTCGCGCTGCAACGCCTGTACGCCTGGGAGCTCGACACGCCGAACCGGGTCACGCTGCGCCAGCCGATGGGCGGCGGCGTGGTGAAGGACTTCAGCTGGAAGGACGTCGCGGACCAGGCCCGCCGCATGGCCGCCCACCTGAAGACGCTGGGCCTGGAGCAGGGCTGGGAACCGGGCGCGCGCGTCGCCATCCTGTCCAAGAACTGCGCCTGGTGGCTGATGAGCGACCTCGCCATCTGGATGGCGGGCTACGTCAGCGTGCCGCTGTACCCGACGCTGGCCGCGGACACCATCCACCAGATCCTCAGCCACAGCGAGTCCAAGCTGCTCTTCGTCGGCAAGCTCGACGGCTGGGAAGGCATGCGGCCCGGCGTGCCGCTGGGGCTGCCGTGCATCTCCTATCCGGTCTCGCCGGAGGACGCGCAGGACGCCTACGACCACTGGGACGCGATCTGCGCCGAGACGCCGCCGCTCAAGGGCAAGCCGACCCGCGGCGCCGATGAGCTGGCCACCATCATCTACACCTCTGGCACGACCGGCGCGCCCAAGGGCGTGATGCACTCGTTCGGCAACTTCGCCTGGGCGATCGGCTCGGGCCTGAAGCGCATCCCGCTGACCGAGTCCGACCGCATGCTGTCCTACCTGCCGCTGGCGCATGTGGTCGAGCGGGCGCTGGTCGAGCACGGCTGGCTGCACACCGGCATGACGGTGTACTTCGCCGAGAGCCTGGACACCTTCGCCGCCGACCTGCAGCGCGCCCGGCCGACGGTCTTCTTCTCGGTCCCGCGGCTGTGGACCAAATTCCAGCAGGGCGTGCAGGCCAAGGTGCCGCAGCCCAAGCTCGAGCGGCTGCTCAAGCTGCCGATCATCGGCAAGCTGGTGCGCAGGAAGATCCTCAAGGCGTTGGGCCTGGACGAATGCAAGTTTGCCGCCGGCGGTGCCGCGCCGATGCCGGTCGCGCTGCTGAAGTGGTACCGCGCGCTGGGCCTGCCGATCAACGAGGGCTACGGCATGACCGAGAACCTGGCGCTGTCCCACATCACCGTGCCAGGCCAGGACCAGATCGGCAGCGTTGGCCCCGCCTACGACGGCGTGCAGGTGCGCCTGGATCCGATCACCGGCGAGCTGCAGATGAAGAGCCAGGCGCTGATGCTGGGTTACTACAAGCAGCCCGAGCTGACGGCCGAGACGCTCACTGCCGACGGCTGGCTGCACACCGGCGACAAGGCGGAGATCTCCGACAAGGGCGCGCTCGCGGGCTGCGTGCGCATCACCGGCCGGGTGAAGGATCTCTTCAAGACCAGCAAGGGCAAGTACGTGTCGCCGGCGCCGATCGAGGATCGGCTGTCGACGCATCCCGCGATCGAGGCCTGCGCGGTGACCGGCGCCAATTTCGCGCAGCCGGTGGGCATCGCGATGCTGTCGCCCGAGGCCGCCGCGCGCGACCGCGGCGCGCTGGAGCAGGAACTGGCCGCCCACCTGGAGAAGGTCAATGCGCGCCTGGACCCGCACGAGCAGCTCGAGTGCCTGATCGTGACGGCCACGCCGTGGACGGTCGACAACGGCCTGATCACGCCGACCTTCAAGGTGCGCCGCAACCGGGTCGACGAGGTCTACGGCCCGCGCCTGGAAAACTGGATCGGCCAGCGCCGGAAAGTCATCTGGGCGGACTGAGCCCCGCTCGCGCGATGAGGGCATGATGCGCGGATGAAACGCGGATCCCTCAAGCGCTGGGCGGCCCTGCTCAAGGGCGAGCTGCTCACCGTCTTCTACGCGGCCCGCGATCCCGAGGCGCCCTGGCTGGCGCGCCTCGTCGCGATCGCGGTCGCGGCCTACGCGCTCAGCCCGATCGACCTGATCCCGGATTTCATCCCGGTGCTGGGCCTGCTCGACGACCTGATCCTGGTGCCGCTGGGCTTCTGGCTGGTGCTGCGCCTGATGCCGCCGGCGGTGATCGCCCGGGCGCGCCAGCGCGCCGCCGCGCAGCGCGGCCGGCTGCCGCGCAACCTCAAGGTGGCCGCCGCGATCGTGGTGGTGTGGGTGCTGCTGCTGGCGCTGGTCGTCACGTGGCTGGTGGGCCGCTCCGGCGGCGTGCCCGCCGGGACCGTCTGAGCTCGCCTCAATCGGGCCCAAGGCCCTTCTTCGCCAGCGTCTCCGCCACCCACTCGATGAAGACGCGCATGCGCGCCGAGACATAGCGGTTGGGCGAATAGACCAGGTAGACCGGCACCGCGTTGTGATGCCATTCGGGGAACAGCGGCACCAGCTCGCCGCTGTCGAGCTGGTCCTGCACCGCGTACCGGGCCAGCTGCACGACGCCCAGGCCGGCCAGGCCGGCCGCGACATAGGCGTTGCTGTCGTTGACGTCGAGCCGCCGGCGGCCCTCGATCTCGACGCGCTCGTCGCCGCGATGGAAGACGAAGGGGAACACCCGCCCGGTGCGCGACGAGAAGTAGCCCACCGCCTGGTGCGGCTCCCGGTCCAGGTCCTGCGGCGCCAGCGGCGTGCCGTGCTTCTGGAGGTAGGCCGGCGCGGCGCAGGTGCAGAACTGGATCTGCCCGACCCGCCGCGCCACCAGCCCGGCATCCTGCACCGCGCCCACGCGCAGCACGAAATCGACGTTGTCGACCAGCAGGTCGATCGCGCGGTCGCTCACGCCCAGCGCGATCTGGATGTCGGGGTAGCGGTCATGGAAGTCCGCCAGCGCCGGGATCAGCACCCGCGAGCCGGTCAGCGTCGTCACGTCCACGCGCAGGCGGCCGCGGGGCTTGCTCTGGTCGTGGAGCATCCCCTGGTCGATGGCCTCCAGCTCGCTGAGCAGGGCCATGGTGCGCTCGTAATAGGCGGCGCCGTCCTGCGTGACGCTCACCTTGCGGGTGGTGCGCGTCAGCAACTGCACCCGCAGCCGCGCTTCCAGCGCCTGCACCAGGCGCGTCAAGCTGGCCTTGGGCAGGTCCATCGAGTCGGCCGCTTTGGTGAAGCTGCCGGTTTCCACCACCCGGGCGAACGCCCGCATTTGCACGATCCGGTCCATCGACACCCTCGCTCTGGCGGCCCGGAAGATGGGGGACTGCTGACGGGCCGACGGGCGATTCTCGGGGAATCCGCACGGTCGTGCGCGTTCCGATCCGAATCGGCCTTTTGCGCCGCGTTCTGGTGCCCCGTTTCAGCGCGCCGGGGCGAATATCGATTGAATATCTCCTCGGCCGACACGAGTATCGATTCGCGCATCACCCTGAATTCGACTTAAAGCCGACTTAAGCAAAAGAAAACCCCCTCGGCGAGCAGTGGCTCATCCGAGGGGGTATAGGCGGTCGGCGACGGACAGGAGGGTGGAGTGCGGAGAACCGCCGCCGACCAGGGCCGAAGCCCTTGACCCAAAAATCGCTCTCAGGAATCTATTGTTCGAGTTCTCTCAGGAGGGGACAGGAAACGAGTCGCTCAGCGGCCGGCGACGGCGGTGGCCGGGGCGCTGCCACCGAACTTCTTCACCAGGGTCGCGTAGTAGGGCGAGCTGCGCAGTTCGGCGTAGCGAGCCTTGGCGGCATCGCGGCGGGCGTTGTCGTAGCCGTAGGTCTCCGACTGCTCGACGGCGGCCAGGCCCGATTCGCGGTAGATCTCCAGGTCGGCCAGCACTTCGGCGCGGCTCACGGCGCTGGGGGTGTTGACCGGCTGGGTGTGGGGGTTGTCGTTGGCCATCGCACTGCCGGCCACCAGGGCGGCGGAAGCGAACAGGACGGAAGCGAGGATGTTCTTGGTGCTCATGATCTTTCCTTTCGGTTTCGGTCCCAGGGCGATCAGCGAAGGGGCACGGGTGGAGGATTCGACCCGACGATTGCGCTTGGGATGCCACTGGGTTTCTCTTGAATTCCGCCGGTTGCCCGGAGGTTTCAGTCGTCGCCTGGTGGAGATTTCCTGGAGCGGTTTCGATGTGTCGATGGGCTGAACTATGAGCGATAAGGGTTGACCCTTAAATCCATCGGCTTGCAACACTCCGTTGAAAAGATCGGAACAATCGGCATTCGCGCCGGCGGCGGCCGATATTCCCGCGCGCAGTGCGCGCGGCGTCCCCCGGAAGGGGCGTGATGGCGCATGGCGCCCGCGCGCCGGAAGGAAAGGGCGGGGGGCAGGCATGATGTCGGCCTTTCGGGAGACGCCTTCGATGCTCGGTACCCACGACCTCGGCCTGTTCATCGCCTCCGGGCTGCTGCTCAACATGACACCCGGTCCGGACTCGCTCCTGATCATGGCGCGCAGCGCCACCCAGGGTTTCCGCGCCGGCTCCGCCGCCGCGCTGGGCATCGGGGCCGGCACCTGCGTGCATGTGCTGGCGGCGGCGCTGGGACTGTCGGCGCTGCTGTCCGCTTCGGCGGCGGCCTTCACCGTGGTCAAGCTGCTCGGCGCGGCCTACCTGATCTACCTCGGCGCGGGGATGCTCTTCAAGCGTCGCGCCGCGGCGGCGGAGGGCGGCTCCCCCGGCTCCCTCCAAGGCATGCCCCCGCCGGCGCCATCGCCGCTGCGCCGGATCTTCGCGCAGGGCTTCCTGACCAACGTGTTGAACCCCAAGGTCGGGCTGTTCTTCCTGGCCTTCGTGCCGCAGTTCATCTCGGCCGACGCGCCGAGCAAGGCCGCCGCCTTCCTCTTCCTGGGGGCGATCTTCAATGTGAACGGCATGGTGTGGTGCCACCTGCTGGCCTGGTCGAGCGCCGCCGCGGGTGCCCGCGCGCGCGGTCAGGCCTGGGCGCAGGCGCTGGGCCACTGGCTCAACCGGGGCATCGGCGCGCTGTTCCTGGCCTTCGGCGTGCGCTTGGCGGTCGCCGAGGTGGGCTAGCCCGACCGCGGTGCGCGTGGCGTTCGGTTCATCCGAACCGGACGTGAGGGATTTCCATCGCGGGAGTAGTCTGCCGGCATGACTGCCAAGACTCCTCCCCTGAACGGCGGCGCGCTGCCGCCGGCGTCCGGCCAGCCCGGGCACTACACGCCGCACGAGAAACGCGATCGCATCCTGGCGATCGTCGGCGCCTCCTCCGGCAACCTGGTCGAGTGGTTCGACTTCTACGTCTACGCCTTCACCTCGATCTATTTCGCGCACGCCTTCTTCCCGAAGGGCGACCCGACGGTCCAGCTGCTCAACACCGCGGGCGTGTTCGCGGCCGGTTTCCTGATGCGGCCGATCGGCGGCTGGCTGTTCGGCCGCATCGCCGACAAGCAGGGCCGCAAGACGGCCATGATGATCTCGGTCCTCATGATGTGCGGCGGCTCGCTGGCCATCGCCTTCATGCCGACCTACGAGACCATCGGCGTGATGGCGCCCACCCTGCTGCTGCTGGCGCGGCTGTTCCAGGGGCTGTCGGTGGGTGGCGAGTACGGCACCAGCGCCACCTACATGAGCGAGGTGGCGCTGCGCGGACAGCGCGGCTTCTACGCGTCCTTCCAGTACGTGACGCTGATCGGCGGCCAGCTGCTGGCGGTGCTGGTGGTGGCGATCCTGGAGCAGACCCTGACCGACGCCCAGATGCATGCCTGGGGCTGGCGCATCCCGTTCGTGGCGGGCGCCGCGACCGCGGTGATCGCCTTCTACCTGCGCCGCTCGCTGGCCGAGACCGCCAAGGCCGAGCAGCTCGAGCGCAAGGAAGCCGGATCGATGCGCGAGCTGTTCAGCAAGCACATGAAGCCCTTCCTGATCGTGCTGGGCTTCACCGCGGGCGGGTCGCTGGCCTTCTACACCTACACCACCTACATGCAGAAATATCTGGTGCTGAGCGTGGGCATGGACAAGAAGGTGGCCAGCACCGTGATGACCGCGGCGCTGTTCGTCTACATGTGCATGCAGCCGCTGTTCGGTGCCCTGTCGGACCGCATCGGGCGGCGCACCTCGATGCTGTGGTTCGGCCTGCTCGGGGCGCTGGGCACCTGGCCGCTGCTGTCGGCGCTCAAGGGCGTGCACAGCCCCTATGCGGCCTTCGGGCTGATCGTCGTGGCGATGGCCATCGTCTCGCTGTACACCTCCATCGGGGGCCTCATCAAGGCGGAGATGTTCCCGCCCGAGATCCGCGCGCTGGGCGTCGGGCTCTCCTATGCGATCGGCAACGCGATCTTCGGCGGCTCGGCGGAGTACGTCGCGCTCAGCCTCAAGGCGGCGAATGTCGAGAGCGCGTTCTACGTCTACGTCTCGGTGATGTGCCTGTTCGCCTTCCTCGTCTGCTTCCTGATGCCGGACCCGCGCAGGCATGGGCACCTGAACGACGTGCATTGACGCCGGAAGGCGGGAGCGATCAGCGCCCTTCCCGGTCCTGCATGCCCAGGTGGTGGGACAGGTACAGCCGGCCGCGGAACCAGGACTCCCAGCCGCTGACCTTGAGCCGGTCCAGCACCGGCCCCTTGACCTCGCTGAGGTCGAGGCGGCGGCCCTGGCGCTCCAGCGTCTCGTGCAACTCCTTCAGCGCGCTCAGGCCGCTGAAGTCGATGGCGTTGACCGGCGACATCTGCAGCAGCACCCGCTTCGTCGTCGGGTGCGTGTCCAGGTGGGCCTGGACGACGTCGGCCAGGCTGCGGCCGTTCAGGAACAGCAGGCTCTCGTCGATGCGCAGGCCCAGCACCTCGGGGTCGAGCACGACCTGGTGGCGCTCGACGTTGCGGTAATGCTCGGTGCCGGCGATGCGGCCGATCAGGGCCACATGCGGTCGCGCGCTGCGCTGCAGCAGCAGCGCGATCGCGCCGGCCACGCCCAGGCCCAGCGCGGCGGTGATGCCGACGAAGATCACCAGCAGCGTGACCGCCACCATCAGCAGCGCCTCGGCGCGCGCGTAGCGCCAGGCGTCGGCATAGGGGCCGAACTTCAGCCCCGACAGGACCGCCACCATGATGCTGGCCGCCAGCACCGGCTTGGGCACCCAGGCCAGCAGCGGGGAGAGCGTCAGCAGCACCACGCCCATCAGCGCGGCGACGAAGACGCCGGTCATGCGGGTGCGGCTGCCCGCGTCGCTCATCAGCACGCTGCGCGAGAAGCTCGCCGCCGCCGGCATGCCGCCGGACACCGCCGCCGCCAGGTTGGCCGCGGCCAGTCCCATCAGCTCGCGCCGCGCATCGACGCGCTGCCCGACCCGGCGCGCCAGCGATTCCGCGACCGCCAGGCTCGAGACATACCCCAGCAGCCCGATCAGCGCCGCGCCGGGCAGCATCGCGGTCCAGAGCTCGGGATCGAGCCGCGGCGGCGTGAAGACCAGCGCCAGCGGCGGCAGCTCGCCGACGCGCGGCAGGCCTTGCGGGTCCCAGGCCCAGGCGATGCCGATGCCGGCCAGCAGCACCGCCAGCGGCGCGATGCGCGAGACGAAGCCCTTGGGCAGGCGCCGCACCGCCACCAGCGTCAGCAGCGAGACGACGCCGAACAGCGCCGCGACGCCGCGCCCGTCGAAGCCGTGGGCGCTCAGCGAGCGCCAGAGCTCCGGCAGCGTGCCGCCGCTGGCGGCCGAGCCGATCAGCACCGGCAGCTGGCTGGCAGCGATGGCGATGGTGGCGCCGGACTCGAAGCCGTGCAGCACCGGCACCGACAGCAGCGCGGCCAGCGCATGCAGGCGCAGCAGCGCCGCGGCACCGAGGAACAGCCCGACCTCGGCGGCCAGCACCAGGGCGGCCTCACTGGGGCTGACGCCGGCCGGCGCCAGCTGCAGCGTCTGCATGATCATCAGCGCCAGCACCGCGACCGGGCCGATGTTCAGGAAGGGACTGGAGCCCAGCGCCGCATAGAACAGCGGCGGCAGCAGGCTGGCGTAGAGGCCGACCTGCGGCGGCAGGCCCGCGAGCATCGCGTAGGCCAGACTCTGGGGAATCAGGAGCACGCTGACCACCACGGCGGCGACGAGGTCGTCGCGCAAGGCGTCGCGCAGGTAGGGCCGCAAGGCGGCGAGGGACGGCAACGGCGGCATGAACGGGGGCGCCGCGGCAGCAGCGCGGCGCGCGGCAGTATAGGGGCCGGGCCGCCCGCCGCCGCCCGCGCTCAGAGGATCAGCGGCCCCGCGGATGGTCCCGTGGGCAGTGGCGGCAGGCGCGGCAGCAGCAGGTCCAGGCTCAGGCGCAGCGTCAGTTCCTCGCCGCGCGGCAGCGGCGCCAGCCGCGGCGCGTCCGCCGTCCACAGGCCCAGTTGGACCGAGTTGCGCGTCGGATGGCGCTCGAAGCGCAGCGTGTCCAGCGGCGCGGCCGCGCGCGCCAGCACGAGGCGACCGCCCGCGCCGCTCAGCGAGGCGACGCCGCACCAGGGCTCGCGCAGCTCGACACGGCCGCGCTCGATCCGGCGCACCAGGTCCATGGTGTCGTCCAGCCAGGCGGCGTCGGCGAAATCCTCGGGAAAGTGCATCAGCCAGCCGAAGCGCGCCGGCAGCGGCATGCGGCTCAGGTTGCGCACCGACAGCGACCACTCCAGCCGATGCTCGTCCAGCCGCAGGGTCTGGCTCGCCTGGAAGCCCCAGGTGCCGGGCGCCGAGCGGCCGGGATGCAGCATCAGCGTCACCTGGTCCGGCAACTGCTGGGTCACCTGCCAGGGCTGGTCGAAGGTCATCGGGTCCGGGACCAGGGCGTCCATGCCCTCGGCCACCGCGGTCGGCGGCTCCAGCCGGGCCGCCGCGCCGCCCACCAGCGCGCCGCGCTCGGTGATCAGCGGCCGCAGCCACGGCTCGTGGCCGCCCGGTCGCGCCTGGCCCAGCCAGCGCAGGCGCCCGCCCCGGGCCGGCGCGACCACCGCCCGCCACGTCCCCGACTTCAGTTCCAGCTCGCGCCTCACATGCATCCCCCGTTTGATCGAACGGGTCGCAGTCTGCGCGGGCGGGCGCGCCAAGGCGTCCACCCATAGGAAGGCGGCCCCCGACAGGTGCCACCCATCGGGGTGGGCGGAAAGCAAGAGTGAGCCGGTGCCCGACCGGCGATGCCTCAGGCGCCGGCGATCAGCGTCGCGATGCGCTCGTCGGACAGGCGGATCGGCGCGGCGTGGGCCGGCAGCAGCGCGACCACCGCGTGGTCGTCGCGGCTGCTGTCGCGCAGCACCGGGGTGTGGCGGGGCTCGCCATTGGCGTTGGTCAAGACGCTCACCATCGGGCGATGCGCCTTCTCGCCATTGCGCACGACCAGGCCGACCTCGCCGCTGGCCAGTCGCACCAGGCTGCCGGGCGGGAAGATGCCGAAGGCCTTGATCAGCGCCGCCGCCAGCGGACTCTGCGCCGCCATCTGGTGGAGCTCGCGGCCGGCCTGCGCCGCGCTCATCGCCGGCCGGTTGGCGCGGCTGCTCAGCCGCGCGGTGTAGACGTCGGCGTAGCGCAGCATCTCGGCCAGCTCGCCGATGTCGCCGATGCCGTGCGGGTAGCCGCGGCCGTCCGGCGTCTCGTGGTGCTGCAGCACCGCTTCCAGCCAGTCGTGGTCGTCGATGCCGGCGGCGCTCAGCATCTCGACGCTGCGGATCGGATGCTCATGGATGGCGTCGCGCTGCATCGAGGTCAGCGGCGACACCTGGCTGGACAGCCGCGCCTGCAGGTCCAGCATGCCCAGGTTCATCGTCAGCGCGGCCTGGAAGGCCCGGCGCTGGTCCTCCGGCCCCCAGCCGAGGTAGCGCGCCGCCGCCTGGCAGGCGGTCGCGGCGTGCAGGGAGTGCGTCACGCCGTAATGCCCGGTGCCCGTGCCGGGCTGGCGCACCACCTGGGCGAGCGCCACCTCGGGCGAGCTGTCGATCAGCGAGAGCAGCAGCGTCGTCGCGCCGTCGAGCGCGTCGGCCATGCGGTCGGGCGCGGCGGACAGCGCATTGCGCACGTCCTGCATGCCGCGGTCCCATTCCTCGGGCAGGCGGTCGCGCAGGTAGGCGGGCGAGCGCGTCGGCTGCGGCTGGCGCATCGCCTCGGTCAGCTCGTGGACCTCCACCAGCGCGCCGCGGCCCATCAGCGCACGGAGCTGGGCCTCGTCGGCGATGACCTGCCCGCGCGCCAGCAGCAAGGTCCGGTCGGCGTCGCGCACGCTGAAGGCGAGCGGCTGGCCGAGGACGATGCGGTTCTTGACCGATGACAGTGAACAGACACGCATGGAGAGGCGCGGTGAGCGGAGGGAGGACCGGCCGCGCTCGACATGTCTGAAAGTTGTAACGCGGGCGGCCCGGACTCTACATCGTCCATCCCCCGCCGGGCTGAACCCCGGGGGCGGCCCCTCCCCCTGCCGGGCGAGGGAAGCGCCGACTCCGTCACGAATGGGGAGGACGGGGGGTCAGGTCGCGGTGATCGCGGGGTAGTCGCTGTAGCCGGCCGCGCTCCCGCCGAACAGCGCCTGGCCGTCGAAGCTCGCCAGCGGCAGGCGGCCCGCGAGCCGGGCCGGCAGGTCCGGATTGGCGATGAACGGCCGCCCGAACGCGATCAGGTCCACCAAGCCCGACGCCAGTAGCGCCTCGGCGCGTGGGACGTCGTAGCGGCCCGCGACGATGATCCGGCCGGCGAAGGCCCGGCGCAGCGCCCGGCGGAAGTCCTCCGGCACCTGGGGCGCGTCGTTCCAGTCCGCCTCGGCCAGGTGCAGGTAGCCCACGCCACGGCGCGACAGCTCGGCGGCGGCCTCGAGGATGGTCGGAATGATGTCCGGGCAGGCCATGTTGCGGGCGGTGATGTAGGGCGCGACCCGCACGCCGATGCGCTCGGGCGCGACCTCGGCGGTCACCGCGTCGACGACCTCCAGCAGGAAGCGCAGGCGATGCGCGCGCGGTCCGCCGTAGGCGTCGTCGCGATGGTTGGAGGTGGTGCGCAGGAACTGGTCGATCAGGTAGCCGTTGGCGGCGTGGATCTCCACGCCGTCGAAGCCGGCGCGCATCGCGTTGGCGGCGGCGCGGCGGAAGTCGTCGACGATGGCGCGGATGCCTTCGGTCGTCAGCGCCTGCGGCACCGGGCAATCGACCATACGGCCGACGCCGTGCTCGTCGGCGACCCAGACCTGGGCCTCGGGCGAGAGCGCGGACGGCGCCACCGGCAGGCCGCCGTCGTGGAAGACCGGATGCGACATCCGGCCCACATGCCAGAGCTGCAGCACCATGCGGCCGCCGGCGCGGTGCACGGCGCGGGTCACCAGGCGCCAGCCCTCGACCTGCGCCTCGCTATGGATGCCTGGCGTGAAGCTGTAGCCCTGGCCCTGGGGCGAGATCTGCGTGGCCTCGCTGACGATGAGCGCGGCGCTGGCGCGCTGCGCGTAGTACTCGGCCATCAGCGCATTGGGCACATTGCCGGGCTGCGAGCTGCGCGCCCGGGTCATCGGCGCCATCACGACGCGGCTGGGCAGCGTCAGCGGGCCGAGGGTCAACGGGGTGAAGAGGTCGGAGGAAGGGAGCAGGGAAGCGGTCATCGTCGTTCCAGGTTGTTTGATGGTCGCCAGTCTGGAAGCGATGGCCAGCCGGTTGAGCCGGGTGGCGGTCGAAGCTTTTTCAAAGAAAATCGAACGATGACCCGGATCACCGACCTCGAACTGCTGGTACGCATCGCCGATCTCGGCAACCTCACGGCGGCGGCCAAGGCGCTGGACTGGTCGCCGGCCGCGGCCAGCGCGGCGCTCAAGCGGATGGAGGAGCAGCTCGGTTTTCCGCTGTTCGTGCGCAGCACGCGCAGCCTGCGGTTGTCGGGTGAGGGCCAGCGCTACCTGCCGCATGCGCGGGCGGCGCTGCGCGCCCTGACCGACGGGCGGGACGAGGCGCTCGCCGGGCGCGAGGCGCTCAGCGGCGTGCTGCACCTGACCGTGCCGTCGGACCTGGGCCGCCATGTGCTGCTGCCGTGGCTGGAGCAGTTCCAGGAGCGCCATCCGGCGCTGACGCTGCGCCTGCAGATCGGCGACCCGCTGACCGACCTGCTGCGCCGGCCGGTCGACGCCGCCGTGCGCTACGGGCCACCGGCCGGCAACGCGCAGGTCGCGCTGCCGCTGCTGCCAGATTGCCGCCGCGTGCTCGTCGCCGCGCCGCACTACCTGGCGCTGCACGGCCTGCCGGCCTCGCCCGAGGACATGGCGCGCCACGAGGCGCTGCGCTACCTGCGCGCGGGCGAAGTGCCCACGCATTGGCCGGTGTCGATCGCCGGCGAGCCGGTGAACCTGCCGCTGGCCGGCCGGCGCGTCGCCGACGACGGCGAGGTGGTCAAGCGCTGGGCGCTCACCGGGCTGGGCATCGCCTACAAGTCGTGGCCGGACGTGGCCCAGGAACTCGCCAGCGGGCAGCTCGTCCACGTCCATCCGCACTGGCGCGGCGACCCGTCGCCGCTGCATCTCGTCGTGCCGGGCCGCGCGCAGCTGTCGCCGGCCCTGCGGCAGCTGCGGGACGAGCTCCGCCGCCGGTTGGAGGAGTTCGCGCGCTCGATGCCGCGCTGAGGCTCAGCCGAAGGTGGCGCGGATCTCGGCCGCCACCTGCGGCGCATGCTCGTCCAGCACGAAGTGCCCGCCTTCCAGCCAGACCAGCTTCGCGTCCGGCAGGTCCTTCAGGTAGGCCCGCGCGCCGGCCGGGACGAAGATCGGATCGTGCTGGCCCCAGACGATCAGCGTCTTCGGGCGATGCCGGCGGAAGGCGGCCTGCCACTCGGGGTAGAGCGCCACGTTGGTCCGGTAGTTCTCCAGCAGGTCGAGGTGGGCCTCCTGCATGCCGGGCCGGTCCAGCAGCGCCTGGTCGATGAGCCAGTGGTCCGGGTCGATGCGCGCCGGGTCCTGCGCGCCGACCAGCCAGTGCCACTTCGTCCCTTCCAGGCTGATGAGGTGGCGCGCCGGCGCTTCGGTCGCCGGCGTGCGGCCGGCCCACAGCGGCTGCAGCACCGACTTGGCTTCGTCGCCCACGCCATCCAGGTAGGCGTTGGCGTTCTGGATGATGAAGCCGGTCACCTGCTCCGGGCGCTGCTGGAACAGGCGGAAGCCGATCGGGCCGCCGTAGTCCTGCATGTAGAGCGTGTAGGCCTTCAATCCCAGCAGGTCCACCAGGCCGGCGACATGCGCCGCCAGCTGGTCGAAGCTGTAGTCGAAGTCCTCAGGCGAGGGAGCGTCCGAATGGCCGAAGCCGATGTAGTCGGGCGCGATCACGTGGAAGCGGTCCGCCAGCAGCGGGATCAGCGGGTTGAACATGCGGCTGCTGGTCGGCAGGCCGTGCAGCAGGAGCAGCGTGGGGGCGGCGGGGTTGCCGGCCTCGCGATAGAAGACCTGGCGGCCCAGCACGGTGGCGTGGCGGTGGAAGACCGCGGCGGCCGGGGCGGCGACGGGTCCGGCGGCCGGGTTGGAGGCTTGTGCGGGGACGTGGGCGGTGCTCATGACGGTTCCTGGCGCCGTTCCCGGGGTCGGCGACCCGCGTCGGAAGGCATGGCGCCAGTCTCTTGCTTCCCGGATTTCACGGGAAGCCGTTAGGATCGGGAGCAAGCCTCTCGAAATCCGGGAGGGTTGTCGCATGCTGGACCCGATGGATCGATTCGATGCAATGGCGATGCTGATCGCCGCGGTGGAAGCCGGCAGCCTGTCGAAGGCGAGCCGGCGCCTCGGGCTGCCGCTGGCGACCCTCAGCCGCAAGGTGGCCGACCTGGAAAAGCACCTGCGCGCGGCGCTGCTGATCCGGTCGGCCAAGGGGCTGGAGCTGACGGACGCGGGCCGGGCCTATGTGGAAGCAGCCAAGGCCATCCTGGAGCAGCTCGACGAGGCCGAGCGCGCCGCCGCCGGCGAATACACCGAGCCCCGAGGCGACCTGATCGTCACCGCGCCGGTGATGTTCGGTCGCCTGCACCTGCTGCCGACGGTGACCGGCTTCCTGGAGGCCTATCCGGACGTCGCGGTGGACCTGAAGCTCACCGACCGCATCACGCATTTCCTGGACGACCAGATCGATGTCGCGCTACGCATCGGCGCCCTGCCCGACAGCGGCCTGATCGCGGCACGGGTCGGCGAGGTCCGGCATGTGGTCTGCGCGGCACCGGACTATCTCGCCACGCACGGCGCGCCGGCCACGCCAGACGAACTGGCGCAGCATCGCGTGATTTCGTTCGAGAGCGTGTCCACCGGCGGTGCCTGGCCGTTCCGCCAGGACGGGGTGGCGCGCACCGGCGCCTTCCGATCTCGGCTGAGCGTCAACACCATCGATGCCGCACTGGACGCCGGCCGCGCGGGCGCCGGACTGGTGCGGGCGCTGTCCTACCAGGTGAACGACGACGTCCACGCGGGGCGGCTGCGGCTGGTGCTCGAGGACTTCGAGGCCGCGCCGCGGCCGGTGCACCTGGTCTACGCGCCGCAGGGCCGCCTGCCGCTGAAGCTGCGCGCCTTCATCGATTTCGCGGTGCCGCGCCTGCGGGACCGGCTGACGCGGGCCGCGCTGCCGCAGACGCCTTGACCTCCGGGTGGCAGGCGCAGGCCTCGCCATGCGCGGCGGACACGAGTTCCTCGAGGATGCCGCAGGCGTGGTGGTCGTGGTCGGCGTCGCAGCGCTTCTGCAGCGCGACCAGCTGGGCCTCCAGCGCCTGCATGCTCTTGAGCCGGGCGCGGACCTTGCCGAGCTGCGAGGCGACCAGCGCATCCACCTGCACCAGGGCCTCGGGGTCGCGGCTGCCCAGGCTGTCGAGCAGCAGCGCGACGTCCGCCAGCGACATGTCCAGCGCGCGGCAGTGCCGGATGAAGGCGAGCCGCTCCAGATGGGCGTGGGCGTAGTCGCGATAGCCGTTCTCGCTGCGCGCGGGCGGCGGCAGCAGGCCGCTCTTCTCGTAGAAGCGGATGGTCTCGATGTCCACGCCGGTGGACTTGCTCAGTTCGCCGATTCGCATGCCGGGCAGGATAGCCGCTTGACCTTGGAGCGGCTACAGACTATCCAATCCACCCCCATGGCACATCAGGAACACGATCACCGTCCCACCGCGCCGGCGCCCGCGCCCGCAGTGGCGTCCTGCGGCGGCTGCTGCGGTCACCCGGCGGCGCCCGCGCCCGCCCGCGAGATCCGTGAGGACCGCGGTCACGGACACGGTGACGGACACGCGCACGCGCATGACCACGGCCACGGCCACGACCACGACCACGGCGACGTGGCCGTCGAGCCCGCGCCGCGGGTCTCGGCCGAGGCCCTGGCCGGGACGACGCGGCAGCGCTACTTCATCGCCGGCATGGATTGCCCGACCGAGGAGGGCCTGCTGCGCAAGCAGCTGCAGGGCAAGGACGGCGTGGTCGCCCTGGAGTTCGACCTGATCAATCGCCTGCTCGACGTCCATCACCGCCTGCCCGACGACGCCCCGCTGCGCGCCGCGATCTCGGCCGCCGGAATGAGCGCCGAGGCCGTCGACACCGCCGCCGCGCCGCCCGCGCCGCCGCCGGCGATCTCGACCGGCCTGCGCTGGCGCATGGCGCTGGCGGGCGTGGCCGCGATCGCGGCGGAGGCGCTGGCCTTCGCCGGCTTCGATGAATCCGGTCCGCTGGTGATCGCGCTGGCGGTGGCGACCATGCTGCTCGGCGGCCTGCCGACGCTGCGCAAGGGCTGGATCGCGCTCAAGAGCGTGACGCTCAACATCCACCTGCTGATGAGCCTGGCGGTGATCGGCGCCATCGTGCTCGGCCAGTGGCCGGAGGCGGCGATGGTGGTGTGGCTGTTCGGCCTGTCCGAGATGATGGAGAGCCTCAGCCTGGCCCGCGCCCGCGATGCGATCCGCGCGCTGACGCAACTGGCGCCGGAGACCGCGCAGGTCCAGGGCGAGGACGGACGCTGGACCACCGTCCCGGCGGCGCAGGTGGCGATCGGCGCGCGGGTGCGCGTGCCGCCGGGCGAGCGGGTGCCGCTGGACGGCCGGCTGCTCAGCGGCCGCTCCAGCCTGAACGAGGCCGCGCTGACCGGCGAGGCCATGCCCGTCGACAAGGCCCCCGGCGACACGCTGCTGGCCGGCAGCATCAACGGCGACGGCCTGCTGGAGATGGCGGTGACGGCGGACAAGGGCCACACGCTGCTCGACCGCATGGCCGCGGCCGTGCAGCAGGCGCAGTCGCAGCGCGCGCCGACGCAGGCCTTCATCGACCGCTTCGCCCGTGTCTACACCCCGGCGGTGGTGCTGGTGGCGGTCGCGCTGGCGGTGCTGCCGCCGCTGCTGGGACTGGGCGCCTGGGGCGACTGGATCTACAAGGGCCTGGTGCTGCTGGTGATCGCCTGCCCCTGCGCGCTGGTGATCTCGACGCCGGTCACCGTGGTCAGCGGCCTGGCCGCGGCCGCCCGGCGCGGGATCCTGGTCAAGGGCGGGCTGTACCTCGAGCGCGCCCGGCAGTTGAAGACCCTGGCCTTCGACAAGACCGGCACGCTGACCGAAGGCCGGCCGCAGCTGGCGGCGGTGCAGCCGCTGTACCCGTCGGTGAGCGTCGACCAGGCGCTGCATCTGGCCGCGCGGCTCGACGCCGGCAGCGCGCATCCGCTGGCGCAGGCCATTGTCGCGGCCCATGCGCAGCGGCTGGGCACGGCGCTGGAGCCGGTCGAGCATCTGAGCAACCTGCCCGGCCTGGGCCTGACCGCGCAGCTGGAGGGTCAGGACTTCGCGCTCGGCAACGAGCGGCTGGCCGAGCAGCGCGGCGCCGTCGACGACGAAGCGCGATCGGCGGCCCGTTCGCTGCAGGCGCAGGGCCACACGCTGGTCTGGCTGATGCGCGGCCCGCAGACGCTGGCGCTGCTGGCGCTGTCGGACACGCCACGGCCCGAGGCCGCCGAGGTGCTGCGCACGCTGCGCGCTCGCGGCCTGGCGCTGACGATGCTCAGCGGTGACCAGCGTGCCAGCGCGGTGGCGATGGCGGGCCGGCTCGGCCTGCCGGAGGACGCGGTGCGCGCGCCGCTGCTGCCGCAGGACAAGCTCGACGCGATCGCGCGGATGGCCGATGAACAGGGGCCGGTCGCGATGATCGGCGACGGCGTCAACGACGCGCCGGCGCTCGCGCGTGCGGACATCGCCATCGCCATGGGCGCCGCCGGCAGCGCGACCGCGCTGGAGACGGCCGACATCGCGCTGATGCAGGACGATTTGCGCAAGCTGCCGGAGCTGATCGGCCTGTCCGAGCGGGTGGCGACGGTGCTCAAGCAGAACATCGTCGTGGCGCTGGGCTTGAAGGCGATCGTGGCGGCGCTCACGCTGGCGGGCATCGGCTCGTTGTGGCTGGCGGTGCTGGCCGACGCGGGCGCGAGCCTGCTGGTGGTGCTCAACGGCCTGCGTCTGCTGCGCGAGGAGCGCCCCTGAGCCGTCGACGCGGCGTGAACCGGCCATGGACGCCGTGCGAGGGCGCTGGGGAAGGTCCGCGCGACCTAGGGTGAGCCCTAATACCGAGGCGGCGGTTGACGCTGACCTTTCGCTGACAATGGCGCGCCTGCCGCTGGCGGGCCCCAAGGGATCGACCGGTCCGGGGCCTGGACCAGCGGCAAACGCGTTCTGATCCCTGGAACGCGGTTTCCCGTGACCCGGAGCGCCGGGTCATCGATCCCTCAGCGATCCATCACGGAGCGTCGTTTGAACACAATTCAAACTCCCGGAGCGCGGCAGACCATCCTCGGCCAGCCCAACAGCCTGTTCGTCCTGTTCTTCACCGAGATGTGGGAACGGTTCTCCTACTACGGCATGCGGGCGCTGCTCGTGCTGTACCTGATCTCGGCCACGACCAAGGGCGGCTGGGGCTGGACCCGCGAGGAAGCCACCAGCCTCTACGGCTGGTACACGATGCTGGTCTACCTGACGCCCATCATCGGCGGCTACATCGCGGACCGCATGCTGGGCACGCGGCGCTCGGTGGTGCTGGGCGGCTTCATCATCGCGGCCGGCCACATCGCGCTGTTCTTCGACACCAAGGCGACCTTCTACGTCGGCCTGGGGCTGGTGATCCTGGGCACGGGGCTGTTCAAGCCGAACATCTCGGCGATCGTGGGCCAGCTGTACTCGAAGGACAACGAGGGCCAGCGCGACGGCGGCTACACGCTGTTCTACATGGGCGTGAACGCGGGCGCGTTCTTCGGCATCTCGCTATGCGGCTACATCGGCGAGAAGATCGGCTGGCACTACGGCTTCGGCCTGGCGGCGATCTTCATGATCCTGGGCGCGCTGCAGTTCTGGTTCGGCCAGGGCATCTTCGGCGACATCGGCGGCGCGCCGAGCAAGGACGCGCCGATGGTGGACGCGAGCGAGCCGCTGGACGACACGCCGGCGCACATCGTGCGTGACCGCCTGATCGCGATCGGCGTGTTCTCGTTCTTCACGATCTTCTTCTGGTTCGCCTTCGAGCAGGCCGGCGGGTCGATGACGATCTTCGCGGCGGACTACACCGACCGCGCGCTGGTGGGCACCAGCGGGCTGGTGTTCAAGATCGTCAATTCGCTGATGACGCTGATCCCGGTGGCGATCCTGAGCTGGCTGCTGGTCAAGCTTTCCCGCAGCACCGAGGGCAAGTACGCGCTGTCCAACGGCCTGCTGGTGGTGGCGCTGGCGCTGATCTGGGGGCTGTCGCTGTGGATGCTGGGGCGTGAGTTCCAGATGGAGCAATCGGAGATTCCGGCCACCTGGTTCGGGGTGCTGAATTCCTTCTTCCTGGTGATCCTTGCGCCGATGTTCAGCAAGCTGTGGGAGCGTCACTGGAACCCGAGCGGTCCGGTGAAGTTCGGCGTCGGCCTGGTGCTGCTGGGCCTGGGCTTCGCGGCGCTGTCGTATGGCGCGTCGGGCATTCCGGCGGGCGCGAAGACGGCGCAGGTCAGCATGATCTTCCTGACGCTGGCCTACCTGCTGCACACGATGGGCGAGCTATGCCTGTCGCCGGTGGGGCTGTCCTACATCTCGAAGCTGGCGCCGGCGAGGCTGCTGGGCCTGATGTTCGGGGTCTGGTTCGTCAACGCGGCGATCGCCAACAAGATCGCAGGCGCGACGGGCTCCTACATCGATGCGATCTCGTCGACCTATTCGATGTCCACCTTCTTCCTGATCTTCACCATCATCCCGGCCGCCGCCGGCGTGCTGCTGATGCTGCTGAGCCCGTGGATGAAGAAGCTGATGCACGGGGTGCATTGAGCGCGACCCTTGCGAACCCGGATGGGTTCGCCCCCAAGAAGAACCCGGGCTTGCCCGGGTTTTCTTATTGAAGGCGGCCCGTTCCCTGGGAGAGAGCCGCGGCGAGTTCTTGCTGGATGACGCGGACGTTGCGGAGGTCTTCCTCGTTCAGCAGCGCCCTGACCTCGCCTGCACATTGGTCCCAGTACTCGTTGCCTTCGGGGGCGGCAAGGGCGACCACCTGCAGATAGGCATAGGAACGAGGTAAGTCCTTGGCCACCTGCTCGCCGGACTGCAACTTCATGGCGAGTGCTTGCAACGCCTCCAAAGAGCCTGCGCGAACCGCAAGTTCCAAACCCTTCATCGCGTCTTCGATCAACGCGGGGCGTCGCGGGTCGCCGTCGGGAAGTCGATCCGCGGTATTCAGCGCAGCGAAAGCGGCAATCCAATAGCCGCCTCGAGCGGCGATCCGCATCCAGTTTTCCTTGTGTTCCGGGGTCCAATTCTTCGGGGCCATGGCGCCCTGCTGGTCGAAGCTGGAAATCACTGCCCAAGGCCCACGACGCTCGGTGAATTGAGCGAACGAATACATCGTGTATGCGGCTGTGGCATCGCCTTCGCTGCTTTGCGTGATGAGCGCTTCCAGAAACGGGGCCGCCGCAAACGGATCCTCCAAACGGACACGCCGCTCGTGTGCTGCCTCCGATTCAAAGCCGATCCAATCGGCCCAAGGAGCGGCGTATTCCGAAGTCCGGACGTCGGTCGCGGGAGAAATCTTCTGATCGTTCATGTCGCGATTTTGGAGGCGGAAACACCGACTTATCTCAGTGGGCAAATTGACCAATGAAAGTAATGGTTTTCGCGTCGGCCTCCCGGTAGAACGAGAAGCGCGAGCCAGTATCTGAACCAGCCAGCCACGGGCCGTTTCGACGGTCCCTCCCTTTTGCAACCGAAGGAGATACTGGCTTGTTCACCTTTCATCATTCCCGCGCCGCATTCAATGCTCTGATCCTGCTCCTGGGAAGCGAGCATGCATTCGGCCAAAGCCCTCGTCTCGAGCCGGCATGCCACGAAGAGCGCTCGGCGATGGATTGCATCAACGCTGAAATTCTCGCGTATCAACTGGGAGCAACTTCAAAAGTTCCTGGCAATGAAATCATGGCCGTGTCCTATTGGGGGGCACATTGGAGGAAGCACGAGAAAAGCGAAATCTATCGCACGGCGAAGTATCGTTGGCCGCTCGGGCAAGTTTACGCAATCAGGAAGAGGGTGGAAATTCATTTCATGGTCAATGTAGCGACCAAGGAGGTGAGGCAGGTGAAATTCAAGAACACGATCGAGCAGGGATGCGAGGGGGAAATCGAATGGCCATGGGTCATCAGGTCGCCGGCCAGCACGACCGATCCGAGGGAAATCGAGGCCGGGCTGTCGCGCAGGGGGCAGGTCACAGTGGGTCCCGTGACACCCGTCGAGCACCCGCGGCAAGGCTCCATCAATTGCGCCACGTGTCATAGCGGGGCCGGTTTGAGCGCTTTGAATCCCAAGCGGCTGAAGACGCCGCCTCATCGCTTCAGCCCCGCCGCGGCGATGCGCTCAGAGTCACCCTCGCTTTGACATCCAAGGCCCGCGTCAGCGGACCTTGTTGCTTTCGAGCGCTTTCGCCAGACGCTCCTGCATGGAACGCGCGAACTCGATGTCGATAGGGCGGAGGCCGGGCCGAATCTTCTCGGCCTGCTCTGAGAGGAATGAGTCCCCGGTCGCCGCCGCTGCGACCTGCAGGTAGGCAAAGGACTTTCGCAGGTCCTGCTGCACCAGTCTTCCGTCGGAATGCACCCGTGCCAGGGCCAGGATGCACTCGAGGCAACCGCGCCTGGCCGCATAGTCCAACGACAACACCGCATCCGAGATCGTGTCCGCGCGATGCGGATCCGAGGCGGCCATGAACTCGGCCTCCTGGAGCATGCTCATCGGCGGGGACGGGTCCCCGCTGAACACGGCCTGCCGCCGCCAAGCCCGCCGCTGTTCCCTGGTCCAGCTCCTCGGGACAGAGCAATCAAGCCGCACATATCCAGGCGGTAGCTGGGCGTCGCCACGATGGGCATCACAGTATTCGGCCAGGTCATGCAGCCGCAGCGCCGCTTCAGGCTCTTGCCTCGACGCGCGCTCCAGGAGGTCGCGCAGGTTGTCGACGGCGGTGAAGGGATCGCTTCGCAGTTGCCTGGCCCCTCGTTGGTCGTCCGTCTCGAGCTGCAGGAGTTGCGGCCATGCGGCGGGGAACTCGATGCTCGTCGCGGAGGGGCCGCTCGCGGCCGACGCCGGCCGCGCCGTCGACGTCGGCGGCAATTTGGCGACCCTCGGCGCCGCAGAGGGCGCGACGCTGCTCGCTACGAGGTCTGGGATCTTCACGCTTGCGCTGATGACGCGCTCTTCCTGGTCCAGCCAAGCCCAACCGAGTGCCCCTGTCAGCAAGGCGACCACCACGCCGGCCGTCGTCTTCGCGAGCGCCCATCTTTTCGTTTGCGTCATTTGCTTCCTTCGTTCAGCCGTCGTATTCGACCGCACCAGTCGATGACGCGTTCTACCGGTTCGAACTCGCCCCCCAAAAAAGCCGCACCCGCTTCGAACACGCCGCGTTTCAATCCCTAGAAGGCGCGCTCCTCCTTCGGGCGTCCCGACCGCCTATTTCCAGAGTCCAGAGGGAGTCCGGCGTCCTTGCCCAATCCTCCTGACGTTTTCCGGCATCCGTCCCGACGAGACTTGCGCACAACCTTGCCCAGGCAGTCAATGACGTCTCAACAAGCCCTGGGCGCTAGGGACAGGTATTGCCCTCGGCACTTTGCGGTCATTCACCGACCGCTTACATTCCGCCGCACGCTGCGGTGCAACAGATGCTGCGGGCGTTTTCGGGAGTGATGCATGGTCGGACCGTCTTTCCATCGCAATGCCGTCGCTGGCGCCTTCGTGGCGCTGCTGCTGACCGCCTGCGGACAACAACAGGATCAACAACAACAGCATGGCGGCCCCCCGCCCGTGACGGTCGCCCCGGCGATCGCGCGCGAAGTCCAGGACTTCGATGAATTCACCGCGCGCCTGGAAGCGCCCGACACCGTGGAGATCCGCGCCCGCGTCGCCGGCACGCTCGACAAGGTGCACTTCCGCGAGGGCCAGGTGGTCAAGAAGGGCGAACCGCTCTTCACCATCGACCCCCGCCCCTTCCAGGCCGAGGTCGCCCGCGCCGAGGCCCAGCTCGCCGCCGCGCGCACCGCCGCCGAGCTGTCCAAGTCGGACCTCGGCCGCGCCGAGAAGCTGGTCTCGATCCAAGGCGTCAGCCAGCAGGAGATCGACCAGCTCAAGGCCGCCGTCCGCAACAACGACGCCAACATCCGCGCCGCCGAAGCCGCGGTGACCCAGGCCCGGCTGAACCTGGAGTTCACCCAGGTCCGCGCCCCGGTCACCGGCCGCAGCTCGCGCGCCAACGTCACGCCCGGCAACTTGGTGAACGTGGGTGAGCCCGTGCTCACGACCGTCGTCTCCAGCGACAAGGTCTACGCCTACTTCGACGCCAGCGAGGCGACCTTCCTGAAGTACGCCGCCGCCGCCCGCGCCGGTGGCGCCAAGCGCGAGCAGGCCAGCAAGGTCCACCTGGGCCTGGCCAACGAGCAGGGCTACCCGCATGAAGGCCGCATGGACTTCGTCGACAACCGCCTGAACCCGGCCACCGCCACCATCCGCGGCCGCGCCGTCTTCGACAACAAGGACGGCGCCTTCACGCCCGGCCTGTTCGCCCGCGTCAAGCTCGAAGGCACCGGCAGCTACACCGCGACGCTGATCCCCGACCGCGCCATCGGCACCGACCAGGCCAACAAGGTCGTGATGGTGGTCGGCGCCAACAACATCGTGGCGCCCCGGCCGGTGGTCGTCGGCGCCCAGTTCGACGGCTACCGCGCGGTGCAGGGCATCAAGCCCGGCGAGCTGGTGATCATCGACGGCCTCCAGCATGCGATGCCCGGCGCTCCGGTCACGCCGCAGCAGGCCAAGCTCGACGACAAGGGCCGCGCGGTCGCCCCGCCGCAAGGCGCCGCTCCCGCCGCCCCGGCCGCGTCGAAGTAACCCGGCGCGAGGTCGTTCATGGATATCTCCCGCTTCTTCATCGAGCGGCCGCGCTTCGCGTCGGTCCTCTCGATCTTCATCTTCCTGGTGGGCCTGCTGGCGATCTTCCGGCTGCCCATCTCCGAGTACCCCGAGGTCGCGCCGCCGCAGGTCGTCGTGCGCGCCCAGTTCCCCGGCGCCAACCCGCGCGTGATCTCCGAGACGGTCGCCACGCCGCTCGAGGAACAGATCAACGGCCTGGAAAACGTCCTGTACTTCGACAGCCAGGCCACCGCCGACGGCGGCATGACGCTGACGGTGACCTTCAAGATCGGCACCAATCCGGAAGCCGCGGAGACGGCGGTGCAGAACCGCATCAACCGCGCGCTGCCGCGCCTGCCCGACATCGTCCGGCAGATCGGCGTGACGACCGAGAAGTCCAGCCCCAACCTGACCATGGTGGTGCACATGGTCAGCCCGGACAACTCGCGCGACGCGCTGTACCTGCGCAACTACGCGCAGCTGCAGGTGCGCGACGAGCTGCTGCGCGTGCAGGGCATGGGCTCGGTGCAGGTCTTCGGCTCGGGCGACTACGCGATGCGCATCTGGCTGGATCCGGCCAAGCTCGCCGGCCGCGGCCTCACCGCCACCGACGTCACCAACGCGATCCGTGAGCAGAACACGCAGGTCGCCGCCGGTGTGGTCGGCGCGCCGCCCGCGCCCAAGGGCACCGACTTCCAGCTGCAGATCAACACGCAGGGGCGCCTGGTCACCGAGGAAGAGTTCGCCGACGTCATCATCCGCACCGACACCGCCACCGGCGGCCTGGTGCGGGTGCGCGACGTGGGCCGCGTCGAGATGGGCCCCGGCACCTACGCGCTGCGCAGCCTGCTGAACAACAAGGAAGCGGTCGGCATCGGCATCTTCCAGGCCCCGCAGTCCAACGCGCTGAACATCTCCAAGGACGTGCGCGCGACGATGGAGCGGCTCAAGGCCAACTTCCCGGCCGGCGTCAGCTACGACATCGTCTATGACCCGACGCGCTTCGTCGCCACCTCCATCGAGAAGGTGATCCACACCCTGATCGAGGCGGTGCTGCTGGTCGTGCTGGTGGTGATCATCTTCCTGCAGACCTGGCGCGCGTCCATCATCCCGCTGTTGGCCGTGCCGGTGTCCATCGTGGGCACCTTCGCGGTGCTGCTGCTGCTGGGCTACTCGATCAACACGCTGACGCTGTTCGGGCTGGTGCTGGCCATCGGCATCGTGGTCGACGACGCGATCGTGGTCGTCGAGAACGTCGAACGCAACCTGGAGGACGGCCTCACGCCGCACGCGGCGACGATCAAGGCGATGCAGGAGGTCTCCGGGCCCATCATCGCGATCGCGCTGGTGCTGTGCGCGGTGTTCATCCCGCTGACCTTCGTCCCGGGCTTGTCGGGCCAGTTCTATCGCCAGTTCGCGGTCACGATCGCGATCTCGACGGTGATCTCGGCGTTCAACTCGCTGACCCTGTCGCCCGCGATGGCGGCCTTGCTGCTGCGTCCGCACGACGCGCCCAAGGACCCCATCATGAAGGTGATGGACAAGCTGTTCGGCCGGTTCTTCCATTGGTTCAACTGCTTCTTCCAGCGCCGCAGCGAGGGCTACAGCCGTGGCGTGACCGGCATCCTGCGCCGCAAGTCGGCCGCGCTGATCGTCTACGCCGTGCTGCTGGGCCTGACGGCGCTGCTGTTCACGCGCATCCCGTCGGGCTTCGTGCCGGCGCCGGACAAGCAGTACCTGATCGGCATCGCGCAGCTGCCGGCCGGCGCCACGCTGGACCGCACCGACGAGGTGATCCGCCGCATGAGCGACATCGCGCTGAAGGTGCCGGGCATCCGTGATTCGATCGCCTTCCCGGGCCTGTCGATCGCGGGCTTCTCGGCCGCGCCCAACGAAGGCATCGTGTTCTTCGGCCTGGACGACTTCGAGAAGCGCACCTCGGCCGACCTGTCCAAGGACGCGATCCTGGGCAAGGTCAACGGCGCGATCCAGCAGATCCAGGGCGCGCGCATGTTCGTCGTGCCGCCGCCGGCGGTGGACGGCCTGGGCAACGCGGGCGGCTTCAAGGTGCAGGTGCAGGACCGCAACGGCCTGGGCGAACAGGCGCTCTACGGCGCCGTCTGGGGCACGCTGGGGCCGATCTACGGCGACCAGAAGAGCGGCATCGGCACGCCCTTCTCGACCTACGACATCAACGTCCCGCAGCTGTTCGCCCACGTCGACCGGACCAAGGCCAAGCAGATGGGCGTGCGGTTGCAGGACATCTACGACACGCTGCAGATCAACCTGGGCTCGCTGTACGTCAACGACTTCAGCCGCTTCGGCAAGACCTACCAGGTCATCGTGCAGGCGGATGCGCCCTTCCGCGCCAATGCCAGCGCGATCACCGACCTGAAGACGCGCAACGAGCGCAACGAGATGGTGCCGCTGGGCGCGCTGATGAACGTCGATCCGACCTTCGGCCCGACGCGCGTGACGCGCTACAACGGCTTCCCGAGCGCCGACATCAACGGCGCCGCGAAGCCCGGCTTCTCCAGCGGCCAGGCCGAGGCGGAGATGGAACAGCGGCTGAAGAACCTGCCGCGCGGCATGACCTACGAGTGGACCGAGCTGACCTACCAGGACCGGCTCACCCGCGACATCAAGGCCGGCAGCTTCTCCATCCCGACGATGGCGGCGGTGCTGGCGATCTCGGTGCTGCTGGTGGTGCTGGTGCTGGCGGCGCAGTACGAAAGCTGGACGCTGCCGCTGGCCATCATCCTGATCGTGCCGATGTGCATCCTGTCGGCGCTGTTCGGGGTCTGGCTGTCGCACTTCCCGCCCTTCATGCAGGCGGGGGACCTCAACATCTTCACGCAGGTGGCGCTGGTTGTGCTGGTGGGCCTGGCCTGCAAGAACGCGATCCTGATCGTGGAGTTCGCCAAGGAGCTCGAGGAACGCGGCGAGTCCATGGTCGACGCCGTGATCCATGCCTGCCGCATGCGTCTGCGCCCGATCCTGATGACCTCGATCGCGTTCTGCGCCGGCGTGATCCCGCTGATCCTGGGCACCGGCGCGGGCAGCGAGATGCGCCGCGCGATGGGCATCGCGGTGTTCTCCGGCATGGTGGGCGTGACGCTGTTCGGCATCTTCCTGACGCCGGTGTTCTACGCGCTGCTGCGCAAGGGCACCGAGAAGCAGCGCGCCCATGCGGTGGAGCTGCGTCACCAGATCGATGCCGCCGCGCACCCGTTCCACCCGGGCGTCGACGACGCCGATCCGCCCAAGGGCACTTCGCCGAAGGGGCACGCATGATGTTCTTCCGAGTCTCTCTGATGGCCGCCGCGGCGGCCGCCACGGTCGCGCTGACCGGGTGCTCGACGGCGCCGGCGCCGAAGAAGTCCGAGGTGCCGCTGGCGTCCGGCTTCGCCAACGCGCCGCAGGGCGATGCCGGCACGCTGGCCCAGGCGCCGGTGGGCCGCTTCTGGCAGGGCTTCAATGACGCCGGGCTGGACGCCCTGGTGCAGCGCGCGCTGCAGGCCAACACCGACCTGCGCGTGGCCTCGGCCAACCTGCGCGAGGCCCGTGCGCTGTCGCGCTTCGCCGATGCGCAGCTGTTCCCGACGGTGGACCTGAACGCCGGCGCGGCGCGCGTGCGGGCGCCGGACTATCAAGGCAACCCGCAGACCAACAACGCGTTCTCGGTCGGCTTCGACGTGCGCTGGGAAGCCGACCTGTTCGGTCGCCTGTCCGACGAACGCCGGGCGGCCGCGGCCGACCTGCTCGCCGGCGAGGCGGGCTTGCGGTCGGCGCAGGTCAGCGTCGCGGCGGAAGTGGCGCGCAACTACTTCGAGCTGCGCGGCCTGCAGGAGCAGCTGCGCGTGGCCCAGCAGTCGCTGGACACGCAGCAGGGCGCGCTGAAGCTGGTGGCTGGCCGCCAGGAGGCGGGCCGGGGCACCGGCTTCGACACCGAGCGCGCCCGCGCGCTGGTCCAGAGCACGGCCGCGACGATCCCGGCGCTGGAGATGGCGCTGGCGCGCACGCGCTACCGCCTGGCGGTGCTGACCGGCCAGCCGCCGACGGCGCTGGACGTGGAGCTGTCGGACGTCAAGCCGCTGCCGGGCCTGAAGACGATCGCGCTGGACCGCATCGGCACGCCCGAGGACCTGCTGCGCCGCCGGCCCGACGTGCGCGCGGCCGAGGCGCAGGTGGCGGCCGCGGCGGCGCGCGTGGGCGTGGCGCGTTCGGCGATGTTCCCGCGCATCACGCTGGGCGGCACGATCGGGCAGAACGCCTCGCGCATCGGCGACCTCAACGACGGGCCGGCCTATGCGTACAACCTGGGCGCGCAGCTGGTGTGGAACCTGCTCGACTTCGGCCGCATCCGCGCGCAGATCGCGGCGGCGGACGCGCGCAACGAAGCGGCCTTCGCCAGCTACGAGCGCACCGTGCTCGCCGCGCTGGAGGAGACCGAGGGCGCGCTGGTGACCTACAACCGCAGCCAGCAGCAGGCGCAGGCGCTGTTCGACGCGGCCGTCTCCGCGGAGCGCGCCGCCAACATCGCGCGCGAGCGCTTCAAGGTCGGCATCAGCGATTTCCTGGCGGTGCTCGACGCCGAACGGGAACTGCTGACCGCGCGCAACCAGCTGGCGCAGTCGCAGACGGCGGCCGCGACCTCGCTGGTGGGCGTCTACAAGGCGCTGGCCGGCGGCATCGACGGCGAGGCGCCAGCGCAGACGGCGGCTCGCTGAGGGGGCGGCGCTTCGGGCGTCCTCCCCGCTGGCCTCTCTCCCGCAGGGGAGACGAGGCCGGCGGTCGACTACTGTTCAGCGAGGACCGCTCACGAACGAGGCGATGACGCGAGTGGGGTCCGCCGCGGCGGGCGCCCGTTCACGCAGGCCGCGCGTGATGTGGCCATCAACGAAGGCTTGAACGAACGACGCGGTTGCCCCGAGGTGCCCGTCGTTCTCCAGGTCGATCGCCTGAAAGATGGATTGGCGGAGATGCGGCTTTAACAGCTCCGATCGAGTCCGCGATAGGCGAGCATGTGTCTGCTGGCAATCCTCGCGCAGAGAGCGGCCGATCAGGGGTTGAAGGAAGCCGCGAAGCAATCGAACGCTGTCGGGCGGCTCACGCTCCCAAAGCTTGGCCAGTGGCCAGGCGACGTGCCCCATCGGCGTGGGCTCGAGCAGATCCAGGCGAACCCGCTGCGCGTCGTCAATGGCGGCCCTGACCGCGAACATGGCAGCCTCGCGCCGCGGGCCGGTGACGATGTCGAAGGCCAAGGGGTCGGGTAGGCCGGCGAGGCGCAGGACTTCAAAGACCAAGGCCCGTCGAAACGATTCGGCACACTGTTCGATCTTCCTTTCCACATCGGCCGGACGCCTCAGCCGCCAACCCAGATGACGACCGATGTAGTACGAGGTCGAGCGAATTGCCTGGGCGATGCAGTTGAAGCGCGTGACCACCGGGTCGTGGAAGTAGGACGATGCCGCATTGGCCCACGATGGCAAAGCACTCGCTGCTCCGAAGTCCAGGAGACGGCCGTCGACGGAGATGTTCGAGCTCGTGCCATTGCCATGAGAGAGCCTGTGGACAAAGCCGTACGCAAGCTGGTGCGCCCACTTTGGCCAGAAGTTGTCGAGCAAGGTGACGAAGGCGTCGGCCCCCAGGATCGAGGCGCTTCGTTCGAGAACGGCAGCGACGCGATCATGATCCGCGCGTGCTTGTTGGCGGCGGGGGAAATCAAAGCCTAGCGCACGCTCGAAGTGTGCGGGTCGGACGAAGAGCGGCCGTACCAGTAGGACGCGACGCTCCTGAGCGGGCTGGATGGGGTCAGGCCAAGACTGGCATTCGCCGGTGTCCAGAATCTCTTGGACGGGAATAGCACCATAGGGAAAGTCGTGTGCCACGACGCCGGAGAAGATGGCCTCCCGCATGCACTCCTCGAGATAAGCGCCCCCGGAGGCATGGGACGCGGGCGTTTCAGGGCTCACGAGCGTGGTCCGGCCCACTCCCTTGATCTGCACCTTGCCGATGACCACATTTCGTCCGCTTCCGCCGTTGCGGCCGATGCCCGAGCCGCCATATCGATCGGCCAATCCCGACGTGGTCGTGGCGCAGACGCCGTCTCCCTCGGAGCGCGCCAATCGCCACGCATGGCGCGTTGCCGGAAGCGCGTTGCCGGCGCCCACCGATCGATAAAGAACGCAGGCATTGGGAATCTTCTCGAGCTGGACCGGCACGTGTCCGACTTCCTCGCTGAGAACGGCCTGGATCAGACGGTCAAACATCCCCGCCTCGGCGTCGCATCTCCGCATTCAGCCAGGCGACCATTCCCGATGCCAGGAAACTTGCGTCCCGGATGCGTAGATGGATGCCTTCGTTCCATTCGGAGGGATGAATGGGACCGAATGGAGCCAGGCGCAACCGACCCAATGTCCGATCCGATAGATGAAGCCAGATGAAAAACCCAGTGATCTCGCCATCTCGGTTCCGAAGCACGCAGAAGCGTCCCAAGCTCGTAGCGGTACGCACCAGGCTGAGCATGCGACCCATCGGAGATTGCGCATGCCTGGCACTGCACGCGATCGCCTGCAGCGCATGACCGACACGCGCGAAGTGATCCAGGTTGTCGATGTATCGGTGTCGCCAAGCGAGGCCCACGATCTCATCGGCGCGATCAATTGGCATCGTGTTGGAGGAAGGGTCCAGGGAAAGGCGGCCGTACCGGTCCACGTGTGGCGGGCTGACCGAGCGAGAGCGTTCCTCTTCGAGCCACTTGGCCAGCGCTACATCGCGGTGGCGTGGGAGATCGCGCTCCGCCGCCAATGCCAGGCAGGCGTCTCGCGCTGGCGAGGCAGACCCTCGGAGCGGAGGCCTGAGGGTCACGGAGCGTCGGTGCATACGCATCGAGCGGCGGCGTCGCCCTCGTCGTTGGCGGCGCTCATCGGGTGAGCGTCATGGCCGGCGGTGATCCGCGGCTCGAAGGCGGGATCGTGAGGAATGATGCGGCTCACGATTCCCAAGGCCTGCAGCCTGGCAAGTGTGGGCGCCCAAACCGCCGGCAGCTGGAGCCCTGGACAAGACTGCCAACTGCCTCGCAGGTGAACGCGCAGGGAATCACCGCCCCTGCGAATGGCCTGCAATGCATGTAGATCCTCCACCTTCGGAATCGCCTTGCCCAATTCGGCCTCCTGCTCCACCAGCCAAGCCAGGTCCTGTCGGGCGTCGAGGCCAAAGAAGGGTGGCAACGGATCATGTCGCGAGATGGTCCTGACGTCGCCATGGAAGCCGATGACGCTGCCTTGCTCCGCGAGGACAGACGCTGCGGCGGGCAACCAGTAGTTGGCACAGGAGGAGAGACATTGGCCCCGGATGATCAGGCGCGTCTGCAGAAGCGCCATCACTGCCGCGGCTTCGATCGCGGCGCTGGCGTCTCCGCCACTGGACTTCACCAGCAGCGGTGACGACGGACGACGCTCAAGCGCTCGAACGAGGAGTCTGGCGCTTTGCTGGTCGATGCATCCCTCGAAGGCCACCAATGTCGGGGTCTCGATGATCGAGGCCGCACAGACCGACTGCGTTGGCATCGCGACCACTGTCGATGCCGTCGACAGAGCGCAGCGGACCAGCAGATGAAAGAGGGCGGCCACCCCAACGGGGTGACACGCCGCGGAGCGACGTTTCACGGCCGTCGTCAATACGTGCAGTCGACGGTCCGAGTGACGCTGGTCGTGTACGTCGACACCTCCTTGGGGCTGAAGGTGAGGCCGACATAGGGGAAGCTGCCGGACAAGGTGACGCTGACGCCAGTGCCACCGGTCGAGGTCTCGGAGCGAGTCTGCACCTGGACGTTGCCGGTACAGGATGCGGAGGGGCCCCAGAAGCCCGCCGTGCCGTACGAGTAGCTGCGGGCCATCGCGGCCCAGTCTTCAGATGCTTCGTATCCCCAGTGGTCACCGCCGTAGACCATGTCGATTTCATGAGGTTCAAGTTCAGTCATGTCCGCGCCTGAGATGGCATTGAAAGACAGGCGGGATTGCCTGCCTGACCAGTGTTCATTCAGGAGAGAAGGCCTGATACGGCCTATCTCTGTGCTGTTGAAGTCACCTCACCAGGATTGCAGTGGCCGGACAACTCGGATTGCTGGAAGACGCAGCCGGAGTCACCGCAGCACGTCGCTGCCCGCCGCCTCCTTCAACAGCCGCTCACGATCGGCCTTCAGCAGGAAACCTTGCGCCATCGCGCGGTCCGCGGCCTTCCGCACGGCTGCGACATAACCGGCGTGATCGCCGTAGCGCTCCACCAGCGACAGGCGCGGATCGCCGTTGGCCTCGCGCTCGGCGCCGGTGCGCGCGAACGGCACGTAGCCGCCGGCGTAGTTGCATACCTGGCCGGCGTGGATGCCGTTGGCCGTGATGTTCCAGCCCAGGTAGGTGCCCAGCGGCGCCATCGTCAGCACGGTCGGCACGCCACCGACCTCGTTGCCGTCGGCGTCGACCCGCGGCACCTTGGCCGGCAGCACGCGGCGGATCGTCGGCGGGATGCGATCCGGCACGCCGGCGGCCTCCACGTGATCGAAGCCCGGCCCCCAGTCGTAATCGAAGACCGGGAACACGAAGTTCTCGGGCCTGAAGACGCTGTCCGGAATACCCGGCACGCCGGACGGAAAGCCCATGGCCTCGCGCGTCGGATCGACCAGCTCGCCGCGCGCCAGCGTCGGATAACGGCTCGGCGGCGGCGGCGTTCCCTTGAGCACCCAGTCGCGCATCGCCGCGCTCAGCAGGTTGCGCAGCTCGCGATGCGGCACCGGGTTCGGCGCCAGCGTCGCCTGCCCGAACTGGTTGCCCGGACAGCTGAACGGCGTCGTGCCGCCGGCGTGCCGGAAGCCGCCCGCCCCGCCGCCATGCGGGCTGCCGGCGACGTAGTAGCGGCGCACGTCCGGCGCCAGCGGGATGTCGACATCGGCCGACGACCCCACCCACTCGAGCGAGAGCTTCAGCGCATAGACCTCGGCCGCGCCGAAATGCTCGAACACCTTCGGGCAGGTCTTGCTGGCGGTGCAACGCGTGAGCAGCCCCTTGGCGGGAAGCTCGCGGACGCGGTCCGGCCAGTCGACCCACCATTGGGGGCCCTCGCTGCCCATCTGGTAGAGCTCGAGCACGCCGTCGGGCTGCGCCCACCGGGCGTTCGCCGCGACGCGGCGGCCCGCGATGATGGCCCAGGCGCCGTCATGGACCTGCCGGCCGGCCTCGTCCTGGTTCAGGCCCATGAAGAGGAACTGCCGCACCATGTTCCCCGATTGCGAAACGCCGCGGATCGCGCTGCCACGCACCTGGCCGGCGATCGGATTGGGCGTGCCGGCGTCGTCCGCCTTCTCATGGCGGAAGAAGGCGCCGACGTCGCGGAACGCCGCCATGCCGACGCCCAGCACATAGGCGTTGCCCGCCGTGTAGGTCAGCTGGTAGACGCGGTCCGCCTGGAAGCCGTGGCGCAGGCAGACGTGGATCGGCAGGTTGTCCGGCGCGCGCGCGGGATCGATGTCGACCGGCGTGCCGGGGAACGGGTGTCCGGCGTCGCAGCGGGCGAAGGCCCAGTCCTTCGGGTCGACGGTGCCGGCCGTGGTGACGCGGCCGTCGACGGCCTCCTGCGTGTGGATCGTCAAGGTGGCGCGCGAGGTGTCGAGCGAGACCGGCAGGTAGGGCACCGGGTTGCCCTGCACCAGCAGCGGCTGCGAGTCGGCGCCGCGGCGGTTGACGATGCGCGCCATCACCGTGCCGGTCACCGGCGCGCCGTCGATGCGGGCGATGGGCACGCGGACGTAATGGTGGCGCGCCGCCTCCGGGCGCCAGCGCGGCACGCCGGTGCTGCCGGCGTTGTCGGCCTGCCAGCCGCTGCGCAGGCCGATGTCGCCGGCGGCCAGTTCGCCGGCCTGCAGCCGGACCTCGCCGCCGCGGTTGGGCACGTCGTGCCACAGGAAGCCGCTCGCGGCCTTGCGGCCGACCGGGCGGGTCAGCACCCAGTTCGTCTCGTAGCGCACCTTGCCGTCCGGGTCGGCGCCCAGGCGCAGGTCGGTGATCACCGCGTTGCGCGGGTCGGCCGGGTCGAGTTCGCCGAAGGCGCGACCGCGCAGCCGTTCGTAGCCGCGCTGCTCGCCGATCAGTGGCGTCACCTCGTCGACGACGATGCGCGTCACGCGCGCCTGCGCCGGGGACGCGCCCAGGGCCGCGATCGCCAGCAGCAGGGCGGCGCGCGCAGTGCCGTTTCGGGGATCGCGACCGCGCTCGCGCCGGTCGCGCGAGGACGTGATGCCGTTGCGCATGCGGGTGGGCTCCGTCAGGCCGTGGGCCTCGTGGAAGAAGCCTGCGTTGTACCTCGACGGCGCCCCGCCCCGCACGGGCCGGCGTCACTGGCCCTTGAACAGCCCCTGGAACTGCCGCGAGACCGGCAGCTTCTCCGCGCAGCCCTTCAGCGACAGCTGCATCGTGTTCTCGTCGACGCGCGTCGCGCTGGCGATGAAGCGGCTGTTGACCAGCACCGAGCGGTGCACCTGCCAGAACACCGAGGGATCGAGGTCGCTCAGCAGTTCCTTGAGCGCGGTGCGGATCCAGGCTTCGCCGTCGCGGTGGACCACCCGGGTGTAGCGGCTGTCGCTCTGGAAGAAGAGGATGTCGTCGGGCGCGATCAATTGGATCTCGCGGCCCTGGCTGGCCTGGATGGGGCGCATCGCGGGGCGCTGGGCCGGCAGCAGCTGGCGCAGCAGCTCGAGCGTCGCGGCCGGCATCGCCGGCAGGGCGGCGCCGGCTTCCGACGCGCCGTCCGCGCCGTCCGTCCCGGCGGCGCCCTGGGCCTGACGCTGGCGCAGGCGCTGCAGGCAGTGCTCCAGGCGGGCGTCCTCCACCGGCTTGAGCACGTAGTCGACCGCGCCGGCCTCGAAGGCCGACAGCGCGTGGTCGCCATAGGCGGTGACGAAGACGACGCGCGGCGGCTCCGCCAGCTGCGCCAGGCGCTGCGCCACCTCCAGGCCCGACATGCCGGGCATCCGGATGTCGAGGAAGCACAGGCGCGGCTCATGTTCCAGGCAGTCGTCCCAGGCGTCGCAGCCGTTGACGCTGGCGGCCACGATCTCCAGCTCCGGCGCCAGTCGTGCCAGCGCGGCGCGCAGCTGCTCGCGCGGGCCTTCCTCGTCGTCCGCGATCAGCGTGCGGATCTTCGTCATGCGTTGCTCTCCCCTCGATGTGTCCATGTCCCGCGGCGAGGCCGGGGCGACGTGTCGCGCGCTGCGCTCAGGCGGTCGGCAGTTCGACCCAGGCCAGGCAGCCGGGCGCCTGGTCCGGCGCGGGCTCCAGGCCGAGCCGGGCCTCGGCGCCGAACTGCGCCTGCAGCCGCTCGCGCGTGTTGGCCAGCCCCAGGCCGTCGCAGGCGCCCGGCGTCAGGCCCTGGCCGCCGTCCTGCACCTCCAGCCGCAGCCGCCCGTCCGCCGCCTTCACCCGCACGGCGATGTGGCCGCCTCTCAGGCTGGGCTCGATGCCGTGCGTGATCGCGTTCTCCGCCAGCGTCAGCAGCGTGCCCGGCGGCAGGCTGGCGCCGGCGATCACGGCGCCCGCCCCGGCCTCCGTGTCCAGCGACCAGCTCAGCCGCTGCCCCAGCCGCGCCTGCATGATGTCCAGGTAGCTGCGCACGATCTGCAGTTCCTGCTCGAGCGGCAGCCGGTCCTGCTCGAACATCGGCAGCGTCGCGCGCAGGTAGCGCGTCAGCGAGCGCAGCATCGGGCCGGCGCGGTCGTCGCGGGTGTCGACCCAGTGCTGCAGCGAGGCCAGCGTGTTGAAGAGGAAATGCGGCTGGATCTGCGCTGTCGCCAGCCGCTGCGCCATCGCGATGCGTTCGTCCTGGGCGTCGAGCTCGGCCAGCCGCGCGCCCAGCTGCTGCGTGCGGTACAGCGTCAGGAACCACCAGGACGAGACCGTCAGCGTCATGCCGCCGGCGGCGAAGGGCAGCAGGTCGCGCGCCTCGTCGCGGTACCCCAGCTTCACCATCACCAGCGTGATCAGCACCATCAGGATGCTGAGCGCCAGCGTGGCGCCGTTGAAGCGGGTGCGCGTGGGCTGGCGCCACAGCCAGCGTCCGACGCCCAGTCCCAGCGACGCCATCGCCAGCCCGCCGATCAGGATCACGTGCGCCAGGTGGCGCGGCAGCATCGTGTAGAAGACCAGTCCCAGCACCAGCACGTTGCTCATCACGTAGCAGTCGATGCCGCTGGACCAGCCCTTCAGCCCGGAGCGCGCGATCTCGGCCTCGGAGAAGCGGCGGCGCGGGCCGGGGAACAGCCAGTAGGCCCAGTCGAAGCGGACCCCGGCGCCGGCTTCGGCGGCGGGCTTGGCCGGCACGGCGGCGGCGGCTTCGGCGGGAGCGCTGGGCGAGGTCATGGGGCGAGTCTAGGCCAGGGGTGCGGGGCGGGCCGCCGGATGCGGCGAATGGCGGTTGGCGGGGACGACTGGCCCGCAGCCCGGGCTCAGCAGAGCGGTTCGCCGCCCAGGAACACCTTCAGCGTGCCCGGCTCGATCGGCACCCAGGCTTCGCCGCGCGTCAGCGGTTCGGTGGCGACGATGGCGATGCGGTCGTCCTCGGTGGTCTTGGCGGACAGGTCGACGCTCAGGTCCTCGTCCTGCAGCGTCACGTGGCCGAAGGGCGGCTGGCGCAGCAGGTAATGCAGCTTGGTCGAGCCGTGGGCCCACAGCGCCTGGCCGTTGGACAGCAGCATGTTGAAGGTGCCGTGGCGGTTGAGCTGGGGCAGCAGCTCGCGCAGCGTGTGGTTCAGTTCCTCGATGGCCGGCATGTTGGCGTGGGCCTTGGCCAGCTCCTGCATCAGCCAGCAGAAGGCCTGCTCGCTGTCGGTCTGTCCGACCGGCTTGAAGGCCGCGTGCAGCCGGGGCGCGAAGCCCTTCAGGTCGCCGTTGTGCGCGAACACCCAGTAGCGGCCCCAGAGCTCGCGCACGAAGGGATGGGTGTTCTCCAGCGAGACCACGCCCTGCGTGGCCTTGCGGATGTGGGCGATGACGACGTCGCTGCGGATCGGGTAGGTCTTGACCAGCTCGGCCAGCGGCGAGACCCGCGCGCTGTGGTGGTCGACGAAGTGCCGCAGGCCGCGGCCCTCGAAGAAGGCGATGCCGAAGCCGTCCTTGTGCTCATGGGCCCGCGTGGCGAGTCCGGCGAAGCTGAACATGACGTCGGTCGGTCGGCGGGCGTTCATGCCCATCAGCTGGCACATCGCGGTCTCTCCAGGCTCAGGTCGCGGCGCTCATTCGAGGAACAGCCGCGTGATCCCCTTCAGGCTCACCAGGTTGCCGGGGTTGCTGGTCTCGTTGAGCACGCCGCTCATGCGCTGCAGCAGGCGCGGGCTCTTCTTCGCGCGCCAGATCAGCAGGTCGGCCAGCCACGGGAAGCGGTTGACGCGGTTGCCGCGCTCGTAGAGGTCGTACTTGGGCTGCAGCGCGCGCAGGCCCTGCTCGTACTGGGTGCGGACCTTGGCGTCGAAGCCGTCGACACCGGTGCCGTGGGCCAGGATCGCCTCGGCGGCGAGCAGGCCGGTCTCCATCGCCTTGCCGATGCCTTCGCCGGTGAAGGAGTAGGTCGAGCCCGCCGCCTCGCCGGTCACCAGCAGGCCGGGGCGGGTCCAGCGCGCGCCCTTGAGCGTGCAGCGCAGCGGTGCGCCCTTGAGTTCGCCGATCAGCTCGCCCTCGGCCATCAGGCGCTTGGCGGGCGGGTAATGCGCGACGAAGGCGTCGAAGATGGCGCGCAGATTGACGTCCTTCTTCTGGCCCTTGCCGGCCAGGTCCTGATGGCTGTCGGTGACGCCCACGCCGATGTTGAAGCTGCCGTCGGGCGCCGGGAAGATCCAGCCGTAGCCCGGCTGCACCGGCTTGCACCAGACGACTTCCAGCGCCTTGATCTCGCCGACCATCGATGGCGCGCGGACATAACCGCGCAGCGCGACGCCGCTGGGCGTGTGGCGTTCGCACATGCCAGCGGCCGTCAGCGCCTTGGGCACGGCGCCGGTGGCCAGGATGACCCAGTCGGCGGCGATCTCGTGCGGCTGGCCCTCGATCGAGAAGCGGGCGCCGCGCACCCGGCCCTGGGCGTCCTCGAGCGCCGCCTCGAAGCGCGCCGGCGCCAGGAAGCGCGCGCCGGCCTCCTGCGCGCCGAGGTTGAGGAGCTCGTCGAGCTGCCGGCGCGGCAGCACGGCGAGGTGGCCGGGGACGTCGATGCGGCCGCCGCGCGGTCCGACGCAGCCCACGTGCGCCGAGCGCTGCGCCTTGGCCATCACCCGGTCCAGCAGGCCCAGGCGCTCGAGCGCCTGGTGCGCGTCGGGGATCAGGCCGTCGCCGCAGACCTTGTCGCGGCCCAGCGGCTGCTGGTCGGCGAACACCACGTCCACGCCCGCCCGGGCCAGCCAGCGCGCCGCGGCGCTGCCGGCGGGGCCGGCGCCGATGATGAGGACCTGGCACCGCGACGGCGGCATGGAAGAGGTGTCGGACATACGTGGACGGAGGCGGCGGAAACGGATCCGGACAAAGAAAAAGGGCCCCGGATGGGGCCCTCGGATTGTGTCGGATTTCCCGGCGATCAGAAGTCGTAGGAACCGCGGACGTAGAAGGTGCGGCCGGTCGCGTCGGCATAACGCGGGTCATAGCCAGCCTGGAACATCGGCTGCTGGTACGACAGCGGCGGATCGCGGTCGAACAGGTTGCGCACGCCGGCCGTCAGCGACAGCGCCTTGATCGGCTTGTAGACGCCGAACAGGTCGAAGGTCGTGTACGACGACACTCGGTTGGCCGCGCCTTCCTCGAGCAGTGGATCGTCCATGTAGCCCGACTTGTGATGGGCGGTCACGCCGACCGTGTACTTGTTCGCGTAGCTCCACACCGCGTTGATGGTGTGCTGCCAACGGAACACCGGGCCGGCGCCGGCATAGACCGCCACGTTCTGGTTCCACGGACCGTTCTGGTACTCCTGGAACTCGTACTTCGTGACATACGTGCTGTTCAGGCCGAAGGTCACGTTGCCATAGGCGGTGCGCAGGCGGTAGCTGCCGTTCAGGTCGAAACCGTTGGTGTTGGTGCCGCCCAGGTTTTGCTGACGCACGTCGATGTAGCCGCAGTTGGCGCCTGGGCAGCTCGTGCCGTCGGTGGACAGCTGGCCAGCGGCATTGCGATGGAAGTACTGCCCGAACTGACCGTAGTTGTCCGGGTCGTACAGCGACGCGTCGCCGATCACGCCGATCAGATTCTTCAGGCGCAGCCACCAGAAATCGACGCCGAAGTTCAGGTCGTTGAGCGGCGCGAACTGGAAGCCCAGCGTGGCGCTCTTGCTCTTCTCGGGCTTGAGTTCGGTGTTGCCGCCATTCAGGACCTGGAACTGCGTCTTGCAGTTCAGCGCGCTGCCGGTGCCGGTCGGGCACAGCAGCGGGTCGCTGACGGTGCCCGAGTTGGTGTAGGTCTGCGCAGCGTGCAGCTCATAGAGCGACGGGGCGCGGAAACCGGTCGAGTAGGAGCCGCGCACCAGCACTTCCTTGGACGGCTGGAAGCGGAAGCTGACCTTCGGGTTGGTCGTGTTGCCGAAGTCGTTGTACTTGTCGTAGCGGAGCGCCGCGGTCACATCCAGCGTCTTCAGAACCGGCACGTTGAGCTCGGTATACAGCGCGTAGACCTTGCGTTCCCCGACGCTGTTGGTGGCGGGGTCGACGCCGGTGGAGGCCACGACGATCTTGGCGTAGTCCTCGTTGGCCTTCTGCGAGAACTTCTCCTGGCGGAACTCCGTGCCCACGGCGATCGCGGCGCCGCGGCCGACGCCGAACCAGTCGCCGATCTCACGGCTGGCGTGGGCATCCAGGTTCCAGGTTTCGCCCTTGCCGGTCATCAGCGTGCCGGCGGCGGCGGCGGACTGCAGCAGTGCCAGACCTTCGGGCGTCTGGTCGCCGAAGGGGTTGATGATGCCGTCACGCACGCCCTGCGTGATGACGGTGCCGTTGGCATATCCGTGTGTCAGCGCCTCGGTGACCTTGTTGATGTTGTAGCTGCCGCCGACCGAGTAATCCCAGTTGGCCACGGTGCCGTCAGCGGTCAGCAGGAAGCGCTGCTGCTGGTTGGTGTTCTTGTCTCGGCGCGGGCCGTTGACCGTGTCACGCCACTTCACGACCAGGTCGCCGCCGTTCAGGTCCGGGTTGTTCGGATAGAACGGGCTGGACGAGGTCATGCTCAACGCGCCGTAAGGCACCGGGGCGATCTGCGTCTTGACCGTGCTGCGGGTGATGAAGTACTCGGCGCCGATCTGATGATCGTTGTTGAGCTTCAGCGTGCCCTTCAGCATGCCGGACGTGCGCTGGCTTTCCGGGGTGTAGTCGACGTAGGGCGAGGTGCTGATGTAGCAGGAGGTACCGTCACCGCTCGGGAGCAGGTTGTTGCCCGAGCAGGCTGGCCCCGCGGGGTTGTAGACCACGTCGCCGGCGCCGGTGTAGTAGTTCGCGGGCGCGGTGTTGCTGGAAATGCCGCCGGGATAGCGCTTGTTGAAGTCGCGCTGGGTGCCGTTGATGGCGTCCTGCTTCTGCAGGTCGACGAAGCCGAAGACATTGAAGCCCTGCTTTTCCAGGTCGCCGAAGCCAAAGCCGGCGTTGGCGTTCCTGGTCTTGCCGCCCGCGTGCTGCGGCGAGTCGTAGCCCAGCGTGACGGTGCCGCCTTCGTAGTCCTTGCGGGTGATGAAGTTGATCACGCCGCCGATGGCATCGGTGCCGTACAGCGAGGAGGCGCCATCGCGCAGCACTTCGATGCGCTCGATCGCGGCCAGCGGGATCATGTTCAGGTCGGGCGCCGAACCGTCGAACGCGTTGTTGGCGATGCGACGGCCATTCAGCAGGACCAGCGTCTTGTTGGCGCCAATGCCGCGCAGGTCGGCGAAGGAGGCGCCGCCGGTGGATGCGCCCACGGCCTGGCTGGTGCCCAGGCTGCTCTGGCTGGCGGTCAGCGTGGAGAGGATCTGCTCGACCGTGGTGAGGCCCTGCTCACGGATGTCGTTCATCTTGAGCGTCGTCACCGGGACGGACGACTCGGCGTCGAGCCGCTTGATGGCCGAGCCCGTGACCACGACGCGCTCGAGCTGGGTCTGGTCCTGTTGTTCCTGTGCCAGCGCCGGGAAGGACGCGGCCGCAATGGTGGCGGCGACTGCCAGGCTCACCGCGTTTAGCTTGTACATCTCTGCAACTCCTGATGAGTTACCCGGTCCTTGTCAGAGCGGCGTAACAAAAAATGACCAGGGGGTATCCCTGGCTCTAGTCAGTGTGCAGAAGGCCCCATGTACTTTTGTTGCTGGGGTGCGCTTAGTAATAGGGTGGGGCGAAGGGCATTTACCAACGGCGATAAATGCAGGAAAACCCTAGCCACTTTGCATAAAAACCGTTGCTTCAGTGAGACGTTCCGTACTGGACGGCGACGCGAGTCGTTCGCAACACCAAAGTTGCGGCCTGTTCAGCTGAGGGTGAACCCGAAGCGTTTGGCCACATTTCGTTGCCTGATTCCAACGAGCTGAGATAGAACTTTTAGCAATTTATCTTTACGTGCGCTGGGGTCTACTTAGCTTTGCGGTGGAGAAGCCTTTGAAAGTCAATGACTTACGGCATGGGTCATGTCAACGAGGCCGCGCATAAAGCGACATCAAGTCGCTTGTGACCTAGAGAGTTCCCCGACGGGCGAAAAGGTGGACTGCCAAAAAATTGCTGGCTCAAACAGCGTTCGGCGAGTGCTCCCAACCGGGGACCCAACCGCCGTGCCGTCTGCAGTGGATCGCAAAGGTTCCACAGCTCACATCGGGAAGCACACATGCATCAACGTACTACTCTCTCTGCGGCCGCTCTGCTCCTCCTGAGCGGGCTCGCTGGTCTCGCGCAAGCGCAACAGGCCGAGAATCAAGCCGCGCAACAACTGGAGCGCGTCGAAGTTGTCGGTTCCGCGATCAAGCGCACGAACGTCGAAGGCGTTTCGCCGGTGGAAGTGCTTTCGCGCAAGCAGATTGAGCGCACCGGAGCCACCACGGTCAACGAACTGTTGCGGTCGATACCTTCGATCGACATCTTCGACCAAGGCGAACTGGCGTCGAACTCCCCAGCCGGCTCCGGGACTGCCAACATCGGCATGCGCGGACTGAGCACCAGCCAAGTCTTGATTCTCTTGAATGGGCGCCGCCTGCCAGTCAACGCGCTCTACGACTCGTCGGGCGCCGGCGCTGCGTTCGACATCAACTCGTTGCCCATCGGCGCCATCGAGCAGGTCCAGATCCTGAAGGACGGCGGCTCCGCGCTGTACGGCGCTGACGCGGTCGCGGGTGTCATCAACTTCATTACCAAGACCGACTACCAAGGCATCGAGCTGAGCGGCAGCTATGGCCGCTCCAGCCGTGGTGACGGCGCGGAGAAGCGTGCCGGCCTGTCGGCCGGGTTCGGTGACCTGGGCAGCGACCGCTACAACGTGCTGTTCGGCCTGGATATCCTCAAGCGCGACCCGATCCTGCGCGCCGACCGCTCGCTGTCGAGCTCGGTGGACTTCCGCCGCTTCGGCTCGTCCGACGCGCGTAGCTCGTTCTCGCCCTACGGCAACGTGATCAATCCGGACACCGGCGCGCTTGTCGGCGTGCCCTACACGGCTTGCCCTGCCGATTCGCTTGGTGCCAACAACATCTGCCGTTACGACTTCAACAAGTCGCTGCTGACCGCCTATAACGGTGCGGACCGTGTCAGCGCCATGGCCATCGGCAACCTGCAGATCAACAACGACACTCGCGCGTTCCTGGAAGCGACGTTCTCGACCTCGAAGGACCACTTCGAGGCTCACCCGGTGCCGGACTACTTCATCGTTCCGATCACCAACGCGAACCAGCAGCCCTATGAGATCAAGGACGCGAACGGCAACGGCACCGGCAAGGTGTATATCGCCGGCCGCTTCATGCAGGGCGGTCCCCGTATCACCGATCGCAAGTCCGACTTCCTGAACGTGGCGACGGGTCTGGAAGGCACCTGGCGCAAGTACGACTGGAAGGTCGCGCTGTCGCGCGGCGAGAGCAAGGTCACCAACCAGGATCACAACTACTATGACGCGGACCTGTGGGCGGATGCGACCGGTGGCGGCCTGCTGAATCCGACGATCACCACCAACGATCCTGCGTTCGTTGAAAGCCTGAAGGTCAACCCGCGGCGCGTCGGCAAATCGACCCTCGAGACCTTCAATGCCCAAATCGCGGGCGAGCTGTACCCGCTGCCGGCCGGCCCACTGCAGTTCGCGCTGGGCGTGAACCTGAACCACGAGAAGCTGTCCGACGAGCCTGACGCGCTGCAGCAAGCAGGCAAGGTCGTCGGCGGCATCGCCCAGGCTGCCGTCGACGCCAGCCGTACCTACAAGGCTGTCTACACCGAACTGGTGATCCCGGTCTTCAAGTCGCTCGAAGCGCAGGCCGCAGTCCGCTATGACAAGTACCCCAATGCCGACGCCACCAGCCCGCGACTTGGCGTGAAGTGGACCGTGTCTCCTCAGCTGGCCTTCCGTGGCTCGTTCACTCGAAGCTTCCGCGCCCCGGTGTTGAAGCAGCTGTATGGCGCGCAGGAACAGGGCGCAACGACGATCACCGATCCGGAGTCGTGCCGCAAGCTCGGCGTGACGGTCAACGTCGACCCGGCCACCGGCGAGGAGAGCTGCCTGGTGAATGCCTTCCAGGTAAACGGGGCCAACCCCAACCTGCAGCCTGAGAAGGGCAAGACCTTCAACATCGGCGCTGTCTTCGAGCTGTCCAAGGACTTCAACGCCAGCATCGACTGGTGGAAAATCGAAAAGACGAATGACATCAGCTCGCCGACGATTGCCTCCGCGATCGACCAAGGCCTGTTCAACAAGGAAGGCCCGCGCTTCAACATCTTCACCAACCTGCAGAACATCGCTGCGCGCCAGACATCGGGCGTTGACGTGGATGCGCGCTGGCGCCTGGGTGCCACGCCCGTCGGCAACGTGACGCTGCGCAACCTCCTGTCCTATTACTTCACCAACAAGACTCGCGACTCTGCGGGTGATGACTGGGCGGAGTACTCGGGCACCTACGCGACGCCGCGCTTCCGCAACAACTTCATCATCCAGAGCGAAATGGGGCCTTGGGCGGCCAACCTGCAGTGGCGCACCGTGGGTGGCTTCTGGGATACCGACCGTCCGTTCCCGATCGCTCAGAACACCCGCAAGGTGGGTAATCACGAGGAAGGTGACGTGCAGGTGGTGTACTCCGGCGTGAAGAGCCTGGAGCTGAGCTTCACGGTCAAGAACATCTTCGACCGTATGCCTCCGCTGAGCCTGACCAATGCGCTGAGCAACACCTACACGCAGATGGGCTTCGCGGAGCTGTACACGAACCGCGGCCGTTACTTCCAACTGGGCGCGAAGTACACCTTCCGCTGATCCGAGGTATCCGTACCCGACACTCGAAGGGCACCGGCGACGGTGCCCTTTTCCGTTTCAAATTCATCGATCCATGAAAAGCATGCAACCTAATACCCGGCGCCGCGCCCTGGTGACGGCGGTCACGCTGGCGCCGCTGGCCGGCCTGCCGGGCGCCGTCTCGGCCCAGGCGCTGGTGTCCTCGATGAAGGTCGAGGACTTCTTTCGCAATCCAGTGCTGAGTGGCGCCCGACTATCGCCGGACGGTCGACTCGTTGCCGGAACCCGCATCACGGCCAAAGGCCGCGCCAACATCGTCGTCGTCGATGTGGCAACCCGCAAGGTCAAGATCATCACGGACTTCACCGACGGCGACGTCGGCCGTCTGGGCTGGGTGAACAACACCCGGCTCTTTTTCAGCATTTCCGACCGCCAGCGCGGCGCGGACCAGCTTGGTGCCACCGGGCTGTTCGCGATCGACGCCGATGCCAGCGGTTTCGTCACCCTGGCTGAGCGCGCCTTCATGACGGAAGGCGGCAAACTGCTACCCGTCGGCTCGACGGTACATTCCCGGGTCGTGGAAAACGGCGAGCTGACCGACGACATCCGCGTGGTGGCGTACTCCTACCAAGCCAAGGGGAAGTCGTCCTCGACGATGTACCGGGTCAACACGCGCACCGGCCGCTTCTCGCCGATGACGGTCGGAGGTCCAGGTAATGCCCAGCAGTGGCTGATCGACAGCAAGGGCGTGCCGCGCTGCTGCGTCAGCTACACCGACGAGACCTTCACGGTCCATTTCCGCGCCGCCGAAGACGCCCCCTGGACGGCGATCTACAGCTATCGGGACGACGACACCGCCGAGGCCATCAAGCCGCAGTCGATCGCGCCGGACGGCCGGATCTACGTCGTGGCCAACAACGGCAACGACACCAGCGGGCTCTACGCCTTTGATCCCAAGACACGAAAGCTCGATCCAACGCCGGTATTTGCGGTCAAGGGCTTCGACGCGGACGACATCGACCTGCTCTGGGATCGCAGCGAAGGCAAGCTGCTAGGCATCTCCTACGAAGCGATCGAGCCAGGGACTTATTGGATCGATGAAGAGCGCGCGGCGCTGCAGGCGACTGTGGACAAGGCTCTGCCAGAAACCGTCAATGCCATCCAGGTGGGGGGGGCGGGGGATGACCGCGTGGTGTTGATCAGTTCGTCTTCTGATCGGGATCCGGGCCGCTACTACCTTTACCAAGTCAAGCAGGACAAGTTCCAAGGCCTGGGCGCCACGCGGCCTTGGGTCAAGGTTCCGGAGATGCGTCCAACGACCTTCTTTCGCTATACCGCTCGCGACGGCATGCAGATCCCGGCGCAACTGACGATGCCCGCGGGTGATGGAAAGCCGCCGCTGATCGTGTTGCATTACGGCGGCCCCTGGGTGCGCCCGATCCATATGCACTGGGATCCGGTCGTGCAGTTCCTCGCGTCGCGCGGCTACGCGGTCTTCATGCCGGCGCCGCGCGCATCCACTGGATTTGGCGACAAGTTGTTCCGCGCTGGTTGGAAGCAGTGGGGTCTTGCGATGCAGGACGACGTCACCGACGGCGTCAGGCTGTTGATCCAACAGGGCAAAGTCGACCCCAAGCGTGTTTGCATCGCTGGCGCCAGCTACGGTGGCTATTTGACGATGATGGGCTTGGCCAAGGAGCCGGAACTCTTCCGCTGCGGGATTAATTGGGTAGGGGTGACGGATCCGAACTTCATGTTCACGGTCACCTGGACTGACTTCAACCGCTACGGCGGACCCGACACTGGTCGCCGACGGCTGATCGGCGATCCGGAGAAGGATGCGGAGCAGTTCAAGCAGACGTCACCGCTGCAGCGAGCCGCCGAGATCAAGCAGCCCGTGCTGATGGGCTACGGTGCGTTGGACGTGCGTGTGCCGCTGATCAACGGGGAGAAGATGCGCGATGCTCTCAAAGGGCACAACAAGAACGTCGAATGGGTCGTCTATTCCGACGAAGCTCATGGCTGGCGCCGCGAGGCCAACAACGTCGACTTCTGGACCCGCGTGGAGAGGTTCCTGGCTAAGAACTTGGCCTGAACCTACTCCTGAGCTTTTTTCGACGGCGCCCTCCGGGGCGCCTTTTTTGTGGGCGCGGGGCGGCGTTGGACAACCCAAAAAAATCGCCCGCCCGGCGAACCGGACGGGCGGAGGTGCAGTCAGGGAGCGAGAGGCGCGGCCCTGACGGAATCACATCAGAAGTTGTAGCTACCCGTCACGTAGACGGTGCGGCCCAGCGGGCTCGCGTAGCGCGGGTCATAGCCGACTTGGTGGCCGGACGAATCGCGCAGCGTGAACGGCGGCGTCTCGTTGGTCAGGTTCTGGATGCCCAGACGGAACTCCAGCGCCTTGTTGTAGCGGTACGTGCCCTGGTAATCGAACGTGATGTAGTTCGGCACGTTCAGCTGGATCTTCACGTTCTGGCCGGTCTGCAGGTCTCGCACCGTCTGAAGGATGTCGGTGTAGCCCGAGCGGTATTTCACCGTCAGCGCGTTGGTGGCGTTGCCGGTCTCCAGCGCGAAGCGGGCCTGTGCCGTGTTGCGGAAGATGACCTGCGCATCCACGCCGTACTTGCCGAGGCTGTCGGTGAAGTCGTTGGCCGTGCCGGGCTTCGTGTACTGGGCCTCAATCATGTAGGTGCCATTGACCGTGGTGGTCAGGCGGCCCAGGCCCTCGATGTTCAGGCGGCCATCCAGCTGCCAGTCCAGCCCGCGATACTTCGACTTGCCGATGTTGGTCGACATCGACATGAAGGCGTAGTACGCGTTGGTCTCGGCCGGGAGCTTGTACGTCGTGAACAGGCTGCTGTACTGCTGCGGATCGGCAAACGCCTGGTTGGCGGACACCGCACTCACGGCGTCGCGCAGGTCGATCTGCCAATAGTCCAGGCTGGCGCCGAAGTTGCGCGTCGGGTCGAACCGGATGCCCAGGGTGGCTTGCTTGGACTTCTCGGGCTTCAGGTTCTCGTTGCCGCCCGACAACTGCGTGTACTGTGCCTTCCCGGGCTTGCAGGGCGCGGCGCCGCTACCGTCACCGGGGAACGGGCAGTCGTACTGCGATGCAGTCACTCCATTGGTCACAAGCGGCTGGGCGATGTCCAGCATGTCCGGAGCCTTGAAGCCGGTGCCATACGAGCCGCGCAACACCACCGTCTTGGTCGGTTTGTAGCTGGCCGACAGCTTGTAGGTCGTGGCCGATTCGGTCTTGCCGAAGTCGCGCTTGTTGATTGCGTCCTTGATCTTGCTGATGCTGTCGTAGCGCAGCGCGGCCGTCAGTTCGAGGTTCTTGATGACCGGGATAACGAACTCGGCAAAGGCGCCGACGTTGTCACGCTCCATGTCATAGCGCGGGTTGGCTGCGAAGTTGTAGATCACACCAGCGACCGCGTCGGCTGACGGCGTCTGCTTGTAGTGGTAGTTGCGGAAGTCCGCGCCGACACCTAGCTGCACCGGGCCGGCAGGCAACTGGAAGATCTCGCCGGAAGCGCGCATGTCGGCGCCCTTGAGCGTCGTCGATGCTTCGCGAATCGTGCCGTGGTAGATGGAGTCCTTGATCAGCTGCTGCGTGCTGGCGCTCTGGTTGCCGGACGGCACGAACGGATCGAGGGCACCGTTGGCCAGGATGTCGCCGAACTCCTTGGCCTTGAAGTAGCCACCGACGTACTTCTCGTCGAGCGCATTCTGCGACCAGGTCAGCGCGCCGGTGACGCTCCAGGCACCCACCTCGGCGTCCGCGCCGACCACGAAATGCTTGGCGTCGGTGATGGTCTGCGAGTTGCGAGTGCCGAAGTCAGTTGCGCGGTAGTTCGCTGTGACGGTGTCGACGTGGGCCAGTTGAGTTGGCGTCAGGTACGGAGCGACGTACTTGGTGAACAAGGGCGAGTTGGCCGCGATCGCGATTGGCACCGGATTCGGCGCAATGCGGGCGGTCAGGTCCAGACGGCTGTATGCCGCGTCGGAGAACAGCTTGACCTTGTCGTTGATCTTCAGTTCGCCGGTGACGAACAGCGAGTCGCGAGTCGACTCGGGATACACGTCGATGGTGCTGACGAAGTCGAATGCGCACTGCGCCGTGCCAGCCTTGGCGTTTGAGTTGGCGGGGATCGTATTCCCCAGGCTGTACACGTTGTTCGGCGCGCACTGGCCGTTGTTGGCCATGCGGTACGGGTTGAACGAGTAAGCGGGCAAGGTCGTGGTTTCGCCGTCCAGTCTCTTGAACACGACGGCGGCGTTCGCCGGGTCGGCCGAGGTGCTGGTACGGTCGTACGCGTAGTTCTTGCCGTTGAAGGAGAACGGCAGATAGGCGGAGCTCGAGAACTTGCGATCGCCAGACTTCATCTGCTTCTGCTCGTCGCGGCGATACGTGGCAACCACGTTGAAGCCGTCGCGCTGAAGGTCGCCCAGGCCATAGGTGGCGCTGATGTTGTAGGCGGTGCCGCCTGCGCCGGCGGGATTGCTGTAGTTGGCGGTGAGGTTGCCGCCCTGAATGTTCTTCTTCAGCACGAAGTTCACGACGCCGGCGATCGCGTCGGAGCCGTACAACGCGGAGGCGCCGTCGGTCAGTACTTCGATGCGCTCGATGGCGCTCATCGGGATCGAGTTCAGGTTGATGCGGCTGCCCGACCCGGTGGGGGCGATGCGGCGGCCGTTCAACAGCACCAGGGTGTAGCTCTCGCCGACACCGTGGATGGACGCCGTGGCGATCCCGCCAGAGTTCGAGCCAATCGAGACATCGCCTACCGTCAGGTTGCCGCCCATTGCGGGGATGCGCTGGATGAGGTCGGCGACGTTGTTGGCACCGGAGGCTTTGATCTCCTCCTGCGTGATCAGTTGCACCGGCAGGGCGCCCTCGTTAGCGACTCGTTTGATGCTGGAGCCAGTAATCTCGATTCGTTCGAGTTGCTGGGCTTCCTGGGCATGGGCGGCGCCAATCGCGGCGGCCAGCAGTGCGGCGGCGAGGCTCACATGACGGAGTTGAGGCTTCGGGGTCATCTTCGAAACAAAATTGACAAAAGTGATTCCAGTGAAGGCAACTCGTGGTCGGCCAACACTGCGCGTCGGTAAAGAAACTTTAAATTTCTCCCGACATGAGGCACCCCCGGGTCACGCCCCTAAGGGTTTTCCACGGTTGAAGGTTTGAAGTGGCTTGGGCGGAGTACTTTCCTAAATCGCAATGACGTGGAAAGCGCGGGGCCAGGGCAACCCTTCATTGCTGAAATCGATAACCCAAAATGCAAAAGCGGCCCGCGGGCCGCTTAAAAACTTTATCGTACGCCGCACGTTGACCGCGTTTCGCGACATTAGTCGACGATTGGGTCGGTGTTATGTCGTCAGCCGCGCGTTCCCGCCTTACGCCGCTGCCGCCACGCATGCAGCAGCGGTTCCGTGTACCCGCTGGGCTGTTCCCGTCCCTGGAACACCAGATCCAGTGCCGCCTGGTACGCCATGCTTTGCGGACGGCCTGCCATCGCCTCGTAGAGCGGGTCTGCGGCGTTTTGCGCATCCACCACGGCCGCCATCCGTTCGAATGTCGCCCGAACTTGTTGTTCCGTGACGACGCCGTGATAAAGCCAGTTCGCCACGTGCTGGCTGGAGATGCGCAGCGTGGCGCGGTCCTCCATCAAACCGACACCGTTGATGTCCGGCACCTTGGAGCAGCCGACGCCCTGGTCGATCCAGCGCACCACGTAGCCCAGGATGCCCTGGATGTTGTTGTCCAGCTCCTGCTGCTTCTCGGCCTCGGACCAGTTCGGCGCGTCCGTCACCGGGATGGTGAGCAGGCGCTGCAGCAGTTCGGCGCGATCGACGCCAGCGGCTTCCGCCTCGATCTGCTGCTGCACCTGCGCCACGCTGACCTGGTGGTAATGCAGCGCGTGCAGCGTGGCGGCGGTCGGGCTCGGCACCCAGGCGGTGTTGGCGCCGGCCTTCGGGTGCGCGATCTTCTGCTCGAGCATCGCGGCCATCAGGTCGGGCATCGCCCACATGCCCTTGCCGATCTGCGCGCGGCCGCGCAAGCCGGCGCTCAGGCCCACCAGCACGTTGTTGCGCTCGTAGGCCTGGATCCAGGCGCTGGTCTTCATGTCGCCCTTGCGCAGCATCGGGCCGGCCAGCATCGCGGTGTGCATCTCGTCGCCGGTGCGGTCGAGGAAGCCGGTGTTGATGAAGGCGACACGGCTGGGCGCCGCGGCGATGCAGGCGGCGAGGTTGACGCTGGTGCGGCGCTCCTCGTCCATGATGCCCAGCTTCACCGTCGATGCCGGCAGGCCCAGCAACTGCTCGACGCGGCCGAACAGCTCGTTGGCGAAGCCGACCTCGGCCGGTCCGTGCATCTTGGGCTTGACGATGTAGATCGAGCCGCGGCGCGAGTTGCGCAGGCCCGAGCCCGATAGCTGCTTCAAGTCATGCAACGCGATCAGCGTCGTGATGACGGCGTCCATGATCCCTTCCGGGATCTCGCGCCCGCCGTCCAGCAGGATGGCCGGATTGGTCATCAGGTGGCCGACATTGCGCACGAACAGCAGCGAACGTCCCGGCAGCACGACGTCCTGGCCAGCGTCCGCCGCCTTGTAGACGCGGTCCGGGTTGAGGCGGCGCACGAAGCTGCGGCCGCCCTTGCTGACTTCCTCGGTCAGCGAGCCCCGCAAGATGCCCAACCAGTTGCGGTAGGCGAGCAGCTTGTCCTCGGCATCGACGGCCGCGATCGAGTCCTCCAGGTCGAGGATGGTCGACAGCGCCGACTCCATCAGCAGGTCGGACACGCCGGCCGCGTCGGTCTTGCCGATCGGCGAGGCGCGATCAATCTGCACTTCGATGTGCAGGCCGTGATGGCGCAGCAGGATGGCCGTCGGCGACGCGGCGTCGCCCAGGTAGCCGACGAACTGCGACGCGTCCGCCAGGCCGACGTCGCGACCGTCCTTCAGCGCGACGGCGAGCGCGCCGCCATGGACGCGATAGCCGGTGGCGTCGGCATGCGAGGCGCCCGCGAGCGGCGCGGCCTGGTCCAGCACCTGGCGCGCGAAGGCAATGACCTTGGCGCCGCGGGCCGGGTTGTAGCCGCCGGCGCGTTCGGCGCCGTCGGTTTCGGGAATGACGTCGGTTCCATAGAACGCGTCGTACAGCGAGCCCCAGCGCGCGTTGGCCGCGTTCAGCGCGTAACGCGCGTTCAGGATGGGGACCACCAGCTGCGGGCCGGCCTGGATCGCCAGTTCCGCGTCCACATCGGCGGTCGTCGCCTTCGGATCGGCGGGCAGCGGCGCCAGGTAGCCGATCTGCTGGAGGAAGGCCTGATACGCCGCCATGTCGCGGATCGGACCAGGGTGGGCGCGATGCCAACCGTCCAGTTCGGCCTGCAGCCGGTCGCGCTCCGCCAACAGGGCGGCGTTCTTCGGCGCCAGGTCATGGGCCAGCGCATCGAAGCCCTGCCAGAACGCGGCGGGCTCGATGCCGGTGCCGGGCAGCGCCTCGGTCTCGATGAAACGGGCCAGGGCGGTGTCGACCTGGAGGCGGTGGTGTTGGCTGCGTGCGCTCATGGCGGCTCCCAAGATGCGAAGGAATGGCGACCGGAAGGCGGGGGCAAGACACGGGCCGGCGCGCGGTCGTCCCCCATCGGAACGCACCGACTGTAGGCTGCGGCACGGCGCCGATTCATGTCGACGCTGGTCGAAGATCCCTGACTTTTTTGCACAAATAACAACGCATCGGGTCAGCATTCATTGCCTGGCGCGGTGCAACGGCCCAACAATCGCCGGCCATGGACCGCCTCAAACAGATCGAGTCCTTCGTGCTGGTCGCGACCAAGGGCAGCCTGACGGCCGCGGCGCAGGCCGAAGGCGTGGCGCCTGCGGTGATGGGCCGTCGCCTCGACGCGCTGGAGGCGCGGCTGGGCGTGAAACTGCTGCTGCGCACGACCCGCAAGCTGACGCTGACGCATGAAGGCATCGCCTTCCTGGAGGACTGCCAGCGCCTGCTGGTCGAGTTCGCCAGCGCTGAAGCCAGCGTCAGCGCGGGCGGCGTGAAGGCCAGCGGTCATCTGCGCATCACCGCGCCGGCGGGTTTCGGCCGTCGTCACGTCGCGCCGCTGGTCCCGGCCTTCCTCGCGCGGCATCCGGAGGTCAGCGTCTCGCTGAACCTCAGCGACCGGGTGGTCGACATCGTCAACGAGGGTTTCGACTGCGCGGTGCGGGTGGGGGATCTCAGCGATTCCAGCCTGATCAGCACGCGGCTGGCTGACAACCGACGGCTTTGCGTGGCTGCGCCGTCCTACCTGCGGCGTGCCGGCACGCCGCGGCATCCGTCCGAGTTGATGCGGCACGAGTGCCTGACCTTGAGTTCCGACGCCAGCCAGACGCGCGGCTGGGCCTTCCGGGTGGACGGGCAGGTGCAGCATCTGCGGCCGAGCGGTCGGCTCGATTGCAGCGACGGCCAGGTGTTGCACGACTGGTGCCGGCAAGGCCTCGGGCTGGCGTGGCGCAGCACCTGGGAGGTGGCCGCGGCCTTGCGCGCCGGTGAACTGGTCAGCGTGCTGGACGATTTCGCGGCGCCGCCGAACGGCATCTTCGCCGTGCTGCCCCAGCGCAAGCACCTGCCGCTGCGGGTGAGGCTCTGGATAGACTTCCTGAAGGAACACTACGGCAGCGCCGACTACTGGACGCGTGCCGCCACCTGGGAGACCTCATGACGCTCGAAGCCCTGCTCGCCGGTCTGCACATCCTGGCGATCCTCAGCCTGGTCGTATTCCTGTCGAGCCAGGCGGCGCTGTGCCGCACCGAATGGATGAACGCGGCGGTGGTGCGTCGACTGTCGCGGCTGGACATGATCTACGGCATGACCGCGGTTGCGGTGCTGCTGACGGGCTTTGCGCGGACGTGGTGGGGCATGAAGGGGCTGGGCTGGTACTGGGGCCAGCCACTGCTGCACCTCAAGTTCGGGCTGTTCGTGGTGATCGGCCTGATCTCCATCAAGCCGACCTTGACCTACCGCCGCTGGCTCAAGGCCTTGGACGGCGGTGGTGGTCTGCCGAGCGACACCGAGGTGCGTGCGACGCGACGCCTGGTCATGATCCAGGCCCACTTGCTGATGCTGATCCCGATCGCGGCGGTGATGCTCGCGCGCGGCGTGCTGACCAAGTGAACGCACCGCAACGGGGCCGATAGAACCGCTGAGATCGGCCGAGTGAACTGCGAAATCGGCCGAGTGACGCGACGCTGCATCGGGTGCTCCGCTAGGCGCAAACCGCAGCCATAGCGGCGCTATGGCGAGGATTTGCAACAACGCGGAGCGCCCGATGCAGCGTCGCGTGTCACTTGGCCGAGAGGCAGTCTTTCATGAAGGCCTTGCGTTCCTCGCCGGTCTTGCCCTTGGCCTCGGCGTTGCAGGTCGTCATCTTGGTTTGCTGGGCGGTCTTGGCCGGCGCGGTTTCGCCCTTGAGGCAACTGCTCATGAAGGCCTTGCGCTCGTCGCCGGTCTTGTCCTTGGCGTCGGCGTTGCAGGACTTCATCAGCTGCTGCTGCTTGAGCTGCTTCTCGGACGGCGCTTTCTTGGCATCGTCCGCGGCGTGCGCGCCCAGGGCGGCCAGCGCCAGCAGCGCGCCGGCGAACAGCGAGGTCGGGGTCAGGCGTTTCATCACTCTCTCCTATGGGGCTACAGGGGGTTGGGGAAGGACCTGGGGGCAGTGGAGCACACCGGCGAGCGGCCCTCAATAGCGGTTGATGCCGGTCAAGAGCCGCGCTGACTCGGGTCGGTTGACGCGGATGCGAGCCCGGCCTGGAAGAACTGGTGGGCGCCTGACTCACATGATCCGGCGCGGAGACGCCAGCGCCTCATGCGCAAGATGGAGTCGCCTGACCAGGACCTGGATGAATGCGCGGTCGAACCGGTGCTGGCACTCGGGGCTGAGCTGTCCCAGCGAATCCGGCGTGAAGGACACGGTTGTACAAAGTTGGGTCACCCGGATGTCGGTGCTGTGGCGCCGCAGGTCGGGATTCGGCGCGAGGTAGGCCATCTCGCCCACCGAGGTGCCGGTGCCCAGCGTCGCGACCAGCGCGCCGTCGCGCCAGACCTCCACCTCACCCTGCGTGATGATGTGGAAGGTGTTGCCCTCCTGGCCCTTCTTGAACAGCAGGTGGTCCAGCGGATAACGCCGCCAGCGCGCGCGTCGCACCACTTCCCACAGCTCGACGTCGCCAAAGCCGGCGAAGAACTCCAGGTCGCGCAGGAGGTTGAAGCGCTCCGAGTCCTTGACCTCGTTGAGTCGCGCCAGCGGCACCAGCTGCCGGGCCACCAGCTCCGACAGCGCCTGGCCGAAGGCCTCCCAGTCGGCATGGCGCTCGTGCGGATGCTTGGCCAGCGCCTTCTGGATGACCGCGTCCAGCTCCGGCGTCACGCCCCCGCGCTGGCCCAGCAGCGGCTGCGGCGCCTGGTGGTAGATCTGATGCATCAGCGCCATCTGGTTGGGCGCGTCGAAGGGCGGGCGGCCGCAGACCATGTGGTACAGCACCGCGCCCAGCGAATAGATGTCCGCCTGCGCGCCCACGTCGCCGCCCTCGATCTGCTCCGGCGGCATGTAGGCCAGCGAGCCGACCCGGTGCACCTGCGTCATGTCGGCATTGAGGTTGAGCGCGCTGCCGAAGTCGCTGACCTTCACGTCGGTGACCTGGCCCTGGCTGTCGAGCACCGCCAGCAGGTTGGCGGGCTTGATGTCGCGGTGGACCACGCCCTGGCGGAACACGTAGGACAGCGCCATCGCGCACTTGAAGCCGAGCTCGACGATCTGGTCCAGCGGCAGCAGCCGGTCGTTGCGGCAGAAGTGCTTGAGCGTCACGCCATGGACGTACTCCATGACGAGGTAGGGCAGGTCGCCGTCCTGCACCGCGTCCAGGATCTGCACCACGTTCGGATGCTGGAGTCGGCCCGCCAGCGCGGCCTCGGCGGCGAAGAAGCGGATGCTGAGCGTGTCCTCCTCGGCCGGGCCGCCGCCGGACCAGGCGCGCATGCGCTTGATCGCGACTTCCTGGCCCTTGAAGTCGTCCATCGCCAGGAAGACGTCGCTGGTCGCGCCCTCGCCCAGTCGGCGCAGCACGCGGTACTTGCCGATCTGCTCCGGCAGGTCGGCCAGACCGCCGAGCGTCGAATCGGTGAAGCTGGCGGGGCGTGGATCGACGGGGGCGCTCATCGGAGGGGCATCCTGCCCCACGAGGAGGGCGCCGGCAAGGGGGCGTACGGCCTCTTGCGGGGGAGGTCCCCTAAAATGCGGCGCCATGATCCAAGCCAAGCAGGAATTGCTCGCCGCCCTCGGCACCGTGCTCCAGGGCCTGAGCCAGGAGGCCGTCGACGCCGGCCTCGTCGCCGCCGCGCCGGTGGCCGCATTCGAGACCCCCAAGCAAGCCTCCCATGGCGATTTCGCCTGCACGGCCGCGATGCAGCTGTCCAAGGCGCTGAAGAAGAACCCGCGCGAACTGGCGACGACGCTGATCGCCCAGCTGCAGGCGCAACCGGCCTTCGAGCGCTGGGTCGACGCGCTGGAGATCGCCGGCCCCGGCTTCATCAACATCCGCCTCAAGCCCGTGGCCAAGCAGGCCGTGGTGAGCGAGGTCTTCGCCGCGGCCGAGCGTTTCGGACACCAGCCCCGGCGCGACACCTCGGCGCTGGTCGAGTTCGTGTCCGCCAACCCGACCGGGCCGCTGCACGTCGGCCATGCCCGCCAGGCGGCGCTGGGCGATTCGCTGTGCCAGCTGTTCGCGACCCAGGGCTGGAACGTCAGCCGCGAGTTCTATTACAACGACGCGGGCGTGCAGATCGGCACCCTCGCACGCAGCACGCAGCTGCGCGCCCAGGGGGTCAAGCCAGGCGATCCGGTCTGGCCGACCGATCCCGGGAATCCCGAGAGCAAGAACTTCTACAACGGCGACTACATCCAGGACATCGCCGACGCCTTCTTGCGCAAGGAGACGGTGAAGGCCGACGATCGCGAGTTCACCGCGTCGGGCGACCCGGAGGACCTCGATTCGATCCGCCAGTTCGCCGTCGCGTTCCTGCGCCACGAGCAGGACCTGGACCTGCAGGCCTTCGGCCTGCGCTTCGACAACTACTTCCTCGAGTCCTCGCTGTACACCGGCGGCCAGGTCGAGGACGCGGTCGCGCGCATGATCGCCAACGGCAAGACCTATGAGGAGGGCGGCGCGCTGTGGCTGCGCTCCACCGAGTACGGCGACGACAAGGACCGCGTGATGCGCAAGTCCGATGGCACCTACACCTACTTCGTGCCGGACGTCGCCTACCACGTGAACAAGTTCAAGCGTGGCTTCTCCAAGTGCATCAACATCCAGGGCACCGACCACCACGGCACGATCGCCCGGGTGCGCGGCGGCCTGCAGGCCACCGGCCTGGGCATCCCGGAGGGCTTCCCGGACTACGTGCTGCACAAGATGGTCACGGTCATGAAGGGCGGCGAGGAGGTCAAGATCACCAAGCGCGCCGGCAGCTACGTCACGCTGCGCGACCTGATCGAATGGACCAGCCGCGACGCGGTGCGCTTCTTCCTGATCAGCCGCAAGGCCGACACCGAATTCGTCTTCGACGTCGACCTGGCGCTCAAGGCCAATGACGAGAACCCGGTGTTCTACGTGCAGTACGCGCATGCGCGGATCTGCTCGGTGCTGCGCAAGGGCGTGGAGCAGGGCCACGACGAGACCTCGCTCGCCGGCGCCAACCTCTCGCTGCTGACCGCGCCGACCGAGTACGCGCTGATGCTCAAGCTGGCGGACTACCCGCGCATGCTGGCCTCCGCCGCGCAAGACCTGGCCCCGCACGACGTGGCGTTCTACCTGCGCGACCTGGCGGGCGCGCTGCACAGCTACTATGGCGCCGAACGCGTGCTGGGCGACGACCCGGCCCTGACGCGCGCGCGCCTGGCGCTGCTGGCCGCGACGCGGCAGGTGATGCGCAACGCGCTGGCGGTGCTGGGGGTGTCGGCCCCGGACGCGATGGAACGTGACTCGCAGGAGCAGCAATGAGCAAAGAAAAGCAGCGTGGCGGATTCGCCATGGGCCTGATCGTGGGCCTGCTGCTGGGGCTTGGGATCGCGCTGGGCGTGGCCCTGTACGTGACGAAGGCGCCGGTGCCGTTCGTCAACAAGCTGCCGCAACGCACCGCGGAGCAGGACGCCCAGGAAGCCGAACGCAACCGCAACTGGGATCCGAATGCGCCGCTGGCCGGCCGCGCCGGCGCGAAGGCCGCCTCGGGCGTGGTGACGCCGGCGGTCGTGCCGCCGCCCGCGCAGACGCCGCAGGTCACCGCCGGTCCGACGGCCGCGCCGGCCGTCGAGGGCCGTCCCGCCGAGCGCGCGCCCGCCGCGCAGCCGCAGGCCCAGACGACGCCCGCGCCGGCCGCCAGGCCCGAGCAACGTCCCGCCGAGACGCGCACGGCCGACGGCGCCCGCGCCGACGGGTCGCGCGGCAGCTTCTTCGTCCAGGCCGGCGCCTACACCCGCATGGAGGACGCCGAGCAGCAGCGCGCCAAGCTGGCCATCCAGGGGTTCTCGGCCAAGGTGATGGAACGCGAACAGGCGGGCCGCACCGTCTTCCGGGTGCGCCTGGGACCGTTCGACACCCGCGACGAGGCCGAAGCGCAGCAGAAGAAGCTCGAAGGGGCCGGCGTCGAGGCCAACCTCGTCGCGATCCAGCGCTGAGCCGCCGGCGGTGGTTAATGCCACCCTAAGTTTGACTTTCTAGGATGGCCGGCCGCCGCGGTGCCGGTCGCCGCGGAACTACCAAGGAATCGAAGATGAAGCGTCGCGAATTCAACACCCTCACGGCCCTGTCGACCGCCGCGGGCGGTGGCCTGCTGCTGAGCGGCGCGCCCGCCCAGGCACAGGGCGGCCCGATCGAAGGCCGCCAGTACCAGCGCCTGGCCAAGCCGGTGCCCGGCTCGACGCCCGGCAAGATCGAGGTGATCGAGTTCTTCTGGTACGGCTGCCCGCACTGCTACGTCTTCGAACCGACGATCGAGGCCTGGGCCAAGCAGCTGCCCGCCGATGTCGTCTACCGCAAGGTCCACGTGGCCTTCCGCGCGAACGTGAAGATCCACCAGCAGATGTTCGTGACGCTGGAGGCGATGGGCAAGGAGGCGCAGGTGCGCCCGGCCATCTTCAACGCCATCCATCGCGGCGGCCAGAGCCTGACCGACGTGGACGCGATGGCCAAGTTCCTGGCGCCGCTGGGCGTGGACCCGGCCAAGTTCAAGGAGACCTACAACTCCTTCACCGTGCAGACCCGCGTGCAGCAGGCGACGAAGCTGCAGGACCAGTACAACATCGACGGCGTGCCGACCGTCGCGATCGGCGGGCGCTTCCTGACCTCGCCGGCGATGGCCGGTTTCGGCCTGCGCGTCAGCGAGGAAGAACTGGGCCAGCGCTGCATCGCCGTGGCCAACTTCCTGCTGCCGCTGGCCCGCAAGGGCTGAGCGCCCACGGGCGCCGCGCCAGCGCGGAGGCTCTGCGCTCCCTCCAAAGCGCCCCTCATGGGGGCGCTTTCTGCTTTCTGCGGGACTCTCGCCCGGCCCCTCTCTTGGGGGTGGCTCCGCGTCGGCCCTTGCGCGCCGAGGGCGGTTGCGCTTAAAGTGATATCACCTTTTTGGAGGAGCTGGTGATGAGCACGACCGCAGTCCCGAAGAACAAGCCCTCGCCCGGCGCGGCGCCGACGCCGCTGGAGCGGCGCGCCGGCACGGCCAACGGTTATGCCGCGTTGCTCATCGGCCTGGGCCTGCTGGCCTTCGCGATCTGGCGCTTCGCCGCGCTCGGCCATGACGCGGTCGGCCTGCCGCAGCTGGCCTTGGTGGTGACCGGCGTCATCTTGCTGACCGGCCTGTACATCCAGCAGCCCAACGAGGCCCGCGTGCTGACGCTCTTCGGCCGCTACGTCGGCACCGACCGCACGCCCGGCCTGCGCTGGACGATCCCGCTGTTCATGATGAAGCGCCGCCTGTCGCTGCGCGCCCGCAACCTCGACGCGCCGACGCTGAAGGTCAACGACAAGCGCGGCAACCCGGTCGAGATCAGCGCCGCCGTGGTCTGGCGGGTCGAGGACACGGCCCGCGCCGTGTTCGAGGTCGACGACTTCGAGCAGTACGTCAGCATCCAGGCGGAGGCGGCGATCCGGCATGTCGCCTCGCAATTCGCCTACGACGAGGGCGATGACCTCGACAGCCGCGAGATCACCCTGCGCGCCGGCGCCGACGAGGTGATGGCCGCGATGATCGCGGAGCTGCAGGCGCGCCTGCAGCCGGCGGGGGTCAGCGTCGAGACGGCGATGCTCACGCACCTGGCCTACGCCCCCGAGATCGCCCAGGTGATGCTGCGCCGGCAGCAGGCCGAGGCCATCATCAGCGCCCGCAAGAAGATCGTGCACGGCGCGGTCAGCATGGTCGAGGAGGCGCTCAAGGGCCTGAGCGAGCGGGAGATCGTCCAGCTCGACGACGAACGCAAGGCGGCGATGGTGTCCAACCTGCTGGTGGTGCTGTGCTCCGACAAGGACACGCAGCCCATCGTGAACGCGGGGACGCTCTACAACTGAGCGGCGGGCGCAGATGGCCAGTCCCGCGAAGAAGCAATTCCCGCTGCGCCTCGATCCCGCGCTGTGGGAGGAGATCGAGCGGCTGGCCGCGATCGAGCTGCGCTCGTCCAATGCCCAGATCGAGTTGTTGCTGCGGGAGGCGCTCAAGCGCCGCGGCATCAAGCCGGCGCCTTCCCCGGCGGCGCGTCGCGGACGCCCTCCGGCCGGCGCTGCCGAGGACACCGGGCAGGCGATGGACGACGCGGAGCCACAAGCCGACTCCAGCGACGAATAACCCGGCCGTCATCCGTGGCATTCGGGGCCCGCGGCGGGTTTCGCACGACCGTGCTAACTTGCGCGCCATGGAAGCCAAGACCGCCCGCAGCGAACTGACGCAGAGCGCCATCGTCGATGTCGCGCTGGAGATGGCCCGCCTCGACGGCCTGGACAGTCTCTCGATCGGCGAGGTCGCCAAGCGCCTGAACCTGTCCAAGAGCGGCGTCTTCTCGCGCATCGGCTCGCGGGAGGCGCTGCAGGCCGCGGTGCTGGACGCTTTCGAGAAGACCTTCCAGCAGGAGGTCATCCTGCCGGCGCTGCGCGAGCCGCGCGGCCTGCCCCGCATGGACGCGATGGTGCGCGCCTGGTTGGGGCGCGTGGGCGGGCCGCACGGCAACTGCCTGTACGTGGCGGGCGCCTTCGAATACGACGACCGCGACGACGCCATGCGCGAGCGGCTGCTCGACGGTGTCCGGCGCTGGCGCTCGACGCTGCGCCGCACGCTGGTCCAGGCGCAGGACGCGGGACAGCTGCGCGAGGACGCGGATCTCGATCAACTGATCTTCGAGCTGGACGGCCTCTTCACCGCGCTGGTCCGCGAAGTGCGCTTCCTGCGCACGCCGGATGCGGTCGAGCGGGCCTGGACCAGCTATCGGCGCCTGATGGCGCCGATGCTGACGGCGCCGGCCGCCTCGGCCTCAGAAGCCTCCCGCTGACCCACACGCCATGCCACCGCCCGTCCCCAATCCCTGCCTCAATTTCGCACGCTCGTGCGAACTGATTCGTTTCCCTCTTCCCTGAGCCCAAGGAGCCCTGCCATGACCATCCTGCTGATCCTGAGCCTGCTGACCGGCGGCGCGCTGTGGCGCGCCTGGGTGTCGTGGCGCCGGCTGCTGCGCATGCTGCCGCGCCACAATCGCGACATGGTGCTGTTCTGAGCGACGGCGCGTGCATCGCATGCGCCATCCCGTCAAGCCTCCGCCGGGCCGCCCGGTTACGGGATATGCCCGGAGTGGCGATGTGATGGGGCCTCCTTACACTCCCTGGCTTGTCCCGTTGAGGAAAGTCCATGGCGTGGTTGATGCGCTGGCGGCCCGTGACCGTCGGCCCCGAGAAGGCGATTGCCCCCGATGAACGCCTGTCCTGGCCGCAGACCGCGGCGCTCGGCCTGCAACATGTGATCGCCATGTTCGGTGCCACCGTGCTGGCGCCGCTGCTGATGGGTTTCGATCCCAACGTCGCCGTGCTGATGAGCGGCGTGGGCACGCTGCTGTTCTTCTTCCTGACCGGCGGCCGGGTGCCGAGCTACCTGGGCTCGAGCTTCGCGTTCATCGGCGTCGTCATCGCCGCGACCGGGTACGCCGGCAGCGGCCCCAATCCCAACCTGCCGCTGGCGCTGGGCGGCATCGTCGCCTGCGGCGTGCTGTACACGGCGATCGGCCTGCTGGTCTCGGCCACCGGCAGCGGCTGGGTCGAGCGACTGATGCCGCCGGTGGTGACCGGCGCGGTGGTGGCGGTGATCGGCCTGAACCTGGCGGCGGTCCCGATCAAGAACATGGCGCCGACGCCCTTCGACGCCTGGATGCAGGCCGCGACCTTCCTCAGCGTCGCGCTGGTGGCGGTGCATGCGCGCGGCATGCTGCAGCGGCTGCTGATCCTGGCCGGCCTGGTCCAGGCCAGCCTGATCTACGCGCTGCTGACCAACGGCTTCGGCCTGGGCACGCCCATCGATCTCAGCAAGGTCGCGGCCGCGCCGTGGTTCGGGCTGCCCAGCTTCCATGCGCCGGTCTTCGACGGCGCGGCGATGCTGATGATCGCGCCGGTGGCGCTGATCCTGGTGGCCGAGAACCTGGGCCACCTGAAGGCCGTGGGCGCGATGACCGGGCGCGACATGTCGCCCTTCCTGGGCCGCGCCTTTGTCGGTGACGGCCTGGCGACCATCGCCAGCGGTGCGGTCGGCGGTACCGGCGTCACCACCTACGCCGAGAACATCGGCGTCATGGCCGCCACCCGTATCTACTCGACCGCCGTCTTCGTCTTCGCCGCGCTGATGGCGCTGGTGCTGGGTTTCTCGCCGAAGTTCGGCGCGCTGATCCAGGCCATCCCGCTCGCGGTGATGGGCGGCGTCAGCATCGTCGTGTTCGGCCTGATCGCGATCGCTGGCGCCCGGATCTGGGTCGACCATCAGGTCGATTTCCGCGACCCGCGCAACCTGATGGTGGCGGCCATCACGCTGGTGATCGGCACCGGCGACTTCACCTTGAAAATGGGTGGGTTTACCCTGGGTGGCATCGGAACTGCCACCTTCGGCGCGATCCTGCTGCATGCGCTGCTGCGGCGAGGCCGCACGGACTGACCCCACGCCGCGTGCGCGGGCGCCGACTCGTGCAGGCTTCACGGGAACCCGGGGATCGGCGCTCAAGTCACGAGACCTACCACTCGACATCAGCACGATGAGCATGCTTGGGGTGTTGCGAGCAACGGAGCAAGCGAGGACGGCCACTGGCCGGGCCGGCGCACGCCCACGCGCGCGCGCGCCAGAATGGGCCGCCGCGCTCCTGGCGCTCGCCTTGAGCCTGGCGATGCCGCTGCTGAGCGGCTGCGGGCCGCAGGGCGGCGCCGACAGCCGCGACGCGGCGGCCTCCGCCACCGGCGTCCAGGACCGGGCGCTGCAGGCCGAGCTCGAGCAGCAGGAACGCATCGCCTCGGCGCACCCGCGCGAGCACCTGCGCGAGCTGCAGGCGATCGAATCCCGTGCCGCGCCGGGCAGCGCCGAGCGGCTGGAAGCCCTGAGCCAGCGCGCCGCGCTGCTCGCCCAGCTGCGGGACCGCAGCGGCCACGAGGCCGCGGTGGAAGCGCTGAAGGCCTGGCCGGAGAGCTCGCCGGTGCGCGCGCAGATTCCACTGGCCCTGATGCTGGCGCGGGCGCAATGGCTCAAGGCCAATGGCGAACTGGGCGCCGGCGTGCGCCTGCTGGGCGGCCTCGCCGACATGGACGCGGCCCAGGCCGACCGCCGGATGCTGTGGCGCGCGACCGAGCTGCGCGCCTACATGCAGGGGGACTACGGCGAGGTCGACGCTGCGGTCGAGAGCGGCCTGAAGGCGCTGGAGCAGGCGCGCGCGATGGGCTCGCGCTGGCGGGCCGCCACCAACGACGCCACGCTCGCCTTCAACTACTTCCGCAGTCAGCAGTTCGACCATGCCCTGCGTGCCGCGCGCGAGGCGCTCGAGACGGCGCAGCAGGACCCGGATCCGGTGCTGATGTACTCGGTCTACACCATCCTGGGCATCGTCCACTCGCAGGACGAGGACCCGCGCCTGAGCCAGCAGGCCCGCGAGCAGGCGCTGCAGTACGCCCGCGAGGCGCAGGCGCCCGGCCTGCAGGCGCTCGCGCTGGGCAACCTGGCCGACTACGAACTGCGCAGCGGCAACTACGCCCGGGCGCTGGAGCTGTCGACGCAGAGCCTGGCGCTGGCGCATGAGGGCGGCGAGATCTCGACCGAGATCCTGGCGCGCCACAACATGGGCATCGCCAAGATCGGGCTGAAGCGGCTGGACGAGGGCAAGCGCGACGTGCTGCAGGCCATCACGATGGACGCGCAGCGCGAGGCCGGCAGCTACACCGCCGAGGCCTGGCTGGAGCTGGGCGGCTACCTGGAGAAGGTCGACGACCTGCCCGGCGCGGTCGACGCCTACCACCGCGCGCGCAAGGAGTTCGACGCGGTGCTGCGCGACGAGACCCGCAAGGCGGTGCTCGAGGCGCAGGCGCGCTTCGAGGACCAGCAGCGCCAGCGCGAGATCCGGCTGCTCAACCAGGACAACAGCCTCAAGGCCGAGCAGATCCGCACCCGCGACCTGCAGCTCAAGCTCTGGGCGGAGGTCGGTGGCTGCGTGCTGCTCTCGGGCGCCTTGCTGGCGCTGGCCTACCGGCGCATCCGGCGCACCAACGCCGCGCTCGCGCAGACCAACGAATCGCTGCGCGTGCAGAGCGAGCGCGACCCGCTGACCGGCCTCGCGAACCGGCGCCATTTCCAGCAGGCCATCGCGCAGCGCACGCGCGAAGGCGGCCTGCGCGGTAGCCTGTTCCTGATCGACATCGACCACTTCAAGCGCATCAACGACCAGTGGGGCCATGCGGCCGGCGACACCGTGCTGGTCGAGGTCGCGCGGCGCCTGAGCAGCGTGCTGCGCGAGCAGGACCTGGTCGTGCGCTGGGGCGGCGAGGAGTTCCTGATCCTGGTGAACTCCGAGGCCACCGAGGATGCGCGCCAGCTCGGCCAGCGCCTGCTCGACCAGATCGGCGGGCAGCCGGTCGACCACGGGCCGCTACGCATCCCGATCAGCGCGTCGATCGGCTTCGCCAGCTTCCCGATGGCGCCGCAGGACCTGACGCTCGAATGGGAGCGGGCGATCGACCTGGTCGACACCGTGATGTACATGGCCAAGGCGCATGGCCGCAACAAGGCCTACGGCGTGGCGGCGATGCAGGCCCGCGACCGCGACCAGCTGCTGGCCCTGGCCGGCCGCATCGAGGCCGCCTGGCACCAGGGCCAGGTGCAGCTGGTCAGCCTGCTCGGCCCGGTGCAGGAGGGGCGCGCATGATCCGGCCGCTCGCCGCCGTCGTGAAGGCCACGCTGCTGGCCATGCTGCTGAGCGGCGCGGCCGCGTGGGCGGCGATCCCCGACCGTGCGCTGGACGCGCAGCTCGTGCAACTGGACCGCTACGGCTACAACGAGCCGGAGAAGGCCGCGCAGCAGCTGCGCGCGCTGGCGGCGGACCCGGCGCACGCCGGTCAACGCCTGCACCTCGACTACGCGCTCGGCCGCAACGCCGTCTATGCCGGGCATCCGGAGACGGTGCGGCGGATCGCGGCGGACCTGGAGCAGCGGCCCGGTGGCCAGCCACTGGCGCGCATGCTGCTGGCCGAGCTGCAGGACCGCCAGGGCCAGACCGGCCGCTCGGGCGACATGGCGCGGCAAGCCCTCGAGGCCCTGTCGCCGCCCTGCCCGTCGCAGGCGGCGCAGGCGGTGCCGCCCAACTGCGACGCGCGCGTCGCGCTGCAGGCCCTGCGGCTGATCGCGCGCGCGCAGGGCGCGCGGGGCGAGTACGCCTTCGCCGACACCTCGCTGCGCCGCGCGCTGGCGCTGGCCCAGGCGCTGCAGGACCACACCGCGACCGGCGCGATGATGGGCTCGCTCGCGGTGAACAGCCAGGTCCGCGACGAGACCGCGGCCGCGCAGCAGTGGATGACGCAGGCCTGGCAGATGGCGCAGGGCGATGCGTCCGCGATGAGCCGGGCGAAGATGGTCGAGTCCATGGTCGCGTCGCGACGCGGCGATCGCAACCAGCAGCTGGCGGCGCTCGAGGATGCGCTGCGGCTGGCCCAGCAGTCGGGCGGACGGCGCGACGTCGCGCTGCTGCAGAACAACCTGCTCGACGCCTACATCCACACCGACCAGGCCGCCAAGGCGGTGCAGCTGGCGCGGCTGGCGCTGCCGGTGGTGCAGTCCTACAACGACCAGACGGTCGAGCGCACGCTGCGCCACAACCTGTCGGTCGCGCTGGTGCTGCAGCGCCAGTTCGAGCCGGCGCGGCGCGAGGTCGCTCGGGTGCTCGAGCTGGCGCAGGGCGACTTCGATCCGGTGCGCCGCGCGCTGCAGCTGCGCGAGCTCGGCGAGGCCTACGCCAAGGTCGGGCAGTGGAAGGAGGCGCTGCGGCTCTATCACGAGGAGCGCGCGCTGAGCGCGGAGACGGCCCGGCGCAACCGCGACTCCGCGCTGCAGCAGCTGCGGCTCAAGTACGACAGCGAGGCCAGGCAGCGCGACCTGGAGCTGCTGCGCCGCGAGCAGACGCTCAAGGACCGCGAGCTCGGCAACCGGCGGCTGGCGCAGTACGTCGGCGTCGGGCTGGCGGCGCTGCTGGGGCTGTCGCTGATCCTGATGGGCGTGATGCTGGCGCGCGTGCGCGAGGCCAACCGCAGGCTCAAGGCCAACCAGAGCCTGCTGCGCGCCCAGAGCGAGCGCGACCCGCTGACGGACCTGGCCAACCGGCGCCACTTCCTCGCGGTCATGGACCGCCATGCCAAGGACGTGTTCACCGGCGCGCTGCTGATGATCGACATCGATCACTTCAAGCATGTCAACGACCGCCACGGCCACGCGGCCGGCGACGCGGTGATCGTCGAGGTCTCGCGGCGCATCGCGCAGGCGGTGCGGGCGGAGGACCTGGTGGTGCGCTGGGGCGGCGAGGAGTTCCTGGTCTTCGCCCGCAACGTGGCGCCGGACCAGCTGCAGCTGCTGGCCGAGCGCATCCTCTTCATCGTCGGCGAGCAGCCGGTGCAGACCGCGGCCGGCGCGCTGCGGGTGACCTGCTCGATCGGCTTCGCGCATTTCCCGCTGCCGCCGGCCCAGCTCGCCCTGCACTGGGAACAGGCCGTCAACTGGGCGGACATGGCGCTCTACACGGCCAAGTCGCAGGGCCGCAACCGCGCGCGCGGCATCGTGACCGTCGAGGCCGGCGACGCGCAGGCGCTGATCCAGATCGAGGCCGACTTCGATGCCGCCTGCAGCTCCGAGCGGGTGCAGCTGCAGACCCTCCTCGGTCCGGAGCCGCCCGGGTTGCCGGAGTCGGCGGCGTCGGTGGAGTCGGCGGACTAGCCGGGCGGGACGGACATCCCCGCCGCATCACGATCGCATCGCCGCCGACGACCCGCATCGAGATCACCACGAGGAGACGTTCCATGAGCCTGAACCGTCGCGCGTTGCTCGCGCTGTCCTCCGCGGCCTGTCTGCCGGGCCTGGCCCGCGCCCAGCAGGGCTGGCCTGTGCGGCCGCTGCGCATCGTCGTGCCCTTCCCGCCGGCCGGCACCACCGACCTGCTGGCCCGCGCGATGGCGCCCGAGCTGCAGAAGGCGCTGGGCCAGCCGGTGATCGTCGAGAACAAACCCGGCGCGGGCGGCAACACCGGCTCGGCCGAGGTGGCGCATGCGACCGACGGGCACACGCTGCTGATGGGCACCGTGGGCACGCACGCGATCAATGCCTCGCTCTATCCCAAGATGCCCTTCGACCCGGTCAAGGACTTCGCGCCGGTCACGCTGGTCGCCGCGGTGCCCAATGTGCTGGTGCTGAATCCGGCCAACGCGCAGAAGTACGGCATCCAGAGCGTCGCCGACCTGGTGCGCGTGGCCAGGGCTCAGCCGGGCAAGCTCAACATGTGCTCGAGCGGCAACGGCACGTCGATCCACCTGGCGGGTGAGCTGTTCAAGAGCCTGACGGCCACCTACATGATCCATTTCCCGTATCGCGGCTCGGGACCGGCGCTGCTGGACCTGATGGGCGGGAACATGGACCTGATGTTCGACAACCTGCCTTCGGCGTTGCCGCACATCCGGTCGGGCAAGCTCAAGGCGCTCGCGGTCACGAGCGCGCGCCGCAGCGAGGCGCTGCCCGAGCTGCCCACGATCGCGGAGAGCGGCGTGCCGGAGCTCAAGGCCTTCGAGGCCTCGTCCTGGTTCGGGTTGCTGGCGCCGGCGGCGCAGCCGGCGGATCAGGTCGCGCGGGTGCAGCGCGAGGCCGCGAAGGCGCTGGCGACGCCGGCGATCCGGGAGCGCCTGGCGTCGCAGGGCGCGGTGCCGGGCGGCGGCACCAGCGCGGAGTTCGCCGCGCTCATCGCGAGCGAGACCGCCAAGTGGGCCAAGGTGGTGAAGGCCTCGGGCGCCAAAGTGGATTGACACCCGGATCGGTGAGCTTCAGATCTTGAAGTCGTAATCGATCGTCAGCGGCGCGTGGTCGCTGAAGCGCTGGTCGAGGTAGATGGCCTCGCGGGTGGCCAGGTGCGCCATGCCGGGCGTGGCGAGGTGGTAGTCCAGGCGCCAGCCCACATTCTTCGCCCAGGCCTGGCCGCGGTTGCTCCACCACGTGTACTGGTCGGGCTTGTCGTTGAGCGTGCGGAACACGTCGACCAGGCCCACGTCCTGCTCCAGCAGCTTGGTCATCCAGGCCCGTTCCTCGGGCAGGAAGCCGCTGTTCTTCTGGTTGCCCTTCCAGTTCTTGAGGTCGATCTCCTTGTGGGCGATGTTGACGTCGGCCACCAGGATGAACTCGCGCTCGGCGCGCAGCGCCATCAGGTAGGGGTACATCTCCGCGAGGAAGCGGAACTTCGCGGCCTGGCGTTCCTCGCCGCTGGAGCCGCTCGGGAAATAGCAGCTGATCAGGCTCAGCTTGCGGCCGGGCTTGTCGAAGCGCTTCTCGACCCAGCGGCCTTCCAGGTCGAACTCCGAGCTGCCGAAGCCGACGATGACATCGCTGGGCGTCTCCTTCGTGTAGAGCCCCACCCCGGAGTAGCCCTTCTTCTGGGCGTAATGGAAGTGGCCGCTGAGGGTGTCGTAGCCGGCGAACTGCGACTCGACGACGTCGGCCTGCGCCTTCAGTTCCTGGACGCCGACCACGTCGGCCTGCTGCGGCGGCAGCCAGTCGAACACGCCCTTGGTGGCGGCGGAGCGGATGCCATTGAGGTTGAGGGTGATGAAGCGCATGGAGGGGGCCCCTGGAAGAGGGCGGCAGTATCGCAAAGCCGCCTGCCAAAGATGACAGCAGCCGCCCCACGCGTTCGCGAGGCCCGGGAGCTGCACCACATGGCGCGGTGGGCGTGCGCCGTCCACGCCCATTCGGGCGACACGCGAGCGGGTGCAGTGTTTGGACAACAGAAAACGCACCACCGAGGTGCGTGGGGTGACGTGTTTATGACGAACTTGCTAGATTCGCGTCCACCGCGCTACCCCGCACCCACATTTTTGCCAGCTGTGAACCCGGAGCACCCCTCGGGACACCGCCGGCCTCCCCCCGGTTTCCCCCATCCTTCCCCCGGAGTTCCATCCATGAATCGATTCGCCACCCAGCGCGCTGCCGTCCCCGCCCTGCGCGAGGCCGCCGCGGCCGTGTCGCTGGCCCTGCTCGCCTGGCCCGCGCTGGCCCAGGACGCCACCGACGCGCCGGCCAAGGAGAAGGGCCAGCTGGAGACGGTGACCATCACCGCCGAGCGCCGGGTCGAGAACATCAAGGAAGTGCCGAACGCGGTCAGCAAGATCTCCGGCGAGAAGCTGGACGTGCTGAACTCCGGCGGACAGGACGTGCGTTTCCTGTCGGGCCGCGTGCCCAGCCTGAACATCGAATCCTCGTTCGGCCGAGCCTTCCCGCGCTTCTACATCCGCGGCTACGGCAACACCGACTTCCGCCTGAACGCGTCGCAGCCGGTCTCGCTGGTCTACGACGACGTGGTCCAGGAGAACCCGATCCTCAAGGGATTCCCCGCCTTCGACCTGGCCGCCGTCGAAGTGGTGGCCGGTCCGCAGGGCACGCTCTACGGCCGCAACACGCCGGCCGGCGTGGTCAAGTTCGATTCGGTGAAGCCCTCGCAGCGCCAGGAAGGCTACCTGAACGTCTCCTACGGCAACTACGGCACGATGAGCCTGGAAGGCGCCGCCAACGTGCCGCTGACCGGCGACTGGGCCGCCCGCATCTCGGCGCAGATCCAGCACCGCGACGACTGGGTCAAGAACCAGGTCCCGACCGGCAAGACCGGCGAGCTCGAGGGCTACGACGACCGCGCCCTGCGCGTGCAGGCGCTGTACCAGCCGCACAAGGACTTCAGCGCGCTGTTCAACTTCCACGGCCGCGACCTGAAGGGCAGCGCGCGCGTGTTCCGCGCCTCGATCATCAAGCCCGGCACCAACGACCTGGTCGACGGCTTCGACCCCGAGAAGTCCTACACCGACGGCGTCAACGAGCAGACGCTGCACGCCACCGGCGGCAGCGCGCGCCTGCGCTGGGGCCTGGGCCAGATCAACCTGTACTCGATCACCGGCTACGAGTCGGTGCGCCCGTTCAGCCGCGGCGACGTGGACGGCGGCTACCTCTATGGCGGCACCAAGCCGTTCACGCAGGAAGGCCAGGCCGGCTTCCCGGCCGAGTCCTCCAGCTCGATGAGCGGCCACCGCCAGGTCACGCAGGAGTTCCGCGTCGAATCCGCCACGCCGGGTCCGCTGCGCTGGCAGGGCGGCCTGTACTTCTTCGACGAGCGCTACACCGCCCGCAGCACCGACTACACGACCTCGACCGGCCTGGCCGCCGGCTACGTCGACACCTACCAGAAGAACACCGCGTGGGCGGCGTTCGGCTCGGTGAACTACGCGGTCACGCAGGACTTCTCGCTGCGTGGCGGCCTGCGCTACACGCATGACAAGAAGGACGTCAACGTCAGCAGCAGCTACACCGACCTGAACACCAGCACCGGCGTGTCGGCCAACACCGCCGACAAGAAGTGGAACTGGGACGTCTCGGGCACCTATGCGCTGACCAAGGAAACCAACCTGTACGCCCGCGTGGCCACCGGCTTCCGCGCCTCGTCGGTACAAGGTGCATCACGTTTCGCCGGCCAATCGCAGGCGACGCCGGAAAACGTCACTTCCTATGAAGTCGGCGTCAAGTCGGACTTCTGGGATCGTCGCGCGCGCCTGTCGGCCAGCGCCTTCACCTACACCGTCAAGGACCTGCAGCTGACCGCCGTCGGCGGTCAGAGCAACGCCAACCGCCTGCTGAATGCGAAGAAGGCCACCGGCAACGGCGTCGAGCTGAATCTGGAACTGCTGCCGGTCGACCAGTTGCTGATCACCCTCGGCGGCAGCCTGAACAACACCAAGATCAAGGACCCGAGCCTGTCGCTGCCCGCTTGCGGCGGCGGTTGCACGATGACCGATCCGCTGGTGGCCGGTTCGACGACCAACTACAGCATCGACGGCAATCCGCTGCCGAACGCGCCCAAGTGGGTCGCCAACCTGACCGCGCGCTACGCCTTCCCGACCGCGGCCGGCAACGAGTTCTACATCTACACCGACTGGGCCTACCGCTCCAAGGTCAACTTCTTCCTGTACGAGGCCAAGGAGTTCACCGGCAAGGCGCTGACGGAAGGCGGCCTGCGCGGCGGCTACATCTGGAACAACGGCAAGTACGAGGCGGCGATCTTCGTCCGCAACATCACGAACCAGATCCGCATCACCGGCGCGATCGACTTCAACAACAACACGGGCTTCATCAACGACCCGCGGACCTACGGCGTGCAGCTCAAGGCGATCTTCTGATCGGCTGAACGACGCAGCGCAGCGGCTTCGGCCGCGCGCCTTGCAAGAAGCAGGCCCGCTCCGGCGACGGAGCGGGCCTTCTTTTTGCTTGGTATGCCTGGATTCCAGCGACAGCGTGTCCTGTGAAGCGCCCGGGCAGCGCAGAACCCCGGTCCTACAATTCCGCCCCACTTTCACTGTCACGTCTCGACGTCGCGCCCGCCATGACCACCGCCGCTCCCCAGGACGCCCTGGCCCAGGAATTCGTCGCCTTCGCCGTGGACACCGGCGTGCTGCGCTTCGGCGAGTTCAAGACCAAGGCGGGCCGCCTCAGCCCGTATTTCTTCAACGCCGGCCTGTTCGACGACGGCCTGAAGGTCGGCCGCCTGGCCCAGTTCTACGCGCAGCGGCTGCTGGACTCGGGCCTGGCCTTCGACATGATCTTCGGCCCCGCCTACAAGGGCATCACGCTGGCCGCGGCCGTCGCCATCGAGCTGGCGCGCCTGGGCCACAACAAGCCCTTCGCCTACAACCGCAAGGAAGCCAAGGACCATGGCGAGGGCGGCACGCTGGTCGGCGCCAAGGTGCAGGGCCGGGTGCTGATCATCGATGACGTGATCTCGGCCGGCACCTCGGTGCGCGAATCCATCGCGATGATCCAGGCCGCGGGCGCCACGCCCTGCGGCGTGACGATCGCGCTGGACCGCCAGGAGAAGGCCGCCGAGAACGGGCAGGACCTGCCATGGTCGGCGGTACAGTACGTGCGCGACCAGCTGAAGCTGCCGGTGGTCGCGATTGCAGGGCTGTCCGACCTGCTCCAGTATCTGCAGACGACCAGCAGTACCGCCGTCTCCGCGCACGCGGCGGCGGTCCATGCCTACCGCGATCGCTACGGAGTCTGATGCGTCCTTCCATCTCACGCCGCCTGCTGTCCCGACCGGCCGCGCCCGCGGCGCTCGTTGGCGCCTTGATGCTGGGCGGCGGCCTCGCGGGTCCGGTCCTGGCACAGACCAAGGCGCCGTCGTCGCCGACCATCTACACCTGCACGACGCCCGATGGCCGCCGGCTGACCTCCGACCGGCCGATCCCCGAGTGCCAGACGCGCGAGCAGCGCCTGTTGAATTCCGATGGCTCGGTGCGGCGGATGGTGCCGCCGGCGATGTCGCCCGAGGAGCAGGCCTCCGCCGAGCAGCGCCGACGCGCCGAGGAAGTGCAGCGCTCCGCGCAGCAGGACGCGGTCCGGCGCGACCGCAACCTGCTGCAGCGCTACGCTGACCAGGCCGCGCACCAGAAGGCACGCGAGGCCGCGCTCGACGACGTCCGCGAGGCGATGCGGCAGTCCGAGAAGCGCCTGCAGGCACTCGCCATCGAGCGCAAGCCGCTGCTGGACGAGGCCGAGTTCTACAAGGGCAAGCGGGTGCCGTTCAAGCTGCAGCATCAGCTCGAGGCCAACGAAGCCGCGGCGGCCGCGCAGCGCGAATCGATCGAGAACCAGAAGGCCGAGATCGGACGCGTGAACAAGTTCTATGACGATGAACTGTCCCGCCTGAAGCGGCTGTGGGCCGGCGCCGCGCCGGGCTCGCTGGAAAAAGCGGCGCCGCAGGCACCGTCCGCCAGCGGGCGCTGACAGCGTCAACGCCAAAAACGAACGCCGGTGGATCGCTCCACCGGCGTTCTGCTTTTCAGCGGCCTGATCAGGCGCCGAGCTTCTTCTTCAGCAGCTCGTTCACGGCGGCCGGATTCGCCTTGCCCTTGGTCGCCTTCATCGCCTGGCCGACCAGCGCGTTGAAGGCCTTCTCCTTGCCGGCGCGGAATTCCTCGACCGACTTGGCGTTGGCCGCCAGCACCTCGTCCAGGATGCGCTCGAGTTCGCCGGTGTCGCTCATCTGCTTGAGGCCCTTGGCTTCGATGAGCGCGTCGATGTCCTGGCCTTCGCCGGTCCACAGCGCCTCGAAGACCTGCTTCGCCGCGTTGTTGGAGATCGTGCCGTCCTGGATGCGCTTGATCAGCGCGGCCAGCAGCGCCGGCGTCACCGGGGCGTCGTCGATGGCGCGCTCCTCGGTGTTGAGGCGCCGCGAGATCTCGCCCATCACCCAGTTGGCGACCAGCTTGGGCGCGCCGCAGGCCTCGCGCGCGGCCTCGTAGAAGCGGGCCGTCGCCAGGCTCTGCGTCATCATCGTCGCGTCGTAGGCCGGCAGGCCGTCGACCTCCTGGAAGCGCGCCGCCATCACCGAAGGCAGCTCCGGCATCTCGCCGCGCACGCGCTCGACCCAGTCGGCGCCGATCATCAGCGGCGGCAGGTCCGGGTCCGGGAAGTAGCGGTAGTCGGCCGCGTCCTCCTTGGTGCGCATCGAGCGGGTCTCGCCGGTGTCCGGGTTGTAGAGCACCGTCGCCTGCTGGATCTCCAGGCCGTCCTCGATCTGGTCGATCTGCCAGTTGACCTCGTAGTTCACCGCGTCGACCAGGTAGCGGAAGCTGTTCAGGTTCTTGATCTCGCGCCGCGTGCCGAAGGGCTCGCCGGGCTTGCGCACCGAGACGTTGACGTCGCAGCGGAACGAGCCCTCCTGCATGTTGCCGTCGCAGATGCCCAGCCACATCACCAGCGCGTGCAACGTCTTGGCGTACTCGACGGCTTCGGCGCCGGAGCGCATCTCGGGCTCGGAGACGATCTCCAGCAGCGGCGTGCCGGCGCGGTTCAGGTCGATGCCCGACTGGCCGTGGTAGTCCTCGTGCAGGCTCTTGCCGGCGTCCTCCTCGAGGTGGGCGCGCGTCAACTTCACGACCTTCTTCTCGTCACCGACGAAGAACTCGATCTGGCCGCCCTGCACGACGGGGATCTCGTACTGGCTGATCTGGTAGCCCTTGGGCAGGTCGGGATAGAAGTAGTTCTTGCGGGCGAAGATGGACAGCGGCGCCACCTTCGCGCCGACCGCCAGGCCGAAGCGGATCGCGCGCTCGACGGCGCCGCGGTTCAGCACCGGCAGCGTGCCCGGCAGCGCCAGGTCCACCGCGCTGGCCTGCGTGTTGGGCGCCGCGCCGAATGCGGTCGACGAACCGCTGAAGATCTTCGAGACGGTCGAGAGTTGGACGTGGTTCTCCAGGCCGATCACGACCTCGTAGCCCCGCACCAGTTGGCTGTTCTTGCTCATCGCTTGCTCGTTGTCCTTACACGCCCGCCGGGGTCTGGCGGTGCCAGTCGGTGGCCTGCTGCAGCGCATGGGCGGCGTGCAGCAGCGTGCCTTCCTGGAAGTAGTTGCCCAGCAGCTGCAGGCCCACGGGCATGCCGCCCTCGCCCAGCCCCACCGGCACGCTCATGCCGGGCAGGCCGGCCAGCGAGCCCGGCAGCGTGAAGATGTCGGCCAGGTAGACCTTGACCGGATCGTCCGCGCCTTCGCCCTGCTTCCAGGCCACCGTCGGCGCCACGGGCCCGGCGATCAGGTCGCACTGCTGGAAGGCCTGCTGGAAGTCGTCGGCGATCATGCGGCGCAGCTTCTGCGCCTGCAGGTAGTAGGCGTCGTAGTAGCCATGCGAGAGCACGTAGCTGCCGATCATGATCCGGCGCTTGACCTCGGCGCCGAAGCCCTCGGCGCGGGTCTTCTCGTACATGTCGATCAGGTTGCCGTAGTCCTTGGCGCGGTGACCGAACTTCACGCCGTCGAAGCGCGAGAGGTTGGAGCTCGCCTCGGCCGGGGCAATGATGTAGTAGACCGGGATGGCCAGTTCGGTGCGCGGCAGCGAGACGTCGACCAGCGTCGCGCCCAGCTTCTCCAGCTCCGCCAGGCCGGCGCGCACGGCGCCGTTCACGTCGGACGAGAGGGCGGCCGGGAAGAACTCCTTCGGCAGGCCGATGCGCAGGCCCTTGAGCGGCTGGGCGGCGGTCGCGCCCTCGCGCGCCGCCAGCATGCGCGCATGGAAATCCTGCGGCGGCTGCTGGACGCTGGTGGCGTCGCGCTCGTCGAAGCCGCTCATCGCCGAGAGCAGCAGCGCGCAGTCCTCGGCGGAGCGCGCCATCACGCCGGCCTGGTCCAGGCTGGACGCGAACGCGATCATCCCGTAGCGCGAGCACACGCCGTAGGTCGGCTTGATGCCGGTGATGCCGGAGAAACTGGCCGGCTGGCGGATCGAGCCACCGGTGTCGGTGCCGGTCGTGGCCGGCACCAGGCCCGCCGCCACCGCGACCGCCGAGCCGCCCGACGAGCCGCCCGGCACGCGCGTGCGGTCCCAGGGGTTCAGCGCCTTGAAGTAGGCGCTGTTCTCGGTGGCCGAGCCCATCGCGAACTCGTCGCAGTTGAGCTTGCCCAGCGACACGGTGCCGGCGGCGTTGAGCCGCTCGACCACGGTGGCGTCGAACGGGCTCAGGTAGCCGGCCAGCATCTTCGAGCCGGCCGTGGTCGGCATGTCGCGGGTGACGAAGATGTCCTTGTGCGCCAGCGGCACGCCGATCAGCGCGCCGGCCTCGCCGGCGGCCAAGCGCGCGTCGGCGTCCTTGGCGCGGGCGAGGGCGTAATCCGGGTCCACGTGCAGGAAGGCGCCGAGATCCTTCGCCGCGGCAACACGCGCAAGCAGATGTTGCGTCAGTTCGGTGCTGGAGACCGTCTTGGCGCGCAAGGCGCGGCCGAGCTCGGCGACGCCGAGTTGATGCAGGGGGGCGGTCATTCGATGACTTTCGGGACCAGGAACAGGCCGTCCTCGACGGCGGGAGCGCTGCGCTGGTTGAGCGCGCGCTGGTCGGTTTCGGTGACGCGGTCCTCGCGCAGCCGCAGGGCCACTTCCTGGACCGCCGACAGCGGCGTGTAGAGGGGATCGACGCCGCTGGTGTCGACCGCGCTCATCTGCTCGACGATCGAGAAGAAGCCATTGAGCTGCGGCAGCAGCGCGGCCTGTTCGTCGCCGGAAAGTTCCAGCCGCGCCAGTTTGGCGATCCGGCTGACATCGTCGTGGGTGAGTGCCATGGGAATGTGCTCGAGGGCCGGTCCGGACCAGCGGTCCGCCGGGCGCGCGAAACATTCGCCGAACGCTGACGGAAGCCTTGCAGACGGGCCAAACCAAGGGGTGATCAGTTATTATCCCCGCTTATCTCCATGGCGCCGGGGCTGCTTCTGCAGCCTCGTTGCTTATGGCAAGGAATTTCGCTCGCGCGGACGCCGCCGGTCCGCGCGGTTACCCGACAAGAACCGCCCCGAATCGCAGCCGCCCGGACAGAACGCAGACGAACGCCGCCTGATGCCGTCGAATGCCGCCGATTGCGTGTGGTTCGACATGGACTGGCGGCTCCAGGTGCCGAAGCGTCCTGTCCTGGCCTTGCCCACACACATGCTCGCCTCACTGCGCCGCTACTTCTCCACCGACCTCGCCATCGACCTGGGCACCGCCAACACGCTGATCTATGTCCGCGGAAAAGGCGTCGTGCTGGACGAACCGTCCGTCGTCGCCATCCGTCATGAAGGCGGTCCCAATGGCAAGAAGACGATCCAGGCCGTCGGCCACGAAGCCAAGGCCATGCTGGGCAAGGTGCCCGGCAACATCGAGGCGATCCGCCCGATGAAGGACGGCGTGATCGCCGACTTCGTGGTCACCGAGCAGATGATCAAGCAGTTCATCAAGATGGTGCACGACACCAAGCTGCTGCGTCCCTCGCCCCGGATCATCATCTGCGTCCCCTGCGGCTCCACGCAGGTCGAGAAGCGCGCGATCCGCGACGCCGCGCTGGGCGCCGGCGCCTCGGAGGTCTACCTGATCGAGGAACCGATGGCCGCCGCGATCGGCGCCGGCCTGCCGGTGTCGGAAGCGTCGGGCTCGATGGTCATCGACATCGGCGGCGGCACGACCGAAGTGGGCGTGATCTCGCTGGGCGGCATGGTCTACAAGGGCTCGGTCCGCGTCGGCGGCGACAAGTTCGACGAGGCCATCATCAACTACATCCGCCGCAACTACGGCATGTTGATCGGCGAGCCGACCGCGGAAGCGATCAAGAAGAACATCGGCTCGGCCTTCCCGGGCTCCGAGGTCAAGGAGATGGAGGTCAAGGGCCGCAACCTGAGCGAAGGCGTGCCGCGCAGCTTCACGATCTCGAGCAACGAGATCCTGGAAGCGCTGACCGATCCGCTCAACCAGATCGTTTCGGCGGTGAAGAACGCGCTGGAGCAGACCCCGCCGGAACTGGGCGCCGACATCGCCGAGCGCGGCATGATGCTGACCGGCGGCGGCGCGCTGCTGCGCGACCTGGACCGCCTGCTGGCCGAGGAAACCGGCCTGCCGGTGCTCGTGGCCGAGGACCCGCTGACCTGCGTCGTGCGCGGCTGTGGCATGGCCCTGGAGCGCATGGAACGCCTCGGTTCGATCTTCACGAACGAGTAAATCGATGCGGCCTTCGGGCCGCTTTGCGTTGAATCTCCTTTGCTGAGATCTTCATGCCTCTCGGCACCTTGGATCGCAATCCGCCACCGCTGTTCCGTGAAGGCCCGTCCGCGCTGACGAAGCTGGCCTTCTGCGCCGCGCTGGCAGTGTTCCTCATGGTGGCGGACTCCCGCTTCCAGTTGACCGCACCCGCACGGGCCGGCCTCGCGCTCGCGCTGCATCCGCTGCAGCGCGCTCTGCTCGCGCCCGTCGACGCCTGGGAACAGGCCGGCGACTACGCCCGCGGCATGGAAAAGGCCACCGAGGCCGAGAACCAGGCACGCCAGCAACTGGCCTCGCAGGCGGTGATCCTGAGCCGCGCGGCGCAGCTGCAGGCCGAGAACACGCGGCTGCGCGCCCTGCTCGACCTGCGCGAGGCGCTGCCGGTGAAAGGCCTCGCCGCTGAAGTGCTCTACGAGGCGCCGGATCCCTTCTCGCGCCGCATCGTCATCGACCGCGGCAGCCACCGTGGCGTGCGCCTGGGCGCGCCGGTGGTCAACGACGCGGGCGTGCTCGGCCAGGTGACGCGGGTCTATCCGCTGTCGGCCGAGGTCACGCTGCTGACCGACCGCGAAGCCACCATCCCCGTCCTCAACACGCGCACCCAGCAGCGCGGCGTCGCCTACGGCGGCGAACGCGGCGTGATGGAGCTGCGCTTCATCGCCGCCAACGCCGACATCAAGCCCGGCGACGCGCTTGCGACCTCCGGCCTGGACGGTCTCTACCCGCCGGGCCTGCCGGTGGCGAAGGTCGCCGAGGTGGAGCGCCGCGGCGACACCAGCTTCGCCCGCGTCGGCCTGGCGCCGGTCGCGCAGCCGGACAGCGCCCGGCACGTGCTGGTGCTGGAGCCGCTGCAGGGCCAGGAGGACGCCCGCATCGAAGCCGCGCAGGAAGCGGCCAGCGCCGCGAGCGCCGCCGCCGCCGAATCCGGCGCCAGGCCGCGTCGCGCCGCGTCCGCGCCCAAGGGAGGCCACCGATGATCATGCCGCGTGGCGCGAGCCAGCTGCTGCTGCCCGCCAACCCCCTGTTCATCGCCTTCAGCCTGGTCGTCGGCCTGCTGATCGACATGGTGCCCGTCGGCCGCCAGCCCTGGATGCCGGACGTGCTGGCGATCGTGCTGGTGTTCTGGAATGTCCACCAGCCCCGGCGTGTCGGCGTGGGCTGGGCCTTCGTCTTCGGCCTGATGATCGACGTCCACCATGGCGCACTGCTCGGCCAGCATGCGCTGGCCTACAGCCTGCTGGCCTTCGGCGCGGTCGCGCTGCATCGCCGGCTGCTCTGGTTCACGCTCGGCGCGCAGGCGCTCCACGTGCTGCCGCTGTTCGTGCTGGCCACCGCGATCGCGGTGATCGTGCGACTGGTCGTCGGCGGCATGTGGCCCGGCTGGAGCCTGGTGCTGGCGCCGGTGCTGCAGGCGGCACTGTGGCCGATCGCCGCGGCGCTGCTGCTCGCGCCCCAGCGCCGCGCGCCGGATCCCGACGCGCACCGTCCGCTCTGAGCGCGCCGAGGACGGGCCCGCGATGACGGTCATCAAGAACCTCCAGGCGGAGCTGAGCCGATTCCGGCTGCGGCTGGTCGCCGCGGCGGTGTTCGTGCTGTTCTGCTTCGGCCTGCTGGTCGCCCGCCTCGTCTACCTGCAGATCACGCAGCACGACTCGCTGCTCGAGCGCGCCGAGACCAACCGCGTCACCGTGCTGCCGATCGTGCCGAACCGCGGCCTGATCGTCGACCGCAACGGCGTCGTGCTGGCGAGCAACTATTCCGCCTACACGCTGGAGATCACGCCGTCCAAGGTGCCGGACCTGGAGGCCACGATCGACGCGCTGACCGCCGTCATCGACATCCAGCCGCGCGACCGTCGCCGCTTCAAGCGGCTGATGGAGGAGAGCAAGAACTTCGAGTCGCTGCCCATCCGCACCAAGCTGACCGACACCGAGGTCGCGCGCTTCGCCGCGCAGCGCTTCCGCTTCCCCGGCGTGGACATCAAGGCGCGGCTGTTCCGCAACTATCCGCTGGGCGATGTCGGCGCGCACCTGCTGGGCTACATCGGCCGCATCAACCAGGCCGAGAAGAAGGCGATGGAGGACTGGTCCGAAGAGGACATCGCCAACTACCGCGGCACCGAATACATCGGCAAGCTGGGCCTGGAGCAGGCCTATGAGCGCGAGCTGCACGGCCAGACCGGCTTCGAGGAGATGGAGACCAGCGCCGGCGGCCGCGCCGTGCGCCGGCTGCGCAACCGCCCGCCGACGCCGGGCAACACGCTGCACCTGTCGATCGACATCAAGCTGCAGGCGCTGGTCGAGCGCCTTTATGGCGACCGGCGCGGCGCGCTGGTGGCGATGGACCCGCGCAACGGCGAGGTGCTGGCCTTCGTGTCCAAGCCGACCTTCGATCCCAATCTGTTCGTCGACGGCATCGACGCCGACAGCTGGAAGGACCTCAACGAGGACATCGACAAGCCGCTGCTGAACCGGGCGCTACGCGGCACCTATCCGCCGGGGTCGACCTTCAAGCCCTACATGGCGATGGCGGCGCTCAACACCGGCAAGCGCGCGGCCAACGTGGTGGTCCAGGACAACCTGACCTACAGCTTCGGTGGGCGGACCTTCGGCAGCGCGACTGGCGACCGCGCCGGCCCGAAGGACATGCGGCTGGCGATCGTGACCTCGTCCAACGTCTATTTCTACTCGCTGGCCAACGAGATGGGCGTGGACATGATCCACGACCAGCTGGAGCCCTTCGGCTTCGGCCGCAAGACCGAGATCGACCTGCTGGGCGAGGTCACCGGCATCCTGCCCAGCACCGAGTGGAAGCGCCGCGCCTACAAGCGGCCCGAGCAGCAGAAGTGGTACGCCGGCGAGACGATCTCACTGGGCATCGGCCAGGGCTACAACAACTTCACGATGCTGCAGCTGGCCACCGCGATGTCGACGCTTGCCAGCGGCGGCGAACGCTACCGGCCGCGGCTGGTGCGGGAGATCGAGGACGTGGTCAAGCACGTGCAGCGGCGCACCGCGAGCGACGCGCTGTCGCCGCTCGCGCTGCGCAAGGCCGACGTCGACGTGATCCGCAACGCGATGCACGACGTGACGATGGAAGGCACCTCGCGGATGGTGTTCGCCGGCGCGCAGTACCAGAGCGCCGGCAAGACCGGCACGGCGCAGGCGGTGGGCCTGCGCGCCGGACAGACCTACAGCAGCATCAAGGCGGACGAGCGCAAGCGCGACCACTCGCTGTACATCTCCTTCGCGCCGTACCAGGCACCGACGATCGCGCTGGCGCTGATCGTGGAGAACGCCGGCTTCGGCTCCGAGTCCGCAGCGCCGATCGCGCGGCGCGTCTTCGATTACGTGTTGACCGGCACGTATCCGAGCGAAGAGGACATCGCCAAGGTGCGGGTCGGCCAGGTGGGCGCGCCGATCGGCACGCCGCGCCGCGTCGAGGACATCCCGCTGCCGGGCGCCGCGGCCAGCGCGCCGGACGCTTCGGCCTCCGCAGCCTCCGCGCCGGTGGCGGCTTCGGGTCCAGCGGGACCGACACCCAGACCCGCCGTTCCGGCCTCGGCCGTGCCTGCCGCGATACCGGGCTCCGCGGCGGAACGCCGCCTCGCGCCGGTCGCGCCGCGCCCCAACCCGGGAGCCTCACGATGAGCGCCGTCTTCAGCAAACCCAGCCTGCTGCAGCGCGTGAAACCGCTGTTCCAGGGTTTCGACATTCCGTTGCTGCTGGCCATGGGCTGGCTGATGGGGCTGGGGCTGATGTGCATGTACTCGGCCGGCTACGACCATGGCACGCGTTTCGTCGATCACGCGCGAAACATGGTGCTGGCGATGGGCGTGCTGTTCGTGACCGCGCAGGTACCGCCGCAGCGCTTGATGCAGCTCGCGCTGCCGCTCTACGCCGTTGGTGTCACGCTGCTGGTGGCGGTTGCGCTGTTCGGCATCAGCAAGAAGGGCGCGACGCGCTGGCTGAACGTCGGCGTCGTGATCCAGCCCTCCGAGATGCTGAAGATCGCGGTGCCGCTGATGCTCGCCTGGTGGTTCCAGAAGCGCGAGGGCCAGCTGCGCCTGCCCGATTTCGTCGCCGCCTTCGTGCTGCTGGTGGTGCCGGTCGGCCTGATCGCGAAGCAGCCGGACCTGGGCACCTCGCTGCTGGTGCTGGGCGCGGGCCTGTACGTGATCTTCTTCGCCGGGCTGTCTTGGAAGCTGATCATTCCGGCGCTGGTGCTGGCCGGCGCGGGCATCACCGCGCTGGTCTTCAGCGAGGACCAGATCTGCCAGCCCGACGTGAAGTGGGTGGTGCTGAAGGATTACCAGAAGGACCGGGTCTGCACGCTGCTGGACCCGACCAAGGATCCGCTGGGCAAGGGCTTCCACATCATCCAGGGCGAGATCGCGATCGGTTCGGGCGGCGTGACCGGCAAGGGCTTCATGAAGGGAACGCAGACGCACCTCGAGTTCATCCCGGAGCGGACCACCGACTTCATCTTCGCCGCCTATGGCGAGGAATTCGGCTTGATCGGGGCGCTGGGGCTGTTGCTCGGCTTCACCGCGTTGATCCTGCGGGGCCTGGCCATCGCGCACGAGGCGCCGACCTTGTTCTCCCGCTTGCTCGCCGGGGCGATCACGCTGAGCTTCTTCACCTACGTCTTCGTGAACATGGGCATGGTGACCGGCATCCTGCCCGTGGTCGGCGTGCCGCTGCCGTTCATCTCGTACGGCGGCACGGCGATGGTGACGCTGGGGCTGTCGCTGGGGATGCTGATGTCGATCGCCAAGAGTCGCGGCGGCACGCAGCGCTGAGTCGACCGGCGGCCATCAGGCGGCCGCTTCCAGGTCGGCGAAGATGACGTCGCCCGGCAGGGCGAGATCGATCGAGGCCAGGTACACCACCTCGCCGCCGGCGTAGCGGGTCACCTGCCAGGAGCCGTCGATGGCCAGGCGGTGGACTTCCGTCGCGCGCTGCTCCCAGTCGACGACCAGGTACTCGCGCAGCGCGGCCAGCCGGCGGTAGCGCGCGAACTTCCGGGTCCTGTCGTCACGGGCGGAACTCCGGGAAAGCACCTCGACGATCAGCAGGCAGGCCTCCATGCCGCGCGGGCGCTTGTCCTTGTCGCAATACACCATCACGTCGGGGACCAGGCAGTTGCCGTCGTCGCACCGCACCTCCATCGACAGGATGGCCCGGCAGGGCGCGCCGTGGAGATGCTGGCGCATCGCGACATAGAGATTGCAGGCCACGATCTGATGGCCCTCGCTCGCGCTTTCCATGACGACCGGCTGGCCGTCGATCAATTCATATCGGCTGCCATCGCCAGAGTCCCAGGCCAGGAAATCGTCGCTCGTCATCTGCATCGTCGTTGCCGCCGGAAGTCGGTATGCCATCGGAGTCACCTGCGCTTCAGTAGGAAGGAGGCGGTGATTCTTCGAAAGCCCGGAAGGGTTGTCGCTAGCTCGAACTGAGGCGGGATCGCTCGCCGGCTCCAGGTTCAGGGCACCGAATGACGGATGGGTGGAGGATGCGTCGCCGCCGGGTTCAACGTTCGCCCTGGGCAAGCGGATGGGCGGCGAAGCGCACCGTGAACCGCGCGCCAGGGCCCACACCTTCCGCCTCCGCCTGACGGCGTGCCCGCGTGTCGTCGACCGCGATCTCCGCGTCGTGCTGCTGGACGATCTCGCGCACGATCGCCAGGCCCAGCCCCGAGCCGTCGACATTGGTGCCCAGCGCGCGGTAGAACGGCTGGAAGACCTGCTCGCGCTCCGCCTCCGCGATGCCCGGCCCCGAGTCCTCCACCTGCAGCACGCAGACCTGGCCGAACGGATCCTCGACCACCCGCACGGTCACCGTCCCTCCACTGGGGGTGTACAGCAAGGCGTTGTCCACCAGATTGCGGATCAGCTCGCGGATCAGCAGGGGATGGCCGTGGATGCGCAGGCCCGCCTGGCTGGCCTCCGGCCCCTCATAACCGAGGTCCAGGCGCTTCTCCATCGCGCGCGGCACGAAATCGCGCACCGTCTCGATCGCCAGCACCGCCAGGTTCACCTCGCTGCGGCGCGCGGCGTGCTCCTGGTCCTCGGCGCGGGCCATGGCCAGCAGCTGGTTCACCATGTGGGCCGCACGCTGGCTGGAGACCGCGATCTGCTTGAGCGAACGCCGCAGCTCCGACGGCGAGCTGCGACCCTCGTCGATCTCGCGCTGGGCGAGCTCGGCCTGGGTCCGCAGCCCCGCCAGCGGCGTCTTGAGCTGATGCGCGGCGTCGGCCAGGAAGTGCTTCTGCGCGCGGATCGATTGATCGAGCCGCTCGAGCAGGTCGTTGATCGCCTGCACCAGCGGGGCCACCTCGTCGGGGATGCGCTGCTCGTCGATGGGGCTCAGGTCGGAACTGTCCCGCGAGCGGATGCGGCGCTGCAGGTCGTTGAGCGGCGCGATGCCGCGCGCCAGCGCCAGCCACACCAGCAGCACCGCCAGCGGCAGGATCACGAACTGCGGCAGGATCACGCCCTTGATGATCTCGTTGGTCAGCCGCGAGCGCTTGCCCAGCGTCTCCGCGACCTGGACCAGCATCATCTTGTCGCCACCGGCCATCCCCTCCGGCACCACCCACAGGTAGGACACCCGTACCGCCTCGTTGTTGACCTCGTCGAAACGGCGGTTGACCTCCCACGGCACGATGGGCGGTTCGACTTCGGGCACCGGCAACTGGGCGTCGCCGCTCAGCAATTCGCCGCGCAGGCCCAGCACCTGGTAGTAGACCGTGTCGGACTCGTCCGCCCGGAGCAGCGCCGCGGCCTCTGGGGCCAGCGCGTAGCGCGACCGCCCACGTCGCGTGGAGGCGTCGCCGGGCCCCGGCTCCGTTGCGACCTGCAGGCCCAGCGTGCGCGCCATCTCGTCGAGCTCGCGGTCGTAGGGCTTGTTCGCGATGCCCTGCGCCACCAGCCACGTCAGCGCGACGCTGATCGGCCAGATGACCAGCAGCGGGGCGAGCATCCAGTCCAGGATCTCGCCGAACAGCGAGCGATGGCCGGACGATTCACCCGCCATGCCGCGCGTCCTCGATCAAGCGTGCGCCCAGGGGCTCCGGGACGCCCCGCACCTCAGCCCGGAATCTTTTCAAGGCAGTAGCCAAGCCCGCGCACCGTCGCGATGCGGATCGGCCCCTGCTCGATCTTCTTGCGCAGCCGATGGATGTAGACCTCGATCGCGTTGTTGCTGACTTCTTCGCCCCACTCGCACAGGCGCTCGACCAACTGGTCCTTGCTGACCAGCCGTCCCGCGCGCTGCAGCAGCACCTCGAGCAGCGACAGCTCCCGCGCCGACAGTTCCACCATCTGATCGTTGATGTAAGCGACGCGGCCGGTGGCGTCGAACGTCAACGGGCCATGGCGGATCACGCTGGAGGCGGTGCCCAGGCCGCGGCGCGTCAACGCGCGCACACGCGCCTCGAGTTCCTGCAGCGAGAAGGGCTTGGCCATGTAGTCGTCGGCGCCAAGGTCCAGGCCCTTGACGCGTTCCTCGATGCTGTCCGCCGCGGTCAGGATCAGCACCGGCACGGACGATCCGCGCGCCCGCAGCCGACGCAGCACTTCCAGCCCATGCAGCTTCGGTAATCCCAGGTCGAGGATCAGCAGGTCGAACTCATGCGAGGCCAGCGCGGCGTCGGCCTCGCTGCCGCTGCCGACCTGGTCGACGGCGCAACCCGAGGCTCGCAACGAGCGCAGCAGGCCATCGGCCAGGACCTGGTCGTCTTCGGCGATCAAGATGCGCATGTGTCGTCCCCTCTGGTTATGGAGACATTCTAGGGAGCGGTCCGGGGCGCTTCCCTAGGCGTTTCCGAGCCGTCCTCAGGCGGATGAGCGGGGCACCAGTCAGGTGGGCGACAGCTTGGGAGGCGGCACTTCCCCCTCTTTGGCGAAAACGGGGGGAGTTGTGCGGCTGGCTCATCCTGTGAGCCACCTGCGGCCTAACATCCCGCCATCGACAGCGCCGCAGCCGCACCGACGGGCGGCACGGGTCGACAAAGTACTGTACAGATATACAGATTGCGCCATAATCCGCCGCAGCCAACAGGAGAAGATTGCATGGACGCCCCCGTGAAGAACGCCAACACCGAAAAAGCCAAGGCCCTGCAGGCCGCCCTCGCCCAGATCGAAAAGCAGTTCGGCAAGGGCTCGATCATGCGGCTGGCCGAAGGCGAGAAGATCGAGGACATCCAGGTCGTCTCCACCGGCTCGCTGGGCCTGGACATCGCGCTGGGCGTCGGTGGCCTGCCCCGCGGTCGCGTGATCGAGATCTACGGTCCGGAATCGTCCGGCAAGACCACGCTGACGCTGCAGGTCATCGCCCAGATGCAGAAGCTGGACGGCGTGTGCGCCTTCATCGACGCCGAGCATGCCCTGGATGTCCAGTACGCGCAGAAGCTGGGCGTCAACCTGCAGGAGCTGCTGATCAGCCAGCCCGACACCGGCGAACAGGCGCTGGAGATCGTGGACTCGCTGGTGCGTTCGGGTTCGGTGGACCTGATCATCGTGGACTCGGTCGCCGCGCTGACGCCGAAGGCCGAGCTTGAAGGCGAGATGGGCGACGCGCTGCCTGGCCTGCAGGCCCGCCTGATGAGCCAGGCGCTGCGCAAGCTGACCGCCACCATCAAGAAGACCAACTGCACCGTCATCTTCATCAACCAGATCCGGATGAAGATCGGCGTGATGTTCGGTTCGCCCGAAACGACCACCGGCGGCAATGCGCTGAAGTTCTACGCCTCGGTGCGCCTGGACATCCGTCGCATCGGCTCGATCAAGAAGGGCGAGGAAGTCATCGGCTCCGAGACCAAGGTCAAGGTCGTGAAAAACAAGGTAGCGCCCCCGTTCAAGACGGCGGAGTTCGACATCCTCTACGGCGAGGGCATCAGCCGCGAGGGCGAGATCATCGACATGGGCGTGACCGCGAAGATCGTCGACAAGTCGGGGGCCTGGTACGCCTACAGCGGCGAGAAGATCGGTCAGGGCAAGGACAACGCGCGCGAGTTCCTGCGCGAGAACCCCGACCTGGCGGTCGAGATCGAGAACAAGATCCGCGAATCGCTGGGTATCCCCCTGCTGGGCGCCGCGCCTGGCGACGCCGAGTAAGCACCGGGCGACGGCATGACTCCGTCCGGAAGCCGGCGGGGTTCGGCCTCGCAGCCGCTGTCGCTCAAGGCCAGAGCCGTGGCCCTGCTCGCGCAGCGCGAGCACAGCGCGATGGAGCTGCGCCGCAAGCTGCTGCGCATTGCTCGTGATCGACAAGCTGCGCTGATCGAGGCCGCCGCCGGCGAGGGCAATCCCTCTTCGAGCCCAGGGCCGGGGGCCGGGCGTTCCGAGGCCGAGGATCCAGACGGCTCCGAAGCCCAGGCGGTCACGCTGACCCAGGAAGTGGATGCGGTCCTCGACTGGCTCAAGGCGAACGGCTATCTCGACGAATCGCGATTCGTCGAGTCGCGCATCCACGCGCGCTCCCAGCGCTTCGGACAGCGCCGCATCGAGCAGGAGCTCGCCCAGCATGGGTTGGCGCTCGACGCGGAGCAGCGATCGGCGCTGGCGGCCGGAGAGCTGGACCGCGCTTGTGAGTTGCTGCGTCGCAAGTTCGGCGAGGGAGCGCCGGTGGATGCGTCGGCGGAGGCCAAACGGCTGCGCTTCCTGATGGGGCGAGGCTTTGGATCCGAACTCGCCCGCAAGGCGGTGCGCCGCGTCGCCGCCGGACCTGACGCTTGAAGCGGTGACAGGCGCCGAAACCGCCTGAAACTTCGTGCGTCACGAGCACCTTTCGAGCCGCTGACAAGCCCACGCCAGTGCGCGGCACAACCGCGCCAAGGGCTTGATGCAACGCAGCATGCTACATTTTCGGCTTCGCAAACCAGCCCGCCGGCGTTCGTCCGCGGGCGTGTTTTTGCGTGTTTGCATCGGTTTATGTCTTTCACCGCCTCCCCCGAGCGCCATCCGCCGCAACGTCGCCGAACCGTCGACGCGAGGTCCTATGGCCGCGACGACGGGATCCTTGTCGCGGAGGCCCGGCTGAATCCGGCGCTGCAAACCCCATCTCAACGCCGGCATCGCGGAGCGTCCGCGGCATCGGCGGCCTCTTCCTGATTCATCCATCAAGCGAGACCTCCCTATGAAGATTCACGAGTACCAGGGCAAGGAAATCCTGCGCCAGTTCGGCGTGCCGGTGCCGCGCGGCATTCCCGCGTTCACGGTGC
>Ga0209256_1000194_pt1 | contig 116709 bp, 107 predicted proteins | sample AraplaCol_mCL_r2_2_FD_184270 | JGI IMG/M metagenome (GOLD analysis project Ga0209256, IMG submission 184270) | Arabidopsis root microbial communities from North Carolina, USA - plate scrape MF_Col_mCL_r2 (SPAdes) (version 3) | ecosystem: Host-associated > Plants > Roots > Endosphere | place... | reverse complement strand
GAAGCCGAAGCCCTTGTCCTGGTTGAAGAATTTTACGATGCCCTTGGTGGCCATGGAAGAAGTCCTTTTCCTTCAGTCAATTTGCGTTGCCCGCGCCCCCTGGGGGATGTGGGCATCTCGTCTTCCGCTTGCAAGCGGAAAGGCGTCGAGTGGTCACGATATCGGGGAAAAGACGTCTACGGTGCCGCTGCCGGCGGTCCCGACACAAGGCCGGGCGCAGTTGAAAGTCCAGTCTCCGGGATAGAAATCGCCCGAACGGGGCAAGAAGTGACAGGATTTGCAGAAAAAGGCAAGCGCCTTGTGCGCCGCGGGAAGCCGTCCAGCCTCTGTCTTTGCAGGGCTTTGGCCCGTTCTCGACCGTCGCTTTCCGGGCAGGGAGAAAAATCGGGGACGGCCGGTTTCCGGACACAATTTCGTCCCTACCTCGACCGAACGTGCGCGCCGCCAACGGGCGTTTGCGTTTTGGGGGCGGACTGTCGGGGGGAAGGCTTGCGCCTCTCCATAACACTTGCGCATCCCCGGGATAACGCGCAGGTTTTACCGAAGGTTGGTTCCGTCTTGGCCGCCGATGGCGTAGCCAGTGGCGCAGACGGGCGGCCGCGAGGACGGACGAAGTATCGCCGTGCGGGCGAAGTATCGCCGGGGCTGAATTGGTGGGAGTGCGCCGGCCAGGTCTTGCTGGTGGCGAGAGTGACATACGGAGAGGGACAGCGTGATCGACCCTTACGAACTGCTTGGACTGGAACGCGACGCCGACAATCAGGCGATCCGCAACGCCTATCGCAAGGCGGCGAAATCCGCGCATCCGGATTCCGGCGGCGATCCCGAACAGTTCGCGCGACTGCAGGTGGCCTATGAGCTGCTCAAGGATCCGGTGCGCCGCAAGGTCTATGACGACACCGGTTACGATCCGCAGCTGGCCGACGCGCGCGATCTCAAGGGCCTGATGATGCTCGAAACGCTGGTCAACGAGTTCATCCTCGACGAGCGCGAGCCCGGCAGCTTCGATCCCGTCGCCGCCATGCGCCGCAAGCTTTCGGACGATATCGTCAAGAGCCGGTTCCACATCCTTGAGCTCGAGCGCCACCGGGCCCGCGTGCGCAAGCACCTCGACCGCCTCGGCCGCCGGCCGGAGACCGACGTGCTCGGCTCGATGCTGCGCGCCCGCTCGCGCTCGATCGCCGAGGCGATCAAGAGCACCGACGAGCAGATCAAGACGATCGAGCAGGCCTATGAAATGCTGGAGGGGTATTCCTACGAGCTTGAGGCGCTGGAGGTGAAGGCGCACGCGGCGGAGTAGGCGGCGCCGTCTCGACTTTGCCGGTGGTAAGTACGCCGGGACGACGACGACAACCGTGATCCGGACACCTGGCTGTCGGCCGGCGCGATCGGCGGCGTTGATATCACCGGCGTTCGCCTTTGTGGCACCGCTGTGCAGTCGCCTCCATCGGTGCCATAGTCTTTCGTCTGTGTCCGATAGCCGGGACTTCTGCCATCGTCTGGAGCGAAGGAGAGTGGCATGAGCCGCTCACACATGCGTGCAGCCGTTCTCCTGCTGGCGACCATGCTCGCCGCCTATCTCGCGGTCAGCTATTTTCTCGTCCCGGAACTCTGGGTCTTCCATGATTCCAGGCGCAGGGTTCCGCTCAATCCCATGGTAACGTCCACGGAGCAGGGTATTCCCGGCGACCCGATCAATGTCGGGTTGGTCGGCTCCAAGGAGCAGATCATCCGCGCCTTCGCCGCGGCCGGATGGGACGCCGCCGACAAGGTGACGCTCAGGTCCTCGGTCGATATCGGCCTCAGCGTCGTGCTCGACCGGCCGGATCTCGACGCGCCCGTCAGTCCGCTGTTCTATGAGGGGCGCAAGCAGGACCTGGCCTTCGAGAAGCCGGTCGGCCACAGCGCCGACCAGCGCAACCATGTGCGGTTTTGGCAGACGACCAAGCCTGTGGAGGGCAACGGCCCGCTCTGGCTCGGTTCGGCCAGCTTCGACCGCGGCGTGGGCCTCAGCCACGATACCGGCCAGATCACCCACCACATCGGCCCCGATCTCGATGCCGAACGCAATCTGGTCATCGACGACCTCGACAAGGCCGGGCAGGTGGCATCGACCTATGAGATCCCCGGCGTCGGCGCCACCACATCGGGTCGCAACGGCGGCGGCGATCCTTACTTCACTGACGGCAAGACCTTGATCGGAGTACTCAAGCCGGCAGGCGAAGGGGGCGGTGCGAAGGCCGCGAAGTGAGTGCCCGCCGCCGCACGCGGAGCAAGGACGCGGCAGGCGCAGAACGCTTAAAGCGCAAATCTGAAAGATCGTGACGCGGGGCGGCACAGCGGACGGCGCGCGCCCCGTCACCTACGCGTTACGGACGCCCCATGAACAGCGACAACGATGCAAAATCGTCGTGCAGGTGGCCGGCGTCGATGGCACGGCGGAAGATCGCCTCGTAGCCGTCGGTGATCGTCCGGTCGATGCCGCGGGCGGCCATCAGTTCGACCAGATGGTGGAAGGCGCCATAGTGCGGCGAGACCGAGGAAAGCGTGTCGTCGTCGGCCGTATAGCGCCCGGCGGCGCTACGCTTGATCAGGTCGGCGACGAGGCCATCGATGACAGGCGCCGTCGCCGACCATTGTTTGCCAAGCGTTTCGAGATCGATCGCCTCGGCGCGGCAGACGGCGATCGATTGCAGCGCGCCGAACAGCGCGCCCCACATCAGGGCGAGCACCGCGCTGTCGAGCGCGTTGGCAAGGCCCGGATCGGCGCCGATATGCTGCACATTGCCGCCGAGCGCGCCGAGCACCGCGCGGCTTTCCTCAAACGCTGCGGCCGGGCCGGAGATGAGCAGCGTGCCCGCTTCGGTGCCGATGAAATCGGGCGTCGCCAGGATTGCACCGTCGAGGTAGCGGATGCCATGCCGCCCGGCCCAAGCCTGCACCTCGCGGGCGCCGTCGGGCGTGCCGGAGGTCAGCTCGATGATCAGCTTGCCCTTGAGGGTGCCCGTGACGTCAGGGTCGCGCAGCAGGCTTTGCGTCGCCAGGTAGTCGCTGACATTGACGATGACGATGTCGGACGCTGCGACGGCGTTGCGTACGCTGGCCGCCACCTCGGCTCCGGCTGCGGCGAGCGGCGCGGTCTTTGCCGGCGTACGGTTCCACACCGTCGTCGGGTGCCCGGCCTTCAGCAGCGCACGCGCCAATGCCGACCCCATCCGCCCCATTCCCAAAACGCTGATTGCAGGTTGCATATCCAGTCTCCATATCCTTGGTGCGGGATCGGCGCTCGCTACGCGCATCCCGCTTCGATTGTTCGAGGCGACGCATTTGTCGTCGCGGCTGAGACGTAAGGTGGGACCATCGGGTCGCAATACGCACCCGCGGGTAAGTGGTTACCCCGGCGTAAGGGAGGATGACGTGACGGATGCGATGGAAAACTGCGGTTTCATGACCGCGCTGCGGGCGATCGAGGGTAAGTGGAAGGTCGATATCCTCTGCGAGCTCGGCAAGGCCGCGCGCCGCTTCGGCCGCCTGCGTCAGGCGATGCCCGCCATCAGCGAGAAGATGCTGGCGCAGCAACTGCGCGAACTGGAAGCCGATGGCCTCGTCAGCCGCACCACCTATCCGGAAACGCCGCCAAAGGTGGTCTATTCGCTGACCAAACGCGGTGCCGCGCTGAACGTGGCGGCGGATGCGCTCTGCAAGTGGGGCGAGGAGTTTGGCGACGACGCAGGGCAGGTCGAGGCGAGGGCGGTTGCGGTGGGCTGATCGCCGCGACGTCGGCGTGGCCGTGGGCGGGCTCACTTTCGAGCGGCGTTGGCGCCACGATGCCGCCCGCAGCGGCCCCTCGATGGGTTGCCCGGGCCGTTGGAGCCGCGATCTTGGCGGCTGCAGCCCTGTCTGCCTCCATCTCTGCTCGTCACAGGGATCCCGTACCAATGCGGCCGTATGGCGGAAAACTGCGGCGGCGCGTTCCGGCAAAGTTTTTGGCTGTAGGCCCTTCGCGCCGCAGATGCGGCGCTGCTGGACTCCTGTGACAGGCACAGGAATGAGGGCGGTCGGGTAATCCCGGCACTTCTTCGGCCAAAGTGGTTCGCTGCGAGCCGATTTCATAAGAGCGCCGCCGGTTACCGTCGTCACGCCCAAGCAGCCACGATCTCTGCGGCTGCATCATCTCCACCCTCATCTCTGTGCCTGTCACAGAGATCCAGCCGCCGCGCGTCGGCGCGGCAGGAGATGCCGAGCCAGCGCACACAGGCGCTTTGGTTTGCCGACGCATCCCCTCGCGCCGCAGATGTGGCGCGAGGAGGGTCCAAAAATGAGCGCCGGGTCGAGGGCGGTGAGGCTGTGGTCGTCGCGGAGAACCGCTACTTCACCACCACATGGCGCTTCTTGCCAAGCGAGAGCCGGAGAGCCCGGCCGTCGACGGTCAGCAGTCCGTCGCCATCCTCGATGACCTCGCCGTCGATGCGGACACCGCGGCCTGAGATCGCCCGCCGCGCTTCGCTCTTCGATGCCGCCAGCCCGGCCCGGACGAGCAGGTCGATCAGCATCACGCCGGCAGTGCGCTCGGCGTCGTCGAGTTCGACGGTCGGCAAGCCCGCGGCGGCTTCGCCTTGCCCGAAAGCCTGCCGCGCCGTTTGCTGTGCATGATCGGCTGCTTGCCGCCCATGCACCAGTGCCGTCGCCTCGTTGGCAAGCCGCTCCTTCACCGCATTCAGTTCCGCCCCCTCGGCGCGGCCGAGCCGTTCGATCTCGTCGAGCGGCAGCTCGGTGAAGAGTTTCAGGAAGCGCACGACGTCGGCATCCTCGGCGTTGCGCCAGAACTGCCAGTAGTCGTAGGGCGACAGGCGGTCCGCGTTGACCCAGACGGCGCCGGCCGCCGTCTTGCCCATCTTGACGCCGGAGGCGGTGGTGAGGAGCGGCGTGGTCATGCCGAAGACCTCCGCGCCCTCGATCCGCCGCAACAGATCGACGCCACCGACGATGTTGCCCCATTGGTCGCCGCCGCCGAGCTGCAGCCGGCAGCCGGTGCGGCGAAACAATTCCAAGAAATCGACCGCTTGCAGGATCATGTAGTTGAACTCGAGGAAGCTCAGGTTCTCCTGCTGCTCCAGCCGCGACCTGACGCTGTCGAAGGAGAGCATGCGGTTGACGGAGAAGTGTTTGCCGACGTCCCGGAGCATGTCGATCCAGGCCATCCGGTCCAGCCAGTCGGCATTGTTGACCATGACCGCATCGGTCGGCCCGTCGCCGAAGGTCAGCAGCCGCTCGAACACCTTGCGGATGCCGGCGACATTGGCCGCGATCTCCTCCTCCGACAGCATCGGCCGCGCCGCCGAGCGAAAACTCGGATCGCCGATCCGCGTGGTGCCGCCGCCGATCAGCACGATCGGCTTGTGGCCGCCCTGCTGCAACCGCCGCAGCGCCATGATCGGCATGAGATGGCCGACATGCAGACTGTCCGCCGTCGCATCGAAGCCGGCATAAACCGGCACGACCCCGGCCGCAAAGTCGCGGTCGACGCCAGCAAGATCGGTCACCTGGTTGACATAACCGCGCTCGACCAGCGTGCGGGTGATAGTCGAACGCGGCTCAAAGGCATCGGTGGGATTGTCGGATATTGTCATCGGTACTCTCCATGGCATTGCCGCCAGGGAGCACTGAACAAAACAAAGCCGCCTGACGGCGGCTTGTTTCAAGGCATGATCGAAACGCGCCGCTCCCTATGGAGACGTCGCATAATAGTTGGCGGCGATGAGCGCGGTCTTGATCATGCGGTGGTTGTAGCGGGGAATGGGGGAGGCGGCAAGGGGGAGGGGAGGTTTGGCTTGGACCTCATTTGGCCGGGCACTCTTGCCGTCCCAAAAGACACGGGTACCACCTACGAGAACTGGGTGAAAAGGATATCTATTCGGAGGCGCTGGCTAAAGTGTTGCATTTGCTGACGGAACAGACTGGCTCACGGAACGCTTTTGTGCGAGAGGGGCGCGGATCAGCTAGCTGATCTTCGTCTGATGAGGGAAATCGCGGTCAGACTAAAGCACGAATTGCGCGTGCCGCGCCTTGAAGCGAAACTACAGATGAGACTCGAAGCGAGCGCGGATATGCCGCATAATGTCAACTCTTTTTCTTAATTTAATTTGATATACAACGTGTACTGCGTCTAGGCGCAATTCACAAAATGGGAGTCGTCGCGATGACGGTGTCAGGAACGAAGTCGCAATCGGTAGGCCTTCGTGGGGCGAGTGTTTTAGGTTCGTCGAAGATTTCTTCAGTTTCTTCAGTTACAATTACAGGTGAGCGTACCAGAACTATTGCAATTAACGCTGCTTCCGGAAAGATATCTGCGAGCGAATCGCGGAATCATCGGGAGCCTCGTGCACGTGCCAAAGGTGGTAAGTAAGCTTTATAATAAAGGCGGTTGGGAGCGTATCAGTCCCGAAATTGGTAAATCCGCAGAGAAATATAGGATGGCGTCGCGCCGAGATTACGCGCGCTTAATACATTCCCCTGCATTCCGTCGATTGCAGGGGAAGACGCAACTATATCCATCTCACGAAAGCGATTTTTTCAGGAATCGCTTAACTCACTCTCTAGAAGTTGCGCAGATTGCAAAATCGATAGCGATCCGGCTCAATAATACTGAGAAATTTCTCTCTCCGGCGAATATGCGGATCGATGAGAATTTAGTGGAGTTTGCTGGGCTTGCTCATGATCTAGGGCATCCGCCATTCGGCCATAATGGCGAGAAGACGCTTGATAGGCTTATGATGGCCGATGGGGGATTTGAGGGGAATGCGCAGACGTTGCGCATTCTGGCCCGTCTGGAAAAGAAGGAGACAAAGGATTTTCCTTCTTCTAGCAGCGTCCCGCTCCCTGTAAGTGTCAACGGTGAAGATCTTCGCACTGGTCTGAATCTTACCTATCGTACACTGGCCTCGATAGTTAAGTATAACAAGACAATCCCAATGACTTTGGAAATCAGGAAGCAGCAAGGATTGGATGGTGGTCCAGTCAAGGCAATCTATACGTCTGAGGTTGATCTTCTAAACACAATTAAATCAAAACTCGAAGTTCCCGCGGAGAACTTTAAGACGATCGAATGTTCAATCATGGACGTTGCGGATGATATTGCATACTCGACGTATGATGTGGAGGACTCGCTGAAGGCAGGGTTTCTGTCTCCGCTTCGAATGATCTCAATGCCGGATGATTTTAAAGAAATGATTGCGGCCGGGGTCCGCAAGAAGATAGCAGAATATTACGCCGACGAGTCAGAGGAAAACAGATCGTTTACCATAAATGATTTGAACGATACTTTGGCGCGAATATTTAAGGACATGCTTCTGCCAGGGGATGCTGTCTTGACTAAGCTCTACAAAGGTGTTTCCCCGGAGGAAGCCGCATTCATGTTGGGCTCGCATGCGTACAGAAGTTCCGAGGAAATATCTGGGAACGGGTACTTGCGGACTGCGTTCACGTCGCAGTTGGTTGGAGAGTATATTCAGAACATAGAGTTTATCCCTAACGAGAGCCATTCTGCCTTGAGTAGAGCGAGGTTGAAGATCGAGACCTTTAAGAAGGTGGAGATGATGAAGCGCTTTGCGTACGAATTGCTGATTTCGTCCCCACGTCTAAAGATAGCTGAAAAACGTGGAGATGAAATAATTAGCAAGATATTCAGTTCGCTAATTGACAATCCAGAACTCCTTCCTGACGACTGGAAAGCGCTTCACCAATCGGTCGACAATCCTTCGTGGAAGAGGCGCACAATATGCGACTATATCGCGGGGATGACTGATCGATATTGTGTTGAGGTCTACAGTCGCCTGACGGGCGAGAACCCAATGACTATCTGGAAGCCGCACTAACCTTTACGTCGTGGACAGAGTTCGAGTTGCGGTTGGCGCCGCTCGTTCTCACATGCCGACTGTCAACACCTCACCTTCCAGGCCGCCCCGTCTTCCCCTTCGTCCGGCCCTTCTGCCGCTTCTCATCCGCTGGGTCCTCATAGGACCCGACACCCGGCTTCGCTCGCGTGAGAATCGGCTTTTCCGGCACATGACCGATCACCGGCTTTTCAGTGCGGCCGACGGTCATTTCGTCCAGGGTGTTCCGGCGGAATAGCGACTGGTCGGAGCCGGCGGGTGTCGCGATGTCGCGGCCCATGTCGTCGAGGTGGGGTTTCTGGAAGAGTGACTTGTCGTCGGTGGATTTGGATCCTCGGGTTGAACCCGAGGATGACGTCGAGGAGCCGGACCGCTTGCCACCCTCCTGCGACCGTGCCTCTTCCCGTGCCATCGGGTCGTCCATTGCCGCCAGTTCGGCGGCCTTGAGGCGTTTGATTTCGTCGCGCAGGCGGGCGGCCTTTTCGAAGTCGAGGTCGGCGGCGGCGTCGCGCATCTGTTTTTCGAGCGCGTTGAGGTGGGCCTGCAGGTTGTTGCCGACGAGGTGGCCGCCGTCTGCAAAACCCTTGCCGGCGACGCCGGAGATGTCGGCGCGGACGTGGTCCTTCTCATAGACGCTATCGAGGATGTCGGAGATCTTGGCCTTCACCGATTCCGGGGTGATGCCGTTGGCCTCGTTATAGGCCATCTGCTTTTCGCGGCGGCGGCTGGTTTCGTCCATGGCGCGCTGCATCGAGCCGGTGATCTGGTCGGCATAGAGGATGACCTTGCCGTCGACGTTACGGGCGGCGCGGCCGATGGTCTGCACCAGCGAAGTCTCGGAGCGCAGGAAACCTTCCTTGTCGGCATCGAGAATGGCGACGAAGCCGCATTCGGGAATGTCGAGGCCTTCGCGCAGCAGGTTGATGCCGACGAGCACGTCGAAAGCGCCGAGGCGCAGATCGCGGATGATCTCGATGCGCTCCAGCGTATCGATGTCGGAGTGCATGTAGCGGACGCGAATGCCCTGTTCGTGCAGGTATTCGGTCAAATCCTCGGCCATGCGCTTGGTGAGCACGGTGACGAGCGTGCGGTAGCCGGCGGCGGCCGTCTCGCGGATTTCGCCAAGCACGTCGTCGACCTGGGTCTTGGCCGAGCGCACTTCGACCGGCGGGTCGATCAGGCCGGTCGGGCGGATGACCTGTTCGGCAAAGACGCCGCCGGACTGTTCCAGTTCCCAGGAGCCGGGGGTCGCCGACACGGCGATCGTGTCCGGGCGCATCGCGTCCCACTCCTCGAAGCGCAAGGGACGGTTGTCCATGCAGGAGGGCAGGCGGAAGCCGTATTCGGCCAGCGTCGCCTTGCGGCGGAAGTCGCCGCGATACATGCCGCCGATCTGGCTGACGGAGACGTGGCTCTCGTCGATGAACAAGAGCGCGTTGTCGGGGATATATTCGAACAGCGTCGGCGGTGGCTCGCCGGGATTGCGGCCGGTGAGGTAGCGCGAATAGTTCTCGATGCCGGCGCAGGAGCCGGTCGCCTCCAGCATCTCGATATCGTAGCGGGTGCGCTGCTCCAGCCGCTGGGCTTCGAGCAGGCGGCCGCCCTTTTCCAGCTCGGCCAGGCGATGCACCAGCTCTTCCTTGATCGCCTTGATGGCGCCGTTCAGCGTCGGGCGAGGCGTGACATAGTGCGAGTTGGCGTAGATTTTTACCGACTTCAGGTCGCCGGTCTTCTGGCCGGTGAGCGGGTCGAACTCGGTGATGGCGTCGATCTCGTCGCCGAACATGGAGATGCGCCAGGCGGCATCCTCCAGGTGGGCCGGGAAGATTTCGATGGTATCCCCGCGGACGCGGAACGAGCCGCGCTGGAAATCCATGTCGCGGCGCTTGTACTGCTGCGCCACCAGGTCGGCGAGAAGCTGGCGCTGGTCGAGCCGGTCGCCGACGCTCATCTGGAAGGTCATGGCGGTATAGGTCTCGACCGAGCCGATACCGTAGATGCAGGAGACCGAGGCGACGATGATGCAGTCGTCGCGCTCGAGCAGCGAGCGGGTGGCCGAATGGCGCATGCGGTCGATCTGTTCGTTGATCGACGATTCCTTCTCGATGAAGGTATCCGACCGCGGCACATAGGCTTCCGGCTGGTAGTAGTCGTAGTAGGAGACGAAGTACTCGACCGCGTTGTCCGGGAAGAAGTTCTTGAACTCGGAATAGAGCTGGGCGGCGAGCGTCTTGTTCGGCGCGAGGATGACGGCGGGGCGCTGCGTCGCCTCGATCACCTTGGCCATGGTGAAGGTCTTGCCCGAGCCGGTGACGCCGAGCAGCACCTGGCTGCGCTCGCCGGAGTTCAGGCCCTCGACCAGATCGGCGATCGCCGTTGGCTGGTCGCCGGCCGGCTGGTAGTCCGACGCCATGCGGATTTCGACGCCGCCTTCGGACTTCGGCGGCCGGGCAGGGCGATGCGGCGTCCAGAGCTTTCCGTCCTTGAACAGCGGGTTGCCGCTCTCGATCAGCGCCGAAAGCGCCTCGACGGTGGCGGTGACGCCCGAGGTGGAGGTCAGCTTGGCGGCGTCTTCCAGCGAGACGTCGAGGCCGGCCACCGGATTGAGGCCGGCGGCGGCGCGGGTCTTCGGGTCCGTCGAACCGCCCATGGAGGTGCCGCGCGCCGACTTGCTGCCAACGATCTCGACCTTGCCTTTCTTGCCCGCCTTCTTCGGCTGCGCCTCGTCATCGGCGCCCGCTGCCTTGCGCGCCGCCTTGGAGGCGGCGATCTCCACCGTCTTGCGGTGCTTGCCGGCCTTGGAGGCGATCTGGCGTTGGGTTTCGAAGGCCGAGGCTTCCGCGTCCGCCTCAAGCTGCTTCACCCAGTCGGAAACATTGCCGGATAGAGGCGTGCCTGACAAAGGCGCCTGCGGCGCTTCTTCGAAACCGGACGGGGTGGAGGGCTTCGGCGGGGCATTCTTCGGAGCTTTGGTCATGCCGGGAATATGGAGAGAGTCCGGCGGAAAGTGAAGAGGCGAGGGAGTACAAAAGGGCAACATTTCGCCCCGGTTGCCGAAGTCGATTCTGGCGCCGTTTGCGCCTTGAATCGCGGGCTTCAACCGAGGCGGGTCGGATTCCTGTCGCATTGTAACCCTTACGGTTGCGGGCCTGACGCAGCGTTACCCCGATTGGGCGAGAAGACAGCCAAGCCTGCCGCGTGATAACAATAGTTCTTTGGAGGGTGCCATGTTCTGCTTGCGTGGTGCCGCACTTGGGCTTTGTGCCGTGGTCCTTGGTCCGATGTCCCTGTTTGCCGCCGAACCGGTCGGCAAGGCAGTGGAGATCCGGACAGCGGTCAACGGTGCGCGGGGTGCGATTGCGGTCAGAGACCCTGTCTACAAGAACGAACGGATATCGACATCGAAGTCCGGGCTCGGGCAGTTTGTCTTCGAGGACGGCACCAAGCTTGCCGTCGGCTGGGGGTCTTCCGTCGTCATCGACAAGTTCGTCTATGACGACAAGAAGTCGGTGAAGAAGCTGACCATCATGGCCGCCAAGGGCACGTTCCGCTGGATCAGCGGCAAATCCGGCCATTCCGCCTATGAAATCGTCACGCCGGCCGGCACCATCGGGGTGCGCGGCACCGCCTTCGACTTCTTTGTCGGCCCGGATGGCACCACCGCTGTGGTGCTGCTCAGCGGCGCGGCGGATTTCTGCGGTCCAGGCGGCTGCCGGCAGCTGACGCAGCGCTGCGATTGCGTTGTCGCCAAGCCTGGCCGGAGGGCCACCGAACCGAAACGGGTAAGCCGCACGACGTTGAAATCCCTGGGCAATGCCCAGGCGCTGCCGTTCCTCTCCGGAGGTCAACGCCTGTCCGGAGCGATCGGCTGGGTGGGCGGCGGTTGCGGGCTGCGCGCGGCGCAGTTCGAGGGCACCACCCGTACCATCCCAGAGCAACCGGCTCGCGTCGAAGAAAAGCCGCGTGAAGAGAAGCCGCCGCCGGAAGAAAAGCCCCGGGATCCGGGCCCGCAGCCGGAGAACCCGGGCGATCCCGGACCGCAGCCCCAGAACCCGGGCGATCCCGGCCCGCAGCCGCAAAACCCGGGTGATCCCGGGCCGCAGCCGAACAATCCCGGCGACCCAGGACCGCAAGACGGCGGTGGCGGCGATCAACCGAGCCAGGATCAGGGGACGCAGGATCAGGCCCCAAGCCACGATTGAAGGGGCGGCGAAGGCTTTGCTGACGCGCGCCTGATCTCAAAGCCGAGCCGGTGCGCCTCGCCGCCTTCCTCTGGCGAGCCGTGTTTCTTGAAAAATGCTCTGAATCAGAAGGCTGCGGTCGTTTCCGCATGTGCTCCGTGAGGTGGCTTTCGGCTGCCGTTGGCAAGCTCATTCGGCAGGACGCTTGGTATTCTCGTCGGTCGTCTGGGCGAAATGGTCGGCGCGGCGGCCGATCCGGGCGTAGAAACCGGCGAGTGCCGGCGTCAGCGCCGTTGCCTTCAGCTTGGCGGCGTTGATGATGCTGCGGCTGGTCTGCGTCCGAGCGCCGAGTGCGGCGACCAGCCGATCGTGCAGGCCGCGCAGATCCGCGAAGGCGGGCGAGGCAGCGAGGTTTTCGTCGCCGGCGACGGCATAGACCCGCGTTCGCGTCGTCTTGCCTTTGAGCCCGAGGGAGCCGGCGTCGAGCATGGCATGGTCCGGCAGAGCCTGGGCGGTCGCCTCGGACACCAGAATGTCGATGTTGACGTCCTTGCAGGCCGCTTCGATGCGCGCGGCGATGTTCACGGTGTCGCCGACGGCGGAATAGTTGAACCGCGTCTCGGCGCCCATGTTGCCGACGCAGGCAAGCCCGGTGTGGATGCCGATGCCGATGCGCACTTCCTGATCGGCGCCGAAGCCGAAGGCATTGTCGGCGTTCAGCCGCGCCAGCGTCTCGCGCATGCCAAGCGCTGCACGCACTGCCTTTTGCGGATGGTTGGCGACGTCGACCGGCGCATTCCAGAAGGCCATGATCGAATCGCCGATGAACTTGTCGAGCGTGCCCTCGTTGGCCAGCACATGCCGGCTCAGCGCATCGAGCAGCGTGTTGAGAAAGGCGACGACCTCGGTCGGCGTCATGCGCTCGCTCATTTCGGTGAAGCTGCGCACGTCGACGAACATCACGGTGAGCTCGCGATCGTCGCCGCCGAGGCTGAGGGCATTGCGCGTATGCTCGATGCGGTAGAGCAGCGACGGCGAGAGATAGCGGCCGAAGGCCTGCCGCACCTCGCGGCGTTCGCGATCGGTCACCAGGAAGCGGTAGGCAGTGGCCGCGAAATGGGTGATCGAGGCGGCGAGGATCGGCGCCAGCGGATCGAAAAGCCGTCCGCCATAGTAGAAGGCGATCCAGGAGGCGACGAGCGCCAGCGCCGTCACCGCCATGCCGCAGACGAGTGCGACCACGGGGCTGACGAAGGTGGTGAGCAGCACCAGCAGCGTTCCGGCGAGCGCGATCGAGAGGATTTCGAGCCCGTTCGCCCAATCCGGGCGCGAAAGATAGCGACCCGACAGGATCTGCTCGACGATCTGCGCGTGGATCGAAACACCGGGCACGTTCTGGCCGAGCGCGGTGGTGCGCACATCCTGCAGTCCGGCCGCCGAAGTGCCGATAAAGACGATGCTGCCTTCGATGCCGGCGCGGATATCCGGCGAAGGCTCGCCGTCAGCGAGTATGCGGCGCGCCGAGATATAGCGTTCCGTCGTGTCCGGTGTGACATAGAGCCAGACCTCGCCGGTCGACATCAGCGGTACGACGAAGTCGCCGATCTTGACGGCGGTCAGCGTGTTGGCGACGTCGGGTGCAGCCGCCAGCACATAAGTCGAAGCGCCCTGGGCCACCCGCAGGGCCTCCATGGCCAGGCTCGGATAGAACTGCTGGCCGTCGCTCAGGAATAGCGGGGCGGTGCGCACCACCGCCGAGGACGAGCCGGGATTGAGGCTGATGTGGCCGAGGCCGGCGGCATTGGCCTCGAGCTGCGGCCTGAGCGGCGTCGCGGCCCGCAGGCGTGGCGGCGCTTCGTTGGCGCTTTCGCCGGTCAGGGCAAAGCCGGCCTTGACCGGCGGCAGGTAGCTGCCCTCGTTGGTCAGGCCGAAGCCGAGAACCACGGGCTTGTCGCGGATCGCCTCGGCGAAGATCTCGTCATTGTCCGGCAGGGCGGCAAGGAAGGACGGATCGACGCCGCCGACATCGCGCACCACCGTGCGCGGCGACAATCTGTCCGGCTCGGCAAAGAGCACGTCGAAGGCGATCGCGGCCGCACCCATCTCGCTCAAGCGGTCGGTCAGCTTCGCCAGCCGATCGCGCGGCCAGGGCCATTGGCCGAGCTCGCGCAGCGACGCCTCGTCGATGTCGATAATCTTGACCGGCATGGGCTCGAAGCGGCGCGGCGCAATGCGCTGGTATTCGTCGAAGGTGACGTCGCGCGCCTGGCGCAGCAACTGCGGATCCTGGGCGCGCAGAATGGTGAAGAACGCCACCACCGTCATGCCGATCAGAACCCCGAACAGTTGCGATCGTGTCATGGCGGCCTACGGAACCATGGACAGGCCCGCCTTGACGAGCCCGTCGTTGAAATGCGCGTGGTCGGCAGGATCGACATAGGCGGTAAAGAAGCGCCAGTAGCGCGGCACGTCGCTCGGTGCGTTGGCGATCGCTTCCGGAAGAAGCTTGCGCGCCTCGTCGATGCGGTCGAGCTGGCCGAGACAGGTGATCAGCATCACCAGGTTGAAATAGGTGCGGCGCAAGAGCAGCGCCCGTTCGGCGCAGCGCAGGGCTTCGTCGTAGTTGCCGAGATGGTAGTGGGCGAGCGCCATGCGGTTGAGGAAGAGATAGGTGAGCGGATCGTGCGGGCTCAGCCGCAGCGCCTTGTGCAGCGGGTCCAGCGCCTCGGCGAAGCGGCCGATATAGATGCGCGCCCAGCCGAGCGCCATGTGGGCGAGCGCGAAGTTGGAGTTGATGTCGATCGCCTGTTGCGCTTCCTCGACCGCGGCGTGCGGCCGCTGGGCCGCGAAGTTGGCGAGACACATGACATAGTGACAATAGGGGTCGTGATCGTCGATCACCACCGCGCGCGCGGCCTCCGCCTGCAGCTCGGCGCTGTCGCGGTCGATGTCCTTGCTGAAGCCGAAGAAGCAGCGGGCAAAGAGCGAGCGGGCGAGCATCATGTGCGCGCGGCCGAATTCCGGATCGAGGGCGATGGCGCGGCGCTGCCATTCGATCGCCTCGTCGAAATGCACGGCGGAATCCTGCGCGTTGTGCAGCAGGGTGCCGCGCATGTGGCATTCATAGGCGCCGAGATTGTCGGTGCCCCGCAATTGCGCGCGCCGGTTTTCGCCGATCAGGATCTCCGGCTCGATTGCCGCGACCACATGCTGGGTGATTTCGTCCTGAATGGCGAAGAGGTCGGCGAATTCACGCTCGTAGCGCTGTGCCCAGAGGTGGTTGCCGGTCTCGGCCTCGATCAGCTGGCCGGTAACGCGCACGCGGGAGCCGGACCGGCGCACGCTGCCTTCGACGATGTAGCGCACGCCGAGATCCCGGCCGATCTGTTTGACGTCGACGGCGCGGCCTTTGTAGGCGAAGGAGGAGTTGCGCGCGATGACGAAGAACCATCGGTAAAGCGACAGTGCGGTGATGATGTCCTCAGTCAGTCCGTCGGCGAAGAAATCCTGCTCGGGATCGCCGGACATGTTGACGAAGGGCAGCACCGCAATCGATGGCTTGTCGGGCAGGGAAAGCGGCATGCCGGGCAAGTCGCCGCCCGCCGGGTTCTCGCGCCACTCGACGCGGTGGACCAGGACCGGACGCGGTATGTTCTTCAGCGCGCGCTCGCCGAGGCGCTGCATCGGAAACTCGAGCTTGCCTTCGATCTGGTCGTGGAGCGCGCCGGAAATGCAGATGTCGTTCGGCTGCGCCACCTGCTGGAGCCGGGCGGCGACATTGACCCCGTCGCCGAGCAGATTGCCGCCGTCGACAACCACGTCGCCAAGATTGAGGCCGATGCGGAACTCCATGCGCCTTTCTGGCGGTAGGTCGGCATTGCGGCGCTGAAGGGTTCGCTGGATGGCGACCGCCGCCCGCACGGCCTGCACGGCGCTCTGGAATTCCGCGACCAGGCTGTCGCCGGCCGCGCCGAAGACGCGGCCCCCGTGCTCCGCAGCAAGGCCGGAAATCGTCTCGCAGTAGGTGGCCAGGGTCGCAAGCGTGCCTTCCTCGTCGGTCGCGACAAGGCGACTGTAACCAGCGACATCGGCAGCAAGGATCACGGCGAGCTTCCGTTCCAAGGCGGCGGGCCCCTCCTGCGGCATCTGGTCAGAAGGAAATTAAGCGTAACTTAAATTAGAAACTCCGAGAAGCGTAAATCGCCCTGATCGGGCCCGAAGACGCTGCACAATGCGTAAAAATGCTCCGCGCGGCTTCTACGCGAGATTGTACTCGCCGGTGCTTCCGCGGAGCGGCCGATTGTGCAAGGTTCGTGGCCTTCATGCCGCCGCGCTTGGTTCAGGCCGGCAACCTCTATCGCGCTCGGGATCAACAGTGATGGCGCCTTTTTCCATTCGCCGGCTCACCTCCAGTAATGCCGAGGCCTATCGGGCAGTTCGGCTAGACGGCCTGCTGAAGCATCCCGAAGCCTTCGGTTCATCTTACGAGGATGAGGCCAGCCGGCCGATCGAGGTCACAGCGGAACGGCTTGATAGCGGCTTCGTCCTCGGCGCCTTCGATAGCGATGAAAAGCTCATGGGTGTTGCTGGCCTCGCGATCCAGACGGCGACAAAGGCAAAGCACAAGGGGACCCTCTGGGGCATGTATGTCTTGCCAGAGGCACGAGGAACCGGGCTATCTCGTTTGCTCGTCGACGGGATTATCGCCGAAGCGCGGGGCAAGGTGGAGCGGCTGTTGCTGACTGTCGTTTCGTCGAACGCTGCTGCCCTCAGCCTCTACCGGAAGGCGGGATTTGTCGAATACGGCCTGGAACAGCGCGCGCTGCGGGTCGACGATGCCTATTTCGACGAGATGTTGATGGCGTTGTCGCTTTAAGCGGCGTGGCGGTCAGCCAGGGAACACGCAGCGGGGTCGACGCGGCGCTGTGCAGCGGTAGGATGGCACCACCATGCCGCTGATTCGACCCACACGCGAAAGCGACCTTTCTCTTCTGCCCGCCATCGAGCGCTCCTCCGGCGAGGTGTTCCGCACCGTCCCCGAGCTTGCCTGGATTGCCGATGACGACGTGCAATCGGCAGAAGCTCATCGCGAATTCCTGCGCACCGGACTATCGGTGGTAATGGTCGACGCCTCCGATCGGCCGATCGCTTTTCTTTGCGCTACGGTTGCTGACGATGCCATGCACATCTGGCAGCTTGCCGTCGAGGCGGAACGTCAGGGGCAGGGGCTTGGGCGCACGCTGATGCTGGCGGCAATCGCGCATGCGCGCGTGACGTCATGCGCCGCCGTCACGCTGACGACGTTCCGCGATCTTGCCTGGAACGAGCACTTCTATCGCAAGCTCGGCTTTGTGACGCTCGATGCGGGCGAACTCGATCCGCATCTTGCCGAAATCCTTGCCAACGAGGCTGCGCACGGGCTGCCGGCAGAGCGGCGCTGTGCCATGCGGCTGAAGCTCGCTTGAGGGCGCAAGCCAGCATTCCGGAAAGCCGGCGCTGAAAGAAGCTCGCTCGGGCGCGGTTGTGGCCGCGCTACCGTCTGATGGCGACCACCTGGCCGCGTGCGAACTGCGATACCCTGACGCCGCCGGACTGGTTGCCGCCGATCAGCTGGGCCGTCGATTTCGACAGCATGGACAGGATGCCGACGTGGTAGCCGCGGCCGGTGCGCACGACGACGACGTCGCCGGGACGGGCATAGGAGAGCTTCACGGGCGCGCCAAAACGCAGCCAGGAACGGGCGATGCCGAAGCTCTGCGGCGGACTGCGCCCGGCCTTGCGGGCGACCATGCCCATGAAATGGCCGCACCAGGGGGTGCGGGCCGGGTTGATGCCGAGCGCTGCACGAAGGGTCTTGTTGTTCTTGACCTCGTGCAGGCCCTTGTATTGCTGCGCCTGGGCAAGCATGCCCGCATTGGCGAAATCAGGTGTCAGTAGCGCGACATAGGCAGCCGCAAGAAACGCCAGGACCTTCATGGTCAGGTCTCCTTGACAAGTTGCTTGGTGCGAACGGTCGGGGCGGCCTGGCAATCGCCGGCATGGCACCCGGTTGCTCAACGGTTTCCAATGTTGGGCGGGGAGATATCAGCGGACGCGCGCGTGCAGGCGTTGAAAAACGCCGCATCGGGCACGTCGGCGAACCGCGGCAAAACGCGGAGCCAGCTTCACGGCAACTGCCGTTTCGAAGTGTGGTATTCCCCTGTCTGCCCCGTCGGGCAGCAAAGCTTCATTCACCATGCGCCGGTGCAAAATTGTGGCAAAACCCGTAAAATATTAGGGCAGGGATTGCTAATCGCCGAAATAGCTGATGCGAAACGGCGATTCGCCGCGTCAGACATCAAAAAAATAGTGGGTCGGTGCCTTCCAAGGCAGGTCTTTACGCCGGAGAAGCGGCGGCACTTGCGCGCCTACGGGGCGGCGGCGCATCGTCTCAGCGTGATTCGCACGCCGAGGTTCTTCATGTCGTTCACCCTTTCTCCGGCCTATCTCTGGCCCGTTCTTCTGCTCCTGATCTCCAACGTCTTCATGACCTTTGCCTGGTACGGGCACCTGAAGTACACGTCGTCGCCGCTTTACATGGCGATCGTCGCCAGCTGGGGCATTGCCTTCTTCGAATATTGCCTGGCGGTGCCGGCAAACCGCATCGGCCACCAGGTCTATTCGGCGGCCCAGTTGAAGACGATGCAGGAGGTGATCACGCTGATCGTCTTTGCAGCCTTCTCCGTCTTCTGGCTGAAGGAGTCGATCGGCTGGAACCATCTGGTCGGCTTCGCGTTGATCGCGGCCGGTGCTTCCTTCATCTTCAAGGGCTGACGCACCCCCAACGGACACAAAGAAAAAGGCAGGGCGTAAACCCTGCCTTTTCAGCGAAAAGCGGTTTGTCGTCGGCGTTGCGGTAACTACATCACCGCCGCCACGGCCGGGGCCAGATGCGGCCAGACCTCGACTGCGCCGCGATAGATCATGTCGAGCGCGACATAGAGGATGATCACGAGACCGATATAGGCGATCCAGTGATAGCGGTTGAGCAGCCGGGCGATAAAGCCGGCGGCGATGCCCATCATGGCGATCGAGAGCGCAAGGCCGATTACCAGGATCGTCGGATGTTCGCGGGCAGCGCCGGCAACAGCGAGCACGTTGTCGAGCGACATCGAGACGTCGGCGACGACGATCTGGATGGCCGCCTGCATGAAGGTTTTCCTGGGCGCCTCGGAGCCTTGTCCGCTTTCGCCCGCAGCGTTTGCTGCCTGCTGTTCGCGAATTTCGCGCCACATCTTCCAGCAGACCCAAAGCAGCAGGATGCCGCCGGCGAGCAGCAGGCCGATGATTTCGAGCAGTTGCACCGTGACGCTGGCGAGCGCGATGCGCAGCACCGTGGCGGCGATGATGCCGACGAGAATGACCTTCTTGCGTTGGTCCGTCGGCAGGCCAGCGGCGGCAAGACCAATCACGACGGCGTTGTCGCCGGCGAGAACGAGGTCAATGACGATGACTTGAAGAAGCGCCGCCAGGCCGGCAGCGGTAAAGATTTCCATGATGCAACAGTCCCCCGACCTGCATATGCGAGATATAGATATGACTAACGGATAAAGCACTGCCGTGCCGCTGGATCAAGACCACTGGACGGAAATCCTCAACGACGGCCCTGCCGCGTCTCAATCGAGAAGATCGAAAGCCCGGTACATCCAGACGAGCTGGTAGGCGACGGCTGCGACGACGAAGACCGCGTGAAAGCGGCGGTTCGGGGTCCAGGCGGCGGCAATGCAGAGCAGGATGTAGGCGGTGTTGCGCGCCGGGTACTCAAAGCCGTAGGACGCGAAATAGGCCTTTCCCTTCAACGCGGTGTCGACGAGATCGACGGCAAAGGCAAGCGCCAGGGCACCAAAGAACCAGGCCCGGCGCGACATAAAATAGTGTTCGTAGTCGCTGTAGTCGTCGAGCGTCGTTGGAAACAGCATGACGCAGAGAAAGAAGAAGACGCAGCAATAGAGGACGACGAAGAGGTAGACGCTGACATCGATCACCGCCAGCGAATGCAGGTGGAACTCCCACCACCAGAAGTGCACGAGGAAGACGAACATAAACAGGACCCAGCCGAGGTGGATCCAGTAGACGCGCGTCTTGCCGGGATGCTGGACGAAGAGTGCAATGCCGCTCAAGAGCCGAGCGAGGCTCAGGCTGACGATCATGCCCATGACGACGCGGATATGCGAGAAGATCTCCGGGTCGGTATGGGCAGGCTCCATGCGCCGCGCTCCTATTCTTCCGCCGGCACCGGCTTCGGTTTGCCGTTCTCGTCGAGCGCGACCATCACGAAGATCGCGTCCGTCACCTTTTCCATCAGATGCGAGAGATAACGCTGCGCCCAGGCTTCGACCTTGAGCGTCATCGAGGTGCGGCCAACCTTGACCACGTCCGTATAGATGCAGAGCGTGTCGCCGATCTTGACGGGCAGCGCGAAGGCCATTTCCTTGACCGCCGCCGTCACGACGCGGCCGCGGGCGCGTTCTGCCGCGCGGATGCCGCAGGACAGATCCATCTGCGCCATCACCCAGCCGCCGAAGATGTCGCCCGCCGCATTGGCATCGCCCGGCATGGCGAGCGTGCGCAAGGTGAGTTCGCCGGTCGGTCTCGTCTGTTCGGTCATGCAGCCTGTCTCCCTGTTGGAGACAAGATGTAACCCGAGCGCACTTGTGGAGGGAAGACCCCGCTGCCGCTCAAATGCCGGGAACGTCCTTGAGGTGCCGGCTCGTTATACTTTCGAAGGGGGTGAATGAGGAATGCCAAATTTAGGGGTTCCTCGTTAGGAGCTTTGCAAAGACCTCATCCTAACCTGCAGGCTCTGGGAGTGCCTGCCGGCTATGCCGCGGCAGCCAGGATTTGGGGCGGCGCGGGGAGCGCCGAGGGGCAGGGGATTGGCAATGAAGAAATTCAGGATTTCGGCGCGTCTCTACGCGCTGGTGGCATTCGCGCTTTTGACCATGGCGGCGGCGCTGACGTTCGGTCTGTTCCAGGCGCAGGAAAAGCTCGTCGGCGAACGGAAGGCGATGCTTGCGGCGATGGACGAGAACGCGATCGCCGTGTTCGACGCCTATCACAAGCTGGAAGTGGCCGGCACGCTGCCGCGCGAGGAGGCGCAGAAGCGCGCGCTCGAAGCGATCAAGGCGATGCGCTACCAGGGCAGCGGCTATTTCTGGGTCAACGACATGCATCCGACCATGATCATGCATCCGATCAAGCCGGAGCTCGACGGCAAGGACCTCACCGAAAACAAGGATCCCAACGGCAAGCAGCTCTTCGTAGAGTTCGTAAAGACCGTCGAAAAGAGCGGCCAGGGTTTCGTCGACTATTACTGGCCGAAGCCCGGTGCCGACGCGCCGGTGCTGAAGTATTCGCACGTTGCCGGCTTCAAGCCCTGGGGCTGGGTGGTCGGGACCGGCGTCTATGCCGACGACCTGGCGGCGATGTTCCGCGACCGCGCCTGGCAGGTTGCCGGCATTCTTGCCGCCGCCGCTCTTGCCATCCTGATGGCGGCACTGGCGATCGTGCGCAGCGTCGTCAAGCCGGTCGAAAAGCTGAAGGCCTCGATGCGGGCGATCGCCGACGAAGATCTGTCTTCGGAGGTGCCGGAAACCGACCGTGGCGACGAGATCGGCCAGATGGCCAAGGTCCTCGTTGTCCTGCGTGACTCGGTGCGCGAACGGCTGGTGTTGCGCTCGCGTGAGGCAGAACAGCAGGAGCGACTGAGTTCCGAGCGGCGCGGCAACGAGCAGCGCCAGCGGGCGACGGCTGAGGCGCAGGCCGAGACGATGGAAACCGTTGGTGCGGCGCTCGAACTCCTGGCGAGTGGCGACCTCACCGCCGAGATCAGCCATATCGCGCCGGAATACGGCAAGCTGCGGGACGACTTCAACACGGCCGTCGCAGCCCTTCGTGATGTCATCGGCTCGATCTCGCATTCGACCGAGATCGTCACCGCCAGCGCCGGCGATATTTCCGAAGCGGCAAACAATCTTTCCCGCCGGACGGAGCAGCAGGCAGCCGCCCTTGAAGAGACGGCCGCGGCATTGGACGAAATCACCTCGACGGTTCGCCATGCCTCCGAACGGGCAAACGAAGCGCGTGAGATGGTCGACCGGACCAGGACCAGCGCCGCAAAGTCCGGCGGCATCGTGCGCAATGCCATCGACGCCATGGGGCGGATCGAAAGCTCGTCCGGTCGCATCGGCCAGATCATCGGCGTCATCGACGAGATCGCCTTCCAAACGAATCTGCTGGCGCTCAACGCCGGGGTCGAGGCAGCGCGCGCCGGCGAGGCGGGCCGCGGCTTTGCCGTCGTCGCACAGGAAGTGCGCGAGTTGGCGCAGCGTTCGGCCGGAGCCGCCAAGGAGATCAAGGAACTGATCGGCGCCTCGGTGCGCGAGGTCGGCGCCGGCGTCGATCTGGTTCGCTCCACAGGCGAGGCGCTCGCGGAGATCGAGGCGCAGGTCAACCGGGTCAACGAGCAGGTGGCCTCGATCGCCACGGCCGCGCGGGAGCAGGCGACCGGGCTGCAGGAGGTCAATGTCGCCGTCAACAGCATGGACCAGATGACCCAGCAGAACGCGGCGATGGTGGAGGAAACCACGGCGGCGAGCCAGACGCTGGCGGCCGAAAGCCGCGAGCTGAAGTCGCTGCTGACGAAGTTCCGGCTGCAGCCTTCAGGCTCGCACGCGGGTTACGGCCGCGCCGCCTGACGCCACAGGTTTATCGATTGCGACCCGCGCGCTACGCCGCGCGGGTTTTTCATTCGGGGTCGGCCGCAATGCTGTCGCAAGGATACGCGTTTAGGTGCCGCCGTCGTCACACCGGTTGTCGTGCACGGAGACATTCTCCGTCTTGACCTCAGCACCGCCGGGGATAGATACGCGAGAAGCGGGAGGTGTTCGACGGGGCGTCGCTCCGGTTGCCGGCCGCTGCACCAGAGGGGACACCATGGCACTTCTCAAACTACTTCTGACCCGGCCGATCGCGCTCATGATGCTGGCGCTCGGGTTTCTTTCCGCCTGTACCGTCGTCGTCGACGAGCCGCGGCCGGGGCCGAGGCCCACGCGCCCGCAGGCCTGCACGATGGAATATGCGCCGGTTTGTGGCGAGCGCGGCAATCGTATGCGCAGCTTCCCGAACTCCTGCCAGGCGCGCGCCGACGGCTTCAACGTCATCCACCGCGGCGAGTGCCGTCCGGACTATCGCCCGCCGGATCGCGAGCCGCAGGCCTGCACGATGGAATACAATCCGGTGTGTGGCCAGCGCGGCCGCCGCACGCAGACCTTCTCGAACGCCTGCCAGGCGCGTTCCGAGGGCTTCCAGGTGATCGGCCGCGGCGAATGCCGCAGGGAGGACGACCGTCCATCCGAGGGCCAGTTCTGCACCCGCGAATATGCCCCGGTCTGCGGCCAGCGTGGCAGCCGCATCGAAACCTTCTCCAACGCCTGCGAGGCGGGTGGTGCCGGTTTCCAGATCGTCCATCGCGGCGAGTGCCGCTAAGGCCTAAGCGATCAAGCCTTCAGCATGCGAGCCCGCGTCCGACGAGGACGCGGGCTCTTTTTTTGTCGGTATGGATGGACCATTCGCAGCGCGGACACCCCATTTCCAGCGGTTGGCGCGCAAGCCTTCGTTTACCGTATTTGAATAAAATGCCAGGCAAATCAGGCTTTTTGTCCGCTGTGCCCGGTTTGCGACACAGGCAAAAGGCAGCAATTGCAGGTGCTGTAGCAACCATTGCGTGCCAATTGAACGCGGTGGCGGCGGCAGGGGCAGCGGGGCGATGACGGTGGTCTTTTTCGGGCCGCCTGGAGGAAGGCGCAGTTCGGTATGGCCTATGTTACTCGTCTCCATCGCCCGCTGACGGCGCTCGTTCTTTCGTTTTCGCTCGTCACCTGCTCGACCGATGACGCGCTTTCGCCGCCCGGCCGCATCGATGGCGGGGCGCGGGTCGGGTCGATCGGGCCGGTTCCTGTCGATGCCGTGCCGGCACAGGAGGTGGCCGCCTATCCGGCCGCCACGCAGCGTTCGACCTTCCAGACCAATCCGCAGCACGCGGCGCCTCAGCAGACGCGCCGCGCGCTTCCGATGCTCGATAGCGACGAGGCGGTGGCGACGGGCGCGCAGCCGGCAAGCGCCGGCTCGAGCGCTATTCCCCAAGAGGGCGTCAACATGGATGCGATGCTCGGCGTGGAGCAGCCGGTGGTGGGGCTTGCGGAGGAGCAGAGCAACGACATTGCCGAGGGCAATGCCAGCCAGCCGGTGGTCGGCGGCATTGGTGACGAGAATGTGCGCCAACTCGGCGGCGCAAACAGCGCCGCGCCGGCCGAAGCGAACCTTGGCTATGACCCGGATCTGCCGCCGCTGTCGCCGGACAAGATGGCCGCCGAACAGGCGCAGCGCGCCCGCGCCATGGAACAGCAGCGCCTTCAGCGCACGCAGGAGCCGCAGCAGGTCGCCTTCCTGCCGCGCGCCAACAATCCGATGTCGACGCCCGAATATACCGGCGCGATGCCCGGTTCCGAGATTGCTTGCCGCCAGCGCCTGAAAAAGCTCGGCGTCACCTTCCGCGACATTCCGCGCATCAGCAACGGTCCGTCCTGCGGCATCGACTATCCGATCGAACTCAGCGGGCTGTCCGGCGGCATCGGTGTGAAGCCGGCGGTCAAGCTCAATTGCGAGGTGACCGAGGCTTTCGCGAAGTGGGTGAAGTACGAACTCGCCCCGTCGTCACGCTACCGCTACTGGTCCGGCATCAAGACGATCAAACCGCTTGGCGGCTACTCCTGCCGTACGATGAATTCGCGTCGCGGCAATCCGATGTCGGAACATGCGCGCGGCAACGCCATCGATGTCGGCAAGTTCGTGCTGAAGAACGGCAAGGAAATCGACGTGCGCAAGAAGGGCTTCTTCGCCTTCCGCGAGAAGGCGTTGCTGAAGGCCGTGCGTTCCGACAGCTGCAAGTACTTCAACACCGTACTCGGCCCGGGCAGCGACCCGTTCCACAAGGACCATTTCCACTTCGACCTGAGGACGCGCAAGACCGGTTATCGGCACTGCGATTAGGTGTTCAGCCGGTTGGCACCAGTGGTTTCCAGATGCCGGCTATCGAAGCTCGGAAGCCGGCAAAAAAAAGAGGCCGGCGGGGAGGCCGGCCCAACGACCGGAGCAAAAGGGGGAGGCTCCGGCCTGCAAATCACGAGCGCAAATCAAAGGGCGATGTTGCGGCCCGCGCGTTGCAAACTGATCGAAGAGCGTCACGGTTTCGTGACAACTGGGCGTAATTGCTGTGGTCGGCCGAGCAAATCCTGCGCCGGCTTTCGTTCGAGTGCGTTCCTGGCCGGCTGTCGGCGAAGATCTGCAAATCGACCTGATTCCGTAAATAAGTAGTATTATACTTTAGGTTTTACTCGTCCGGGTCGCGTTCCGAACGGTTGCCCCAAATATGGCGATTCCCGGCATTTTCGGATCCAATTGTAACAGACTGAATTTTCTATATGTTTTTCTGCATATGAGAAAACCTCGGGTTGGCGAGGCCGTGCCGATCTCTCCGTTTCGTCTGGTTTTGTAATAAGTAATACGATATTATATTATTTCGTATAACAATCTTGGATAGTGTCTGGTTGGCCGCTACAAGCATTGGGGGCCCTACTCACTCCTTGACGCCACAGGAGGACGAAATGGGAACGGTCATGCAATTTCCGGGGATGCGCAGCGATATGGCTGTGCATGCCGCCGAAGTTTCTAAAATCCTCAGGACACTTGCCAACCGCAACAGGTTGCTGATCGTGAGCGCGCTGCTCGAAGGCGAGCATTCTGTCGCGGCGCTCGAGGAAATGCTGGGCATTCGCCAGCCCACGCTTTCACAGCAATTGACGGTGTTGCGGGATGCCGGCATTGTCGCGACCCGTCGGCAGGCCAAGCAGGTTTTCTATCGGCTCAGCCACGACAAGGTGGCGCGCCTCGTCGGCTCGCTCTATCAGATTTTCTGTCGGGATGGTTCAAAAGCATGAATGAATACGGGAATGCGCTGGTAGGCGGGCTGTTGATTGGCCTGTCGGCGGCGATCCTGATGGTGGCCAATGGCCGGGTGGCCGGCATCAGTGGCATCGCAGGGCGGCTGCTGCAGGGCGTACAGGCTTCGTCGGGCGCATTGTTCGTACTGGGGCTGATTGCCGGACCGGCGTTGTACCGCCTCATTTTCGATGCCTGGCCGTCGGTGACTGTGACGGCCTCCTGGCCGCTTCTCGTGGTTGGGGGCCTGCTGGTGGGCTTCGGTTCGCGCATGGGCTCGGGCTGCACCAGCGGTCATGGCGTTGTCGGGCTTGCAAGGCTGTCGCGCCGCTCGATCGCCGCGGTCGCCACTTTCATGGGAGCGGCGATCGTCACGGTCTTCCTTGCGGGTTTCTTCGCATGAACAGCGCCTTGCTCCGCCTTGCCGCGACGCTCGTCTCCGGCGTCGTATTCGGGTTCGGTCTTTCGCTGTCGGGAATGCTCGATCCGGCCCGCGTGCGGGCTTTTCTTGACATAACCGGCAACTGGAACCCAAGCCTTGCCGTCGTGCTCGGCGGCGCTGTCTTCGTTTCGGCGCTCGGAGTTCTGGCGACGCGCCGGTTGAAACATCCGCTGTTCGACGGGGCCTTTCATCTGCCCAACAATCAGGTCATCGACCGGCGACTGATCGTCGGCTCGGCGATCTTCGGCGTCGGCTGGGGGTTGGTCGGGCTTTGCCCGGGCCCGGCGCTCGCCTCGCTGTCGCTTGGCTTGCCGGCAACGGTCCTCTTCGTGGTGGCAATGCTGGCCGGTATGCTGGTCCATGACCGGCTGGTTGACCGCAAGCTCCCGAGGCAGACATCGGCCGGAGCGGGCGCCGATACGCGACTGTCTCAGCCTCGTTGACGCACAGTCATCTTGTTTTTTCATTCCAGCCGGCTGCAAATCGGAATGAATTGTCCCATATAGGGCGGGACCTCAAGACTCTGCCCCTCCTTCCGGATCAGTTTTCATGGCGCCAATCGTTTCCGTTTCCAATCTGTCGAAGACTTATGCCTCCGGCTTCAAGGCGCTGAAGGGCGTCAGCCTCGATATCGAGGAAGGCGAGATCCTGGCGTTGCTCGGGCCGAACGGCGCCGGCAAGACGACGCTGATCTCGATCATCTGCGGCATCGTCAATCCGAGCGGCGGAACGGTGATGGTCGGGGGGCACGACGTGGTGCGCGATTTCCGCGAGACCCGCGCGATGATCGGGCTCGTGCCGCAGGAGCTGACCACCGACGCTTTCGAAACCGTCTGGAACACGGTCACCTTCTCCCGCGGGCTGCACGGCAAGAAGCCGAACCCCGCCCATATCGAAAAGGTGCTGAAGGACCTGTCGCTCTGGGACAAGAAGGACAACATGCTGCGCGAGCTTTCGGGCGGCATGAAGCGGCGCGTGCTGATCGCCAAGGCGCTGTCGCATGAGCCGCGGGTCCTCTTCCTCGACGAGCCGACGGCCGGCGTCGACGTCAACCTGCGCAAGAGCATGTGGGACGTGGTCGAGCGGCTGCGCGCCTCGGGCGTGACGATCATCCTGACGACGCACTACATCGAAGAGGCGGAAGAAATCGCCGACCGCATCGGCGTCATCAACGGCGGCGAGATCCTGCTGGTCGAAGACAAGGCGGCGCTGATGTCGAAGCTCGGGCGCAAGCAGTTGCGCGTCGATCTCGCCCATCCGCTGGACGGCGTGCCTGACGTGCTCTCGGGTTACAACCTGACGCTCGAAGGCGACGGCCATTGTCTGATCTACGATTATGACACCAGCGCCGAGCGGACCGGGATCACCACCTTGCTCGCCGCCTTGGCCGAAGCCGGCATCAGGCTCAAGGACATTTCCACGCGACAGAGCTCGTTGGAAGACATTTTCGTCGAAATCGTGGGGGCAGGGCGATGAACATCGAAGCGATCAAATCGATTTATTTCTTCGAGATGGCCCGCACACGCCGCACACTTCTGCAGAGCGTGGTGTCGCCCGTTATCTCCACGTCGCTCTATTTCATCGTCTTCGGCGCGGCGATCGGCGGCCGCATCCAGGAGATCGACGGCGTTTCCTATGGCGCCTTCATCACGCCCGGCCTGATGATGCTGACGCTTCTGACCCAGTGCATCGGCAACGGGTCCTTCGGCATCTATTTCCCGAAATTCACCGGCACGATCTACGAGGTGCTTTCCTCGCCGGTCTCGATGGTGGAGATCGTGCTCGGCTATGTCGGCGCCGCGGCGACCAAGGGGATGATGATCGGCACGATCATTCTCCTGACGGCATCGCTCTTCGTCGATCTGACGATCGCTCATCCCTTCGTCATGGTCTTCTTCTTCGTGCTGACGGCGATTTCCTTCAGCCTGTTCGGCTTCATCATCGGCATCTGGGCCAAGGATTTCGAGCAACTGAACCTGATCCCCATGCTGGTGATCCCGCCGCTCGTCTTCCTCGGCGGCAGCTTCTATTCGGTGAAGATGCTGCCGCCCTTCTGGCAGGCCGTCAGCCATTTCAACCCGGTGCTGTACCTCATCAGCGGTTTCCGCTGGAGCTTCTTCGAGGTGTCGGACGTCAACCCGATCTTCAGCGCGGTGATCATCATTGCCTTCCTGACTGTTTGCATGTCGGTGCTCGCCTGGATCTTCCGCACCGGCTACCGCCTGCGTAACTGACTTCCATCGGTCGTCAGGGTACTAGCGCCGGCACGGCTCCGCTGGCATAGGCTATGATCGTGCTGGCGACGGCCATCGCGAGCAGCGCCTGAAGAATCGTGACCACGACGTGGAGGAGCGACCGCACGGCGGAGAGCCCGAGGTCGGCCATGAACCAGCGCGTTTCGGCAACGATGTACCAGACGATCGAAGCGACCACGAAGGCGGCGCCGACGGTGGTGAAGGCGTTGTGCCCGGCCAAGAGCAATTGGCCACCGAGGCTGATGGCAAAAGCGAAGGGTGCCGTGACGTAGCACTGGCTGAAGAAGGGCGGACGCAGCGTCTCGCGTGTCAGCTTGGCACCCTTGTTGCGCAAGAGCTTCACGGCCATCAGCAGAGGCAGAATGCTGAAGGCGACAGCCCGAAACATCAGCAGGTTGGAGTCGGAGGCAAGCAGCGACGTCGGCGCCCAGGGAACTGCGCGGCTGACGAGGCCGAGCTCCAGCCCATGCGCCAAGAGCAGCGTGATCAGCAGAAAAAGCGGCGGGCTCAGCGCATCCGAGTACTGCTCCGGCAGGTCGTCGCCGAGCTCGACGTCGGCATAGCGCATCATCGCCTGCGGGTGGCGCAGCGTGCGCCACAGGGTGAGCGGATAAAACAGCAGCCAGCAGACGAGCTCATAGAGCAGTTCTTCGATCGACTTCAGCAGTCGCATGAAATCCATGCCGTGCTCCCCTTGCTTCTATGCGTGGCACGACCGCGCGCCGGGGCCGATGCCGGTCAGTCGCGCAGACGCAGCTCGTCGGTACGCATCTGCAGCATCTCCAGCGTCGACAGGAAGCTCATGCCGAGCAGGCTCTGATCGAGCTTGCCCTTGGCTGCGACCGTTGCGCCGATGTTGCGGCGGGTGATCGGGCCGATCGAGATCTCCTGAAGCATCACGGGGGCTGCCTGGGCCCGGCCATTGGCTGTCATGACCGTGACGATATAGTTGAGGTTGGCCGGGTCGAGGCCGATCTTTTCCGCATCTTCATAGGTGAGCGCGATGTTGCTGGCGCCGGTATCGACCAGCATGCTGATGTCCTTGCCGTCGACCGTCGCAGTGGTCTCGAAATGACCGTTCAGCATCTTCTGCAGCACCACTTCCTGCTGTCCCTCGCTGTCGGTGATGATGGTGGCGCGGCCGGGGATGAGGCCGGCGAGCAGGCGGTTGCCGAAGCCCTCCAACTCGAAACGGTAGACATAGGCCGAGACCAGCGTCAGAACGACGAAGAGCCAGATGGCGATCTGACGCAGGCCTTCGCCGAAGCGGTGGCGGCTCTGCAGGATGCCGGCGCCGATCAGCGTGGCGATGGCCCCGAGCGAGACCAGTTGCCCGAACTGGTCATTGGCGAGCCCCATGGTGCGGCCGGTGTCGTGGTTGATGATCAGCAGGATAAGGCCGATGGCCAGGATCGAGAGCAGGATGGCAAGACGGGTCATGCTTCGCCGCGTTCCCTCGCCATGCGCGTGCGTCGGGTTTCGCGCCGCGGCTTGCGTTCGACGGTCTCAAGCCGCGCAGGCAACGCGCTCATGATCGCGCGGCGTTCGGCATCGGTATAGAGCGTCCAGCCTCCGACTTCGTCGCGGGTACGGCCGCAGCCGAAACAGTAGCCGGTCTTGTCATCGATCGAACAGACGAGAATGCAGGGAGATTCCATGGGCGTGCTCAGTTTTCCCTTGATATATCGATGTTTCAAACCGTCAGCGCAAGGGCACCGAGCACGGCGATTTCGGTCAGTTGCTGCGTCGCCCCGATCGTGTCGCCCGTTTGTCCGCCGATCTTGCGCATCGCCAGCCGAGCGAAGCCCTTGACCGTGGCAAGGAATGCGACGAGCGCCGCGATGACGCCGAGCGCCGGGACCTGCGCGAGATAGAAGAGCAGCATTGCGACAAGAAGTCCGAAGGCAAGCGCAAAGCGCGTGGCCGCCGGTTCCGGCTCGCCAGCCGAGGCCGCGACGCCGCCGCTGCGTGCCGGCGGAAGCGACGACCAGTGCCAGACCATGGCGGCGCGGCTGAGGCACGCTGCGCCAAGGATCGCCATGGCGGCGCCCAGCGGCGAAAAGAGCGGCAGGATCGAGGCGAGCGCCGAGACGCGCAGGCCGAAGGAGAGGATGAGGGCGACGGCCGCATAGGTGCCGATGCGACTGTCCTTCATGATCGCGAGCGCCGCTTCGCGGTCGCGACCGCCGCCAAAGCCATCGGCCGTGTCGCCAAGCCCGTCTTCGTGCAGTGCGCCGGTGACAAGCGCCTGGATGGCGACGACGACAAAGGCGGCAAAGAGCGAGCTCACCTGCAGCGCCATGAGGGCCATGGCGACGGCCGCCGATGGCAGTGCGATCGCCAGGCCGGCGAACGGGAAGGCGCGCACGGCACGGCTCAAGCGCCCGTCATAACCTTCGAAATGGCGCGCAGGCATCGGGATGCGGCTGAGAAAGCCGATCGACCGCGCCACATCGTCACAGAAATCGCCAACGAAGCCCATGGCTCCTCCAAGGTTGCGGCCATTGACCCGGCCGCTGCCAAACTCGCCGACTGCGGCGAGTCTCGCAAGCCGGGCGGGCGCACCCGCGAGGGCCGCGCACACTTTTCCCAGACCTTTCATAGGCCGTCTGCGACCGCTCGCGGATCGAGACGGCGACGCCGATTGGCGCAAATGTCGTTGCCCGAATTTTCGGCGCCCTCTATGAGGGGCGTAGATAGAGCTTCACGATGATGCAAGGATTCCTCCCATGAGTGCCAGCGGCCTGCCGTTTGATGATTTTCGCGAATTGTTGCGCAACCTGCCGGGCCCGGATGCGGCAGCCCTTGTTGCCGCGCGGGAGCGGGACGCCCAGCTGACGAAGCCGCCGGGTGCGCTCGGCCGCCTCGAGGAAATCGCCTTCTGGCTCGCCGCCTGGACGGGCAAGGCGCCGGTGGTCAACCGGCCGCTGGTGGCGATCTTTGCCGGAAACCACGGCGTCACCCGCCAGGGCGTGACCCCGTTCCCGTCATCCGTCACCGCACAGATGGTCGAGAATTTTGCCGCCGGTGGCGCTGCGATCAACCAGATCTGCGTCAGCCACGACCTCGGGCTGAAGGTCTTCGACCTCGCACTCGAATACCCGACCGGTGATATCACCGAGGAAGCCGCGCTGTCCGAGCGCGATTGCGCCGCGACCATGGCCTTTGGCATGGAGGCGATTGCCGGCGGCACGGATCTTCTGTGCATCGGCGAAATGGGCATCGGCAACACCACAATCGCGGCCGCGATCAATCTCGGCCTTTATGGTGGCACGGCCGAAGAATGGGTCGGTCCGGGTACCGGCTCCGAAGGCGAGGTGCTGAAGCGCAAGATCGCCGCGGTCGAAAAGGCCGTGGCGCTGCATCGCGATCACCTGTCCGATCCGCTCGAACTGATGCGTCGCCTCGGCGGTCGTGAGATCGCGGCCATGGCTGGCGCCATCCTGGCCGCCCGCGTCCAGAAGGTACCTGTCATCATTGACGGCTACGTGGCGACCGCTGCGGCTTCGATCCTGAAGGCGGCCAACCCGTCGGCCCTCGACCATTGCCTGATCGGCCATGTTTCGGGCGAACCGGGGCATCTGCGCGCGATCGAGAAGCTCGGCAAGACGCCGCTCCTGGCACTCGGCATGCGGCTTGGCGAAGGCACGGGCGCGGCCCTTGCCGCCGGTATCGTCAAGGCGGCGGCTGCTTGCCACAGCGGCATGGCGACCTTTGCCCAGGCCGGCGTCAGCAACAAGGAATAGTGAAGTTCCGGCCGGGCTTTGCAGGAAGGCCGGCCGGTTTCTGTCCAAGGCCTGTCGCGGGCGCGAAGCTGTCGCGTGCCGGGCCTTGATGGATGCGTCCTTCTCGCCTATCCAAAGCGCAAATGCGCGCCCTAGCTATAGTCTTGGGTGCCTGCAACCGAGACCGCCTTGCATTCGCCTCAATCACGATGTCGAAGCAAGCACAGTTTCAAGCCCTGTCGAGACGAAATGGACGCCAAGAACACCACGCACCGCATTGGACAGACGGGTCCTGTCGAGAAGCAGACCGGCATTCGGCATCTCTTTGCCGCTGCGAGCTATTCGCTCGGCGGCGCCAAGCGGCTGATCGGCGAGGCTGCCTTTCGCCACGAGCTGATCGCCTTTGCCGCCGCGATGATCGCTTTCATCATCGTCGGCGCAACCTTCTTCCAATATGTGGCGATGGCGATCCTGTTCCTGCTGATGATGGCCTTCGAGGCGATCAACACGGCAATCGAGGAAATTGTCGATCGCGTTTCTCCCGAAATCTCGGAAATGGGTAAGAACGCCAAGGATCTCGGCTCCTTCGCCTGCCTCTGCCTGATTGTCGCCAACGGTGTCTATGCCGCCTATGTCGTGATCTTCGACGGCTTCATGAACTGACCGGCTAGCGGGCCGGCGCCTTCACCCGATAAAGCACATGCGGACGCAGCGGGTTGCCCCCGGGTACCGTGACGTCGTCGAAATCATCAGCCGGATCCGAGCGCATGCCCAATCTTTCCATCAGCGCCCGCGAAGGCTGGTTGATGCGCGAGGTATAGCCGATAACCTCGGCAAGGCCGAGTGTGCGCCATGCATGGTCCAGGCAGGCGCTCGCCGCTTCCAGCGCGTATCCTTGCCGCCAGTACGGGCGGGCAAGGATCCAGCCGATTTCGACAAGCGGTCCGCCGGGGATTTCGTCTCCAGCCTCAGAAAGGCCGAGACCGCCGATCAGCGCACCATCGGATTTGCGTTCAACGGCGAGGAAGCCGAAGCCGCGATCGGCGAGATGGCGGGCGCAGTCGGCAATCATCGTTGCCGTTTCGTTGCGCGTCAGAATGGCCGGATAATAGTAGCGCCGGACTTCGGGATCGGCATTGGCAAGAGCGAAAGGCGCGATATCGCGTCCTTCCCAGGGCCGAAGCCTGAGGCGCCGCGTTTCGATGTGCATGGATCAGGCGAAGCTCTTGCGGCGGCGAACCGGGGCTGCGACATCCTCGATCGCCGGCAGGCTTTCGAGCACGCGGCGCGCCGGCAGGATGGCGATCGCCTCTGTACCTTCGCGCAGCTTCGAGCGCAGGATGAATTCGCCATTGTGCTTGGCGAGGATGGCCTGGACGATCGGCAGGCCGAGGCCCGTGCCCTGTTCGGCGCTCTTGATGGCGATCGAGCCCTGGCCGAAGGCAGAGAGCACGATCGGGATTTCTTCCTCGGGAATGCCGGGGCCGTTGTCCTTGATCGAGAGATACTGGCCGCCGCCCGCGGTCCAGCCGACCTTGAAGGTGACTTCGCCGCCGGTATTGGTGAACTTCACGGCATTCGACAGCAGATTGAGAATGACCTGGCGCATCGACTTTTCGTCGATCCAGACCGAGGGCATGCCGTGTTCGAACTGCTGGTGGATGGTGATGTTCTTGGCGCGGGCCTTCAGTTGCACCATGCCGATGCAATCCTCGGCGATATCGACCAGGCTGACCGAATCCTCGTTGAGGTCGTAGCGGCCGGCCTCGATGCGCGACAGGTCGAGGATCTCGTTGATGAGGTTCAGCAGGTGCTCGCCAGAGCGGTGGATGTCGTTGGTGTATTCCTTGTAGGTCGGGTTGCTGAGCGGGCCCAGAACCTCTGTCGACATCACCTCGGAGAAGCCGAGAATGGCGTTCAGCGGCGTGCGCAGCTCGTGCGACATGGATGCGAGGAAGCGCGACTTGGCGAGGTTTGCCTCTTCGGCACGCCGGCGGGCTTCGTCGGACATCGACTTTGCAACTTCGAGTTCCGCGATCAGGTCGTCCTTTTCCGATTGAACGGAGAGGATGTGCACGCTTGCGCGGTTCATGCGATCCGTCATCAGCACCAGAAAGAGCAGCGACAGCGAGATGACGCCGGTGAGCCCCATATAGATCACGTCGCCGGTCGTGAGCGATGCAAAGGCGAGGGCTGCCACGACCGGGGCGAAAGTGTAAAGGAGCGCATTGCGCAGCAGGAACGTGCCCATAGCGGTCGCAGCAAGCGCGACCAGCAGCACCGTGCCCTCGAAGAAGCCGAAGCGCACGTTGCCGCAGCTCGCGCAATCCTGTGCGACGAAGGTCGCCCAGCAGAGGCCCATCAGCACCTGGCCGAGCAGGAAGCGGCGGCGCCAGACCGGAACCTTCTCGGCGCTGATGTCTTCCCGGCGTGCCTTGCGCGCAAAGAAGAGCGTGACGGCATGGGCCGAGAGCGTCATGACCGCCCAGAGGACGAAACCGAGATTGCCGGAGAGATAGATGCCGACCGCCGCAATCAGCGTAACAAGCACCGGAATGGCGATCGCGCCATGCAGAGCACTGTCAATGTAGAGATTGAGCATCTCGCGCTCGAAGCCCGAGGGCACCGACGAGCCTGTCTGCAGCCGCTCACGCGTCGCGCGGACCGTCCTCGAAACAGCCTTGTTTCGATGGCTACGCGATTTGTCGACGATAATCTTATCGGTCGATGTGCTGGCAGCGATACTCATGCTCATATGCGACGGTTGCGATTGCGTTGCAGTCTAGAGAGCAATCCTTAAGAAGTTGCTGCGGTGCGTGAAGGATTCGACAACCATTGTGGCGCAGCCGTGTTCAGGTCGTGATGGATCGCGCTGCATGTGAGGTTCCTTCTCTAATCTTTTGGAATCGACCATGTTTATGACGCGCTGGTCTGCGAGGCAGTCCCGCGGCAATCGAGGTTAGGGCAGGCGTGAAATTCGGACGGACGACATATCGGTTTCCCAAGGGCCGCGGCAGGTCCCGCGGTCATGCGCCGTCCGGCGGACGTGGCGGCATGGCCGGCGGATGGATCATTCTCATCCTCTTGGCGATCGGCGCCTTTGTCGCCGACAGGCTGCCCGTCGGAGAGCGATCTGCGACCGGTTCGGCACGGGGCGCGGCGATCGCGAGCGACGGCGACAGCCTGCGGATCGACGGTAAACGCGTCCGCATCGAGGGCATCGACGCGCCGGAGCTCGACCAGACCTGCAGGCGCGACGGCGTCGCCTGGGACTGCGGCCGCGAGGCGCGCGACAGATTGCGGGCGCTCGTCTCGGCGGGGGATGTGCGCTGTCGGTTTCACGGCCGGGACAAATACGGCCGCGAGCTCGGCGTTTGCGATGCTGCCCACCGCGATGTCGGGCGCGAGATGGTGCTTTCGGGCTATGCGGTGAGCTACGGGCGCTATGATGCTGAGGAGGCAAGGGCAGAACGGGAGCAGCGCGGGCTCTGGGCCGGCGAATTCGTGAAACCGCAGGAGTGGCGCCGGACGAACGGTCATCCCGACGAGGGGCCGCACCTCATCGATGGCTGGCTTGCGGCGATCCGCAGCTGGCTGCTCGAACGCCTGACCGCACTTTTTTCCGGTATCGCCGATGCCTGACGACCGCATTGCTCAACTCGATCGGTTGCGGGCGGAAATTTCGGCCTGTCGCATCTGTCGCGACAGCCCGCTGCGCGGCGAGGCCGACCGGCTGCCGCACGAGCCGCGGCCTGTGGCGGTGATCTCCACTGCGGCGCGCATCCTGATCGCCGGGCAGGCGCCCGGACTGCGCGTGCATGACAGCGGTCTGCCGTTCAACGATGCGTCCGGCGATCGGCTGCGGCAATGGCTGGCTGTCGATCGCGAGAGCTTCTACGATCCGGAGAAATTCGCGATCGTGCCGATGGGTTTTTGCTTTCCGGGCTATGACGCCCATGGCAGCGACTTGCCTCCGCGGCGCGAATGCGCGCCGCTTTGGCGCCACCGGGTGATGGAGCAGATGCCGCAGGTGGAGCTGGTGCTGGCGATCGGCCACTATGCGCAACGCTGGCATATCGGTCCGGACTGTCCGAAATCGATGACTGAGACGGTGAAGAACTGGCGGCGCTACGCGATGCGCAACGCCTTGCCGGCGGTCCTGCCGTTGCCGCATCCGAGCTGGCGCAACACCGGCTGGCTGAAGCGAAATCCCTGGTTCGAAGCGGACGTGCTGCCCTTCCTGGGCGAACGTGTTTTCGTCCTCGCGGGCTGAAACAATTTTCTTTATCTTCATCAATTTCGCGCTATAGAGGGAAAAATAATTCGAGAGGGACTTTTATGGATCGCCTAGACCGCAAAATCCTGCGCCTGCTGCAGGAGGATTCCACGCTGGCCGTTGCCGACCTTGCCAAGAAGGTCGGGCTTTCGACCACGCCGTGCTGGCGGCGTATCCAGAAGATGGAAGAGGACGGCGTCATCCGCCGCCGCGTCGCGCTGCTCGATCCGGTGAAGATCAACACCAAGGTCACGGTCTTCGTGTCGATCCGTACGAACTCCCATTCGATGGAGTGGTTGCGCCGCTTCTCCGAGGTCGTGTCCGAATTTCCGGAAGTCGTCGAGTTCTACCGCATGAGTGGCGACGTGGACTATCTGCTGCGTGTCGTCGTGCCTGACATCGCCGCTTATGACGCCTTCTACAAGCGCATGATCGCCAAGATCGAGATCCGCGACGTTTCCTCCGTCTTCGCCATGGAGCAGATCAAGTATACGACCGAGCTGCCGCTCGACTACATGATGATCGACCAGGCGAAGTCCAGCGAGGACTGACCTCAGCTAGCAGACTCAGGCGAGGCCAAGCCTTGCCAGGATCTTGTCGTTCGACAGTTCGCGAACCGCGTCCTTGCCCGTCCAGCGGGCGGCGCGGTTCGAGCTTTCCGCCAGTCGCTTCGCAAGCGCAAGGGCCGGGCCGTGGCAGGCGGCGTTGCGCTTGCCGATCTGCCGGAGCGCCCAGTTGACCGCTTTCTTCACGAAGTTGCGCTCGTCGCCGGAATGCTGCTCGATCAACGGCAGCCAGGCGAGAAGCGCTGCGTCCGGTTCTTTCTTCAGGTGAACCGCAGCCGTCGCGATCATCGCAAAGGCGATGCGGCGGACGAATTCCCGTTCGTCGGCTGAAAATTCCGGGATCAGTTCGCGCTCGAAGCGCGCGGCAATAAAAAGGTCGGCGACGGTATCGACCACTTCCCAGGAATTGCAATCTTCCGCCCAAAGGCGCGCCTCGTCGAGCGTCAGTACTTTCGGATCGGCGGTGAAGGCGGCCAGGATCCGCGCCTCGCGAATGCCGGATTGCCAGAGCTCCAGCGCCCGGCGGTGATAGGTCTTCACCAGCCGGGTGATCTTGTGCAGCTCGATATTGGAAAGCCCGATGGCAGTGTCGGTGACGATACCGAAACGCGCCATGCCGGCGAGATTGTCTTCAGAGCCGAGAGACCGCAGGTGAGCGATGATCTCGCCCGCGGTCGAGGACGGGCTAAGGCTCACTTTTCGAGGCGGGCGAGCAGCGAGGACGTATCCCAACGGTTGCCGCCCATTTCCTGCACATCGCCGTAGAACTGGTCGACCAGCGCGGTCACCGGCAGCTTGGCGCCGTTGCGGCGGGCTTCGGCGAGCACGATGTCGAGGTCCTTGCGCATCCAGTCGACGGCGAAGCCGAAGTCGTACTTGCCGGCATTCATCGTCTTGTGACGGTTTTCCATCTGCCAGGAGCCGGCTGCCCCCTTGGAGATGACGTCGACGACCTTCTCGATGTCGAGACCCGCCTTCTTGCCGAAGTGGATGCCTTCAGCGAGCCCCTGGACGAGGCCGGCGATGCAGATCTGGTTGATCATCTTGGTGATCTGACCGGCACCGGCCGGACCCATCAGGCCGACCATGCGGGCAAAGGCTTCGATGATCGGCTTGGCGCGATCGAAGGCGGCTTCGTCGCCGCCGCACATCACCGTCAGAACGCCGTTTTCGGCGCCTGCCTGGCCGCCGGAGACCGGGGCATCGACGAAGTGGGCATTGCGGGCCTTGGCCGCTTCGTAGAGTTCGCGGGCGACCTCAGCGGAGGCCGTGGTGTTGTCGATGAAGACGGCGTTGGCCTCCAGCTTTTCGAAGGCGCCGTCCTTGGCCGTCGTTACAGAGCGCAGGTCGTCGTCGTTGCCGACGCAGCAGAAGACGAAATCGGCGCCATCGGCGGCCTCTGCCGGGGTACGCGCCGCGCGACCACCGAACTCGGCCGCCCACTTTTCGGCCTTGGCGAAGGTGCGGTTATAGACCGTCAGCTCGTGACCGCCGCGGACCTTGAGGTGGCCGGCCATGGGGTAGCCCATGACGCCGAGACCGATGAATGCAACCTTTGCCATTTTCCGAATACTCCCATTGCTTTCGCCTTGGTGTAGCCGATGGCGCGGGTGCGGAAAAGAGAGAAGGGAGCATCGTGCGATGCTCCCTTCTCATGATGCTGTCATGGCCCGATCAGGGCTTGAAGCGCGCGACCACCAGATGTCCGGCGATCGGTTCACCTTCTTCCAGGCGCACCGTGATGTCGCCTACTTCGACGATCTCGAAGCCGGTGGCGGCGAGACGGTCGCGCAGGTAGCTCTCGGCATGGGCAAAGCGCTGGTGCGGGCCGACCATGAAATTGCGGCCGGCGAAGGTCTCTGCGGGCAGGGTTTCGCTGGAGAAGATCAGCAGGCCGCCCGGGACGAGGTTGTCGACCGCGCCGAAAAACAGCGCTTCGAGCGCGCCCATATAGGGAAGCACGTCGGTCGCGACGATAAGGTCGAAGGGCTCGTCGTCATTGTCGTCGAGAAAGTCGACCGCCTCTGCAACGTAAAGCGTCTCGTAGAGGTCTTTTTCGTGGGCGATCTCGACCATGTTTTCGGAGAGGTCGACGCCGGTGATGTCTTCGGCCATGTCGCGGAGCGCGCCGCCGGTCAGGCCCGTGCCACAGCCAAGATCCAGCACCCGGTCGAAGGGCCCGAGTTCAAGCGCCTGCAGGCGCTGGCGGACGAGGAGCGGCACGCAGTAGCCGAGCTGGTCGACGAGCACGTTGTCGAAGACTTCGGCATGCTGGTCGAAGAGCGTGGCGACATAGGCATCGGGCGCCTTCACCGGCGTTTCGCCGCGTCCCATCGAGGCCAGTCGCACGGCAGCGCCGCCGTGGTCTTCCGGATCGAGCGCCAGCACTTCGGCATAGGCTTGCGCCGCGGCATCGAACTTGCCGGACTTTTCCAGGGAGAGGGCGCGGTTATAGGCCTCGGCCAGCGCTTCCTCATCGATTTTCGTGCTTTTCTGGGTCATGGGCGCTTCTTACGTCCGCAGCCGGTTTTTGGCAATCGCCGTCGGCGAAAGGTTTGCGGGCGTGGATCTGGCGTTTTGGCGGTCAGTGGCAGGATTTCCTTGGCCTTCCGGACGAAAAACGTCGCCATGCGGCGCCATCGGGATTTATCGGCGGCAGGAAAGGAGTCATCATCGCAAGCATAAGAAAAGACGGGAGGAATGCCGATGTCCGCCGAGCTTGGGCCGCTGATCTTGAGCGCCGAAACGAAGGAGCCGAAAGGCCCGCCCTTGCCGCAGACGTCGCAGGAGCAGATCAACGCGGTGGTACACTATTATCGCGGCGAAATGGGGCGCATGGCCGGCTGGCGCGACCGCATCGACCGGACCTCCAACTGGGCAATCACCGTCGTTGCGGCGCTGCTCTCGGTCTCGCTGTCGACACCGTCGTCGCATCATGGCGTGCTGCTCTTCGCCATGCTGCTGATTACGCTCTTGCTCCTGATCGAAGCCCGGCGCTATCGCTTCTTCGACGTCTATCGCGCCCGGGTACGGCAATTGGAGCGCGGCTACTTCGCCCAGATCCTGGCGCCCGATGGCACGCCGAACCTCAATTGGGCGGCGTCGATCGCCAAGAGCCTGCGCAAGCCCGCTTTCCTGATGAGCTACCGCGAGGCGCTTTGCCGCCGGCTGCAGCGCAATTACTGCTGGATGTACCTGATCCTGCTGCTTGCCTGGGCGCTGAAGATTTCCTCGCCGAAGATCTCCACCAATGGCGAGCCCTTCGGCCACGTGCGCTCCTGGATGGACGTCGCCCAGAATGCGGCCCTCGGTCCCTTGCCCGGCTGGCCAGTGATTGTTGGTGTCATCGTGTTTTACGGGCTGGTGCTCTATGGCTCGCTGCACAAGGAGCCGCGCGAAGGCGAACTCGCGCATGGGGAGGTGCATGTCTGAGGGCGCCGGGCGTCACGCCTCGCCGATCCAGGGTTCCTGGTGACAGAGAGCGGTCGCCGTCGGCGGCTCTCAGTGCAGAATGAGCTCGCCCTTCAGTGCGCGCCATTCGGTGGCCGAGATCAGCTTGCGGTGCACGTAGCGCACCGAATGCAGCGGCCCGTCCAGTTTCTCTTCCCAGAATTTCAGGAAGCTGCGCATTTCGGGGAAGTCCGGCGCGATGTCGTAGTGCTGCCAGATATAGGTTTGCAGGAAGGCCGGATGGTCGGGCAGGTGGTAGAGGATCTGCGCCGTCGTCAGTCCGTAGCCCTTGAGCTGAAGTTCCATCTCGTTCGTCATGTGGACCTCACTTCTCGCAAAGGTTGGTCCCTATGATGAAACGCCTGATTTGTTAATCAAGAGCTAATATTTGTCCCGAAGTGAAACTTTCTCGTGAAATAACAAAAGCTTGGCAGCCTCTCTTAGGGAGTGCTGCCAAGCTTTGTTCGAAACCGACGTAGAAAGCCTATCGCTTCAGATGGCGGGTCAGCCGCGCTTCCAGCAGGCTCCAGATGTTGCGCAGGATCTCGACCATGATGAGGTAGAGAATGGCTGCCCAGATATACATCTGGAAGTCGAAGGTACGCGAGAAGGCATAGCGGGTTTCGCCCATGAGATCGAAGACGGTGACGATCGCGACGATCGCCGAGCCCTTGATCATCAGGATGATCTCGTTGCCGTAGGGGCGCAGCGCCACGATCATTGCCTGCGGCAGGATGATCTTCCAGAAGGCGACGCGCTGGGGAAGGCCAAGCGCGTCAGCGCCTTCGCGCTGGCCGCGCGGCACGCTCTCGATCGCGCCGCGCAGGATTTCCGCCTGGTAGGCCGCAGTGTTGAGCGTGAAAGCGAAAATGGCGCAGTTCCATGCGTCGCGGAAGAACCACCACAGGCCGACCGCTTCCAGCTGCGGGCGAAAGCTGCCGAGGCCGTAGTAGATGAGGAAGAGCTGTGCCAGCAGCGGCGTGCCGCGGAAGAAGTAGACGTATCCGTAGGCGAACCACGACAGGACCTTGTTCTTCGACATGCGGGCAAAGGCGATCGGCAGCGACAGGATGGCGCCCATGACGATCGAAAGGCCGACCAGCATCAACGTGACGCCGAGGCCGTTGATGAAGCGCGGGCCGTATTTGGCAAACTTGTCCGGATCCCAGCCGCCGACCACGGTCAGGAAGATACCGACGCCGAGTGCCAGCCAGATGCCGAGCGCAACGCTGCCGACGAAGCGGGTGAGCGTGTAGGGCTTCGGCGGAACCGGCGGCGGCGCCTGCGGCGGGATCATCGTTGCAACGACACTCATCGACCCATCTCCGCACGTTTGGTTCGCCGTTCAATGTAGGAGAAGACGATCGAGGAAATCATCGCGAGGATCAGGAAGAGCACGCAGGCAACACCGTAGAATTCGAAGGCCTGCTTGGTCACGCGGGCGGCAATGCCGGTCTGACGCAGGATGTCGGTCAGGCCGACGACCGAAACGAGGGCGGTGTCCTTGAGCAGCGCCATCCAGAGATTGCCGAGACCGGGCAGGGCGATGCGCACGAGCTGCGGCAGGATGATGAGGCGCATGGTGCGGCCGCGATGCAAGCCAAGGGCGTCACCGGCTTCGTATTGTCCATGCGGGATGGCCTTGAAAGCCGACAGCAGCACCTCCGAGCAATAGGCGGAGAAGACGACGCCGAGTGCGATCATGCCGGCGAAGAAGGCATTGATCTCGACCGGACCGTCGTAGCCGAGCGATGCCAGCAGTTGTTGAACGAGGATCTGCAAGCCGTAATAGACGATGAAGAGCGTCAGCAGTTCGGGCAGGCCGCGGAAGATCGTCGTGTAAATGTTCGACGCGAGCCGAACCGTGCGCTCTTCGGACTGCTTGCCCAGCGCGATGAAGAAGCCGATCAACAGGCCGACGGGCAGCGTTGCGATGGCAAGGCTCGCGGTAATGACGAAGCCGTGGGCGATATCGTCGCCCCATCCGGTGTCACCGCAGGCGAGAAGCGTGCCAGGTGCGAGCCAGGTAAAGACCCCGACCGGGCCGCAGAATGGATCGACGATCGATCCGATCCAGGAGAGGATGGAATAGAAGCCGGCAAACAACCCGCTCATGTCAGAGATTTCCCCTTTTGCGCTGTTTTTATGCGTATCGATCGCGCTTTGTTTTAGGCACTTGTCAAACAAAAACGGCGGAAGGGCAAGCCATCCGCCGTTGCAATTTTCGCATCAACCGACGTTTTTCCGGCATGATTCACTAGGAAATCGCACCGGAAACCGTCAATCAGCTGCCATAAACGTCGAATGGGAAGTACTTTTCGTTGATTTCCTTGTACTTGCCGTTGGCGCGGATCGCCTCGATCGCCTTGTTGAACTTCTCGCGCAGCGCATCGTCGCCCTTGCGGACCGCGATACCGGCGCCGTCGCCGTTGATAACGGGGTCGATCGGCAGGGTGCCGAGCAGCTTGCAGCAGGCGCCGTCAGCGGTCTTCAGCCATTCCGAGAGCACGACGACGTCGTCGATGACCGCATCGATACGGCCGTTGGCGATGTCGAGCTTGTACTCATCAGCCGTCGGATAGAGCTTGATTTCGGCACCCTTCATATGCGCTTCGGCATAGTTGGAATGGGTGGTCGAGCCTTGCGCGCCGAGCGCCTTGCCCTGAAGGGCGGCTGCGGTTGCCTCGGTGATCGGCGAATCCTTCGGCACGACGATTGCCGGCGGGGTGTTGTAGTACTTGTTGGTGAAGTCGACCTTTTCCTTGCGCTCGGCGGTGATCGACATGGACGCGATGATGGCGTCGAACTTCTTGGCGATGAGCGCCGGAATGATGCCGTCCCAGTCCTGCGTCACGAAAGTGCACTCGGCCTTCATTTCCACGCACAGCGCCTTGGCGATGTCGATGTCGAAGCCCGTCAGCGTGCCGTCCGCTTCCAGGTTGTTGAAGGGCGGGTAGGCGCCTTCCGTGCCGATCACGACCTTTTCGCCGTCGGCCATGGCCGAGCCTGCCATGAGCACGAAAACGGCAGCCGATGCGGCGGCTGCCAGCCGCTTGGAAATACGCATGATAGTCCTCTCTGTTGGTCGACATCCGGCATTGTTGTTTTTCGCGGATGCCAATTTCAGCCGGGGCGTCTGCCGCCGGTTGTGGCGATATTCGTACTCTTTTCCACTAAAAATCAACAGGAAAGCGAAGGCGCTCAACGGGAATCAAGTTTCGACCGATGATTGTGGTTTTCCGTGCGGGAGAAACATGAACGGAGCGTTCAGCGGCGGTTAATCTTGCCTCCGCTAGCCCTTGTCAAGGAACCGGTTCGCGGTTTGGGCGTTGCATTGGACCGCGCGTCTCGCGGCCAACACAAAAAAGCCGAAACCTTGGGTCAAGGCCCCGTACGTATTCGTGTTCGCATTCTCTTCTTCAGCGTGTCACAGGTTGACGAGAGGATGCGGGCCAGGACCTCCCAGGAAGAGGAAGGAAGACAAAATGTCGATTCGATCCAAGCTGTTCGCGACCGTCGCGCTGCCGGTGCTGTCGGTGTCCGTGGCGGTTCCGCCCGCGGTGGCCGACAGCCTGATGAAGCCATTCGAGGTTGCACAGGAGGGCGGTGGCCAATCCGACGAGGAACTGCTGCTGCAGAAGCAGCGCCAGGCGGAAGAAGAAGCCGCGCGCCAGGCTGCCGAACAGCAGCGCGCCGCTGAAGAAGAAGCCGCACGCCAAGCCGCCGAGCAGCAGCGTGCTGCTGAGGAAGAGGCTGCCCGTCAGGCCGCCGAGCAGCAGCGTGCCGCTGAAGAAGAGGCAGCGCGCCAGGCCGCCGAGCAGCAGAAGGCCGCTGAGGAAGAAGCTGCGCGCCAGGCTGCCGAACAGCAGAAGGCTGCTGAAGAAGAAGCCGCACGTCAGGCTGCCGAACAGCAGAAGGCTGCCGAAGAAGAAGCAGCACGTCAGGCTGCCGAGCAGCAGAAGGCTGCTGAGGAAGAGGCTGCCCGCAAGGCTGCTGAAGAGCAGAAGGCAGCCGAAGAGCAGAAGGCTGCTGAGGAACAGAAGGCCGCCGACGAGCAGAAGGCCGCTGACGAACAGAAGGCTGCTGACGAACAGAAGGCCGCTGAAGAGCAGAAGGCCGCTGACGAACAGAAGACCGCTGACGAACAGAAGGCTGCTGAAGAGCAGAAGGCTGCTGAAGAGCAGAAGGCTGCCGAAGAGCAGAAGGCTGCCGAAGAGCAGAAGGCTGCCGAAGAGCCGAAGGCTGGTGGCGAAACCGCTCCCGCCGTCGAGCCGCAGCCGCAGACTGGCGAGGGCCAGCCTGTGCCTGGCGCGGAACAACCGCAGACCGGCGAAGGCCAGTCGGTGCCTGGTGCAGAACAGCCGCAGACGGGCGAGGGACAGCCGGTCCCGGGTACCGAGCAGCCGCAGACCGGCGAAGGTCAGCCCGTGCCCGGCACGGAGCAGCCGGTAACAGCCGAGCAGCCGCAGGTGCAGCAGCCGGCTCCGGAAGTGGTCGACACCCGCACCGAAGAAGAGAAGGTGAAGATCGCCGATGATCCGGCCGCGACCGACGAAACCGTCGTCCTGCCGGTCGAAAACGGTGCGGCCGTGCTCGACAGCGACAAGGACGCCGACAATGCCGGCGGCAACCAGGCGCGCGAAGAGCGCCAGAAGCTGCGTGAAGAACTGCGCGCCAAGGAAGAGGACGCCCCGCCGCCGGCCGACGATGCCGCAGCGCAGGCTGCGATTGCTGCCGAGATGCCGGCCGACCTACCGCAGAAGATCGAAGCGAACCTCAACGAAAAGGGGACGCGCGTCGATGAGGCTCCGGTCTTCGTGGTTCCGGAGACGACCAACATCGTCAACAACACTGTTATCAACAACACGGTGATCAACAACAACACGACGGTCAACAACATCACCAACAACATCACCGAGGTAAAGATCGTCGAGCAGGTCGACAACCGGGTGATCCTCGGTGTCGGCGACCAGATCTTCGTGCGTGGCGACGACCGTCCGCGCCTGCGTTACGATGCGGAAGAGACTTACTACGATCAGCTTCCGCGCGGTCGTACCCGCGAAACCATCGTGCGTCCGGGCGGCTACCGGATCGTCACCGTCTACAACCGTTACGGCGACATCCTGCAGCGCTCGCGTGTCGACCGCGACGGCAACGAATACCTGATGATCTATGCGCCCGAGCGTGACGAGGGTCCGCGTCCGGCGATCATCGACGTCGGCTACGAACTGCCGCCGATGCGCCTGCGCATCCCGGTTCGTGACTACATCGCCGACGTTTCCGACGATCCGGATCGCGACTACTACGAGTTCCTGGCCGAGCCGCCGGTCGAGCGTGTCGAGCGCGTCTACACCATGGACGAAGTCCGCCACTCCGCCCGCCTGCGTGACAAGGTGCGCCGCGTCGACCTCGACACGATCACCTTCCCGACGGGCAGCGCCGAAGTGTCGATGTCGCAGGCCAAGACCATGCGCAAGGTCGCAGCCGCGATGGAGAAGATCCTCGCCAAGGATCCGGGTGAAACCTTCTTCATCGAAGGCCACACCGATGCCGTCGGCTCGGACCGCTCAAACCTGGTGCTCTCCGACAAGCGCGCCGAATCGGTTGCCTCGCTGCTGACCGAGGTCTACGGCATTCCGCCGGAAAACCTGGCGACCCAGGGCTATGGCGAGCGCTTCCTGAAGGTTCGCACCCAGGACGCCGAACAGCAGAACCGTCGCGTCACCATTCGCCGTGTGACCCCGCTGGTTCGCCCGGTCGCACAGCGCTAACAGGGCTTCGCGCAGCGCTAACAAGGCGCGCGCAGCGCCAAAATGATTGGCGCTGCGCGGATCAAGCTTCGGGCAGGACTGCCCGGATAAGAGCAGGAAACCCGCCTCGCAAAAGGCGGGTTTCTGTCGTTTGACATTCCTTCCCAGATTTTTCTTCCTCGGATTGCCATGAAAGCCTTTTCCCTCGCGCTTGTTGCCGCCACCACGCTCGCCCATTCGGCCATCGCCGCGCCCGGGCTCGTCGAGCCGGATCTGCGTCTGCCCGCCAATCCCGAGGGAAAGGGCGGAGCGCCGCGGGTGGCGCTGACGCTTGACGCCTGCAGCGGCGCCACCGACATGCGCATCCTCGGCACACTGATCGAAAACCGCATCCCCGCCACGATCTTCGTCACCGCGCGCTGGCTGAAGCGCAACGGCCTCGTCGTCGAGGTGATGAAGGCGCATCCGGATCTATTCGAGATCGAGGACCACGGCGCCATGCACGTGCCGCCGATCGACGTGAAGATTTCCGTCTATGGCATCGCGGCAGCCGGCTCCGAGGCGGCAGTCGCCGCCGAAGTCGATGGCGGTGCTGTCGCAATCAAGGCGCATGGCCTGCCGGCGCCGAAGTGGTTTCGCGGCGCGACGGCCAAATACACCCATTCGTCGATGAGCCAGATCCGCGCCATGGGCTACCGCATCGCCGGCTACTCGGTGAACGGTGATGGTGGCTCGCTGCTGGGTGCGGCGATGGCGGAGAAGCGCATTCGCGCCGCCAAGGACGGCGACGTCATCATTGCCCATATCAACCAACCGACCCATTCCGCCGGCGCCGGCGTTGCCCGCGGCATCCTCGACCTCAAGGCGAAGGGCTACAGCTTCGTGCGACTGAACGACACTCCGGACGAAATGACCGTCGGCGCGACGAACTGACCGCCAGCAACGGCTGATACCGGAAAATATCCGCACGCCGAGGCCGTTGGCGTAAGCCGCAAGTGTGGGCCGTGAATGCGGCGCGCCCTCCGCGGCGGTTCATGTCTCGTCGGCCACGAGGCCGCTGCTCGACGCAAAGTAGCGGCCCGTCGAAATCCGTTTTCCGTTGCCGGTTCGTCCCCCTAGGCTTCTCTCCCTATGCGACTGGTTCTGGAGGGGTGGATGAAACGTGTCGTCTTCGGGCTCGTTATCGCACTGCTCGTGCAGGCTTCCTTGCCTACGCGTGCCTATGGCGCAGGCACGGCTCTGCCACCATTCGAGCAGGTGCTGGACCGCGCCGAGGCCGGTGACGTTGAGGCCGAGGTCGATCTCGGCATGCGCTATCAGACCGGCGAAGGTGTTGCCCACGATGTCATGAAAGCCATCGGCTGGTACGGGAGGGCTGCAGCGAAGGGCAACGCGAAAGCCCAGTTCCTGCTCGGCTCGATCTACTTCAACGGTGCCGAAGGTGTGAAGCAGAACTATATCGAGGCGCTACGCTGGTTTCGGCTTTCAGCCGATCAGAAGACGCCGGCCGCCCAATACAATATCGGCGTTCACTACGAACAGGGATTGGGTGTCGCCAAGGATGACGCGCAGGCCGTTGCCTACTACCGGCTGGCGGCGGAGCAGGGGTATGCCGCGGCCCAATACAATTTCGGCTACATGCTTCAGGAGGGGCGCGGAACGGCGCGCGATCCGGCCGCGGCCTTCGAATGGTATCGGAAGGCTGCGGACCAAGGGCTGGTTGCGGCCATGCACAATCTTGCCGTCGCCTACTTGCAGGGCAACGGCACGCTGAGGAATGACGCGGAGGCCTACCGCTGGGAGTCGCGCGCCGCGATCGGCGGGGAACCCCGCGCCCAGTACAATCTCGGCGTTATGTATGAGAGAGGCACCGGTGTCGAACGCAGCGTTCCCGAGGCGCTCAACTGGTATGTGCGAGCAGCCGAGCAGGGAAACATCGAAGGGCAGGTGAATGCCGGCAGGCTCTATTTCAACAGCGAGGCCGGGCGGGTCGATACCAAGGAGGGCGATCGCTGGCTGCGGCTTGCTGCGAATGCCGGAAACGGGCAGGCACAGAACCTCCTCTGCACGATCTACGCGCGCGCCTTCGGCGTCGGGCGTGACGATCGGGAGGCGGTGAAGTGGTGCCGCATGGCGGCGGACCGGGGCATGGTCTCGGCGCAGGTGGATCTGGCAATCTTCTACATGCTGGGTCGCGGGGTCGAGAAGGACGAGGCTCAGGCATTCGAGTTGTTCCTGAAGGCGGCAGAACAGGGAAACCCGCAAGCGCAGATGAATGTCGGCGCCATGTACCTGACGGGTGCCGGCGTCGATGAAAACTACGCCGAGGCGCACCGCTGGTTCCTGATGCTTGCCGATCGCGGAGATCCCAAAGGGCAATTCAACCTGGCGGTCATGTATGCGAATGGCCAAGGTATCGAGAAGAACGCGAAGGAGGCGGCGCGGCTCTACAAGCTTTCGGCTGACCAGGGTTATGCCTTGGCGCAGTTCAATCTCGCCATCGCCTATCTCAATGGCATCGGCGTGGAGATTGACGCTCCGGCTGCCGTCAGGTGGTTCCGCAAGGCGGCGGAGCAAGGAAATGCCGACGCCCAATTCTTTCTCGGTATCGCCTATGCGAGAGGCGATGGGGTGGAGCAGGATCTTTCAGCCGCGGCCGAGTGGTATGCCAAGGCGGCCGCGCAAGGGATGCAGAAAGCGCAGGAGTTGCTGGCGAAGCTGCCTGAAGAGTATCGCCGTGCCTCACAGCGTTGAGCCTGCAGCGCCTTCGCGCATTTCAGACGCCTTTGCGCTGTAACCCTGTGACCTTCTCGACGAAATCGGCAATTGCCGCCGTGTCGTCGAGCTCGAACACTGGCAGATCGGAGCCTTGTACCGGATGATCGGCAGCGATTGCGCAGATGTGGGGGTCGGTGGGCGCCAGCGGCTCGCGGTTCGCTGACTCCAGACGGCGAGCCTCGACTTTCGGGATCGGTTCGCGCTTGTAGCCTTCGATGAGGACGAGATCGCAAGGCGCGAGCCGCGCCAGGATCTCCTTGAAGCTTGGCTCCGGGGCGCCGCGCAATTCGTGCATGATGGCAAATCGCGTGCCGGAGACGATCGTCACCTCATGGGCGCCGGCCTCGCGGTGGCGGTAGCTGTCGGCCCCGACCTTGTCGATATCGAAGTCGTGGTGGGCGTGCTTGACGGTGGAGACGATGTAGCCGCGCCGCGTTAGCTCGGTGACGAGCCGTACCATCAGGCCAGTCTTGCCCGAATTCTTCCAGCCGGCGATGCCGAAGATCTTCATGGCGCTCATGTTTTGTCATCCTCGAAGAAACGCAACCATTGCTCCGCGTCGGTCAGATCCTCGGGCGTGTTGACGTTGAAGAACGGATCGAATGCGCCTTCTGCCGTCGCGATAAGCGGAAAATCGACCGTTACCGAAGGGTGGCGTTCGATGAAGGCGCGGACGCGGCGCTTCGGGTCACTGGTCAGAAAGGTCTCAAGCTCGTCCGCAAGGGCGACCGGCCAGAGCCCGAACAACGGATGCATCTGCCCGTTGGATGCCGCAACGGCAATCTGCTGGTGCTCTGTCAGGCCGGCAACCATTCGGGTGACGAGATCATCCGGAAAGAACGGCGTATCGGTCGGAACAACGACGACGTGGCTTGCTGCCGGATTGGTCGCCGCGACATGGCGCATGGCTGTCAGCACGCCGGCAAGCGGGCCGAGAAAACCGGGGACTGTGTCGGCGATGACGAGCACGCCTCTGTCGATGGCGCCAGCCGGATCGGCGTTGAGGTTGACGGCGACGCTCGTCACCTGAGGCCGGAGCCGGGCGACGATGCGCGTCAACATCGTCTGGCCGCCCAGCTGAAGGCCGAACTTCGGGCTGCCCATACGGCGCGACAATCCGCCGCCAAGGACGACGGCGGGCAGGGATGCGCTGATCAGGGGCGAGGGACGGCTTCCGGGCATTGTCGGCTCCTATTCCAGTGGGCCGGTCAGCGAGCGCTGGGCGACGGCTTTGCGACCGCGCAGCGTCTCGCGATAGAAGGTGTAGAGACCCGAACCGATGATGATCGCGACGCCGACCAGCATCCAGTGATCCGGCACCTCGGCAAAGAAGAAGATGCCGATCGCAATCGACCAGATCAGGCTGGTGTAGCGGAAGGGGGCGATCACCGAAATGTCGCCGGCCCGCATCGCCAGCACGATCGTCTGGTAGCCGAGCATCAGCAGAACGCTTGCCGCAGCGATATGGCTGAAGGTCGTCGTCGACATCGGCTGCCAGCCGCCCATCGGCTGGATGAGCAAGGCGCCGACGAGGGTGGTGACGAGCGAAGTGGATACGGTGATGTAGAGCGCCGGCACGTCGTGGCCGATGCGGCGGGTACAGAGGTCGCGGGTGGCGGTGACGAAGACGCACCCAACCACGGTCAGCGCCGCCGGCGTGAAGCCCTCGGGGCCCGGCCGGAGCACGATGAGCACGCCGATGAAGCCGGCGATGATCGCGGTCCAGCGGCGCCAGCCGACCGGTTCGCCGAGGAAGAGTGCGGCGCCGAGCGTGACGGCCAGGGGAAGCGCCTGCATGATTGCCGAGGCGTTGGCGAGCGGGATCTGGCCGAGGGCCGAGATATAGGTGACCGAGGCCAGCGCCTCCATGGCGATGCGCAGCAGGATCACCGGCCGCATCAGCGTTCCGATCGGCCGGAAGGCGCGAAAATGCCAGGCCGCGAGCACGACCATCAGCGTCGTCAGCACACCGCGCACGAAGATGATCTGCCCCACATTCATTGCGCCGGTGACGGATTTGACGAGCGCGTCGTTGCACGAGAACGTGACCATCGCCAGGCACATGAAAAGAATGCCGCGGAAATTGGTGGAGGCTTGCATGCTGGCTGTCCTGCGACGCCGGGCAAGCGGCCTGCGCTGCCAGCGGATGGGGAGGCGAATCCGTGAATGGATCGCCTAATGTTTAAGCATTGGCTGCCGGGTTGTGCAAACGGGATCGCATGCCGCTCCGACTTTTCTTGTCCGACAAGTAGAAGGATTGCCTTCGAGGGAGAACCTTTGCCGGAAAGACTGTCGCATGCCGGTAAAGCCGGTGTGTTCGAATATAAGCTTATTCGCGGAATCTTAAGTTTCGCTGCCTATCGTCGCCGCAATTCCGCATCCATTCGCATGACGCGATCGGCGGGGTGGCGCCGCAATAAACCTTGCAGGGTGGCCATTCCAGGGACGTTTGCTTGAGGCTTGGGAGAGCCTCCGGCCGATGGCCCATCGGTGTTTCCACCAAGAAAAACCGCCGCGCGGGCCTGCTTCCCATAAGAATAATCAGGGGTGCGCAATGTCTTTCATCGATCGCTTGCTGCAACGGCTGCGTATCGTCACCAAGGTGCTGCTTTTCGTGGTTCCGCTCGTGGCGCTTATCGCCGGCATTGGTCTCATCGGCTTCTTCACTGCCCGCACGCTCAACGGCCATATGACCGTGACGCGGGAAACCATCAACAATCTCTCGGATTTCCAGGCGCTGCGCGGCGCGCTGCAGGCTTTTGCCGATGCGCCGAGCGAGGAGACGCGCACGGCACTGTCGGCCCAGATCGACGAACAGGAAAGCGGCGTGAAGACGCTCGACGGCCTGTTGACCCGTGCCGAGGACAAGGCGGAAATCGCTTCGGTGCTTACGCTTGGTCAAGCCATGCGCAGCCAGACGGACAAGCTCTGGGCGACCAAGCTCGAGCGCGACCAGGTGACGGCGTCGCTCGACAAGGCGCTTGCCGACATGACCGAACAGGGCAATGGCGCCTACAAGCAGATCGACATCATCCGCAAGGAATCGGGTGAGAAGGAAGCTTTTGCCAAGGCGTTGCTGTTCGATGCCGCCGCCTATCAGGGCCTTGCGGAGCGCATCAAGAAATTCCGCCTGCCGGTAACCATGGCCGTCAACCCCGACGCCAAGATCGACCAGGCGAACAAGCTTCTGCCGCATCTCATGAAGCAGATCGAAGAGGCGGAAAAGATCGCCTCGGAAAAGGTGCAGGCGCCGATTGCCGAACTGAAGGATCAGGCAACGAAGGTGCAGGCGACCCTTGCCGGCGGCGATGACAACGAGGCGAAGAAGAACGCGCTGGTGCCGATCCTCAGCAAGTTCTCGAAATACGAAGCGGACTTTGCCAAGGAGGCCGCAAAGAATTCCGACACGGCCGCCAAGCGCTTCGTCGGCATGGATGCCGAGATCTCGCAGCTGAAGACCCTGATCGCGCTGATGGGCGACACCTTCAAGGGCCTCGACAGCACGCGGCTGCACATCAGCGAACTGCATCGCAAGCTCGATGCCGCCGGCCGCGAGCCTGTCATGGCCGACATCCTGGCGGTTCGCGAAACCTCAGCCAAGCTCGGCGAACTCGGCGGCAAGAACGCTGCCCTTCGCGACCTTCCGGGTAAGCTCGGCCCGTCGCTCGACAACATCGACAAGGACACCGCTGCATTGATCGACGTCGGCGGCCGCTGGCAAACGGCAAAGAGCGAAGCGGCGACGATGGTCGCAGCCGCCAGCACGACGCTCGAAAGCTTCGTCAGCAGCGCCCAGGAGGCCGGCAAGGTCGACAGCCAGCGTTCGGCCGACGTTTCGATCGTGGCGATGATCGCCGGCACGCTGCTCGCCATCATCGGTGGCCTGATGCTGGTCGAGACGCTGCGCGGTCCGCTGAAGCGCGTGACCGAAACGATGACGCGGCTTGCCAATGGCGACCTCGACGTTGCCATCGAAGGCCGCAACCGCGGCGACGAGATCGGCGACATGGTGCGCTCGGTTGCCGTCTTCCGCGACAATGCGGTCGAGAATGTCCGGCTTGGTCGTGAGGCCGAGGCCGCGCGCGCGCTTTCTGCAGAAGAGGAAACGCGCCGGGCTGCTGAGCGCGCCCGCATCGAGGCCGAGCAGATGCAGGCGCTGAACGCGCTCTCCGACGTGCTCGCAGCACTTGCCGACGGTGATCTCGAAGAGGGCATGTCCGAGGATCTGCCCGCCGATTACGTGATCATGGCCCGCACCTACAACAATGCGGTCGAGGCGCTGCGGGCGACGCTTGCCGACGTGCGCGTTGTCACCGGCGAGATCACCGGCGGCACCGGCAATCTCGCCGCGTCGGCTGACGATCTGGCGCGCCGGACCGAGCAGCAGGCGGCAGCCCTCGAGGAAAGCTCGCGGGCGCTGCGTCAATTGACCGATATCGTCCGCGCGACGGCCGAAAGCGCCCGCAAGACAACGGTTTCGGTCGGTGAAACCAACTCCTACGCCAAGCATTCCGGCCAGGTGGTCGCCAAGGCGATCGATGCCATGGCCGAGATCAACCGCTCCTCGGAGAAGATCAGCACGATCATCGGCGTCATCGACGAGATCGCGTTCCAAACGAACCTGCTTGCGCTCAACGCCGGCGTCGAGGCGGCGCGGGCAGGCGAGGCGGGCCGCGGCTTTGCCGTGGTGGCGCAGGAGGTGCGCGAACTCGCCCAGCGCTGTGCCGGGGCTGCCCGCGAGATCAAGGGGCTGATTTCCGAAAGCTCGGCACAGGTGAGAAGCGGCGTCGCTCTCGTCCAGGAAACCGGCGACGCGCTGACAGTGATCAACAGCCACATCGGCACGATCCACGACCTCGTCAGCAACATCGAGGCTTCGGCCGCCGACCAGTATACCGGTCTCAACGAGGTGAACTCGGCGGTGCATCAGGTCGAGATGATCACCCAGCAGAACGCCGCGATGGTCGAGGAAAACACCGCCGAGATCCATGGCCTGCGCCGGCAGGTGGAAGCGCTCAACGACAAGATCGAACGCTTCCGTACCGGGACGGACGGTATCGGCGCCCGCGGACAGGGGCATCGAAGCTACGCGGCTTGAGTGTCCGGGCGGGCGGCTTGGGCACCCGCTGACCAAACCTCTCCCCGCAGGCGGGGCGAGGGAACGTGCCGGACGGTCAAGCGCGCCCATACAGGCGCTATCCACTTACACGCGGAATACGTGGGGACACGAAGATGTGCCCCACATTCCCTTCTCCCCACCTGCGCGGAGAAGGTGCCGGCAGGCGGTTGAGGGGCCGCCTGCCGGTTGTTCTTCCAAATTGGTATCCTGATGAAAGATCAGCCGCCGGTGACGCTCATGTGGCGGGCAACCGCCGGGCGGTTGTGCTCGCGGTCGATGATGAAGTCGTGGCCCTTCGGCTTGCGGCCGATCGCCTCGTCGATCACCTGGCTGAGATAGGCATCGTCTTCGGAAGCGCGCAGCGCTGTGCGCAGGTCGGCCGCGTCGTTCTGCCCGAGGCACATATAGAGCGTGCCGGTGCAGGTGAGACGGACGCGGTTGCAGCTCTCGCAGAAATTATGCGTCATCGGCGTGATCAGGCCGAGCCTTCCGCCGGTTTCCGCCACCTCGAGGTAACGGGCAGGGCCGCCGGTGCGATAGGGAATCTCCGAGAAGGTGAACTGCTCTTCCAGTTGCCGGCGCATTTCCGACAGCGGCATGTAGTGGTCGGTCCGATCTTCTTCGATCTCGCCCATCGGCATGGTCTCGATCAAGGTCAGGTCCATGCCGCGGCCATGGGCCCAGCGCATGAGATCGGGAATCTCTGCGTCGTTGAAGCCTTTCAACGCAACGGCATTGATCTTGATCTTCAGGCCGGCGGCCTGGGCTGCGTCGATGCCTTCCAGAACCTTGGAGAGATCGCCCCAGCGGGTGATCTGATGAAACTTTGCCGGGTCGAGCGTGTCGAGCGAGACGTTGATGCGCTTGACGCCGCAGTCTGCAAGCTCGGCGGCATATTTCGCAAGCTGCGAGCCGTTGGTCGTCAGCGTCAGCTCGTCGAGCCGGCCGGCCTCGATCTCGCGACCGAGTTCGCGCACCAGAAACATGATGTTCTTGCGCACCAGCGGCTCGCCGCCGGTGAGCCTGAGCTTGCGGACACCCTTCTCGATGAAGGCGGAACAGAGACGCTGCAATTCTTCGAGCGTCAGCAGATCCTTCTTCGGCAGGAAGGTCATGTGCTCGGCCATGCAATAGGTGCAGCGGAAATCGCAGCGGTCGGTAACGGACACGCGCAGATAGGTGATCGCCCGGCCGAAGGGGTCGATCATCGGGGCTGTCTTCTGCTCCAGCGGCAGAGCGCCAGATCTGTCTATCGTTGCTGTGTTCAAGCGTCTTTCTCCCAGCCCCTTCAATGTCGTCGTCGAAGATCGTCGCGTCAAGGCGCATACTGTCGCAAAGTGTTGATCGGAAGAGACGGGTAATTCTCGCGCGCCGATTTCTGCGCTAGTGCATTGTTGTCCTTCAGAGCAATGCCGCATCGGGGGACGCAGATTACGGCGAATGGCCGGCATCCGGTTTGTCGTACGCGAAAGGAAGCAGCGAAATGAGCGAAGTCTGGCCGACGGAATTGCGAGTGTCGAAGGATCGCCACCGGCTTGTGGTGACGTTCAACGACGGAGCCTCCTTCGATCTCTCGGCCGAGATGCTGCGGGTGCTTTCGCCGTCGGCCGAAGTGCAGGGCCATGGTCCCGGTCAGCGGGTGACCGTGCCCGGCAAGCGCAACGTGCAGATCATTTCGGTGCAGCCGACCGGCAACTATGCGGTGCGCATCGGCTTTGACGACTTCCACGACACCGGCATCTTCACCTGGAACTACCTGCGCGAACTCGGCGAAAAGGGTGCGGAACTGTTTGCCGGCTACGAGCAGGAGCTCGTGGAGAAGGGCATGTCACGGGACAAGGCCGAGAAGCCTCGCTGACGACGACCGTGCGCTACGGCCGCGTGGCGCCCACCTCAGGCCAATTCGCCTTCCTCCCGCAAGAGCAGGCCGATCAGCCGCTCCATGGAGCGGGTGACCACCAGGCAGTCATCGATCGACTCATCGTCGAGCAATCTTTCGATCAGCGCCGTGTGGATCTCCATCGCGGTCTCCGTCAGCGTGCGGCCCTCGGGCGTCAGCGATAGCCTGAGCACCCGTTTGTCCTTCTCGTCACCGCGACGCAGGATCAGGCCGCGTTTTTCCAGATGCGGCAGCAGCATGCTCATGTTGGAGCGGCCAACCAGCAGCTTGCGTGCCAGTTCCTGCTGCGAGATGCCGTCGAACCGGTAGAGATTGATCAGGATGTCGAGATGCGGGGGCTTGATATCGAGATGGGCGATCTCGCGGGTTACCGTCTGCTGCATCAATTGGCAGGCACGGGCAACCGCGATCCAGCTGCGGAAGCGGGGGTGGTCCCAGGGAAAATGATGTTCTGTGGTCACTTGATTTTTGTTCATCGTTGTACAATTATGTTCAGCATTGAACATTTTTAGAGATTCCCACTATGGCATCCTTTGCGATCAAGGTCATCCGTAACGCGCTGAAAGGCGTCGACGCGTTTTCACCCGAGGCGGCCGGGCGGCTCGCTTTCAGGCTGTTCACCCTCACGCCCGGCAGAAGGCCGAAGAATGCCAAGGAAAGGGCGGCGCTTGCGGCTGCGGCCCCGGTGATCGCCAGGGGGCAGCCGGTGACGCTCTCCTATGCCGGCGGCTGGGTGCTGGCGCGCAAGTTCGCCGCACCGCGCGAGGCCGCCAACACCAAGCGCATTCTCCTCGTGCACGGCTGGGGATCGCGCAGCGACTATCTGGCGGCGATGATCGACGGCCTGGTCAAGGGCGGCGCCGAGGTGGTGACGCTCGATTGGCCAGGGCACGGCGCTTCGCCGGGGCGCACGCTGACGATGCCGGCGGCGGTTCGAGCGATCGACGCGGCCTGGCGGCATTTCGGCAATTTCGACGTCTGTGTCGGCCATTCCTTCGGCGGCGGCAGCCTGGCTTGTGCGGCCGGCGGCATCGTCTGCGACGTGCACAGCCATATGCCGAGAAAGCTGGTGCTGATCGGCGCGCCGAGCGAGATGACCTGGCTTTTCAAAGGGTTCGGAAAAATCCTTCGCCTGTCGCCAAAGGCGCAGGCGGCTTTCGAAGGCGTGGTCGAGCGTCTGTCCGGACGGCGCCTTGATGATTTCGATGCCGCGCGCGTGATCCAGGCGCGTGCCGTGCCGACGCTCATCATCCATGCGGAAGACGACAAGGAAGTCTCCGCCGACCATGCGCGCCGTTATGCGGCGGCCGGGCCGAATGTCGAGATGCACTGGGCAAACGGTTTTGGCCACAGGCGCATTGTTTCGGCCGCACCGGTGATTGCGCGGATCAACGCCTTCATACACGCGGAAGATCAAAAAGCCGCCGCCTGACTATTTTTCGTTGACCTCGTCATCAGTCTGTCATGCTATCGGCCGAAGGGTCACTGGCCCGGGATCCGGCGCGCAGATCAGCGCCCTGATCGTTCCCCGGGGAAATCTGGCAGCATTGGAGGACGGTATGTCGATCATCGCCTCGGTCGAGGAACTCAACGCGCTCTATGGCGGCGTCAGCGAAGCGTCGGTGGCCAAGGTCACCAAGATGTTGACGGCTGAATACCGGCTGATGATCGAGGCATCGCCTTTCTGCGCGCTCGCGACCGTCGGTCCGGAGGGCCTGGATTGCTCGCCGCGCGGGGACGATGATTGCGTCGTGCGGATCGCCGATGACAGGACGGTGCTGATTCCGGACTGGCGCGGCAACAACCGCGTCGATTCGCTCGCCAATATCGTGCGCGATCCGCGCGTGGCGCTGATGTTCCTGATCCCCGGCTCGAACACGACGATGCGAATCAACGGCACGGCGGTCCTCAGTGTCGATCCTGGCTTGACGGAAAGCTTCGAGGTCGACGGCAAACATCCGCGCAGCGTTATCGTCGTGACGATCGGTGAGGTCTATTTCCAATGCGCCCGCGCCGTCATGCGCGCCCAGCTCTGGAACCCAGACCGCTTCCTCGATCCGGCATCGCTGCCGACGCCTGGCACGCTTCTGAAGGCCGCCAAGGCGGATTTCGACCGTGACACCTATGACCGCGAATGGCCGGAGCGCGCCGCCAAGACCATGTGGTAGGCTGCGTCCCGGCTGATCGGCACGATTGGCCAAGCACAGAGGCTGGAGGCGAGGGTGCTGCGGCAAGCAATGACAGGTGCACTCCTGCTCGCTCTCCTAATCGGCAAGGCGTCTGCCACCGAGCCGTTGCTGTCGGAGAAGCTCAGGCTGCTGGCAGCCCGCTACCCTGATGCCATCGAGCGCATCGAGAATAATGCCCTGGTCCTCAGGGATGGCGGACCGCCGATCATCATCGACGACGGCCGAGCGAAAAGGCATGCCGAGAAACTCGCGGCGGGAGACGTCGAGGACAGCCTGTCGCAGATCTATCCGCTCGGCGCCTGTGCGACGCCACCGGCGGTCGATTTCGACCCGGGGCGCATCCGCAGCGAAGCGCTGCTGAAACGGCTCTATGGCGGCAGCGCTGCAGCCGTCCGGCGGGATCTCGTGAGCGTGGACTGGTTCGGCGAACGGCTGCAAGTGACGAGGAAGCACGGGATGGCGGCGGCGCTGAAGGCTGTTGCTGCTGACCTTTCGCGGCAAGCCGAACTCAAGCGCTATCTCAGCCCGAGTGCCGGTACCTTCAACTGGCGGCCAATTGCCGGCGCTGCGACGCTGTCGGTCCACAGCTTCGGTGCGGCCATCGATATCAACACGCGCTTTGCCGACTATTGGCGTTGGGCGGGAAAAGCCAGGGGCGGCTATCGCAACCGCTATCCGCTGGACATCGTCCAAGCCTTCGAGAAACACGGCTTCATCTGGGGCGGCCGCTGGTATCACTTCGACACGATGCACTTCGAGTACCGGCCGGAGATCATCGCAATCGCTCGCGCCGCAGGCGCCGATTCCTGCCGCCGGTAACGCATTTGAGCGGAAAGCGGGCTCGTTGCCCATGAAACGCAAAAGGCGCCCGTGAAGGCGCCCGTTGTCGGTTTCATTTCAGGTAGGCACTGCTGTCTCAGCGGCGGTAGATCAGCCAGTTGCGGCCGGATTCCTTGCGCATGCCGTCTTCGAAGAGAACCGTCTTGTTGCGGCCGGCGTTCTTGGCCGAGTAGAGCGCGATGTCGGCCTTGTTGTAGAGGTCGACCGGGTCTTCGGCGGCCGTCGCCATGCAGACGCCGACGGACAGCGTGATCGGGCCGTAATTGACGCCGGTCTTGGAGTTGCGGAAGGGCGTTGCGGCCAGCACGGTGCGGATGCGGTCGGCGATCTGGAGGCATTCTTCCTGGCTGCTGTCGCCGAGGATGATGGCGAACTCCTCGCCGCCGGTGCGCGCGACGAAGGCTTCGCGGCGCAGGTTGGCACGCAGTACGCCGCCGACGGTCGCAAGGATCTTGTCGCCGACCGGATGGCCGAAGGTGTCGTTGACCTTCTTGAAATGGTCGATGTCGGCAACGAGCAGGCCGGTGAAGTTTCGCAGGTGCTCGTTGTTGTAGACGGCCGCCAGATTGTCGTCGAAGGCACGGCGGTTGGCGAGCCGCGTCAGCGAGTCGGTGTTGGCGATACGCTTGTACTCGTCGAGTTCCTGCCGAATGACCTCCATCTCGAAGGACTTCTGCACGACAGTCTCGACGCGTTCCTTGCCCTGGCTCATCGTCTCGGCCGTGGCGTCGGTCAGGATGCCGATTGCGTTGCGCAGGATATCGGCGCTCGACGCGCTCTTGCTGACGATGTTGACATAGGCCTCGTCGAGAACCTTGTTGTAGTTCTCGAGCGCATATTGCTCGTCGCGCAACAGGGTGACGAGTTCGGCAAGCTTGGCCGCAAGCGTGGTGTGGGCGCGTTCGATGCCGGTGGAGCGATGGATGTGGCTGAAGTACTGCGCGCCGATTGCATCCAGTTCTTCCTGGGTCGCGCGGCTGCCGAGCGCTGCCAGCTCCTTCGACAATTGCGGGTTGGAGCCGAGATAGGCTTCGTAATAGAGCTCGTAGTTGCGGGGGATGGGCGCCACGCCCATCATGCGCATCGCATGGGTTACCTGCGCTGCGATATCGGGCGTCTGAGCCTTGCCCGAGCTTGCCGTTTGCATCTGCAAACCCCCTAATATGAAACGCTGCTTATCGGTCATTATTTTTAGGGGCAAATGATTTGCGAAGTCTTAATATTTGCCGCCGTCGCGCCGCCGCATCATGACCGATCACGGCAGATTTTGCCGATCGACAGTGCGTTCGCGACATCAAAGCCACGGCGCCTTGGAGGCGCCGTGGTGTATCAAAATGGATCAGGCCGGGCTGATCATTGTTTCCGGACGAACGACCGCGTCGAACTCTTCGTTGGTCACATAGCCGCCGCCGACTGCTTCTTCGCGCAGCGTCGTGCCGTTCTTGTGGGCGGTCTTGGCGATCTTGGCGGCGTTGTCGTAGCCGATCTTCGGAGCAAGCGCCGTCACCAGCATCAGCGAGCGGTCGAGTGCCGCCTTGATGTTGTCTTCGCGTGCCTCGATGCCGACGACGCAATTGTCGGTGAAGGATACGGCCGCATCGGCCAGCAGCTGCACCGACTGCAGGAAGTTGTATGCCATCAGCGGGTTGAAGACGTTGAGCTCGAAATGGCCCTGGCTGCCGGCGAAGGTGAGTGCGGCGTGGTTGCCGAACACCTGGACGCAGACCTGGGTCAGGGCTTCGCACTGGGTCGGGTTGACCTTGCCGGGCATGATCGACGAGCCTGGCTCGTTTTCGGGCAGCGACAGTTCGCCAAGACCCGAGCGCGGGCCGGAGCCGAGGAAGCGGATGTCGTTGGCGATCTTGAAGAGGGCGGCGGCTGTCGCATTGATCGCGCCATGGCTGAAGACCATGGAATCGTGCGCGGCGAGCGCCTCGAACTTGTTGGGTGCGGTGGTGAAGGCGATGCCGGTGATCTTGGCGATCTCTTCGGCGACCTTTTCGGCAAAGCCGACAGGCGCGTTGAGGCCGGTACCGACGGCCGTGCCGCCCTGGGCGAGTTCGCAAAGGCCCGGCAGCGTCATTTCGATGCGCTTGATCGAGGAGGCGACCTGCGCCGCGTAGCCGGAGAACTCCTGGCCGAGCGTCAGCGGCGTTGCGTCCTGGGTGTGGGTGCGGCCGATCTTGATGATGTGGTCGAACGCCTTGACCTTGGCTTCGAGCGCCTTGTGCAGGTGCTTCAGCGCCGGCAGCAGGTCATGGATGACGCGCTCGGCGCAGGCGATGTGCATGGCCGTCGGATAGGTGTCGTTCGACGACTGGCTCATATTGACGTGGTCGTTCGGATGCACCGGCTTCTTCGAGCCCATGACGCCGCCGAGCAGTTCGATGGCGCGGTTCGAGATCACCTCGTTGGCGTTCATGTTCGACTGCGTGCCGGAGCCGGTCTGCCAGACGACGAGCGGGAAATGGTCGTTGAGCTTGCCGTCGATCACTTCCTGGGAAGCCTTGACGATGGCATCGGCGACGGTCGAATCCAGCCGGCCGAGCGCCTGGTTGGTGCGGGCGGCCGCCTGCTTGACGATGCCGAGCGCCCGGACGATCGAGGCCGGCTGTTTTTCCCAGCCGATCTTGAAGTTGCCGAGCGAACGCTGGGCCTGGGCGCCCCAATAGCGGTCATTTGCCACTTCGATGGGGCCGAACGTATCTGTTTCCGTGCGCGTCGATGTCATCGTGATACCTGCCTTGATCATGCGGTTCATCAAGCCTGGGCGAGGGGTCGTGTGGCCGATCTCTCCAGGGTGCCGGGCCTCTCTCTGCCCCGACGGCTGGAGCTTGTAAAGGGGCGGTCCATGGCTGGCCATGCTACAATCGTTTGAAACCCCTTGGGCGTGGCGGGTGCATGCCGCGTCACCGTGATTCGGTCCTTGCCGGGCGTTTGGCGGCGTTGTGATGTTTCGGTCACAGACGCCATCTTCTTTTCCAGCGCCGATCGCCGGCCGCCGCCCGTGCCAACGCGCGCACCGAAATAAAATCCAGTGGGATCAAATTTTTATCGCTCGCTGAACGTCCTGCAAATGAGGCGTTGGGGAGATTCTAAACGGAGGTTCGAGGACGATCGTTATCGGCGCGTTTCCTTTTCATTCACCATCCTTTTCTATAACTTTTAGCGCACGAGGGCGTGGCGAGAATCTGGCTTCAGCCGAATTCGGCGACAACGCGATACGGGGACGTAGTTTCATATGAGAGTTCTTAAGACGGCAGCGATCGTGGCGCTCATGAGCGGCTGTGCGATCGCGACCATGGACGCGCGGCCGGCTTCGGCCTTCACGTTCGGCGATTTCATTCGGGCAGGCAGAAAAAAGCCCGAGGCGCAGCAGGTGCAACCGACCCAGCCGCTCCCCGGCGTCGGCACGATGGCTGACCCGCAGCAGGCGGCCAAGCCGCTGCCGAAGATCACCGGCCCGAAATACTATACCTACAAGGCGGAGCCGCTGCGTCGGATCGCAACCGACAAGCTGCTCGATCCCTTGGTCACCGGCTCCGTGCGCAACGACGCGCTGCCGCCGGTGCTGCGCATGCCGCTGGCTGACGCGCGGCAGTTCCTTCCCGGCATCGATGTGCGCGCCTCGGGTGACGTCGCAAAGGCGGTCGAAGCCCATTACGGCGCCCGCATGGATTACATCTGGATTGGCGCCGAAGGCGTCAACGCCAAGGCAAAGGCGGCGGTTGCCGTTCTTGCCGACGCCGCCAAGGTCGGCCTCGATCCGCAGGATTATGCCGTCAGCGTGCCCTCCGATACGTTCGATCGCGGCGACATGATCGCCCGCGAGAAAGAGCTTGTGCAGTTCGAGATCGCGCTTTCGGCAGCGACGCTCAGCTACGTGCAGGACACGGTGCGCGGTCGCATCGACCCGAACAAGATCTCCGGCTATCACGACTTCAAGCGCAAGACGGTGGATCTGCTGCCGCTTCTCGACAAGATGTCGGCAAGCAGCGACATGACCGCGCTTCTCAATGAGCAGAACCCGAAGAGCGCGCAATTTGCCGCTCTCTCTGCCGAACTGGTGAAGCTGCGCTCCGAGCAGAGCGTTGAGCAGCGCGTCGAAATCGCGCCCGGCACGCTGCTGAAGCCGGGTCAGAGCAATCCCGAGCTCGCCAACATCATCGCAGGTATCCGCCTCAAAGGCTCGGAGAAGCTGAAGGCCGATCATGCCACGGTTCTTGCCGCCTACCAGGGCACGCCGGAATACACGCCGGAGCTGGTTACTGTGGTGGAGGCCTTCCAGCAGGAGCACGGGCTCAAGGCCGACGGTGTCGTCGGCCAGGCGTCGCTTCGCATCCTGACGGGCGGTGACACGGTCGCCTCCAAGATCAACAAGCTCGAAATCGCCATGGAGCAGGCGCGCTGGCTGCCGGATGGTCTCGGCGACCGCTACGTCTTCATCAACCAGCCGGCCTTTACCGCCACCTACGCCGACAAGGGCGCCGAGCAGTTCTCCATGCGCGTCGTCGTCGGGTCCAAGGCGAACCAGACCTACTTCTTCCAGGACGAAATCCAGACGGTCGAGGTCAACCCCTACTGGGGCGTGCCGCAGTCGATCATCGTCAACGAGATGCTGCCGAAGCTCAGGAGCGACCCGAACTATCTCGACCGGATGGGCTACCAGGTCGAGGTCGGCGGTCGCCCGGTCCCGTCCGCATCGGTCAACTGGAACGGCTCGACCGCATCGGTTGCCGTGCGTCAGCCGCCGAGCAGCGACAATGCGCTTGGCGAGTTGAAGATCCTGTTCCCCAACAGTCACGCGATCTACATGCACGACACGCCGTCGAAGAGCTTCTTCAAGCGTGACAATCGCGCGCTCAGCCATGGCTGCGTGCGGCTTGCCGATCCGCGCCTGATGGCGGCGGCCGTGCTCGGCACGAGCGTCGACGATGTCGGCAAGGAGATCGCCGGCGGCCGCAACAAGGCGCTGCAGGTTCCGGTGAAGGTTCCCGTCTACGTCGCCTACTTCACGGCTTGGCCGAACAAGGACGGCGTGGTCGAGTACTTCAACGACGTCTATGAGCGCGACATGTATATGAACCGGGCCTTCGAGGCGACGCGCGGCGCACGCCGGGCGGAAGGATAAGCAAGAAAAAGGCCGCTTCGAGCGGCCTTTTTCCTGTCTGCTATTTGGAAAACAGGCCCGAGACCAGATCCGGGGTCAGTTCGTCGAAGTGGCTGATGACAACGGTGGGGTCGAGGCTTTCGACCGGAACATCGGAATAGCCGAAGGGAACGGCGATCGAGGGTACCTGAGCATTGCGGGCGACGAGGAAGTCGTTGAGGCTGTCGCCGACCATCACGGCGCGGGTCGCCAGGCCCCCGGCATTGGACACCGTGCGCAGCAGGTGGGCAGCATCCGGTTTGCGCACTTCGAAGGTATCGCCGCCCGATATCGCGGCGAAGCGCTCGATCAGGCCGAGCCGTTCGAGCAGACGCGTGGCGAGCTTTTCCGGCTTGTTGGTGCAGACCGCGAGCTTGAAGCCGGCGCCGGATAGGCGGTCGAGCGCGTCGACCAGCCCCGGATAGGGCAGCGAATCGCCCGGCATCGAGCCGTGGTAGAAATCGACGAATTCCTTCAGCTGCCATTCCAGCATGTCTTCGGCGAGCGGCTTTTGCCGCATCGCAAAGGTGCGCTCGATCATGGCGCGTGCACCGTGGCCGACGAGATGGGTGAGGTCGCCGTAGGTGACCGGCTCGACGCCGGCCTGGGTCACCGCATGGTTGAGGCTGGCGACCAGGTCTGGGGCCGTGTCGACGAGCGTTCCGTCGAGGTCGAAGACGACAATGGGAGAAGACAAGGAGAAAACCTCTTGGCGCTGAAAACCGTTGTTGATCGGGTAGGCGAACTCATCGGCGATTGCAATGGCAAGCGACGCCGGCAAGCACACGGAATCCTGAGTGCCGATTTCATTTTGACTTTTGTTTGCGTCGTCGGGCGTGTAAGTGTCACAGCGGAAAACGGGCGGCCGTTCGCTGATTGCGGCCTGCTGCCCGTGCGAATCACAAGGGAGCGACCGGCGCATGGACGCCCGCGAAATGAAGATCAAAGCCGCGGCCGCGGCGCTGGAATATGTCGAAGACGGCATGCGTCTCGGCATCGGCACGGGTTCCACGGCCGAGGAGTTTGTGCGGCTCCTGGCCGAGAAGGTTGCAGCGGGCTTTCGCATCGAAGGCGTTCCCACCTCGGAGCGCACGGCGCGGCTCTGCCTCGAACTCGGTGTTTCGCTGAAGTCGCTCGACGAGCTGCCCGAACTGGACCTGACGATCGACGGCGCCGACGAGGTCGATGGTCAGCTGCGCCTGATTAAGGGCGGCGGCGGCGCGCTGCTGCGCGAAAAGATCGTTGCGGCTGCGTCCAAGCGCATGATCGTGATTGCCGACGAGACGAAAGTGGTCGACGTTCTCGGCGCCTTCAAGCTTCCGATCGAGGTCAATCCTTTCGGTCAGGTGGCAACCCGGATCGCGATCGAAAAGGTTGCCTCGCGCCTCGGACTTTCCGGCGATATCACTGTCCGCCAGTCCCATGACGGCGCCTTTCTGACGGACGGCGGGCACCTCATTCTCGATGCATCTTTTGGCCGTATTCCTGATGCAGATGCGCTCGCCGGGGAGCTGAATGCCATTCCCGGCGTCGTCGAGCACGGGCTTTTCATCGGCATCGCTTCGCTGGCAATCATTGCCGGGCCGCAAGGGGCACGCACGCTGACTGCGTCCTGAGCCGGCTTCGCTGCCCCGTCAGGGGCAGGAGCGGTGAAGACAACAGGTTTCCATACATGCGGGCCTGGCGGCGGCAATCGCCCGGGCAGCATGCGACAAACACAGGAGCAAGGGTAAAAATGAACAAACTCGCAGGTCTTGTCCGCACTTTCGCTGCCACCGCGGTTCTGCTGTCCGCGTCCGTTCCGGCGGTTAAGGCCCAGGACGTCTCCGAAGACCAGATCAAGGCGGCGCGCGCGACGATCGCCGCTCTCGGCGTAACCAACAGCTTCGACAACATTCTGCCGAACCTTGCCGAGCGCCTGAAGAACACGCTGATCCAGGCATCGCCGAACCATCAGGAACTGATCACCGCGACCGTCGACGACAAGGCGCTGAGCCTTGCCGCCCGCCGCGCCGATCTCGAGAACGAAGCCGCGACGATCTACGCCAAGACCTTTTCGCTCGAAGAGCTGAACGCGATCACCGAGTTCTACAACTCGGCCGCCGGCAAGAAGCTCCTGAACGACGGCCCGATCGCCTCCCGCGAACTCCTGAAGGCCGCAGACATCTGGGCATCGGGCGTATCGCGCGACCTGACCCAGGAAGCGACCAAGTCGCTCGACGAGAAGGTCGGCTCCACCCAGCCGGCAGCAGCCGAAGGTGCAGTTCAGGCGCCGGCACAATAAGCCGCGGCGCCGAGCGCCTTCATCACGTTTCGAGGAGCCCGGAGCGATCCGGGCTTTTCTTTTGCCCGGAGGCTCCACTATATGTGCCTGCGACGCGGCCATCGGCTGCGCCCGGTTGCGTGTCGGGCCAGGATCGTTCGGCGCGCTTTTCAGATCGCCATTTCGGCCCGCTTGCTTTCAGGAGACTGCCCATGCCCGCTTTCGACTATGACCTTTTCGTAATCGGCGGCGGTTCGGGCGGCGTGCGCAGCGGGCGCCTTGCAGCAAGCCTCGGCAAGAAGGTCGCGATCGCGGAAGAGTTTCGCTATGGCGGCACCTGCGTTATCCGCGGCTGCGTGCCGAAGAAGCTTTATGTCTACGCGTCGCAGTTTTCCGAGCACTTCGAAGATGCAGCCGGCTTCGGCTGGACGGTCGGCGAAAGCACGTTCGACTGGAAGAAGCTGGTCGCCGCCAAGGAGCAGGAAATCACCCGGCTCGAAGGGCTCTACCAGAAGGGCCTCAACAATGCGGGCGCCGAAATCCTGCATACGCGCGCCGAACTCGTTGGTCCGAACACGGTTCGCCTGCTCGACAGCGGCAAGACGGTAACGGCCGAACGCATCGTGATTGCCGTTGGCGGTCATCCGACCCCGCATGACGCGCTGCCGGGCCACGAGCACTGCATTTCCTCCAACGAAGCCTTCGACCTTGCGGAACTGCCGAAGTCGATCCTGATCGCCGGCGGCGGCTACATCGCCGTCGAGTTCGCCAATGTCTTCCACGGCCTCGGCGTCGAGACGACGCTGATCTATCGCGGCAAGGAAATTCTCTCGCGGTTCGACCATGACCTGCGCCGCGGGCTGCACGTCGCGATGGAGGAGAAGGGCATCCGCATCCTTTGCGAGGACATCATCCAGTCCGTCACGCTCGACGCCGACGGCAAGCGCGTCGCGCACACGATGAAGCACGGCGACATCGTCGCCGACCAGGTCATGCTGGCGCTCGGGCGTGTGCCGAACACCAGAGGTCTCGGCCTGGAGGCCGCCGGCGTCAAGACGGACGAGCGCGGCGCCATCATCGTCGACGCCTTCTCGCGCACCAGCGCGCCCGGCATCTATGCGCTTGGCGATGTGACGGACCGCGTTCAGCTGACGCCGGTCGCGATCCATGAGGCGATGTGCTTCATCGAGACCGAGTACAAGAACAATCCGGTGTCGCCGGACCACGACTTGATCGCGACTGCCGTCTTCTCGCAGCCGGAAATCGGTACCGTCGGTCTGACCGAAGAGGAAGCGACGCGCCGGTTCGACGAACTCGAAGTCTACCGCGCCGAGTTCAGGCCGATGAAGGCGACGCTTTCGGGCCGCAAGGAAAAGATGATCATGAAACTGATCGTCAATGCCGCCGACCGCAAGGTGCTCGGCGCCCATATCCTCGGTCACGACGCCGGCGAAATGGCGCAGCTGCTCGGCATTTCGCTGAAGGCCGGCTGCACCAAGGACGATTTCGACCGGACGATGGCGGTGCACCCGACGGCGGCGGAAGAATTGGTAACGATGTATTCGCCGTCCTATCGCATCCGCAAGGGCGAGCGGGTCTGAGCCGCCTCAGGCGGAAGCTCCTGCAAACCGCGCCTCCTCGCGTTTGAAAAGATCGGCGAGACGATCGATGACCGTCCGGACCTCCGGACGGCGCCGGTCGTCGTCGTTTGCCGCGATCCACAACGGATGCGTCAGGCCCTCGATCAATTCGCCTTCGCGCTTCAGGAATGGATCACCTTCGCCGACGAAGGCGGGCAGGACGCCGCGGCCGGCGCCATTGCGGATCAGCCGCACGAGAAGAGCGGCACTGTCGGTCCACGTATGGATCTGCTGCTCGCGGTTTTCAAAGACCCATTTTTCAGCCGGCGAGCTGGCAACTTCGGTGCCAATCGATATCCAGGGAAAGTCCTCGCGCTCCGGCATGTTGCGGGCGCGATAGACGGCATAGGCGATGTTCACCGAGCGGCGCACTGCCACGTTGCCGGAGCGGGGCTGTTCGTGCAGGACGGCCACATCGGCCTCTCTGAAGGTCAGGTCGAGGCCGCGGTGCGCATGTTTGCAGCAAAAGCGAAAGCCGTCGCCCGAGCCGCGGATGTCGGTTGAATGATCGGCCACGAAGCCCGCGACCCAGGCGTCGCTTGCGACTGAGACGATCGGCAGCGCGAAGGCGTCGCGGTGCCAATCGGAGATATTTGCGGCGGCATTCCGCATGGCACGGACATGTTCGAGCAGGATCTGGCCATCGTGGGCGAGGCGGTAGCCTTGCTGGCTGCGGATGAAGAGTGCCCTGCCGGTCGCTCGCTCGAGCGCGAGCATGCGGCGGCCGATGGTCGGCGCGCTCAACCCCGTTCGCGTGGCAGCCCCGCTCAAGCCACCCTCGGTCGCAACGTGATAAAAGAGTTTCAAATCGTCCCAGGCTGCCTCGGCCATAAGCACTCCATGGCGGTCATTGTCTCGTAGTAGCGCGGGTCGTCCGCCCTGACTTCCGTTCGCGGATGAAAGACGTCTTTCAACGGTGCGCCTACAACGCTGCCGGCGAAGACATTAGGTCTCCGATTGTCTCAAGGCAAAGGAGGCGAGACCATGTTTGAACATTGGGCGGTCATGTGGACGGTTCTGCAGCGTGAACGTCGCCGCGGGTCACGCAACGGCTTGGATGATCCGCTCGACGGACCGGAGTGGCGTGGCCTGCACTGGGTGCTGCCGGCCTTCTCTTTTCTGCTTAACCGGCGCAGATCGGACGCGCGCTTGACGCGTTCCGATGCGCCACTCACCGAACGCACAGGCGCGCGCTGGGACGTGAGGGCCAGCCATTGCCGGCCGCAAGCCGCCGGGCACGATCGCTGAACAATCTGTCGCCTATCTTGGCGGCGGCTGTAGCATCAGGGATGCCACTATCCCATTGAAACTGCGCATCGTTCTTTCGATATAGGGAGTAAGACTTTCGGGATCGTGCGCTCGGCGGAAATATCGTTGCGCCCCGGGCGCCCTGCAAAGCAATGAATTCTGGTAGGATGGCTTTCCAAGCGTTTCCTTAACGTCTATAAGCCCGCATTCCGCGGCGTTTCCGGCTGGGCGGGCACGAGGCTTGGCCAAGTGACCGGGGCAGGGCGAGCGGATGTTGAGTGAAATTTCAGAATACCGGGCGGCCGCCATTGGCCGTCAGGGCGTGACCCGCGCGGTTGGATCCGCGGCAGACAACAGGTGATCGAAATGGCACAGACTTGGACTCCAAACAGCTGGCGGCAGAAACCCATCCAGCAGGTGCCGGAATATCCGGACCTGGCAGCGCTTGAGGCGACCGAAGCGCGCCTCGCGAAGTATCCGCCGCTGGTGTTTGCGGGCGAAGCCCGTCGTCTGAAGAGTGCCCTCGCCAATGTCGCTGAAGGCCGCGGCTTCCTGCTGCAGGGCGGCGACTGCGCCGAGAGCTTTGCCGAGCACGGCGCTGACACGATCCGCGACTTTTTCCGCGCCTTCCTGCAGATGGCCGTCGTTCTGACGTTCGGCGCGCAGCAGCCGGTGGTCAAGGTCGGCCGTATCGCCGGCCAGTTCGCCAAGCCCCGTTCCTCAGGTATCGAGAAGCAGGGTGACGTGACGCTTCCGTCCTACCGCGGTGACATCATCAACGGCATCGAGTTCACCGAGGAAGCGCGCATTCCGAACCCGGAACGCCAGATCATGGCTTACCGCCAGTCGGCTGCGACGCTGAACCTTCTGCGCGCGTTTGCGATGGGCGGCTATGCCAACCTCGACAACGTGCACCAGTGGATGCTCGGCTTCGTCAAGGACAGCCCGCAGGCGGAACGCTACCGCAAGCTTGCGGACCGCATCTCCGAGACCATGGACTTCATGAAGGCGATCGGCATCACCTCGGAAAACCACCCGAGCCTGCGCGAGACCGATTTCTTCACCAGCCACGAGGCGCTGCTGCTCGGCTACGAGCAGGCGTTGACGCGCGTCGACTCGACCTCGGGCGACTGGTACGCCACGTCCGGCCACATGATCTGGATCGGCGACCGTACCCGCCAGCCCGATCATGCGCATATCGAATACTGCCGCGGCATCAAGAACCCGCTCGGCCTCAAGTGCGGTCCGTCGCTGACGGCCGATGGCCTGCTGGAGCTGATCGACCTTCTGAACCCGGCCAACGAAGCCGGCCGCCTGACGCTCATCTGCCGTTTCGGCCATGACAAGGTGGCCGAGCATCTGCCGCGCCTCATCCGTGCGGTCGAGCGCGAAGGCAAGAAGGTGGTCTGGTCCTGCGACCCGATGCACGGCAACACGATTACGCTCAACAACTACAAGACCCGTCCGTTCGAGCGGATCCTGTCGGAAGTGGAGAGCTTCTTCCAGATCCACCGCGCCGAGGGTTCGCACCCGGGCGGCATCCATATCGAGATGACCGGCAACGACGTGACGGAATGCACCGGCGGTGCGCGTGCGCTTTCGGGCGACGATCTCGCCGACCGTTACCACACCCATTGCGATCCGCGCCTCAACGCGGACCAGGCGCTGGAACTCGCCTTCCTGCTCGCCGAACGCATGAAGGGCGGCCGCGACGAGAAGAAGATGGTCGTCAACGGCTGATCTAAATCTCTGGCATTGTTCAGGTTTTCTGAACGTCGCTTGGATGCTTTGAATTTGACAATGCCGGGCCGGCTCTGGAAGCTGGCCCGGCATTTTCGTGTCTGGAGCAGGGCGCGGCGCGGGCTGTGGCTTGCGTCGGCACGCTCCATGGCAGGATCGAGGGGTCATGAACTTGGGGAGGGGCAATGCAGGACATTCATCACGGGGGCTGCCTTTGTGGCACCATTCGCTTCAAAGCGCGCGGCGAGTTGCGCGAGCTGATCTTCTGCCACTGCAGCCAATGCCGGAAGCAGACCGGGCTCTATTACGCCGCCACCAACGTGCAGGACCAGGACTTCGAGCTGAAGGGCGCGGAAAACGTAACCTGGTACAGGGCCAGTGACAGCGCCAGCCGGGGCTTTTGCCGTCAATGCGGGTCAGCGCTGTTCTGGAAGGCGGACGGTTCGGATTACACCTCGATCCTCGCGGGCGCCTTTGACAAGCCGACGGTGCTGAAGCCGGGCTACCATATCTTCTGCGAAGATCAGGGCGATTTCTACGAGATCAAGGACGACCTGCCGAAATTCGCAGCCGGCCGCGTCTGAGGTTCAGGCCGGCGGGTTTGCCGCCTGTCGCTCGGCCTGCTCGAAGCCATTGGCAAGGCCGGCAAGCTTAACTGCCTGCCATTGGCAATATTCCTCGATCAGCCGCTCACTCAACCAGAACAGGCCGCGCTGCCCCTCATCGGCTCTTCCAAGCAAGCCCAGGTCCTGGGCCCGCGTGAAGATGCGCCGGATATGGGTGTTCGAGATCATGTAATGCGTGGCGAGATCCGAGAGGTTCGCCTCCAGCGAGACTTTGCCGTCCACAGGCTCAAGGTTCTTCGGCCGCGCCATGAGATCGTCGAGCAGGAGGCCACCGCACTCGGTCCAGACGAAAGCCGCGACACCTTCCGGCGGCTGGGTCCACCGGCGATCCGAAAGCAGCAGGCGGGCGGCGATCGGCTGAGCCCGCTCGAAAACCGTGCGGTCGGCTTCGACGCGGGCGACACGGCCTTGGCCGTCGAAGCGATCGAGCGTTCCCATCTGGCTCATGAACCAGCGCAGCATGGCGCCTTCGCTGATTTCCGTCGGCTCTAGCGGACGGATCTTCTTGCGACCCCGGCCGCCCTCCGCGTCGCGCAAAAGCTTGTAGGTCAGCAGTTCGGCGATGAAGGCAGCGGCGGTATTGCGGCTGGCGCCGCCGGTCTCATGGATGAACTTGAGAAGGCGGGCGGTCGTAACTCCCGTTTCGGGATTGCCGGGCTCACGCTCGAGGTGCAGGGCGTAGACGGCCTGGCTGAGGGTCCATTTCTGGTGGGAGGCGACAAGGCGAGCGATGCGGGGAAACATGTCGTAGGCCGCCATCAGATCGCGCGCGCTCGCCTGGAGCACGTTGCGTAACTCCGGATGACAAAGAAAACCTTCCGCGGTGAAGGCGAGCGAGCCATCCCGCGCTGCGCCTTCCTGCTCTGCCATCACATGCATCTGCTGCGCACACCCCCAATGCTTGCGCGGCCCGCCAAGTGAAGGGCACTCTCGGTGCCCCGCCGGCCAGCCGCGCTCAGCTGCATTCCTTCTACTAGGGCTACCTTGTGCATAACGTGTCAGCAACCGAATTTGTTCAACGGGGCGTTGACGGTGGCCGTCGAACGCCCCGTTTGAACGGGTCTACTGCACGAGGACCGGCGACTGGCACTTGACGCCGGTGACGCGGACATCGGCCTCGCCGACCCGTACGCCGACGAGCAGCAAAAGGTTGTAGAGCAGATCGTCGACCGGCTTGGTGACGGCTCCGAGCGTTTGGGCCAATGCCTGCTGCACGATGGTCGGGCTGCCGAGCGTCAGGAACAGGACCTGTATGTTCAGGTCGAGATTGTTGAGGAGCGTTTGCGTCGTCGAGGTCAGGATGTCCTTGGTCGAGACCGTCTTGATCGACCGGGCCGCGACCTCGGACGGGCTGAAGCTCAGGCGCGTCGGCTTGAGGTTTTGCGCCTCGACATGGGCCAGCGCATCGATCTTGACCACCAAGGCGTCCACGAGTTTGGCTCTTTGTACCCGCGCGTCTGACGAGAAGTTGGACAGGACCGCCGGATCGACATCGCCGATGGCGATTTCGGCAATGCCGGGCACGGCATCGACGCTGACCGAAGCATTTTCGGGCGTGCCGCCATAGCACCTGATGTCGGCGAGCTTGGCTTCCGCATAGGCGAGTTCGACATAGATCGGCAGGCGGATGCGAATGCCGGCAAGGGCGGCCAGGCCATCGACGTTGACTTCGACGGCAAGGCGGGTCTGGGCGGTGCGTATTGCTGCGCCAGGCGTGCCGAGGCGGTGGCTTGGCGTTTCGACGGGCGGCTCGCCGATCGCAAGCTTGACCTTGGCAGATGCGATCCCCGGAAGGCCGGCCACGGCATTGAGGGCGATCTGGTTTTCGCCATTGGCGATGGCTGCAGCCGCCGACACGATCTGCAGCGCGCTTACGCGCATCGCCCAATCGGAGCCAGCGTCGACCTGCAGGCTCTTCTTCGGATCGAGGTTGAGGATTTGCGCCAAGGTGAAGGTGCGCTTGTCGTTCGAGGTCGAAAGCTCGATGCTCTTGAGTGCGGCCGTGACCGTTCCGGACAGGCCCTGGACGAGCCGCATGGAGGCAAGCAGCTGCGGCATCGTCAGGTTTGCCTTGAGTACGTCTTCATAGGACGCCGCCGTCAGGTTGAGCCTGGTCGCAATGACCTTCAGGAAGGGCTGGATATCGATATCGGCGTCGATGAGCGCCTGGTAATCCATGACCTTGAGCGAGATCGTCGTTCCGAGCATCTGCCCGAGGATGGAGTTGAGCAGCCCGTCATTGAGGCTTGCAAGACGGGAGCCGACGGAGAAGGCCGCGATTTTCGAACTCGCCGCCGTGCCGTAGACGCTGAGGTCCGGCGGGGCGCTGAAGATCGAGGCGAGGAAGATGTCGCCCTTCCTTTCGAGCATCACCTGCACGGCGTCCGTGGGCGTGGCGTCCTTGATGAAGCGCTGGCCGGCATCGACCGACGGATCGGGCACGTAGCGCCCGCGCGCTACGGTCGCGACGCCATCAAGCTTGGCGGTGCTGATGTCACCGGGCGGCAGGGTCTTGCCGTCGATGGTCAACAAACCGTTCGGCGTCGACACGCCGTAGTTCAGGCCATTGTTGGCGAAGTGATTGAGCACGGCCTTCTCGGCGGCGGAGACGTTGGCCGCTGCCGCGATCGCAGCGAGATCGACCGAAGACTGCATTTCACGCTTCTGGACGGTCAGGTAGCCGTAGTCGATCGCAAGGGCCATGGACGTGATCACCAACGGCATGGCCAGGGCGGCCGAGATACCGATATTGCCGCTACGGGCTCGGGCGAGGGAGCGCATGGGTTTCCACAGCATATCAGACCCCTCCGATGCGGATGGTTGCGAAGCGCTCGATCTGTTCGCTCGGCATGGCGAATGTGAACAGGTTGAAGATCGGCAGGTCGCCGGCGTCGTATTTGATCCGGACGGTGAACTGGTTTGCGTTGTTGGCGTCGTCCCTGACGGTGACGGTCATGCGCGACGACTTGATGAAGGCCTGATCCATCGTCGTGCGACGGATATAGTCGGTCGCGAGCCGTTCACGCTCGGTTTGGGAGAGGCCGGCGATGGCTGTGCGGGCGGCATCGGCAGCAATCTGCTGAATGGAATGGGCGGCACTGAGATAGACGCCATAGGCGATCAGGGTCAGCACGCACATGAAGAAGAGTGGTGCTATTATTGCAAATTCGATCGCAGCGGCCCCGTCCCGGCCGCCTAACAGGCGCTTGAAGTTGGACATTGCAGCATCTCCGCGTACCCAAGTTGCTGTATTTCTCGAATGTCCCTGCACCCATAACGTGATCCTCAAATATTAATTTTTTCATACTCCGATAAGTTGTTGAATCCCAATGCATTTCGCGAATGTTGCAAAATGTGTATTCACAGTTGAATTAGTATTTATGAAAATGAGCTAGTTTTCGCCCTGTCGCGGCGGCTGCGCGCGTCCGCGTCCGGGCGCCGGATCCGCGCGAGGGCAGGCTTGCCTATCGCCAGCGCATCGTCCCGGTTCGGCCCGGGTCCGGTCACTCCTGTCCTGGGGGCGTGCGATAGCGTTCGAGCTGCCGGTTGAGCGTCGCCAGGTCCGCGCGCAATTCGGAGATCTCGCGCAGCAACACGTCGTCGACCTTGTGATGCAGCGCGATCAGTTCGACTTCCGACTTGAGATTGACTTCGTAATCCTTCGAGGCAGCGAAGCGGTCGCGCTCCGCCTGGCGGTTCTGCGACATCATGATGACCGGCGCCTGCAGCGCGGCGAGCATCGAAAGCATCAGGTTGAGGAAGATATAGGGGTAGGGATCGAAGGCGCCGGTGGCGAGCAGAATGGTGTTCAGCAAAACCCAGAAGACGAGAAACCCGCAAAAGCCGATGATGAAGCTCCAGGAGCCGCCGACGCGGGCGATGTTGTCTGCGAGCCTGTCGCCGAAGGAGAGCCGTGCCGTGAAGGCGGCATGTGAATCGGTGGCGAGCGTGCGTCGGTCCCGGGCATGGGTAAGAATGCGGCGCTCGATCTCCCCGAGCTCGCTGAGCGGCTTGCCGAAAAGCTGTTTCGATATGTCATTGAAGTGCGGCATGGCGATCTCCGGAGTTGGCCGGAGACAATCTAGCGCGTCAGCGCCGCAAGGAAATCAGGCGGTACGCGAAAATGCCGCAAGGACCGGAGCGGTTGCTGGCCGCTCCGGTCTTCGATCAGTGGGTCTCGACGCTGGCGAAGAGATCAGCGTGTGACTTGAAGAACCGGTCGGTCGAGAAGCGGTCGCCGAACATCATGTCGTGTTGCAGGAAGCGGTAGTCACGCAGGAGTGCCGGCACCTTCGGCTGGCGCGACCACTCGGCGACTTCCTTGCCATTCTTGCGGATCAGCATGTAGCGGTCGACGACCCGGTACTGGTCATACACCTTGCCGAGGAAGCCGGTGTAGTAGGGATGCTCGTAACCGGACTGCTTGAGGATCTGGTAGGAGAGGAAGGCCGGGCTGATGGTGCCGACGTTCTTCTTCGGGCCAGTCTTGTTCGACCAGACGACGAGCGGCGTTTCATGCTGCGCCTTCATCTGCTCCTTCGAACCTTTGCGCTCCGCCGTCACACCCTTCATGAAACCGGTGCTGGTATAGACGGTGTTAAGCGGCGGCAGATGGTCGCCAAAAAGCACGATAACCGTTTCGCGATCGCGGTTCTTGGCCCAGTCCATCAGCTTCTTCAGGCTGTCGTCAGCCTCCTTGATGCCCTGCGCGTAGGTGGCAAGCACCTGGCGGTCGGCCTCGGGCAGGTCGCCTTCGACCTTGATGGTGTTGTTGGCGTAGCGGTTGGCCTCATAGGGGCCATGGCCCTGGAGTGTGACGGCGAAGAAGAAGAACGGGTCGTCCATCGCGTCGGCCTGGCGGATGATCTCGTTGGTCAGCGAGTCGTCCGAGGCGAAGATGCCGCGCTTCTGCATCGGTGGCATGTTCTCTTCCGACTTGAACATGTCGAAGCCGAAGGCCTTGTAGACGGCGGTGCGGTTCCAGAACCAGCTCTGGAACGGATGGATGGCGCGCGAGACGTAACCTTCGCCACGGAAGAAGGTGGCAAGCGACGGGATCGGATTGCGGATGTACTGCTGGTACGGGATGCTGCCGTAAGGCAGGAACGCGTTGGAGAAGCCGGTCAGCGCCTCGAACTCGACGTTGGCGGTCATGCCGCCGAACTCCGGCGAGAAGACGTTGCCCGACTGCATTTCGCGGATCGTCGGCATCGGGTCGGGCGACAGCTTGACGTTCGGCAGGCGGGTCGGATCCCAGAAGGATTCGCTCATCAGCACGATGACGTCGGGCTTGCCGCGGTGCGAGGTGCCGGCGGGAAGCGGCTTCACCGGAATGCGGTCGATCGCGTCGGCCATGTAGCCGGCGGGCGCGCTGACATTGGCCATCGGCAGGTTGATCGCAAAGGCGAGCGCAAAGCCGTTGTGCTTATAGTTCTCGGTCTGGTCCCACATGATCGGGATGACCTTCAGGCGATCACGGATCCAGGAAAACTGGTTGTAATCCATGATGTTCCAGAAGGCGACGAGCAGCGGCAGCGCGAAGGCGAGGCGGGCGACACGCTCGCGGGTCGTCAGCTTCGGGAAGGTCCGCCAGGCAAAGCGCAACAGGAGGGCGATGGCGACGACGGTGGCAACCAGGCCGACCGCGATGCCGACCGCCGTCCACGGACGGTCCTTCACCAGCACGGGCATCAGCTCCATGATCTGGCGGCCGAACAGGAAGTCGGTCGGATAGAGCGGATCGGACAGGAACACCTGCTTCTGCTGGCAGATGACGGCCGGCAGAAGTGCCAGCGGCGCGATCACCACGGCGGACTTGTGCTCGCGCCCGAAAATACCGTCGACAGCGAGCAGAATGAGAAAGAATATGCCGATGGTCGTCAGCGCCGGGCGCGTCGGGTCGAGGACATAGGAAAGGGTGTCGGTCAGCGACTGACGGACGATCAGTTCAACGGCGAAGACAAGGGCAGTTGCAACGAACAGGGAGAACAGGGCGCTGCGCGTGGAAGCGAGCGTCTTGGCGTGCCGTGCGGCGAAGCCGGGTCGGTCGGCATAGACACGTGAGCCTCGCGCGACAGCGGAATCGATACTGGCCAACATATTCTCCAATTTCATAAATGCGTCGTGTAACTGTCATACGCCCGTCATTTTGAACAGGGGATGAATGGTTTCTTAACGGGAATGGAGGGTGGCTTTTCGTGGCGTGAAGCCGCACGAACGGCCCAGTATAAGGACCGGGAAAAACAGAAGTTTTCGGTTTTTTTCGCGTGGCTGCGATTGGCTGTGGGTATTTTTCCGCAGATTGCGCTAAAGAACATTGCGAAAGTCAGATGCAATCGTTCAGGACAGACCGACAGGCCCGCTCATGACCGCCCATAAAAACGCCCCCTCGCTCCTTCGTATCGCCGTTGCCCAGCTCAATCCGACCGTGGGCGACATCGCCGGAAACATGGCCAAGGCGCGTGAGGCGCGCGCCGATGCGGCGCGACAGGGCGCCGATCTCCTGCTTTTGACGGAGCTGTTCATTTCGGGCTATCCGCCGGAAGACCTTGTTCTGAAGCCGGCCTTTCTCAAGGCCTGCCTCCAGGCCGTCGAAAAGCTGGCCGCCGAGACGGCCGATGGCGGCCCGGGCGTCATCATCGGCTTCCCGCGCCTGTCGAAGACCGGCCGACATAACGCCGTGGCAGTACTCGACGATGGCAAGGTGATCGCGATCCGCGACAAGGTCGATCTTCCGAACTACGGCGAGTTCGACGAGAAGCGCGTCTTCGATCCGGGCGAGATGCCGGGACCGGTCAATTTCCGCGGTGTGCGCATCGGCATTCCGATCTGCGAGGACATCTGGGGCGATCTCGGCGTCTGCGAGACGCTGGCCGAAAGCGGTGCTGAAATCCTGCTGTCGCCGAATGGTTCGCCCTATTATCGCGGCAAGGTCGACGTGCGCCATCAGGTCGTGCTGAAGCAGGTGATCGAGACCGGCCTGCCGATGATCTATGCCAACCAGCTCGGCGGCCAGGACGAACTGGTCTTCGACGGCGCCAGCTTCGCCTTCAACACCGACAAGTCGCTCGCCTTCCAGATGAGCCAGTTCGAAGAGGCGATCTCGATCGTGGAGTGGAAGAAGGGCGAGAGCGGCTGGCATTGCGAGCACGGCCTGAAGTCGCGCCTGCCGGAGCGGGAGGAGGCGGATTACCGCGCCTGCATGCTCGGCTTCCGCGATTATGTGAACAAAAACGGCTTCAAGAATGTCGTGCTTGGCCTCTCCGGCGGTATCGATTCCGCCATTTGCGCAGCGCTCGCCGTCGATGCGCTCGGCGAGGAGCGGGTGCGCACGGTCATGCTGCCCTACCGCTACACCTCGCAGGAATCGCTGAAGGACGCCAAGGAATGCGCCGAGGCCCTCGGCTGCCGTTACGACATCGTGCCGATCTCCGAGCCGGTCGAAGGGTTCCTCAGCGCACTCTCCGATACGTTCGAAGGCACGGAATCCGGCATCACCGAGGAGAACCTGCAGAGCCGCACCCGCGGCACGATCCTGATGGCGATCTCCAACAAGTTCGGCTCGATGGTGGTGACGACAGGCAACAAGTCGGAGATGTCGGTCGGCTATGCCACGCTCTATGGCGACATGAACGGCGGCTTCAACCCGATCAAGGACCTCTACAAGATGCAGGTCTATGCCATCTCGAGCTGGCGCAATACCACGGTTCCTCCGGGCGCGCTTGGTCCTTCCGGGATCGTCATTCCGCAGAACATTATCGACAAGGCGCCTTCGGCCGAGCTTCGTCCCAACCAGACGGACCAGGATTCGCTGCCGCCCTATCCGGTGCTCGACGACATTCTCGAATGCCTGGTGGAAAAGGAAATGGGGACGGACGAGATCGTCGCCCGCGGCCATGACGAGGTGACCGTTCACCGGGTCGAGCATCTGCTCTACATCGCCGAATACAAGCGCCGGCAATCGGCGCCGGGCGTCAAGATCACCAAGAAGAACTTCGGACGCGACCGCCGCTACCCGATCACCAACCGCTTCCGCGACCGGGGCTAAGCGATGGATATCCTCTCCGAAGAGACGGACGGCCGACAGGGCCGTCCAGATTTTACGGACGAGGAGATCCGGCTCCTGCGACTGTGGTCGGCAAGCGACGTTTCCGCCGGCCGGCAGCTATCGGCGCAGATCGGCTATTTCGCGACGCCTGCGATCTTTGGGGTCTATGGCCTTGCGACCGGAAGCCTCACCGTCGTCGGCGTTGCCTTCATCTGTATCCTGCTCCTGCTGGCCTGGGGTCTGGTCACCACCTGGCGGGACCGACGCGATTCCGTTCTGATGCAATCGGTCTGTTCCAAGGTTCTGGCGACCCTGCCGGCGGGTGAAGACAAGAAATAGCGGCCTCGTCCGGGAGAGAAGAGCATGCGCAGTTCCGTCGAAATCCATGACATCGCAACAGGTGAAACGCGGGTTGTCTGGCAGACGGACCGGCTGGTCGAGGCACCGAACTGGTCGCGGGACGGCTCACATCTGATCATCAACGGTGACGGCAGGCTCTATCGGCTTGGCCTTGATGGTTCCGAACCGGTGGAGATCGATACCGGTTTTGCGACGCTCTGCAACAACGACCACGGCCTCTCCCCGGATGGCACGACGATCGCGATCAGCGACAAGACCGAGTTCGGGAAATCGGCGATCTACCTGCTGCCGGCCGAAGGCGGCACGCCGCGGCTCGTCACCCGCAACCTGCCTTCCTATTGGCACGGCTGGTCGCCCGACGGGAACACGGTGACCTATTGCGGCATCCGCGACCAGGTCTTCGACATCTATACGATCTCCGTCGACGGCGGCGAGGAGCGGCGGCTCACCCATGGGGAGGGCCGCAACGACGGGCCCGATTGGTCGGCAGACGGCGAATGGATCTATTTCAACTCGAGCCGTACCGGCCAGATGCAGATCTGGCGGATCCGCCCGGACGGTAGCGACGTCACGCGCATCACCGACAGCCCCTATGGCGACTGGTTTCCGCATCCGTCGCCTGACGGTAAGCATCTGCTTGTGCTTTCCTATGACGGCGACGTCTTCGATCATCCGAGGGATCTCGATGTCCGGTTGCGGCTGATGGACCTGGACGGCGGCAATGCCCGCATCCTGTCCGAGCTCTTCGGCGGGCAGGGAACGATCAACGTTCCCAACTGGGCGCCCACGGGCGATCGTTTCGCCTTCGTCCGCTACGGACCGGAAAGCTGACCGCGCTGGACAAGTATATCGAGGCCATGCTAGCGATGAGGTCGTTCGCAGGGCGCATCCGATCCGCGGGAAGGGCAAGGCCCACCTGTTTCACTGAACTTGGTTGCCACACCTCTTTTCAGTCTGTGGGCGCGGATACCGGACGTGAATGAAAGGAGGTCTTTCATGATCACGCGCGATCTTTCCGCGAACATTACCCTCGATACGATCCGCAAGCAGGCCAAGGCCTTTTTGAAGGCCGTCAAGGCTGGCGATGCCAGCGCAAGACAGCGGGCGCTTCCCTATTTCTCCGAACCGACCGAAATGGGCCTTCAGGATGCCCAGCTGGTGCTTGCCCGCGAATTCGGCTTTGGCAGCTGGACGCGGCTGAAGCGGCATCTGGAGAAAGCCGAGACCGGCACGCCGTCGACCGAACAGGTCGCAAACCGCTTTCTCGCTCTGGCGACAGTCTCCTATTTCGGCGACGTCGCTGCCGATCCCGAGCGGTTCGCTCAGGCACTCGACCTTCTCAAGGACCATCCTGAGATTGCCGGGGACAACATTCACGTGGCCGCTGCGCTCGGCGACGCCGCGGCGATCGACCGCTTTCTCGATCGCGACCCGAAACTCGCAGAGAAGCGCGGCGGTCCGTTCGACTGGGAGCCGTTGCTCTACGCCGCATATGCCCGCGTTCCCGGCCGCTCGTCGCTGCCGGCGGGCGCCCGCCTGATTGCGCGCGGGGCCGATCCGAACGTCTACTGGCTCGACGACGGCCAGTATCGTTTCACGGCTTTGACCGGCGTCTTCGGCGAGGGCGAGGCGGGACCGGAGCGGCAGCCACCGCACCCGGATTGCCTTGCCTTTGCGCGGCTGCTGCTTAATGCCGGTGCCCGAGCCAATGACAGCCAGGCGCTCTACAACCGGATGTTCGAACCGGACAATTCCTGCCTCCAGCTGCTTCTCGACCATGGCCTTAATGCCGACGACCGCAACAACTGGCTGGTGCGCAACGATGGCGGCCTGGTCGAAAATGGCGAACGCGTCTTCGACTATCAGCTTGCCTGGGCACTGGAAAAACGCATGTCCGATCGCGTCCGGCTGCTTGTTGCGCACGGCGCCGACGTCAATCGCCCGATCAAGGGGCGCACGCCCTATCAATGGGCGGAGCTCGGCGGCGATCCGGCACTGGCACAATACCTCGTGTCGCGCGGCGCGACCGAAGCGCCGCTGGAGGATGTCGACCGGCTGGCCCGTGCCGTTGGGGAAGTGAAGGCCGACGAGGCGAGGGAACTTGTCGATAGGGATCCGACACTTGTCGCTCGAACCCAGGCTGCACACCCCGCCATTCTGCACGAGGCGGCGGGTGAGGACCGGCATGACGCCGTGGCGCTGATGCTCTCGCTCGGCTTCGACGTCAACCGCATGACCTCGCGCACGCCGTTGCACGAGGCGGCGTTGCATGGACATGTCGCGATGGCGAGGCGCCTGCTCGATCACGGCGCCGATGCCTTAGCCCGCGACCCCTACCATCATGCACCGCCGATCGGCTGGGCCAAATACAACGGCAAGGACGCGATGGTCACTTTCCTGAAGGATCAGCCGCTCGACATCTTCGCAGCTGCGTCCTTTGGCGTGGCCGCGCGCCTCGCCGACATCCTCGACCGGCAGCCGGATCTGATCGAAACGCCGTTCGGCACGTTCCGCGGGCGCGGCAGGCCGGAGCCACAGCACGACTGGATGACGCCGCTTGCCTTTGCCGTGATCAACGGGCAGGCAGGAACGGTGCGGCTGCTTCTCGAAAGGGGCGCGAATGCACGCGTGCGCGATGGCGCCGCCGGCCCGTCGATACGCGATCTTGCCCTGGAGCAAGGCAATGCGGAGATCGTCGCCTTGCTGCGCGCTTCGGCGGCCGCGCCGCAATAGGATGCGTAGAGGGAGGCGCGGGCAGTCGCCCGCGTTCTCCTGATCCCCGCTGCGACCGCTGATTGTCGGGCGATTCAGCCGGTTGAAATCGTTAAGTATTTTATCACCAGCTTATTTAAGCCAAACTTCGATTTTGGTCGCTAGGGTGCCGGCAGTATCGGCTGCCATCGTTGCGCATCGCACCTCCACAAGTGCTAGTATGCCCGGCAGGGCCGGTGCGGACGAGGGGGACTGGCGTGGTGGAAAAGGCGTTGCGGCAGGCAAAACGGGACAAGACGGTCTGGGCGATCCATGCCGCCTGTACCTTGGTCGCGGTCCTGATCATTGCAAGCCTCATCTATGTCCTCGACCGGTCCGTCACCGAGGCCGATCGCTTCGGCCTTTCGGCCGAGCGTCGGCTTGTCGCAAACGAGCTGCGCCACCAGATGGATGCGGTCGTTCAGTTCCAGGCGCAGGTGTCCTTCTGGGACAAGACCTACGAGGAGCTGGCGACGGGGCTAGTCAGCGAGAGTTTCGTCGCCGACGAGCTTTCGGGCTGGCTTTGGGAAGACTACGGCTTCTCCTGGATCATCTTCACGGATCCGGCCCGCACCGTTTCGACGGCGCTCAAGGACGGCGCATCGGTTCCGGCAGAGGTGGCCCGCGTGCCGCTCGACGAGGTCGACGATCTCGTAGACGAAGCCAAGCGCCGCTACGACAATGCGCTCAGGAACAACGACGGCACCTACAATCTCGATGTCACGACGCCGGATGCGCAGTCCGTGATGCCGGCCGTGCCCGGCATCCACGCGGTGGACCTGCGCGAGATCGGCGGGCGCATGAGCGTTGCCGTGGTGCAGGCGGTCATCCCCGAGACATTGGTGGTTCCGGCGGGACGGCGCGATCCGGTGCTGATGGTCGCCGTTCGGCCGGTCACGCCGAAAATGACGCGCGAGATCGCGGCACGGCTGGGTATTCGCGGGCTGGCATTTGTTCCGCTCAACGAGCGGCCTGCAGGCAGTGCCTATGCGTCTGTCGGGCGCTGCTCCGATTCGTCCTGTCTCGTGGCCGCCTGGGTGCCGAAATCGCCCGGTGGGTTCGTCCGCGCGGAGCTGTTGCCGAGCGTCATTATCATGGCGATCGTCGCAGCACTGCTGATGGCCTTCGTGGCGCTGCGGTTCTCGACGCTCTTTGCCGCTCTGCAGCAGAGCGAGGCGCTGAACCGGCATCTTGCCAAGCACGATCGCCTGACGGGGCTGATGAACCGCAGCGGCTTCGACGACATGCTGGCGGCAGCCCTGTTGCGGGCATCGACGCATCCGTTCACGCTCGTCTATGCCGACCTCGATGAATTCAAGGAGGTCAACGATCGCCACGGCCACGCCGCCGGCGATGCCGTGCTGGTGGCCATGGCCGAGCGCTTTCGCAACCGGGCTGGCCCGAAGGGCACGGTCGCGCGGCTTGGGGGTGACGAATTCGCGGTCATTCTCGGCGATTGCAGCGAGGCCGACGCCCGCAGCCTGACGGCCGGCCTGATCGCCGACGCGCAGACGCCGGTCGCTTTCGACGGCCAAATGCTCGTTGTCGGCGGCAGCGCCGGCATCGCCTTTGCGCCGCGGCATGGCCTGACGGCACGCCAGTTGCTGCTGGCTGCGGACGAAGCGCTCTATCTGGCCAAGCGGCGCGGTCGCAACCGCTTCGAGACGGCGGACGACATGGTGTTGCCAGCCGAAAAGAACGACGGCCAGTCGGCGGCCTGAACGTTACCCGCTGATCGTCAGCAGCGTTACTCCGGAACATTATAGGGCGTGATCACCACCACGGCGGAAAGCTGCGGCCCGATTGCCGGCGCCTGGGCGCCGGGCCGCAGCATCATCGTGCGAAAGGCGGTGCGCGCATCGGTCCTGAGGTCGTGATGCAGCACGAAGTGAATGCGCCGTTCCCGCAACAGCGCCAGATTGTCCTCGTCGAGATCATGGGCGATGTAGAGCGCGCAGTGACGTTCGAGGCGCTCGAAGGCTGCAAGGACGGAGCGGTTGCCGCCACCGATCGAATAGGCCGCGTTGATATCGGGATTGGCCGAGAGCGCCGCGTGAGCCAGGCGGCCGGTTTCGCTGTCGCGGCCGTGGCCTTCGCTGATCTCGACGATCCGGATTGCCGGATAGCGCTCGCGCAACACCCGGCGAAAGCCGATCTCGCGTTCCTCCTCACCACGAAAGCGGCCGCTCGAAAGGGTCACCAGCACAGTTGCCGGCGCGCCGGAAAAGCGCTCCCCGAGGAGGTAGGCGGCCGTTTCGCCCGCCGCCCGGTTGTCGGCGCCGGCATAGGCCGTCCGCTGGGAACGGGGCAGGTCGGTTACCAGCGTCACGACGGGCGTGCCGCCCATCTCGAAACGGGCGACTGCGGCGACGATCTCGGGCACGTCCGGCGCCTTCAACACCAGGCCGTCGGTCCCGCGCAGCCGGATTCGGTCGAGCAGTTGCACGATCTCCTGTGGGCGCATCGTCTCGGCGAAGTGGAACCGGCAGCGAAAGACGGTGGGTGCGAAGGTCATCGCCTCGCTCTCGAAGCCGCGACGCACCGCATCGGTGAAGCGTTGTGGCGACTCCATGACGATATCGATCGCAAACTTGCGCCCCTGGATGTCGAGGCCGGCCTGCTGCTTCTCCAATTCCTCGATGGCTGCGCGAACCCGGGCCTCCGTCTGGCGGCGCACGCCCGGCCGCTCGTTGAGCACGCGATCGACGGTCGCGGTGCTGAGCCCGGCCTGAAAGGCGATGTCCTTGACCAGAAACGGATGGGCCATCGCCTTGCTCTCCTGATGGATTTTTGATGGATTCTTGCTCTATATCATGTTTTGCCGCCGCCTATAGTCGTGTTCATCAGGATGTTCCAGAGGAGGAAACGCGATGAAGACCGACAACAAAGCGCGCCAGCGGATCGACCGCGTCTGGCTCACCGAAGAGGCTTGCGATCTCGAATCGTTCCGGGCGGAAGTCGAACGCCAAACCAGTCTGTCCGACTACCCCCATGCTGCCGGCTGCGAAAAGAATATCCTGATCTATGACAGCGCCGCGCTGATTGCGGCGTGCGGCGATGCCGAGGCGCGGCGTTCTGTTTTGGCGGAGATCTGCGAGATACTGGCGACCGGGCCTGGCGTGGCGGTTTTCAAGCGCGCCTTTGCCGATACGACAGCAATCGACGTCGCAAGCGGGGTCTTTGGCGCCATCATCGAAGAGCAACATCGCAGCAACAGCGGCGGCGGCGATCACTTCGCCAAACCCGGCGCCAATGACCGCATCTGGAACTCGCTGGAAAAGCACTGCCTGAACGCGCCGGAGAATTTCGCCTCCTATTACGGCAATGCCGTCATAGCGCTCGTCAGCGAGGCTTGGCTCGGGCCGAACTACCAGATGACGGCGCAGGTCAATCGCGTCAATCCTGGCGGTGCGGCGCAATCGGCGCACCGCGATTATCACCTCGGCTTCCAGACTGCGGCCGTGATCGAGCAGTATCCGGCGCATGTGCACAGGCTTTCACCGGTGCTGACGCTGCAGGGGGCGGTTGCCCATTGCGACATGCCGCTCGAAAGCGGACCGACGCTGTTCTTGCCCTATAGCCAAACCTATGTGCCGGGCTATCTGGCGCTCAACCGGCCGGAATTCCGCGCCTATTTCGACGCACACCACGTGCAGCTTCCGCTCGAAAAGGGCGACGTTGTCTTCTTCAACCCGGCGCTCTTCCATGCCGCCGGCACCAACCGCTCCCGGGATATCCGCCGCGTGGCCAACCTGCTGCAGGTGTCTTCGGCCTTCGGTCGCGCAATGGAAACCGTTGACCGACTGACCATGAGCGCGACGCTCTATCCGGCCTTGCGGGCCTTGCTGGCGGGCGGGACGCTGACGCAGGCGGAAGCGGCCAACGCGATCTCCTCCTGTGCCGAAGGCTATTCGTTCCCCACCAATCTCGACCGGGATCCGCCACTCGGCGGGTTGGCGCCGAAGACGCAGGCGCAGTTGATGCGCGAGGCTCTCACTGCGGGGACGGGCGAACAAGAGTTTCTCTCGGTGCTGGAGGCGCAGGCGAAGCGCAAGCTGAGCTGACGAGCGAGTTACAATTTGACAGGCTCCCGGCGTGTTTCAGCCGGGAGCCGCAGCCGTTTCAAACGATCATTTCCAAGGGAGGAATTCGATGAGTGGACAATTGCAAGGCAAGATCGCCATCGTCACCGGTGGTACGCAGGGACTGGGCGCGACGATTGCTGGCCTTTTCGCCGAGCGCGGCGCTGAAGGCATCGTCATCTGCGGCCGCAACGCCGCCAAGGGGCGGGCGAAGGCCGAGCAGATCGGCAAGGCAAGCGGCGCGAAAGTCGTCTATGTCGAGGCCGATCTTGAAAAAGTAGAGGACGCCCGCAAGGTGGTCGCCGCTTGCGACGCGGAATTCGGCCGGGTCGATGCGCTGGTCAACGCCGCAGCTATCACCGACCGTGGCACGATCCTCGACACCACGCCCGAACTCTTCGACCGCATGTTCGCGATCAATGTGCGCGCGCCGTTCTTCCTGATGCAGGAGGCGGTGAAGATCATGCGGCGGGAGAAGACCGAGGGCACGATCGTCAACATCGGCTCGATGTCGGCGATGGCCGGCCAGCCGTTCATTGCCGCCTATTGTTCGTCGAAAGGCGCCCTCGAAACGCTGACCAAAAACACGGCTTATGCGCTTCTTCGCAACCGCATTCGCGTCAACGGCCTGAATATCGGCTGGATGGCGTCCGAAGGCGAAGACCGCATCCAGCGCGAGTTTCATGGCGCGGCTGCCGATTGGCTTGAAAAGGCGGCGGCCGGCCAGCCTTTCGGTCGGCTCGTCGATCCGGCCGAAGTGGCGCGGGCCTGCGCCTATCTGTCGTCGGCCGAGTCCGGGCTGATGACCGGATCGGTGATTTGCTTCGATCAGTCGGTCTGGGGCGCCTATGACGGCTCGCCGCATCCGGTCGCTCCGCTTTGAGGCGGAGGCAAACGACTAAGCTCGACAGTAGCCGGCGGAAAGTGGCGCGCCATGTCTCGACCGGGTTGGCGCCGCTTGTCTTTCTCAAACGGCTGTGCACTTAGTGCCGTCGTCAGGTGCCCGCGAAAGCGGGAGAATCGGGAATCCGGTGTCATTCCGGAACGTGCCCAACGCTGTGACGGGGACGATCGCGTCTAAGAGAGCCTTGAATTGATTCAAGGTTTTGCCACTGGATCTTCAATCGATCTGGGAAGGCGAGGTGATCGGTTGAACCGAAGTCAGAAGACCGGCCTGGCGAGATAGACCGAACCCCGCGTGGACGGCGGGAGGTTTCGCATTGTTGGGGATCGAACGATGCTGACTGAACCGAAGGGCGGCCTTGCGGCTGCCGGCGCCTTTTCGTTGCCAGAGCGGGAGGCCGTCTACCGTGCCATCGAGACACGTCGCGACGTGCGCGATGAATTCCTGCCCGCGCCATTGCCGGAAGATCTGATCGGGCGCCTGCTGGCCGCTGCGCACAGCGCCCCGTCCGTGGGCTTCATGCAGCCGTGGAACTTCGTGCTGGTGCGGGCGGAAGAAACGCGTGAGCGCGTCTGGCATGCGTTTCGCCGCGCCAATGACGAGGCCGCGCTGATGTTCGAGGCGGAACAACAGGCCAAGTACCGTGCGCTGAAGCTGGAAGGCATCCGCAAGGCGCCGCTCAGCATCTGTGTCACCTGCGACCGCACGCGCGGCGGTGCCGTCGTACTCGGGCGCACCCACAATCCGCAGATGGACGTCTATTCCACCGTCTGCGCCGTGCAAAACCTCTGGCTTGCGGCGCGAGCCGAAGGGGTGGGCGTCGGCTGGGTGAGCATTTTCCACGAGGCCGAGATCAAGACGATTCTCGGCATCCCAGATCATATCGAGATCGTTGCCTGGCTCTGCCTCGGCTATGTCGATCGCCTCTATCAGCAGCCGGAACTCGCCGTGAAGGGCTGGCGCCAGCGCCTGCCGCTCGACGAGCTGGTTTTCGAAGACGGATGGGGACGCAGCAAGGAGAAGGCGTAAGGCCTCGTCCGATCAATTCTGGACCGGCTGATAGGCCGGTCCCTTCGGATGCTTGAGGTCGATGGCGGTTTCTTCCTGCGGCAGGTAGGTCGGGCCGACGACGCGAACCTTGTTCTTCGACGGATCATAAGGCCGCTCTTCGGCCGGCGCCTTGGCGGTATTGCTCGCCGCTTCCGGCTTCTTGGTCTCGATGACGATGATCGACGACTGGTCGTCACCGATCTTCGTTCCGTTTGCCTTCGGTGTGGTCGAGGCGGTCTGCGGTATCTGGCAGCCGCACTGGCCGGGTTTTCCGACGGCGCGGGTGCGATAGGCAAAGGCGTTGGGCATTTCGGTATAGGGACGGCCGGTCACGGCCGAGACCATCTTGTCGCTCTCTTCCGTGTTGAGGTCGTGAAAATAGAGCTCGGTCTCAGCCCCCGGGCAGCGCGCCCGACAGGCCTGCTCGTCGCGCGGGAAATCGGCCGGCGTCGCATCTGAAGAAACCGGGAAAAAGGCGCCGTCGCAGGTGCGCACGCACATGGTTCTGAGCGTGCCGCTATAGTAGCGCTCCTGCGGCGCGTAGCCGTCTTCGCCGCGGCCGAGCATCGGGCCGTAGGCGTCTTCCGGCGGCAGGTCGGCAACGATGTTGCGGTGGCTTTCCGGCACGTCCGGTTCCACGCTTGCGAACTCCTCGCGGTCGCCATAGCAACCGTTGATCTCCAGCGCGGCAAGGATGCGGCGCCGGCTGTCGTCGCTGCCGCCGGCGACGATCTGCTCGCGCTCGGACTTCAGCATGCGCAGATTGTCTTCCATCTCGGCGATCAGGCTGTTGAGGCCGTAGCAGGTGTCGGGGTCGCCGCCGTCGAAGCCAATGGCGTTGCCGCCACCGCAACCCGCGCGGCGGCGGTCGTTCTTTGCCCGCCGCAGCTCGATATTCTGCCGCGAGATCGCGCTTGCGTAGTCGCGTGCATCGGCATTGCTGGCGACGTAGTCAGGCAGTTGCGCGAGCCGCGCGTTCAGTCGGTCGCAGGCCGTCGATGCCAGTGACGGACCGGCACCGATCAGAACCAGAGGCACAAGGGCCGCAGCGACGTGTTTCATGCGCGTGAACACGGGCGAAAGTCTCTTCCTGTTGCCAGGTCGGCGCCGACCTTCTGCGGGTGGCTGCCAGCGGCATTCCTGTTTCGCCTCCATCATAGAGCTTGTCGGTGATCGTGCAACGACAAGCGACGGTTTGCGTTAACAGCGCAGATCGACTGAAGCGCTTAGGCGGCGCGGGCGGTTTCCAGCGACATCGGACGTTCGAGCACGGTACCTTCGATGGCAGCGACCGCCTTCATCCGCGTGAGCAGATCCGGCGTTACTTCCCAGGCGACGGCAACCGCGAAAACGGAGCCGATGCGATGCGGTTCGGCGATACGCTCGCCCGGGCATCCCATGCGCCGGAACATGCGCTCCAGGAACACATCCGTCACCGTGACGATGTGGCTGATGCCGGAAGCAAGGCCCAGCTCGCCGACGCCGCACATCAGTTCGGCGGCCGCGACCGTCACCTGGTTCGAGGCGCGGTCCTGCGAGATCTCGGGCTCGATGCAGAAGCGGCTGGATTCCCAGACCGAAGCGCTGCGGATTTCCGGATTATCGCCGAGCAGGATCGGGAAGGTATCGTCCAGCATGTTTGGGCCGAGTGTCGGCAGGAGGCGAAGCGCGCCGCGCAGCCGGCCGGTATCGGGCGCATAGGACAGGACGTAGAGCGGGTTTGCCTGGTCGTAGTTGTCGATTTCCCAGTCGCCTTCGGTCTGCACGTCCCATTTCAGGAAGTCGTGGAAGACGCGCTTGCGCAACCGGAACATGTCGTCGACGGCCGCCGGGTGTTGTGCGCGGGTCTTTCCGTTCAGGATCCTGATCATCGTTTTCTCCATCCGAGTTTGGGGATGGGGCGATGCTGTCAGGCTCGCGGCGGTTGCGTAACTGTCGCTAGCGACAGTTCAAATGCGCGATATTTGCCACTAGATTTCGAGGGGTTTCGGTGGAGGCGTATTGTCGGGTGTCAAACGGAGGGTATCAGAGCGTGTCGTACGGCCTGTGCCACAGCCTGAGTGTTGGAAACGACATTCAGCTTGCGTCGCGCATTGGTCATGAAGAAGCGCACGGTGCGCTCGGAAATGCCGAGGATCGTGGCGATTTCCCAATAGCTCTTGCCGGCGGCGGCCCAGGTCAGGACCTCGGTCTCGCGGCCGGTCAACCGCATCTCTCGGGTCGAAATGCTGCCGGCCATGGCGCCGTGCTCCAGCATGGCGGCATGGAAGAGATTGGCGGCCAGCTGGAAATCGCGCAGGTGATGGCGGCGATAGGTCGTCCATTCGCCGGCTGTCATGTTGACGTTGATTGCGAGCAACGCCATGCGCCCGGCGGGCGAGGGCAATGGCAAGGCGACGCCCTCAGTGGATATGCCGATTTCCTGGGCTGCCTGGAACAACGGTTCGCATTCCGGGAAGCGATGCCGCGCCATCGTCCATTCCACCGGCCGCACGCCGCCAAGCGCCAGCTTCAGGATCGGATCGATCCGGTGAAGGCTGCGGGCATGGTAAATCTCGGCAGCGTAGGCGCCGAAGGTGTGATGCAGCCGGCAAACCTTGAGCTCGTCCGCATAGGGCTCGGCTTCGAGATAGAGAAGATGGGCAATGCGGAAGGTTCGACGCATCAATGTGAAGAAATGAGCGGGCTCGACACAGCCGCCACATTCCAGGATTTCCAGCATGTCGAGGACAGCCTGCTGCTCAGTCATGCCACAACACCGAATCTCGTCCGAGGCCCCAGCATGGTTAGAGGTTCACCTTTTGTCCAGCGCAAACTTTCCCGATTGGTGTATAAGACCAATTGCGCACGCCTTGATTGTGGTCGTCGATCGGCCGCGTGACAGGGGCTGATTCGCGGGTGATCTGCAAAACCAGCGATGCCGCGCCTGAAGCAGGCGCGACATCCGGATACGGTTTTGCCGGCGCCGGCATGGCGCCCGAATGCAGCGAAGACCGGTGGCGATCTCCGCGTTGCCATCTCAACCCGGATGGCTGGCTTCGACCACCGCCAGAGCCGCCATGTTGACGACGCCGCGTGAGGTGACGGACGGCGACAGGATATGGGCGGGAAGCGCCGAGCCGAGCAGGATCGGGCCGACATGCAGGCTGTCGGTCATGGTCTTGACGACACCGAGCGTGATGTTGGCGGCATCGAGATTGGGGAAGACTAGCAGGTTGGCTTCGCTCGACAGGCTGCTGTCCGGCATGACGCGCTGGCGCAACGCTTCCGAGATCGCCGCATCGCCGTGCATTTCGCCGTCGACCTCGAGATCCGGCGCGAGTTCCCGCACGAGCTGCAGCGCCGTGCGCATCTTGGTGGCGCTCTCCGAATCGCGCGAACCGAAGTTCGAATGCGAGACGAGGGCGGCGCGCGGGGTGATGCCGAAGCGGCGGATTTCCTGTGCCGCCATGACCGTCGTCTGGGCGATCTCTTCGGCGCTCGGGCAGTAGCTCACATAGGTGTCGGTGAAGAAAGTTGCGCCGCGCTGCGAGATCAGCAGGCTCAAGGCCGAGAAATCGAGCACGCCGTCGCGCTTGCCGATGATCTGCGATACGTCGCGCAGGTGCTTGCTGTAGCGTCCTTCGACGCCGCAGATCAACGCATCGGCTTCGCCGCGCTTGACCGAGAGCGCGCCGATGACGGTCGTGTTGGTGCGCACGATCGTGCGCGCGGCTTCCGGGATGACGCCGAGACGGCCGACGAGGGCAAAATAGTCCTCGACATAGTCGCGGTAGCGCGGATCGCCTTCGGGGTTGACCACCTCGAAATCGACATCCGGACGGATGCGCAGGCCATAGCGACGCAGGCGCGTCTCGATGATCTGCGGACGGCCGATCAGGATCGGGCGGGCCGTGCCTTCTTCGAGCAACACCTGGGCGGCGCGCAGCACGCGTTCGTCTTCGCCTTCGGCAAAGATAACGCGGTTCTTCTGGGCGTTCTTGGCGGCGGCAAAGACCGGCTTCATGATGAAGCCCGAGCGGAAGACGAAGCGGTTCAGCTTGTCGAGATAGGCGTCATAGTCCTGGATCGGACGGGTGGCGACGCCGCTTTCCTCGGCTGCCTTCGCAACCGCCGGCGCGATGCGCAGGATGAGGCGCTGATCGAACGGCGAGGGGATCAGGTAGTCCGGGCCGAAGACCGGGGTCTCGCCGGAATAGGCGCGGGCGGCAACATCGGAGGGCTCTTCGCGGGCAAGACCGGCGATGGCGCGTACGGCCGCCATCTTCATTTCTTCGTTGATCGTGCTTGCGCCGCAGTCGAGCGCGCCGCGGAAGATATGCGGGAAGCAAAGAACGTTGTTGACCTGGTTCGGGAAGTCCGAGCGGCCGGTGCAGATCATCGCGTCCGGACGGGCTTGGCGGGCGGCTTCCGGCATGATTTCCGGCGTCGGATTGGCGAGCGCCATGATCAGCGGCTTTTCGGCCATCTGCGCCAGCAGTTCCGGCTTCAGGACGCCGGCGGCCGAAAGGCCGAGGAAGACGTCGGCGCCGCCGATGCTGTCGGCAAGCACGCGGTTGCTGCTATCCTGCTCGTAGACGGACTTCCATTCGTCCATCAGCACCTCGCGGCCCTTGTAGACGAGGCCTTCGAGGTCATGGACCCAGATGTTTTCGCGCTTGGCGCCGAGCGTCACGAGAAGGTTGAGACAGGCGAGTGCGGCGGCACCTGCGCCCGAGGTGACGATCTTGGCGGTCGCGATGTCCTTGCCGGCGAGTTCGAGGCCGTTGAGGATGGCGGCGGCGACGATGATCGCGGTTCCGTGCTGGTCGTCGTGGAAGACCGGGATCTGCATCTTTTCACGCAGGCGCCGCTCCACCTCGAAACATTCGGGCGCCTTGATGTCTTCAAGGTTGATGCCGCCGAAGGTCGGCTCGAGCGCCGAGATTACGTCGACCATGCGCTCGATGCTCGACGCGTCGATTTCGATGTCGAAGACGTCGATGCCGGCAAACTTCTTGAAGAGGACGGCCTTGCCCTCCATGACGGGCTTGGAAGCCAGCGGACCGATATTGCCGAGACCGAGGACGGCCGTGCCGTTGGAGATGACCGCGACCAGGTTGGCGCGCGCTGTGTAATCGGCGGCTGTTTCCGGATTGTCACGAATGGCGATGCAGGGGGCTGCAACCCCTGGCGAATAGGCAAGCGCCAGGTCGCGCTGGTTGCCGAGCGGCTTGGTGGGCTGGATTTCGAGCTTTCCCGGGCGTGGGTAACGGTGGAAGAAAAGGGCCTGCTGGTCGATGTCGCCGCTGGCCGGACCGGTATGGGATTTCGTCTTGTCGCCCGTATTCATGCTCTCACATTCCTCATTCGTGGTCGTGCCTTTTGGCATGAATTCGAAGCGAGGTACAGTTTTGCAGTGCTGATTTCGGCGGGGGGACCGGTGACGCAATGTTGATGTCATCTTCCTGAAACACGAGTCTGGTTTCACGAAGGCAGAAAGCATAACCTGAAGACGAGGCTCGCATGATGGCGGCGCAGCAAGACAACTCCGCACGAAAGCTCAGGACGTTGTTCATCTCGGACGTCCATCTCGGCTCGAAGGCCGCCAAGACCGACTACCTGCTCGACTTCCTGCGGCATCATGAAGCGGAGACGATCGTTCTGGTCGGCGACATCGTCGACGGATGGCGGCTGAAGCGCAGCTGGTACTGGCCGCAGAACTGCAACGACGTGGTGCAAAAGCTCCTGCGCAAGGCGCGCAAGGGCGCCCGCATCGTTTACATCCCCGGTAATCACGATGAATTCCTGCGCGACTTTCCGGGCGTGCATTTCGGCGGCATCGAGGTGGCGCAACGCTACATGCACGAGGGGGCCGACGGCCGTAAATATCTCGTGCTGCACGGCGACGAATTCGACGTCGTCGTGCGCAACGCCCGCGTGCTCGCCTATCTCGGCGATTGGGCCTACGACACGGCGATCGCCATCAATATCGGGCTTGCTGCGGTCCGCCGACGTCTCGGCATGCCGTATTGGTCGTTCTCGTCCTGGGCGAAGCTCCAGGTCAAGCACGCCGTCAACTTCATCGGCGAGTTCCAGAAGGTGGTCGCCGAGGAGGCGCGCCGTCACGATGCGCAGGGCGTGATCTGTGGTCATATCCACCATGCTGTCATCGAGGAGATCGGCGACATCCGCTACATCAACACCGGCGACTGGGTGGAAAGCTGCACGGCGATTGCCGAGCACCACGACGGCACGATGGAACTGATCACCTGGCACCAGATGCGCGGTGGCGCCAGCGAAGGCGAAGCCTCTGGCGAAGCGGACAAACTGCTCGCCCAACTGCTGACCCAGCGCGCGGCCTGACCTTCGCGGCGCAGCGATATTCCTGTCGCGAAAACTAGGTTATGGCGAGGGGCGCCCGGCTCGTGCTAGAGATCGGGCACAGCCATCAGGTCAGACGATGATTCCCTTCCAAGCGCCCGCCTATGTGGGCCCTCCGCCGCGCCATTTTGCGCTTCGCATTGCTTTGCTCTTCTGTGCGCCGCTGATCGTCAACGGCTTCGCGATGCCATATTTCCCGATGTGGCTGAGCACGCTGTCGATGAGCGACTTCGAGATCGGCGTCGTTCTGGCGTTGCCGATGTTCGTGCGCGTCATCACGGCGCCGATCGCCGGCGTCATTGCCGATAGGCTCGGCGAGCGGGCGATCGTCCTGATCTGGTCCGGTTTCCTGTCGCTCGCAACGGCCGTGGTTCTGTTCTACTTCCGCGAATTCTGGCCGGTGCTGCTGATCTACACGCTGCAGTCGGCCGTCTATTCTCCCTATGTGCCGATCGTCGAGGCGATCGCGCTTTCAGGCGTGCGGCGCTGGGGCTTCGACTACGCCCATATGCGGCTCTGGGGCTCGGTCGCCTTCATCGGCGCGACGATGCTCGGCGGCTGGATGGTGGGCATCTTCGGCAGCGACATGGTGCTGCCGGCGATGGCGATCGGCTTCGGCCTGACGATCATCATGGCCTATGCCGCGCCACGGGTCGGCAAGCCGCGGCGGCCGTCACCGATCACGGCATTGACGGAGCCGCCGCCGAAGTCGCTGCGGCAGCTCGACCTGCAGCTGCTTCTGATCGGGGTGACGCTGGTCAACGCCAGCCACGCGATGCTCTTTGCCTTCTCGGCGATCTATTGGCAGCACATCGGCTACAGCGGTACCGAGATCGGCCTGCTCTGGAGCGCGGGCGTCGCGGCGGAAGTGACGATGTTCATCTTCGCCAAGGCGATCAGCCGCCGTTTCAGCGTCTGGGTGATGATCCTGTCCGGCTGCTTTCTCGCCGTGGTGCGCTGGATCATCTTCCCGATGGATCTCGGCTTCAGCGGCTATTTCATCCTGCAGTGCTTCCACGCTTTCACCTATGCGATCATGCACACCGGCATGCAGCACAAGCTGGTCGAGCGGGTGGTGGAATCACAGGAAGCGTCGGCGCAGGGGCTCTACTTCTTCTATACCGGTATCTTCACCGCGATCTTCACGTTCCTGTCCGGCTATTTCTACGCTTGGTACGGGGTGAACGGCTTCTATTCAATGTCGGTCGTCGCCTTTGCCGGCTGCTGCTTTGCCGTCACCGCCTGGTATCTTCAACCCCAGAGGCGCGGCTCCGGCGGGAAGACAAGCGAGGCCTCGTAGCGCAGGCCGGGCTCGCGATCCTGCGCCAGCAGCAGCGGCCCGTCGAGATCGACGAAATCCGCGCCTTGCGCCACCAGGATCGCCGGCGCCATCGCGAGCGAACTGCCGACCATGCAGCCGACCATGACCTTGAGCCCGAGCGAGACCGCCTCATCGCGCATGCGCAGTGCCTCGGTCAGGCCGCCGGTCTTGTCGAGCTTGATGTTGACGGCGTCGTAACGCCCGACGAGAGCGGCGAGGTCGCCGGTCGCGTGCACGCTTTCATCAGCGCAGATCGGAACGGGACGGGCGATCGTTGCCAACGCCTCGTCGCGGCCAGCGGGAAGCGGCTGCTCGATCAGGTCGATCCGTTCCTCGGCGCAGATCGCAAAGTGATAGGCAAGCGTTTCGGGCGTCCAGCCCTCGTTGGCGTCGAGGATGATGCGGCTTTCCGGTGCGCCGGCGCGCACCGCACGGATGCGGGCAGCATCATCCGACGTGCCGACCTTGACCTTGAGGAGCGCGCGGTGGGCATATTTGGCGGCCTGCTCGCGCATCGCGTCGGGCTCGGCAAGCGAAAGCGTATAGGCCGTGGTCAATGCTTCCGGTGAAGAAATGCCGGCAAGAACATGGGCCGACTTGTTTTTCTGCTTTGCTTCCAGATCCCACAGCCCGCAATCGACGGCGTTGCGGGCAGCACCCGGCTTCATCTCGCGCTGCAGGTCGGCGCGGCTGAGCCCGGCCTCGATGTGGTGGCGGATGGCGGCGATTTCGGCGAGCACCGTGTCGATCGTCTCGCCGTAGCGGCCGTAGGGAACGCATTCGCCGGAGCCCGTATGGACACCGTCTCCGATGCGGCAAGTGACGACGCTTGCCGTCGTCTTGGAGCCGCGCGAGATCGTAAACGTGCCCGCAATCGGGAAATGTTCCACGGTGGCATCGAGGGAAAGTGACATGAAAGCGTCTCCGGCAGGTAATCTGTTGGCCCGGCGTCATAGCGCCGCAACGTTCGGGTGACAGCAAAGGTGCGAGCCGTTATGACGGTGGAAGGATTTACGAATCTTTACACAGTCGTTGCCTCCGGTCGGACGCGCAACAGTCGTGGTAACACTTTAGGTCTGCTGCACAATCTTGTCCTCAAATCTATCGAGATTGGACGAGTTTTGCAGAGGCAAATCGGGATAACAGAAGACACGTGTCGCAAGCCGCCCGCAAGATGACCGCCGATGTCGCGCTGTCCGAGAGTGGCGGCGGGCGAAGCTATGTCTTCACCGGCACCTGGCGGCACGAGACGGCCGAAGCGATGGCGGCAAAGCTCGACGGCCTTGCGCGCAAGGGCGACGGGGCCGCGCAGTTCGATCTGTCCGGCGTGACGGCGATGGATACCGCAGGCGCCTGGATCATCCGCCGCTTCATGACCCGTGTCGTCGGCCCGTCGCGCGACAACGTTCATTTCGCCGAAGGCGGACAGCGCTATGTCGAGCTGATCGACGCCCTGCCGGCTGAACTGCGCTCGCCGGAAAAGAACGGCGAACGGCTGCCGCTTTTTCAGCGCATCTTCGCCCCGGTCGGCGAGGTCATGGCGGCGACGTGGGAAGATATCGTCGCTGCGATGTACATCCTGGGGTCCGCGGTGCGCGGCGCCCAGCTTAAGCTTGGACGGCACAGCGGCGTCTCGCCGGCGGCGATCGTCCACCAGATCGACCGCATGGGCGTGAAGGCTGTGCCGATCATCACGCTGATGTCGTTCCTGATCGGCGCCATCATCGCTCAGCAGGGCGCGTTCCAGCTGCGCTATTTCGGCGCCGAGGTCTTCGTCGTCGATCTCGTCGGCATCCTGCAGCTCCGTGAAATCGGGGTGCTGCTGACCGCGATCATGATCGCTGGCCGCTCCGGCAGCGCGATCACCGCCGAAATCGGCTCGATGAAGATGCGTGAAGAGGTGGATGCGCTGAAGGTGATGGGGCTGAGCCCGGTCGGCGTACTCGTATTTCCGCGCCTCGTGGCGCTGACCGTCGCGCTGCCGCTCTTGACGATCATCGCAAACTTCGCGGCGCTCGTCGGTGCGGCGCTCGTTGCCTGGGGCTATTCCGGCATCACGATCCCAACCTTCCTTGCCCGATTGCAGGAAGCCATCGATTTTTCGTCGATCGCCGCCGGCATGATCAAGGCGCCGTTCATGGCGCTCATCATCGGGGTCGTGGCAGCCGTCGAGGGCTTGAAGGTTGGCGGTAGCGCGGAGTCGCTCGGCCGCCACGTGACGTCTTCGGTGGTCAAGTCGATCTTCGTCGTGATCCTGATCGACGGGCTCTTCGCCATGTTCTACGCGGCCATTGATTTCTGATGCGGAGAACAGCGTGAACCCAATCGAAAAGAGTCACGAGGGGTACCAACCGACCGAGGCGAACGGGCGCGAGGCCGTGCTTTCCGTTCGCGACCTGACGGTCGGTTTCGGCTCCAACATCGTGCTCGACAAGCTGAACCTCGAGATCTACCGCGGCGAAATCCTCGGCTTCGTCGGAGCGTCGGGCACCGGCAAGTCGGTGCTGATGCGCACGGTTCTGAGGTTGCTTGCGAAGCGGTCCGGCAAGATCGAAATCCTCGGCGCGGACTACGATAACATCACCGAGGGCGAACGCATCGCGCTCGACATGCGTCTTGGCGTTCTCTTCCAGCACGGAGCGCTGTTTTCGGCGCTGACGGTGCGCGAGAACATCCAGGTGCCCATGCGCGAATATCTCGACCTGCCACAGAGCCTCATGGACGAGCTGGCGCGGGTGAAGATCGAGCTGGTCGGCCTTGCGCCGGAGGCGGCGGAAAAGTACCCGTCGGAGCTTTCGGGCGGCATGATCAAGCGCGCCGCACTTGCGCGCGCGCTGGCGCTCGATCCGGACCTGGTCTTCCTCGACGAGCCGACCTCGGGGCTCGATCCGATCGGGGCGGCGGAGTTCGACGAGTTGATCGCCAAGCTGCGCGACACGCTGGGATTGACCGTGTATATGGTGACTCACGACCTCGACAGCCTCTTTTCGGTCTGCGACCGCATCGCGGTTCTCGGCAAGAAGAAGGTCCTGGTCGAAGGCACGGTGGAAGACATGCTGGCCTGCGACGATCCGTGGGTGCAGTCCTATTTCCGTGGCAAGCGGGCACGATCGATCGTGCGGAACGATCAATGAATCTTGAGAAGCCGATTTTGATGCCCGGGCGTCGAGATCGGAGGTAGAGCCGGTGAAGCGGCCACGAAGGTAGTCGGTACGAATGGAAACGAAAGCGAACTACGCCATTGTCGGTTTCTTCACGGTGTTCGTGGTCGCAGCCGCATTCGGCTTCGTCTACTGGATGTCGCAGTATGGCCGTAGCGGCGAGATGATCGAGCTGGTGGTCAACATTCCGGGGTCGGCCAACGGCCTTTCGGTCGGCTCTCCGGTGCGCTTCAACGGCATTCCCGTCGGCACGGTTCGCAACCTCGCGATCGATGCCAACGATCCGCGTTATTCGATCGCGCTGACCGAGGTTTCGGTCGACGCGCCGGTGCTCAAGTCGACCAAGGCGACGCTGGAAGTGCAAGGCCTGACCGGTGCGGCCTATATCGAACTCAGCGGTGGCCACAAGGGCGACGAAAACATCCTGAAGACCGCGATCGAGAAGGGTACGCAGGCGCGTATCCTTGCGGACCAGTCGAGCGTCACCAGCCTGCTCGCGACGGCCGACCAGATTATGGACCGCGCCAACAGCGCCATCACCGACATCCAGGGCTTCGTCACTGACGTGCGCGGTCCGCTGACCAAGACGATCGGCAATGCCGAGACGTTTTCGAATGCGCTCGCGAACAATTCCGGCGCGATCGATGACTTCCTGAAGAGCGTGACGGAACTCTCCGGTTCGGTGAGTGCTGCGTCCAAGAAGCTCGATTCGACTCTGGAATCTGCCGAAACTCTGGTGAAATCGGTGGATCCGAAGAAGATCGATCAGATCGTCTCGAACGTCGAGCAGATCAGCACCGACCTGAAGGCTGCCTCGGGCGGCGTTTCCGAAACCATCGCTGCCTTCCGGCGCACGGTCGAAACCTACGAGCAATTCGGCAAGAACGCCCAGAAGACGCTGGAGCGGGTCGATACGCTGGTCGCCTCGGTCGACAAGCAGAAGGTGGAGCTCGTCGTCAACGACATCACAGCGGCGACGGCGGACGCCCGCAAGACGGTGGCCAACATCTCGCAGTTCGCCGACAAGATCACGGCGCGCCAGCAGGACATCGACCGCACGATCACCGACGTCACGCAGCTGGCAAGCAAGCTCAACGCTTCGGCCAACCGGGTCGACAGCATTCTCGTCAAGGTCGACGGTTTCCTCGGCGATGCGGACGCGCCGTCGCTTTCGGCTGACGCCCGCGCGACGCTCGCCTCGTTCCGCAAGATGGCGGACAATCTGAACGCCCAGATCGGCCCGATTGCGGAGAACCTCAAGCGCTTCTCGAATTCGGGGCTGCGCGACGTCGAGGCGCTCGTCACAGATACGCGCCGCACGGTGCAGAGCCTCGAGAACACGATCTCGACGTTCGACAAGGATCCGCAACGCCTTCTCTTTGGCGGCGAGACGGTAAAGCAATATGATGGCCGCACCCGACGCTGAGTCGGTGGGCACAGCCGGCGTGGGGCCGGGTGGTGTGTTTCGATCGGGAATGCGCCGAAGTTGTGTGGGACAAAGGTAACGGCAGTATGAGTTTTCCAGGGCTGGTGGGCGTGCGAGTAGCGGGAGCGTGGCGCTCCGCCCTGATGATCATGCTGGCAGCAGGACTTGCTGGCTGCGGTACCAAAGCGGTCAACGACACCTACAGTCTTTCGGCAAGGCCGGCCGTCGAAGGTCGCGCATCGACCGGCAAGCAGATCCTCGTGCCGGAGCCGACGGCTCTGAAGGCGCTCGACAGCGATCAGGTCGTCATCCGTCTCTCCGGCGCGGAACTGCAATATCTCGCCAAGGCTCAGTGGAGCGACCGCCTGCCGAAGCTGGTACAGGCGAAGCTCGTGCAGGCCTTCGAGGACACGGGCAAGATCGGCGGCGTCGGCAAGCCCGGCCAGGGCCTGGCGATCGACTACCAGGTCATCACCGAAATCCGCGCCTTCGAGATTTCGACCGAGGGCGCCGACACGGCCAATGTCGAAATCTTCGCCAAGATCCTCAACGATCGCAACGGCACGGTGCTGGCGCAAAAGGCGTTTCGCGCCACGGCCGCGGTCAGGGGCACGGGCAACACGGCCTTCATCAAGGCCATGGATCAGGCCTTCGCCAATGTTTCGGCAGAAATCGTCAGCTGGACGCTCGGCTCCATCTGAGGAACCGAGAACGCTTCTATCTTGCGGCGACCGTCTCGATCCGGTTGATCACTTCCGCGACGCCTTGCACCTGTTTTGCCGCCTCTTCGGCGCGGAAAACCTCGCCTTCGGTCGCCACGAAACCGGCAAGCACAATGGTGTTGCCTTTGGCGGTAACAGTGACATCGGCTGCATCGAGGCCGGGCGTGACAGCCAGGAGATGGGCGACGCGGCGCTCCAGTTCGGCCGGGTGATCGGCCACCTGCCGCTCCGGTTCATCGCCGTAAAATGTCCGTTTCTTGAAGATCATTGTTTTCACCTCGCTCGACGAAGGTGAAACGCCTGATAGCGGGCTTTGTTCGCCTGTTTCATTCGAAACAGCGGGGTGGGACTGATCCGTGCGATGGCTCGTTTCAGGCGACGGGCGGCTCCGTCGCGGTCGGATTACACGGGGATATACAAAATGCGCAGTTCTTGCTTCGCCATGGCTCTGGCGACGACGATGGCACTTGCCTTGGCCATGCCGGCGAAGGCCGCGAACTATAGCTACGGCTGCAAACCGAGCTGCGTCGTCAAAACCGAACGGGCTTATGGCGCCGACGGTAAGGTCTTCTGGAAGAAGGTGCGGATCTGCAAGTGACGTCAGGGAAGGTCCAAAGATCTTCGTTCGGAACGACCGTGGTCAGTGAGCCACTCATAGGTTCGGACACGCTGTGAATGGTCCGGAGAGAAGCGCGTCTGCGCGGTGGAGCGCTTCTCTCATTTTGTGGACTGCCGGCGAGATTACGGCCAGCGGACCACCGGGGGCAGGGACGACAGGATCGACTCGACATTGCCGCCGGTCTTCAGGCCGAAGATGGTGCCGCGATCGTAGAGCAGGTTGAACTCGACATAGCGGCCGCGGCGCACCAGCTGTTCGTCGCGGTCGTTTTCGGTCCAGGGCGCATTGAAATTGGTGCGCACGATCTTCGGATAGACGATGGCGAACGCCTTGCCGACATCACGGGTGAAGGCGAAATCGGCGTCCCAGCCGCCTTGCTCTTCCGAGGAATGCAGCCAGTCGTAGAAGATGCCACCGGTTCCGCGCGCCTCATTGCGATGGGGCAGGAAGAAGTAGTCGTCACACCACTTCTTGAACTTGGCATGGTCGGCGACCGCATGGCGCCCGCAAGTGATCTCCATCGCGCGGTGGAAGAGCTGCGTGTCGGGATCCGTCATGACGCGACGGCGATCGAGCACCGGAGTGAGGTCGGCGCCGCCGCCGAACCAGTTGCTGGTCGTCACCACCATGCGGGTGTTCATGTGAACGGCCGGCACGTTGGGATTGACCGGATGGGCGATCAGCGAAATGCCCGAAGCCCAGAAACGGGGATCTTCGGCTGCACCCGGGATCTGGCTGCGAAATTCGGGCGAGAACTCGCCGTAGACGGTCGAGGTGTGCACGCCGACCTTTTCGAAGACGCGGCCTTCCATCATCGACATGCGGCCACCGCCGCCCTTGCCATCCTCACGGCTCCAGTCCTTGGCAACGAAGCGGCCGGGGGCGCGGTCAGATAGCGGCCCGGTCAGCTCATCCTCCACCGCCTCGAAGGCGGCGCAGATGGTGTCGCGCAGCCCTTCGAACCATGCACGCGCCTCCGCCTTCTTATCTTCGATGTCTGCGGGGAGCCCCTGGGGTAGCTGCGGTCGTTCCATGAAATTACGTCCTGTTGGCGGGATTTCCCGATGAGATGCCGCCGATTCGATTGAAATCGCCACAGTTCACACTTTGGCGCTGATGGCAACGGCGGTCCAGCGCTTCGGCCACTCGGTCGCGGCGTGTCCTTGGCCCCGGCGAAACCCGCCTACACAAAGCTCTGGCAAAGGCAGGCTTGCCTCACTATCTTACAATCCAGAGGTATAGCCCATGGCAAGAATACCTGCAGGCCCGCCGCTCGATGGATTGCGGCGGCAGATCGCCCGGCATCGCCGGGAAAATCCGACACGAGGCGACGGCCTTTTCGTGCGGGAAACCTTTCGGCTCAATCGCAGTGCTGCCCGTGCAAAAGCGCGGGAATGGTTCGACACCTGGCCGAAGGCCGCCTACTGGACCGAGGTGGAAAGCTGGCGCCAGCTCGAGGGCGACGAGATCGAGTTTACGATGCGCCGCCTGCCGACCGCGGATTGATGCATCGCCCTGCCGCTTTTTCAGAGATCACCGGTCACGTCAACAAACGCGCCAGATTCCCTGCGAGCCAAGGTAGCACAGCGCTCAACCTCGATTTCGATCCTGAATATAAATCAGAGTTTTTCCGAGAAGAATCAATAGATTAATGATGGCTACAAGCCCGAGTATCACGGTCCCCAGGGCAAGCGCCAGGAATGTATTGACGACGCATTGCTGATCCCCTGCGGCGCATGCGCGATCGTCAAGATAATAGAACCATGAGAACAGGATGAGAGCGAGAAGAGGAAGGACTATCGCAACTCGACCTCTTAGTTCTGACTTCATCTTCTTTTCCGCACAATGACCATGCGTAGGCACCTTTGGTCGTGGCGGCCGCTCAAGGGTGGCTGTCTTCATCCATGAGCCTTGGGCCGGCGCCTTCCATCGACAGCACGTCGTGCGGATTGCGCAGAGGACATTCGCGCAGCGACAGGCAGCCGCAGCCGATGCAGCTCGTCAGATGGTCGCGCAACGCCATCAGGCTGGCGATGCGTTCGTTCAGCTGTTCGCGCCAGTTTTCGGACAATCTGCCCCAATCCTCGACCGTCAGCGGACGATCGTCCGGCAAAACCGACAAAGCGTCCTGGATCTCCGACAATGGAATGCCGGTGCGCTGCGCCACCTTGATGACGGCGACGCGCCTGAGCACGCCGCGCGGATAGCGGCGCTGGTTGCCGCGGGTGCGATTGCTGCGGATCAGGCCCTTGGCCTCGTAGAAATGCAGGGTGGAGACGGCGACGCCGCTGCGCTCCGCCACTTCGCCCACGGTCAGTTCGCGGCGCAATTCGCTTTGTTTCACAATCGTCATAACGGCTATTGACCTCAACTAATCTTGAGGTTTTATAGCATTGGCTCCATGACTGAGACAACAGGAGCTTGATCCCCATGACTGAGAAAATGACCCTCGCCGTGATCTATGGCAGCGCGCGGCAGGGTCGCTTCTGCGACACGGTCGCCAATTGGCTGATCCGGGAACTATCGGCTTCCGGCACCTTCTCGCTGACGATCATCGACCCGGCGCGGCTCAGAACGTCGCGCGGCCTTGGCGCGGCGGTCAATCCCGGCGAATGGCTGGAGCGCAAGATCGCCGAGGCGGATGCCTTCATCGTCGTTACGCCCGAATACAACCACGGCTACCCGGCGGCGCTGAAGGAACTGATCGACTCTGTCTACGAGCCCTGGCACGCAAAGCCGGTCGCTTTCGTCTCTTACGGCGGCGCCTCGGGCGGCATTCGCGCGGTCGAGCAATTGCGCCAGGTGTTTGGAGAGTTGCACACGGTGACACTGCGCGACGGCGTGGCCTTCCCGAAGGCGTGGTCGAAGTTCGATGCTGCCGGCAACCTCTATAAACCGGAGGAGCTCCGCGCGCCGCTGTTTTTGATGATGGATCGCCTGACCTGGTGGGCGCGGGTGCTGAAGCAGGCGCGCAAGACCAAACCTTACAACGAAGTCGCGGCGTAACGTTGGAAACGAGGGCTCTCGGCCGGGCTCTCAAAGGCTCGGCCTGCCGCCAAGGAGACGGCTATGGAGACGGTATCAAATCGGCGAAACCTGCCGGATCGCTTCGCCCGCAATCATCGCGGCGGAGATCGCGATGTTCAGCGAGCGCTGGCCGTCGGCCATCGGAATGAGGATGCGGCCATCGGCGCGCTCGTGCACGTGATCGGGCACGCCGGCGCTTTCCCGCCCGAAAAGCAGGATGTCGTCTGGGCGGAAATCATAGCGCGTATAGGGCAGGGCAGCCTTGGTGGAGGCGAGCACCAGCCGACGTCCGCTCGCCGAGCGCCACTCTTCGAAGCGCTCCCAGTTGACGTGACGAGTGAGCGCCACCGACGCGATGTAGTCCATGCCGGCGCGCTTCAGGTTTCGGTCGGAGAGGTCGAAGCCGGCCGGCTCGATCACATCGACCGAAAGCCCGAGACAGGCGGCCATGCGCAGGATCGTGCCGGTATTGCCGGGAATATCGGGCTGGTAAAGGGCGATGCGCAGATTGCTCACGTCAGGTTACTCGTTTCCGGGGGCGTTGCGCCGCGTATCGAAATCCGCAGCCAGGATGCCCATCATGATGTCGTCGTGCCACTCACCGTCGATCAGCGCCGATTCGCGTTCGCGGCCCTCGATCGAGAAACCGGACTTGAGATAGGCCGCAATCGCCCGCTCGTTGAAGGCGAGGACCCTCAGCGAGACCCGATGAAGGGCAAGTTCGTCGAAGGCATAGGCCAATACCCGCTTGATGACCGCCGTGCCAAGACCCTTGCCAAGGCGATCCGGATCGAAAATGCCGATGGCGAAGTTCGCGCGGCGATCGGCGCGGTTGATGTTGTCGAGCCGCACTTCGCCGACGAGGCCGTCCTGATCGATGATCCAGGCGGCCGGATGTTCGGCGATGCGCGTTACCCAGGCGGCCGCTTCACCGTGGCCGAAGAGGCCGGGAAACGACCTGCCCGCACCGAACATCCGGTAGATATCCGGATGGCGGCCGAGCCTCAGGCGCGCGTCTGCGTCACCCTCGCGGGGGCGCCGCAGGAGAAAGCCGACACCTTGAAGGTCAGGAGGCGTGTCCGATGAAGCGATCATCCTTGTTCTCCGCTGCGAAACGTCCGGCGCTGCTTGCTTTTGAGGTCGCTCATATCGCCTGCGCTAATCTGTGCCGAAACGGCAACAGCGGTCGGAGCGATGAAAAATTGGGCAAGAAAGTGCCTGCGACAATCTGGCATGCGAGCGCGAATAAGGGTAGAGATCGGACCTCTTCAACGCGAACCGACGGAGGCAAACATGAATGTATTGATGTTGACACGCCTTCCTGGAGTAGTGGGCCACCGTTTGGCCTGACCGGTTCCGCGACCTATCTTTTAACCGAGATCGACGCGCTTCCGGGACTCCGGAAGACGAAGCCCTTTGCGGGCTGCATTTCCGGACTGACTTTTTCATCATAAGAATGCGGGGCGAAATCCCGCTTTCCTTCAAAATACTCTGAAGGAGCAATGTTATGTTTGGCTGGTTTGAATCCCGCCTCAATCCCTATCCGCCGGAGGAGCCGACGGTTCCGCCGAAGACTCTGTTCGGCTTCTGCTGGCACTACTCCAAGCCGGCTGCGCCGTGGCTCATCATCATGTCCGTCTGTACGGCGCTGATCGCCATTGGTGAAGTGGCGCTGTTCCAGTTCCTCGGCAACATGGTGGACTGGCTGTCGAGCGCCGACCGCGAGAGCTTCCTCGCCGCCGAAGGCGGACGGCTGTTCTGGATGGGTGCGCTCGTCCTCATCGGCCTGCCGGGCCTCGTGGCGATCGATTCGCTGATCATGCATCAGGTGCTGCTCGGCAACTATCCGATGATCGCCCGCTGGCAGATGCACCGCTACCTGCTGCGCCAGAGCATGACCTTCTTTGCCAACGAGTTCGCCGGACGCGTGGCAACGAAAGTCATGCAGACGTCGCTAGCTGTGCGCGAAACCGTGATGAAGATCCTCGACGTCTTCGTCTATGTCGTCAGCTACTTCGTCACGATGCTCGCCGTCGTCGCCACCGCCGACTGGCGGCTGGTGATCCCGCTCGGCATCTGGCTGGCGATCTACATCTGCATCGTCAGCTATTTTGTGCCGCGGCTGCAGAAGATCTCCAAGGAGCAGGCGGACGCGCGCTCGATGATGACCGGCCGGATCGTCGACAGCTACACCAATATCGGTACGGTCAAGCTGTTCTCGCATGCCGGCCGCGAGGAAGGCTATGCGCGCGACGGCATGGACGGCTTCCTCGACACCGTGCATCGCCAGATGCGCAAGGTGACGCTGTTCCACGTGCTGGTCTATGCCAACAACAGTATCGCGCTCTTTGCGATCGCAGCGCTTGGCATCCATCTGTGGCTGACGAGTGCGATCTCCGTCGGCGCGATCGCGATCGCCGTCGGCCTTGCGATGCGCATCAACGGCATGTCGCAGTGGATCATGTGGGAAGTCTCGGCGCTGTTCGAGAATATCGGCACGGTCTATGACGGCATCGGCATGATGACCAAGGCGCACGACATCGTCGACGAGCCGGACGCCAAGGCGCTGACAGCGGACAAGGGGGCGATTGCCTTCGACAACATCCGCTTCCACTACGGCAAGGCCAAGGGCGTCATCGATCACCTGTCGCTCGACATCAAGCCGGGTGAGAAGATCGGCCTCGTCGGTCGCTCGGGTGCGGGCAAGACGACGCTGATGAACCTGCTGTTGCGCTTCTACGACCTGGAGGACGGTGCGATCCGGATCGACGGCAAGGATATCTCCACCGTCACGCAGGACAGCCTGCGCTCGCAGATCGGCGTCGTGACGCAAGACACCTCGCTCTTGCACCGCTCCATTCGCGACAACATCGCCTATGGCCATCCGGAAGCGGACGACGAGGCGATCATTGCGGCGGCCAAGAAGGCGAACGCCTGGGACTTCGTCCAGGGGCTCGAGGACAACCAGGGCCGCAAGGGCCTGGACGCGCAGGTCGGGGAACGCGGCGTCAAGCTCTCCGGCGGCCAGCGCCAGCGTATCGCGATCGCGCGCGTGTTCTTGAAGGACGCGCCGATCCTGATCCTCGACGAGGCGACCTCGGCGCTCGATTCCGAAGTCGAACAGGCGATCCAGGAGAACCTGTTCGCGCTGATGGCCGGCAAGACGGTGATCGCGATCGCCCACCGCCTGTCGACGCTGACGGAGATGGACCGGCTGGTGATCCTCGAGGCCGGCCGCATCGTCGAGACCGGCTCGCATGCCGAGCTCGTTGCCCATGGCGGTCTCTACGCCGACCTCTGGTCTCGCCAGTCGGGTGGCTTCATCGCCGACGACGTCGAGAAGGAAGAGGCCGCGGAGTAAGCAACCTGAGGCCCGCCGTTCGAAAGAGCGGCGGGCCTCTTTGTTAGATGTTACGCATTTGTAATCTGCAATTGTGTCGAAACCGATTGCTGTTCCTGCCGAACCGCCTATATCGGAACCATGCTCAGCGCCATCGTCAGCCTCTTCGAGAACTGGATCAAGCCCTTCGCACCGCGCGAGCGCCTGCAGCCGCCGAAATCGCTCTGGGGGTTTGCCTGGTTCTACGCCAGACAGGCCAAGGGACCGTTCATCGCTATGGCCGTCTTGGGCGGCCTCGTCGCCATGCTGGAGGCGGGTCTTTTCTACTTCGTCGGGCGGCTCGTCGATCTGCTCGACACCGTGAAGCCGGAAGCTGGCTGGAGCGGGTTGATCGCCGCCAATGGCCCGGAGCTTCTGTTCATGCTCCTGACGGTCATGGTCTTCCGTTTCATCGCGGTGTCGTTGGCGGCGCTCGTCGAAGAACAGGCGATCACGACAGGCTTTTTGAACCTGGTGCGTTGGCAATCCTACGTGCACGTCGCCCGGCAGTCGCTGACCTTCTTCCAGAACGACTTTTCCGGCCGCATCGTCACCAAGGTCTGGGCCGGCGCGCAGGCAACGAGCGACCTGCTCGTCTCGCTGCTGCAGGTCGTCTGGTTCATCGTCATCTACACGGCGTCCACCATGGCGCTGGTGGCGCAGCTCGACTGGCGTCTGGCCGCGATGGTCGGCTTCTGGATCGTCGTCTTCCTGGTGCTGGCGCGCTTTTTCGTTCCACGCATCCGCAAGCACGCCCGCGATACCGCCGAAATGGCGTCGATGCTGAACGGTCGCATGGTCGATGCCTATTCCAACATCCAGACATTGAAGCTCTTCGGGCGCGACGAGGAGAACGACCGCTATATCCGCGGCGGCTTCGACCGGTTCCAGCGCGCGGTCATCCCGTTCACGCGGCTCTTGACGGCCGTGCGCGCCTCGCTGGCACTGCTTTCCGGCTTGATGATCACGGCGATCGCGGTCTACGCCATCCATCTCTGGCTCGCAGGCTCGATCAGTTCCGGCGCGGTCGCCTTCACGCTGGCACTGGTGCTCCGGCTCAACATGCTGCTTGGCCGCATGATGACGCAGTTCAACTCGATCATGCGCAACATCGGCACGATCCAGAACTCGGCCGAACTGGTCTCTCAGCCGATCGGTCTCGTCGATCGGCCCGACGCGACGGAACTGGCCGTGAGCAAGCCGGAAATCCGCTTCGAGCACGTCCGCTTCCACTACGGCAAGGGCGACCGCGTCATCGACGATTTCTCGCTCGTGGTGCGCCCGGGCGAGAAGGTGGGCATCGTCGGTCGCTCGGGCGCCGGCAAGTCGACGCTCGTCAATCTCCTGTTGCGCTTCTACGATCTTGAGAGCGGGCGCATCCTGATCGACGGCCAGGATGTCGCGTCCGTCAGGCAAGAGTCGCTGCGCGCCCAGGTCGGCATGGTCAGCCAGGATACTTCGCTTCTGCATCGCTCGATCCGCGACAACATCCTCTTCGGCCGTCCCGACGCGAACGAGGAGCAACTGATCGCTGCGGCTCGGAAAGCCGAAGCCTACGACTTCATCGCCGACCTTCAGGACCAGCGCGGCCACAAGGGGCTCGACGCCCATGTGGGCGAGCGCGGCGTCAAGCTTTCGGGCGGACAGCGGCAGCGCATCGCGATCGCCCGGGTGATGCTGAAGGATGCGCCGATCCTCGTGCTCGACGAGGCGACCTCGGCGCTCGATTCCGAAGTCGAAGCGGCGATCCAGTCCAATCTCGACCGCCTGATGCAGGGCAAGACGGTGCTCGCGATCGCGCATCGGCTGTCGACGATCGCCGCGCTCGACCGGCTGGTGGTGATGGACAAGGGGCGGATCGTCGAACAGGGAACGCACGCCGAACTTGTCGCTCGCGGCGGGCTTTACGCCGGGCTCTGGTCACGCCAGTCCGGCGGATTTCTCGCCCGGGAAGAGGCGGCGGAGTAGGGCGCTTTACGGACGCCTTCAAGCCCATCCGGCGGGCGCAAATTCCGCCCAACTGATGGCCGTCAAGTCCTTGTGCCAATTGGCCGCGCTTTTCCCCGCGACAATCTGCCCACATGCCCTTGTCAAGGCTGGACATAATTTGCGATCAAGCATAGAACGCGCCGGATTGACGGGGATTCTGCGTGCTGTGCGCGCGCCGATTCTTTTCGGATTCTGTGCCGATGTCGCATTTGCAACCGCAAGGCGATGGGGCGACAGCACTATGAATAGGGCGTGGTTCCTTGACCTGGATCAAACCGCAAGGGGCAGGAATTTCGCCGGGGGCGGATGCGGTTTCCGCAATATTGCGTGAGAGGATGGTTTAGCCGTGAGCGAACACGACACTTCAAGCGAGGCCTTGGGCGAGCCCACTCGCCGCGACTTCCTTTATCTGGCTACCGGTATGGCAGGCGTCGTCGGCGCTGGTGCCGTCGCCTGGCCGTTCATCGACCAGATGCGTCCGGACGCATCGACGCTTGCGCTCGCCTCGATCGAGGTTGACGTATCGAGCCTTCAGCCCGGTATGTCGCTGACGGCGAAATGGCGCGGCAAGCCGATCTTCATCCGCAACCGTACGGAGAAGGAAGTCGAGGAGGCAAAGGCCGTCAAGCTGGACGAGCTTAAGGACCAGGTTGCGCGCAACGCCAACCTTCCGGCCGACGCTTCCGCGAGCGACCTCGATCGTTCCGCCGGCGAAGGCAAGGAAAACTGGATCGTCATGATCGGTTCCTGCACCCATCTCGGTTGCGTGCCGCTTGGCCAGGCCGGTGATTTCGGTGGCTGGTTCTGTCCCTGCCACGGTTCGCACTACGATACGGCCGGCCGCATCCGTAAGGGTCCGGCGCCGGAGAACCTTCACGTGCCGACCTTCTTGTTCGTATCCGACACAGTTATCAAGATCGGTTGAGGGGACTACTGATAATGAGTGCTGAACATTCAACCTACACGCCGACGACTGGCATTGAGAAATGGGTTGATTCCCGTCTGCCGTTGCCGCGTCTCGTTCACGATAGCTTCATCAGCTACCCGGTTCCCCGGAACCTGAACTACGCCTACACCTTCGGCGCCATGCTCTCGGTCATGCTGATCGTCCAGATCCTGACCGGTATCGTGCTGGCCATGCACTACGCCGCTGAAACGACCGTCGCCTTCAACTCGGTCGAGAAGATCATGCGCGACGTCAATCACGGCTGGCTGCTGCGCTACATGCACGCCAACGGCGCATCCTTCTTCTTCATCGCCGTCTATCTGCACATCGCCCGTGGTCTCTACTACGGCTCGTACAAGGCTCCGCGCGAAATCCTCTGGATCCTCGGCGTGGTCATCTACCTCCTGATGATGGCGACCGGCTTCATGGGCTACGTTCTGCCCTGGGGTCAGATGTCCTTCTGGGGCGCGACCGTTATCACCGGCTTCTTCACCGCCTTCCCGCTGGTGGGTGAGTGGATCCAGCAGTTCCTGCTCGGCGGCTTCGCCGTTGATCAGCCGACGCTGAACCGCTTCTTCTCGCTGCACTACCTGCTGCCCTTCATGATCGCCGGCGTCGTCGTCCTGCACATCTGGGCCCTGCACGTAACGGGTCAGACCAACCCGACCGGCGTTGAAGTCAAGTCCAAGACCGACACCGTGCCCTTCACGCCCTATGCGACGCTGAAGGATGCACTCGGCGTTTCCGTCTTCCTGATCATCTATGCCTGGTTCGTCTTCTACCAGCCGAACTTCCTCGGCCACCCGGACAACTACATTCCGGCTGACGCGCTGAAGACGCCCGCTCACATCGTTCCGGAATGGTACTACCTGCCGTTCTACGCGATGCTGCGCGCCATCACCTTCAATGTCGGCCCGATCGACTCCAAGCTCGGTGGCGTTCTGGTGATGTTTGGCTCGATCATCATCCTATTCTTCCTGCCCTGGCTCGACACGTCCAAGGTCCGCTCGGCCGTCTACCGTCCGTGGTACAAGCTGTTCTTCTGGGTCTTCGTGGCCAACGCCATCCTGCTCGGCTGGCTCGGCTCGCGTCCGGCGGAAGGCCTGTACGTCGTGATGTCGCAGATCGGCACGCTGTACTACTTCGGCTTCTTCCTCGTCATCTTGCCGGTCCTCGGTCTGATCGAGACGCCGAAGCGCATTCCGAACTCTATCACCGAAGCGGTGCTGGAAAAGCAGAATGCCAAGGCGCAGCCGGCTGCCGCGCGCGCCTGATCAGAACAGCGATTGATAAGGAACCCACAACAATGAAAAAGCTTGTTACAGGCATTCTGTCACTCGCTGTCGTCGCTGGTCTCGGTCTCGGTACGGCTGTTGCCGAAGAGGCGAAGGGCGGCGAGGAGCATGGCGGCGGTACGCCCCACTATCCGATCCACAAGCCGGAACAGCAGGACTGGAGCTTTGCCGGTCCCTTCGGTCACTACGACAAGGGTCAGCTTCAGCGCGGCCTGAAGGTCTACGCCGAAGTCTGTTCTGCCTGCCACTCGATGAACCTGGTTTCCTTCCGCACGCTGGAAGGCCTGGGCTATTCGGAAGGCCAGGTAAAGGCCTTTGCGGCGAACTACGAAGTTCAGGACGGCCCGAACGCCGACGGCGAGATGTTCACCCGCAAGGCTGTCGCCTCCGACCACTTCCCGTCGCCTTACGCGAACAAGGAAGCGGCTGCCGCATCGAACAACGGTGCAGCTCCGCCGGACTTCTCGTTGATCGCCAAGGCTCGCGGCATCGAGCGCGGCTTCCCGCAGTTCATCTTCGACATGTTCTGGCCCTACCAGGAAGGCGGCCCGGACTACATCCACGCGCTGCTGACCGGCTACCAGGATCCGCCGCAGGGCGTCGAAGTGGCTGAAGGCACGCACTACAACCCGTACTTCGCCAACGCTGCCGCGCTGGCGATGGCTCAGCCGATCTCCGCCGACCAGGTCACCTATGACGATGGCACGCCGCAGACGGTCGACCAGTACGCAAAGGACGTTTCGGCGTTCCTGATGTGGGCCGCCGAGCCGCACCTCGAAGAGCGCAAGCGCACCGGCTTCATGGTCATGGTGTTCCTGCTGATCTTCACCGGCCTGGTGTACCTCACCAAGAAGTCGGTCTACGCCAACAAGGAACATTGATCGGCCGCTGGCTTAGGTCAGTTTGATCAAGATCCAACGAAAAGGCCCCGGTTCGTCCGGGGCCTTTTTTGCGTTTGGGGGTGGGTCATGAGAACGACCGATGGCAGGTGGCAAACACGAAGTCATGACCATTGCGCCCGAAACGCAAACATGGATAGAAGCAATGTAGTGCTACAACTAAGGATCCTCCAATGTTCATCTCGACTGTTAGACTGCGCAATGAAGCGAGTATTCGAGATTCCGGAGAGGTTAAGTTTGGGCCAACGCTAAATTTCATCGTTGGGCAAAACAACACGGGGAAATCAGCTTTCCTTAGATCCCTCGTCAGCGGTTGGAACCCGAATCCGTTTCGTGACGACAAGATTTTCCGCCGGGAGCAATTGGTCGCGCCAAAGCAGCATCTCACTGTTAGATTCTCTGGGCCCGAACTTCTGGGGGCCTGGCAAAGACGTGGGGGAAGTATCACCTGGTATTCGAACAGGGGTGAACAAGTAGTAAGGCAAGTCGTTGCTGAGTTCTTCTCGGTACCAGCATGGGTCTCTGATTTGACCCGGATTGGCCCGCCCACCAGCATAGAAGATCCACCTCATAGTAGAGAAGGAGGTCAAGGCTTCACATTTAGGGTGGGGCCTGGAGGCCCGGAGTTCAGCGGGTACGGGCAGAACGGTGACCTGCTATCAGTTCTCGACGTACGGTGGAGTGAGGCCGTATTTCTGTTCAATGCCCAACGCTACAACGTGGGTCGATGCAACATATCAATGCCCGAGCGGCTGTACGCGGATGCAAGCAACCTTCCAGCTGTGTTAATGCGCCTCCAGGGCAATCGGGGAGATGTTTTTCGCACGCTGGTCCAGCATATGAGAGACATTTTCCCGTCGGTAAAGAACCTTAGTGTAACAAGCCCCGACAATAGCCAGGAACTCGAGATTCTGGTTTGGCCGATCGTTGAGCAGGTGCACGCCGAGATCAGTACCAGCCTCAATGAGAGCGGGACTGGGCTTTCTCAGGTCTTAGCTATCTTAACTGTGGCGATGACGATGACAGAGAGCATCATTCTCATCGACGAGATTGGCAGCTTTCTGCATCCCTCGGCGGCCAAGAATCTGGTTCGCATTCTTGAGACGCACTATCCGCAGCATCAATACATCATCACCACGCACGCTACCGACGTTCTCGCCTCCTGCTCGCCGTCAACCGTTCACTTGGTCCAGAAGACGGGTTTTACGTCCACAATCACACCAATCGATTTGCAGAAGGTCACTGATTTACGTGGAGTTGCCTCGGAGTTGGGCGTGTCTATGGCGGACGTGTTTGCCTCGCAGCACGTGATATGGGTCGAAGGCCCCACGGAGGAAATTTGCTTCCCGTACATTTTCGAAGAAACACGCAAGGATACTGCTGAGGAGCGACGCGCGATATCGCCACAGTTCGTGGCGGTGGTGGCCACAGGAGACTTCACTGCAAAGCGCAACCGGCCTGAGCTGGTATTCGATATCTACGATCGATTGAGCCGAGCCTCGGCTTCGTTGACGGGGGCTGCCACATTCGCTTTTGACAGGGAAGAGCTGACTGGTGAACAAGTAACCGGGCTCCAGAAGCGAGCCAGTGCTCGACTGGGCATTCTACCTCGGCGGCATTTCGAGTGCTATCTATTGTCGCCCACAGCGATCGCGTCGGTCATGAACACTTCCCTTGAGGATGTTCGCGTAACTGCGGAAATGGTCGGCAACTTTCTTGAGGCACATGGCGGTAAGCCCAAGTTCAAGGCTGAGAAAGAATGGACAGGTGTGCTTGATGAAAGTGCCTGGCTAGCGAAGGTCGATGCGGCCCGGTTACTTGAAGCTACGTTCTCGGAGCTAAGTGGCGCGCGCCAGAGTTTCAGCAAACGGCAGCACTCATTCTTGTTGCTGAAGGCGATTATGGAAGATGACAAGTCCTCAGTCGCCGAGTTGATCACGTTCGTTGACGAACTGGTCGCGCTTGCAAGGGCGGGCTAACTCAACTCTCTCGAAATGATCGGCTAGTTCACTTCGGCCCAACTCGGAAAGCCCCATCACGAGACGGTTCCGGCTCGCTTCTTAGGTTTGTCGCTTGGCTTAAGCGGCCGGCGTCCTGGCGTTAAGCAGTTCCGCGTATTCCGGTTGTGTGCGCCGCTGATTTCGACCTAAAGAGCTGTGTCTTTCAAAGCTCAAGTGCGTATTCCGGTGAAGTCGGCCGCTGATTCCGAAACGAAGTCGGCCACCTATTCCGATTTCATTCCGGCCACCATTCCGATCTGAAGCCGGCCAGTTGATGCTCCCCTGGGTCGTTGTTTTGCATG
>Ga0209256_1000193_pt1 | contig 117486 bp, 111 predicted proteins | sample AraplaCol_mCL_r2_2_FD_184270 | JGI IMG/M metagenome (GOLD analysis project Ga0209256, IMG submission 184270) | Arabidopsis root microbial communities from North Carolina, USA - plate scrape MF_Col_mCL_r2 (SPAdes) (version 3) | ecosystem: Host-associated > Plants > Roots > Endosphere | place... | reverse complement strand
TGGTGCCGTCGCGCGTGAACCCGGGCCACTTCTTCGCGCTGCCGCAGTCGCCGCAGATCTTCAAGCAGATGCTGATGGTCTCGGGCTTCGACCGCTACTACCAGATCACCAAGTGCTTCCGCGACGAAGACCTGCGCGCCGACCGCCAGCCTGAATTCACGCAGATCGACTGCGAAACGTCGTTCCTGACCGAGCAGGAGATTCGCGACCTGTTCGAGGACATGATGCGCACGGTGTTCAAGAACACCATCGACGTGGACCTGGTTTCCAAGTTCCCGGTGATGGAGTTCCGCGAAGCCATGGCCCGCTTCGGTTCGGACAAGCCGGACCTGCGCGTGAAGCTGGAATTCACCGAGCTGACCGAAGTGATGAAGGACGTCGACTTCAAGGTGTTCTCGGGTCCGGCCAACAGCGATAACGGTCGCGTGGTGGGTCTGCGCGTGCCGGGTGGCCACGCCATCTCGCGCGGTGAAATCGATGCCTACACGCAGTTCGTGGCGATCTATGGCGCCAAGGGCCTGGCGTGGATCAAGGTGAACGAAGTGGCCAAGGGCCGCGACGGCCTGCAATCGCCGATCGTGAAGAACCTGCACGATGCGGCGATTGCCGAAATCCTGAAGCGCACCGGCGCCCAGGACGGCGACATCATCTTCTTTGGCGCAGACAAGGCCAAGGTGGTGAACGACGCCATCGGCGCGCTGCGCCTGAAGATCGGCCATTCGGAATTCGGCAAGAGCACGGGCCTGTTCGAGGACACCTGGAAGCCGCTGTGGGTGATCGATTTCCCGATGTTCGAGTACGACGAGGAAGACGCACGCTGGGTGGCGATGCACCACCCGTTCACGAGCCCGAAGGACGAGCACATGCAATACCTGGAAACCGATCCGGGCAAGTGCATCGCCAAGGCTTACGACATGGTGCTGAACGGTTGGGAAATGGGCGGCGGTTCGGTCCGTATCTACCGTGAAGACGTGCAGAGCAAGGTGTTCCGCGCACTGAAGATCGGTGCCGAGGAAGCCCGCGCCAAGTTTGGCTACCTGCTCGACGCGCTGCAATATGGCGCGCCGCCGCACGGTGGCCTGGCCTTCGGCCTGGACCGTATCGTGACGATGATGGCTGGCGCCGATTCGATCCGCGACGTGATCGCCTTCCCGAAGACGCAGCGCGCCCAGGATCTGCTGACGCAGGCCCCGAGCTCGGTCGACGAGAAGCAACTGCGCGAGCTGCATATCCGCCTGCGCGCGCAGGAGCCGAAGACCACGGCCTAAGGCGAATCGGGTATCGACCCGGTGTTTCATCCGCTGACAGGAAAGCCGCGCTACTGCGCGGCTTTTTTGTTTTCCGCGCAAGGATGCGTTTCCATTTGTTACCAGCAGGAACGAAGCTGCGACGGTGAATGTCTTCTCCCCGGATACGCGCGAAGCCGGCCCACCCGAAAGGCCAGCCGCGACGTGGGAGGACAAGACCAATGCAACTCGATACCGAACTGATCCGGGCCTTTCTTCTGGCCCATGCCGAGACCATTCTGACCTGGCTCGTGGCCGGCCTGCTGGTAATGCTGGTGGCGCGCTTCGAACTGCGCCGCGCGGTGCGCAGGTCCGCACAGGCCATGTCGGAATCGGTGGCCACCACCGTGGCCGCATGTGTGCCTGACATCGCCCATGCCGTGCAGGGGGCGCATGCCGTGGCCGCCGACGCAGATCGGGACGGCGAACCGGTGGAGGCACAGCGTGCCGAGGCACTGCGCAAGCTGGCGCTGGACACCGTTGCCACGGTGATGGCGCGCGGCCGGTGGCTGGAAGATGTCGGCAACCTGCGCCTGCCTGAGGATGCACTGCTTTCGGGACGCCGCGCCGGCGGTGCCGATCCGCTGCTGGTAGTGGCGCCGCAGCCCGTGGTGCAGGCTTACCTGGGCGCACAGCGCACGTTCGACGACGAAGCCACGCGTCTGCAGACCCATCGCCGCGAAGCCCTGCGTCTGCAGGACGCATTGCAGGAGCGGATTGCCGAGGCCGCGCATGTCGAACAGGAAACGGCCAGCATCGTGATGCGGTTCGAGCAGGTCAACGCCCAGGCCGCACAGGGTGTGGAGGCGGGCGACTACCAGCGCTTCCTGATCCAGAAGTACAACCAGCTTGGCGTGCGCGAAAAGGAAATCGCCCAGGAACGTGCGGAACTCGCCGCGCAGGTGCGCGAAAGCACGGATGCGCTGGCCCAGCATGCGCACGTGGCGTCCCAGCGCTATACCCGGACGCTGGCACCGCTGATGCAGCAACTGCGGGCGGCATGGGGCCATGGCGATTCACCCCAGGTCTTTGATACCTGGCTGCATGAGGGGGCGGGCACCGAGAGCGAAGTGCCGCGTCAACCGCCTGCGGCGTCTGATACCCACTATCTGTCGCCGCGCCAGCCGGGCGAACAGACTGCGGCCTGAGGCGTCGCCATTCCACATCGCGGTAACTAGACAGTAATCGGACAGGCGCCTACACACCAACCCAGCGCCGCTGCGCTATGCTTGGGGTCTGTCTCTTCCGCCGCCCCATGCGCTACAAGATTCCAGAATCGGTACTGGTCGTCATTCATACGCCAGACCTGCAAGTCCTGTTGATCGAGCGTGCCGACCGGCCTGGTTTCTGGCAATCGGTCACGGGCAGCCTTGATGCCGACGACGAGCCGCTGGCTGTCACGGCCGCTCGCGAGGTGGCCGAGGAAACCGGCATCGTGGCCGCGAGCTTCGAACTGACCGACTGGCACCACACGATCGACTACGAAATCTATCCGCAGTGGCGCCATCGCTACGCCCCCGGCATTGTGCGCAATACCGAGCACTGGTTTGGCTTGTGCGTGCCGGCACCGGTGCCGGTAACACTGGCGCCGCGCGAACATACCCGGTATGAGTGGCTGCCCTGGCAAACCGCTGCCGAGCGCTGTTTTTCGAGCAGCAATGCAGAGGCGGTGCGGCAACTGGCGTGGCGCACGCAGGCCGGCAAGCTTGACCGCACGCTGGAAGGCGGGGTGGCGCGATGAAGCTGCGCGTCGTCACCTACAACATCCACAAGGGCGTGAAGGGCTTCTCCGGCAAGCCACGCATCCAGAGCGTGCGCACTGGGCTGCAGGCCATGGACGCCGACATCGTCTTCCTGCAGGAAGTGCAGGACCGCAATGACCGGTTGATTGCAGCCGAACTATTCGATCCCGACCACACCCAGCTCAACTACCTTGCCACGGATGCCTACCCGCACTCGGTCTATGGACGCAACGCAGTGTATGAGCACGGCCATCATGGCAATGCGATCCTGTCGCGCCATCCGATCCTGATGTCGGAGAACCTCGATATCTCGGACCATCGCTTCGAGCAGCGCGGGCTACTGCATGCGGTGGCGGATATCAACGGGGTGGAGGCGCACCTGATCTGCGTCCATTTCGGACTGTTCGCGCGTAGCCGCGTAAGGCAGGCCAGTGCATTGGTCGAGCGCGTGCGTGCCGTGGTGCCGGACACCGCGCCGCTGGTGATCGCGGGCGACTTCAACGACTGGAATCACCGGCTCGACGCCAAGATCTGCAATACGCTCAATGCCGTGGAGTCCGCGCACGCCAAGAACGGACGCATCCACACGTTCCCGAGCCATATGCCGTGGTGGCAACTCGACCGCATCTACGTGCGCGGGTTTGCGATCGAGCGAACGCAGGCGCTGACCGGCCGCGAATGGGCGGAGCGCTCGGACCATGTGCCGTTGATGGCGGAACTGGCCCATCGCATGGCGATACCCGAGGCGTAGCGCCCCGTCAGTGCGAGCCTGGTGCGAGCTTAGTGCGACGCCAGGTAGTCGCGAATCCAGTGATAGATCGCGTCCACGTCGCTCAGGTCGATCACGGGTAGCGTGGTCTGTGTTTCGACCTCGGCTTGCACATCGGTGGCAACGGCCACCACGCCGGGCACTTCGGTCCACAGGGGCGCCTTGCCGTTGGCGGGCCGATAGATTTCGAGCTTGGGGAAATCGCTCCACTTGTAGCCTTCGACCACGACGAGATCGGTGTCTGGCGGGAGCACGGCCAGCGCCTCGCCAATCTCTGGCGAGGGTTTGTCTTCGGGGTAGTGCCGCATCAACGTCAGGTGCCGCGCGCCTACCAGTACCACGTTCTCGCAACCGCCCTGGCGCATGCGCCACGAATCCTTGCCCGGCGTGTCGGGATCGAAACCATGGTGCGTATGCTTGATGCCCGCCACGCGCAGGCCATCGGCCACGAAACGGGGAATCAGCTGGTCCAGCAGCGTGGTCTTGCCGCTGCCCGATGAACCCGTGATACCGAATACCTTCACAATGCGTTCTCTTTTGGGCGTCAGAATGCACTGACAATAGCAGAGTTGGCACGGGCCATGTGCAGGAGCCGCCCATTGGTCGATAATCGAGCCATGTCACGGATCTACGATCGCGCCGAATCCGATTCGCCGAAGACGCCCCCGTCCGAAATTCCGGACGCGCCAGGGCCGCATGCCCCATCGCCGGCAGGCATTCCCACATCCGTTCACGAGATCGGCGCCGCTGGCGCCCGGGCCAAGGCCCGGCTCATGCACTGGATGCGGCGGCGCGGCAGCCCCGTACCGGGCAACCGGGTGGACCTGCTCTGCAACGGGACAGACTTCTTCCCCGCACTGATCGAGGCCATCGAAGCCGCGCAGGTCCACGTCGTGATCGAAACCTATATCTATGCCGATGACGACATCGGTGCCCGGGTGACCGACGCGCTGGTTGCGGCGGCGCAGCGAGGCGTGGATACGCGGTTGATCGTCGATGGCTTCGGCGCCGGAGACATGCCCGTCGCGCTCGTTCAGCGCTTGCGCGACGGCGGCGTGAACCTGGAAGTGTACGGACCGCTGCGCGGTTTCAAACTGGCGCGGCGGCATCTGCGCCGGCTGCATCGCAAGCTGGCCATCATCGACGGCAAGATGGCCTTCGTCGGCGGCATCAACATCATCGACGATCACAACCACGGCCCGATCCATCTCCCGGACCTGGGGCCACGCTTCGACTTTGCAGTGCGCGTGCGCGGCCCGCTGGTGTCGCAGATCGCACTGGCGGCGGCGCGGCTCTGGTTCCGCATCGCACAGCGCAGGGGGCTGCGCGAGACCGCTAGCGCGTTTTCCGAGGTCGAGACACTGGCCCGCGCGGCTCGGCACGCGCGCGGCGATATCCAGCCGGATGGGGTGGCGGCATCGCTGCTGATGCGCGACAACCTGCGCAACCGACGCACCATCGAGCGCGAATACCTCTATGCGCTGGGTGCCGCACGCCATGACGTGATTCTGGCCAACGCGTATTTCCTGCCCGGCCACAAGATGCGCCGTGCGCTCCTGGCCTGCCGCAAGCGCGGTGTGCGCGTGCGGCTGCTGTTGCAGGGCATGGTCGAGTACAAGCTGCAGCACTACGCCACACACGCGCTCTACGCCACGCTGCTGGAAGCCGGTGTGGAAATCTACGAGTACGAAGAGAGTTTCCTGCACGCCAAGGTGGCCGTGGTGGACGATATCTGGGCGACGGTCGGATCCAGCAACATGGACCCCTTCAGCCTGCTGCTGGCGCGCGAGGCCAACGTGGCCGTTTATGACGCGGGGTTTGCGAACGAACTGCGCGAGCGGCTGGAGCGGGCCATGGCGCAACGCAGTGCGCGTGTGGTGCCCGAGGTACACGCCAGGCTGCCGCGTGTGCGGCGATTTGCCAATTGGGCGGCCTACTACGTGTTGCGTCTGGGCGTCGTGATTGCCGGGGTCACGGGGCGTTATTGAAGGCATCGCGGTAACATGCTGCCCTGCCGCACACCGCGAAGAAAACGTCGGCGTGCCGGCCCTGAATCCACGGGGTTTTCAGCAATTGCTGCATTGCGCCGCAAATTAAGCGCGCGATGCCGGGCGTTTAGAAACCCCGATCTAATTAAAAGCTTGATGCCAGTCGGCCCCGCCAGAATAATCTGAACGACCGTTCTTTTTTGGCTTAGACTTCGTGCAATTACGATGGCTCGACGCTGTCGTGATGCCTGCCTCAGGCAGAGTTGGGCTGAAAAAGGCAGCACCCAGGTGGGTGTTGTCGAGAACGGAGAGATAACCATGCGACACCAGTCAGTTCGTCTTGAATCCGCCGCCGCGCCCGCGCCCTTGCGCAAGGGCGAGATGACGCGCGTGGCGATTCTCGATGCCGCACTGGAACTGTCGTCCCGCGACGGGCTGGAAGGGCTGACCATCGGCCTGCTCGCGGAACGCATGCAGATGAGCAAGAGCGGCGTGTTCGCGCATTTTGGTTCGCGCGAAGACCTGCAGGTGGAAGTGGTGCGCGAGTATCACCGCCGGTTCGAGCAGGAGGTGTTCTATCCCTCGCTGCTGGAGCCGCGTGGTTTGCCTCGCCTGTGGTCGATGGTGCGTCGCTGGATGGAAAAGCGCATCCAGGAAGTGACCACGGGTTGCATCTACATCAGCGGGGCGGTCGAGTACGACGATCGCGCGGAAAGCCCGGTACGTGACGAGCTCGTCAAGAGCGTCACGATCTGGCGGGCCGCGCTGATGCGTGCGATCGACCAGGCAAGGGAAGAGGGGCACCTGCGCGCGGATTGCGATCCGCGACTGATGCTGTTCGAGATGTACAGCCTTGAACTAGGCTTGCATCACGACGCTCGTTTCCTGCGCCTGCCGGACAGTGCCGAGCTTGCCATGGTCGCGCTCAATAAACTGATTCAGTCCTACCGAACCTGAGCCGCCCCCGGGCAACGGTCGCAACCGCCTCTTCAAGGGGCGTGCGGCATGCGCGTGTGGCGGCATTGAAAACCTCCAAGGAGTCTTTGATGGGCCAGTACACCGCACCGTTGCGCGACATGCAGTTCGTGCTCCACGAAATGCTCGGCGCCGAAGCCGAACTCAAGGCGATGCCGCAACACGCGGACATCGACGCGGACACCATCAACCAGGTCATCGAGGAAGCCGGCAAGTTCTGCGCCGACGTGGTGTTCCCGCTGAACCAGCCGGGCGACCGCGAAGGTTGCACGTACGTGGGCGATGGCGTGGTGCGCGCGCCTAAGGGCTTCAAGGAAGCCTACCAGCAGTACGTGGAAGCCGGCTGGCCCGCACTGGCCTGCGATCCGGAATACGGCGGCCAGGGCCTGCCCATCATCATCAACAACGCGCTGTACGAGATGCTGAACTCGGCAGGCCAGGCGTGGACGATGTACCCGGGTCTCTCGCACGGCGCGTATGAAGCGCTGCATGCGCACGGCACGCCGGAACTCAAGCAGACCTACCTGACCAAGCTGGTATCCGGTGTGTGGACGGGCACGATGTGCCTGACCGAACCGCATTGCGGCACGGACCTCGGCATGTTGCGCTCGAAGGCCGAGCCGCAGGCCGATGGCTCGTACGCCATCTCGGGCACCAAGATCTTCATCTCGGCAGGCGAACACGACCTGGCCGAGAACATCATCCACCTGGTGCTGGCCCGTCTGCCGGACGCGCCGCAAGGCACCAAGGGCATCTCGCTGTTCGTCGTGCCGAAGTTCATCCCCGATGCCAGCGGCAATCCGGGCGAGCGCAACGGTATCAAGTGCGGCTCGATCGAACACAAGATGGGCATCCACGGCAACGCCACCTGCGTGATGAACCTGGACGGCGCACGTGGCTGGCTGGTGGGCGAGGCCAACAAGGGCCTGAACGCGATGTTCGTGATGATGAACGCCGCTCGTCTGGGCGTGGGTGCGCAGGGTCTGGGCCTGACCGAAGTGGCCTACCAGAACTCGCTGGCCTACGCGAAGGACCGCCTGCAGATGCGCGCGCTGACCGGCCCGAAGGCGCCGGACAAGGCCGCCGACCCGATCATCGTTCACCCGGACGTGCGTCGCATGCTGCTGACGCAGAAGGCGTATGCCGAAGGTGGCCGCGCGTTCAGCTACTGGACCGCGCTGCAGATCGACCGCGAACTGTCGCACCCCGATGCCGCCGTGCGCAAGGAAGCCGGCGACCTCGTGGCGCTGCTGACCCCGGTCATCAAGGCATTCCTGACCGACAACGCATTCACGTCGACCAACGAAGGCATGCAGATTTTCGGCGGCCACGGCTACATCTCCGAGTGGGGCATGGAGCAGTACGTGCGCGATGCCCGCATCAACATGATCTACGAAGGCACCAACACGATCCAGGCACTGGATCTGCTGGGCCGCAAGATCCTGGGCGACATGGGCGCCAAGATGAAGGTGTTCGGCAAGATCGTGCAGCAGTTCGTGGAAGAGGAAGGCACGAATGAAGCCATGCAGGAGTTTGTGAACCCGCTGGCCGACATCGGCGACAAGGTGCAGAAGCTGACCATGGAAATCGGCATGAAGGCCATGGGCAACCCTGACGAAGTGGGCGCCGCAGCCGTGCCGTACCTGCGCGTGGTGGGTCACCTGGTCTTTGCCTACTTCTGGGCCCGCATGGCCAAGATCGCGCTGGAAAAGCAGGACAGCGGCGACAAGTTCTACGTGACCAAGCTGGCCACGGCACGCTTCTACTTTGCCAAGCTGCTGCCCGAAACCGCCGGCGAAATCCGCAAGGCCCGCGCCGGTTCGGCCACGCTGATGGCGCTGGACGCGGATTTGTTCTAAGACGTTTCTTCTCCTGACGGTTTGCTCCCCTCTCCCGCAAGGCGGGAGAGGGGAATAACGCGACTCTCTCCTCAAAACGCTCACGATACCCAAGGAGCGCGCATGTCCAATTTCATCGTCAAAAAGGTTGCCGTACTCGGCGCCGGCGTCATGGGTGCACAGATTGCGGCCCACCTCGTCAACGCCCGCGTGCCCGTGGTGCTGTTCGACCTGCCCGCGAAGGAAGGCCCGAAGAGTGGCATTGCCCTTCGCGCCATCGAGAATCTCAAGAAGCTGTCGCCGGCACCGCTCGGCATCAAGGACGAAGCGGGCCTGATCCGCGCGGCCAACTACGAAGACGACATCGAACTGCTCAAGGAATGCGATGTGGTGATCGAAGCGATCGCCGAGCGCATGGACTGGAAGCACGACCTCTACAAGAAGGTAGCGCCGCATCTGGCACCGCACGCGATCTTCGCGACCAATACGTCGGGTTTGTCGATCACGTCGCTGTCCGATGGCTTCGATGCGGAGCTGAAGTCGCGCTTCTGCGGTGTGCACTTCTTCAACCCGCCGCGCTACATGCATCTGGTGGAACTGATCCCGACTGCGACGACGCAGCCCGCGATCCTGGACCGCCTGGAATCGTTCCTGACCACCACGCTCGGCAAGGGTGTGGTGCGTGCCAAGGACACGCCCAACTTCATCGCCAACCGCGTGGGGATCTTCTCGATCCTGGCCGTGTTTGCCGAAGCCGAAAAATTCGGCATTCCGTTCGATATCGTCGATGACCTGACCGGCACCAAGCTGGGCCGTGCCAAGTCCGCCACGTTCCGCACCGCCGACGTGGTGGGCCTGGACACGATGGCGCACGTCATCAAGACGATGCAGGATGGCCTGGGCGGCGATCCGTTTGCCTCCGTGTACAAGACGCCGGCCGTGCTGAAGGGGCTGGTCGATGCGGGCGCGCTGGGCCAGAAGACTGGCGCGGGTTTCTACAAGAAGGAAGGCAAGGCCATCAAGGTGCTCGACGCCAAGACCGGCCAGTATGTGGAATCGGGCAAGAAGGCCGACGAGATCGTCGTGCGCATGCTCAAGAAGGAACCGGCCGAGCGCATCAAGCTGCTTCGCGAATCCACCAATCCGCAGGCGCAGTTCCTGTGGAGCGTGTTCCGCGATGTGTTCCAGTACATCGCCGTCTACCTCGAACAGATCGCCGGTTCGGCCGCCGATGTGGACTTGGCGATTCGCTGGGGCTTCGGCTGGAACTCGGGTCCGTTCGAAGACTGGCAGGCTGCCGGCTGGAAGCAGGTGGCGCAGTGGGTCAAGGAAGATATCGAAGCCGGCAAGGCACTCGCTAACGTGCCGCTGCCCGCATGGGTATTCGATGGTGCCGTCGCCGACAACGGCGGTGTGCACGGTGCGCAAGGTTCGTGGTCGCCGGCGACGAGCATCTTCGTCAAGCGCGCCGCGCTGCCCGTGTACGAGCGCCAGGTGTTCCGTGCCGCGCTCAAGGGCACGGACGCCGCGGATCCGCGCAAGTCGGGCAAGACGATCGAAGAGAACGACGGTGCGCGTATCTGGACCAGCGATGGTGCCGACGATGTGCTGATCATCTCGTTCAAGAGCAAGATGAACACGATTGGCCCGGATGTGCTCGACTCGCTCGTGCGCGCCGTGGAACTGGCCGAAGCCGAATACAAGGGTCTGGTCGTGTGGCAGCCCACGTCGCTGCAGCTCGGCGCACCCGGTGGTCCGTTCTCGGCCGGTGCCAATCTGGAATCGGCCATGCCGCAATTCATGATGGGCGGTGCCAAGGGCATCGAACCGTTCGTGAAGAAATTCCAGGACACGCTGATGCGCGTGAAGTACGCGGCAGTGCCGGTGATTCCGGCGGTGTCGGGCATCGCGCTCGGCGGCGGCTGCGAACTGATGCTGCATTCGGCCAAGCGCGTGGTGGCGCTGGAAAGCTATGTCGGCCTGGTGGAAGTGGGCGTGGGTCTGGTGCCGGCCGGTGGTGGCCTCAAGGAAGCCGCGATTGCCGCGGCCAAGGCTGCGCAGGCAGCTGGCAGCACGAACTACCTGAACTTCCTGACCAACCGCTTCCAGGCGGCGGCGATGGCCAAGGTCTCGACCTCGGCGCTGGACGCGCAGAAGATCGGCTACGTGCAGCCCACGGACACCATCGTCTACAACGTGCACGAACTGCTGTACGTGGCACAGAGCGAAGTGCGCGCAATGGCTAACGCCGGTTACCGCGCGCCGCTGCCGGGCCAGTTGATTCCGGTGGCGGGCCGTTCGGGCATCGCCACGATCAAGGCATCGCTGGTGAACATGCGCGATGGCAACTTCATCTCGGCGCACGATTTCACGATCGCCTCGCGCATCGCGGAAGTGGTGTGCGGCGGTGATGTGGAGGCGGGCTCGCTGGTGAGCGAAGAGTGGCTGCTGGCGCTGGAACGCAAGGCCTTCATCGACCTGCTGGGCACGGGCAAGACGCAGGAGCGCGTCATGGGCATGCTGCAGACCGGCAAGCCAGTGCGCAACTAATCCGCCAACGAGGAACCGACATCATGAAACAACTGCAAGACGCGTATATCGTTGCGGCTACCCGTTCGCCGATTGGCAAGGCTCCCAAGGGCGCCTTCCGCAACACCCGTCCCGACGACCTGCTCGCCACCATCCTGAAGGCTGCCGTGGCACAGGTGCCGAACCTGGACCCGGCGCTGATCGAAGACGCCATTGTTGGCTGCGCGATTCCTGAAGCGCAGCAGGGCCTGAACGTGGCGCGTATCGGTGCGCTGCTGGCTGGCCTGCCGAATACGGTGGGCGGCATCACCGTGAACCGTTTCTGCGCCTCGGGCCTGTCGGCTGTGGCAATGGCGGCTGACCGCATCCGCGTGGGCGAGTCCGATGTGATGATCGCCGCAGGCGTGGAATCGATGAGCATGGTGCCGATGATGGGCAACTCGCCGTCGATGTCGCCGTCGATCTTCGAGCGCGACGAGAACGTGGGCATTGCCTACGGCATGGGCCTGACCGCCGAGAAGGTTGCCACGCAGTGGAAGGTGAGCCGCGAAGATCAGGACGCGTTCTCGCTGGCGTCGCACCAGAAAGCCATCGCCGCGCAACAGGCTGGCGAGTTCAACGACGAGATCACGCCGATCGAAGTCGTCGAGAAATTCCCGGATCTGGCTTCGGGCCAGGTGGGTGTGAAGACACGCACGGTATCGCTCGACGAAGGTCCGCGTCCCGACACGTCGGTGGAAGGACTGGGCAAGCTGCGTGCGGTGTTCGCCAACAAGGGCAGCGTCACGGGTGGCAACAGCTCGCAGACATCGGATGGTGCTGGCGCGCTGATCCTGGTTTCCGAGAAGATCCTCAAGCAGTTCAACCTCGTGCCGCTGGCCCGCTTCGTATCGTTCGCGGTGCGTGGTGTGCCGCCGGAGATCATGGGGATTGGTCCGAAGGCTGCGATTCCTGCGGCACTGAAGGCCGGTGGCCTGACGCAGGACCAGATCGAGTGGATCGAACTGAACGAGGCATTCGCTGCGCAGTCGCTGGCAGTGATGCGTGACCTGGAACTCGATCCGTCGCGCGTGAACCGTATGGGCGGTGCGATTGCGTTGGGCCATCCGCTGGGTGCCACCGGTGCAATCCGTTCGGCCACCGTAGTGCACGCGCTGCGTCGCCACAACCTCAAGTACGGCATGGTGACCATGTGCGTCGGTACGGGCATGGGCGCAGCCGGAATCTTCGAGCGCGTTTAAACGCGCCAGTGGGGCGAATCTCAAGGCAGTGATGAGATTCGCCCCTACCTTCGATCAGATGAAGAAATGTATGGACACGAAGATGCCAACACGTTGACGCACTGACCCGGAGGAACATAACAATATGCAGGAGACAGCCATTCTGGCCGACGCGGCATGCGACATGCCGCGCGCGATGATGGACGCGCTTGGCGTCCGCACCATTCCCTTTCGCATCCGCGCGGGGGATCAGTTCATCGCCGATACACGCGATGAAGTTGCACTGCCCGATCTGTATCGGCAGTATCTGGTCGGCAAGCAGGACCACTATGCCGAATCCATTCCGCTGCTCGAACGCGAGCTTGAAGACCATTTGCTGCGCAATGTGGTGGCCGGTTGCGATCGCGCGATCCTGCTGACGATTGCGAGCAGCCGCAGCAAGTTTTACGCAAACGCCAATGGCGCCGTGGTGGGTACTGTGGCGCGCAGTTTCAAGTTGCGCAAGGACGCGGGCCGCAGCGGGCTGTTCGACCTGACCGTGATCGATACCGGCGCCATCGGGCCGGGACAGGCGTTGATCGTGCGCGAGGCCGCGCGCATGCTGGCCGAGGGCGCGAGTGCCGCCGCCGTGGTGGATGCGGTGGAGAATCGATTGCGCGATGCCGCGCACATGTTCCTGATCCCGAACGAACTGCTGTACATGTACACGCGCGCCAAGCTGAAGGGCGAGAACAGCATCACGTGGGGCCGCTACATGCTCGGCAGCGCGTTCAATATCCGGCCCGTGATCCATATGCAGCGCGGCGAGACCGATGCCATTGCCAAGGTGCGCGGCTCCGAGGATGGCATTCGCCGCCTGCTGGGCCATGTGGAAGCCTGCATCCGCGCCGGTGCCTTGCTGACGCCGGCGGTAGGTGCCGCGTATGCGGGCGATATCGACGAGGTGGAGTCGTGGCCCGCGTGGCAATCGCTGGCCAATGCTGCCGCACGACATGGCGTGGAGCTGATGCTCGCGCCGATGAGTCTGACCGTTGCGCTCAATGTGGGCGCCGGCGCGTTCGGACTCAGTTATCTTTCCGACATGCCGCCACCGTTTGTGTGAGCGGCCAAACCTGATACCGACGAGACGAGGAAGACATGAGCATTGCCACCCGCATCGAACAGGGCGTCCTGACCATTGGTTTCGACCGCATCGACAAGAAGAACGCGATCACGGCCGCGATGTACCAGACCATGGCCGACGCGCTGCGCGCCGCCGAGACCGACAACGCCGTGCGCGTGATCGTGATCGAAGGCAAGCCGGAGATCTTCACGGCCGGCAACGACCTCGAAGACTTCATGAAACGCCCGCCGACCCACGGCGAAGGCGGCGCACCCGCACCGGTGTTCCAGTTCCTGCACGCCATCAGCCACGCCACCAAGCCGGTGGTGGCATCGGTCAGCGGCGCGGCAGTGGGCATCGGCACCACGCTGCTGCTGCATTGCGATCTGGTCTATGCATCGGAGACGGCCAAGCTGTCGCTGCCGTTCGCGCAACTGGGCCTGTGCCCCGAGGCGGCATCGAGCCTGCTGCTGCCGCGCCTGATGGGTTACCAGCGCGCCGCCGAAAAGCTGCTGCTGGGCGAGGCATTCAGCGCGCAGGAAGCGCATGCCATCGGACTCGTCACGAAGGTGCTGCCGGTTGCGGAGTTGTCGGATTATGTGCGCCAGCAAGCGGGCAAGCTCGCCGCGCTGCCTGCATCGTCGCTGCGTGAGACCAAGCGGCTGATGAAGGGCGACGATGTACCGGCTGTCGAGAAGAAAATGAACGAGGAAGGCGAGGTGTTCCGCCGCATGCTGCTGGCACCGGAAGCCAAGGAAGCGTTCACGGCATTCTTCGAGAAGAGGAAGCCGGATTTTTCGAAGTTTGATTGAGGCGGTTTGAAACTACCGCTCGGCGTTCGCCCCTCTCCCGCCTTGCGGGAGAGGGGAACAAATCAATCCCACCTCAAGCCGTAGGCAACACCCGCGGCATCCGGCTCTCATCCGTTGCCACATACGTCAGCGTGGCTTCCGTCACCTTGACGATCTCATGGCTGTGGCGCATGCGTTGCGCGTAGACGGCCACTTCTACCGTGATCGATGTGCGGCCGGTCTTGACCACGTCGGCGTAGAAGCTGACCAGATCGCCCACGAACACGGGGTGCTTGAACAGGAACGAGTTGACGGCCACCGTGGCCACGCGGCCCTGGGCACGTTCGACGGCGGGAATCGAACCGGCGATATCGACCTGCGCCATGATCCAGCCGCCGAACACGTCGCCGTGCACATTGGCATCGGCGGGCATGGGGACGACGCGCAGGGCGGGGTTCTTGCCGGCGGGCAGTTCGGAGATGGGGGCGGATGTGGACATGTCGGCGATCGAGGAAAGCGGGAAGTACGGCGAATTCATGAGGCAGTGACGATGAACTGCCGGACCTGACGATCTCTGCGACAATCGCGGCATTGGCCTGAATTCTAACGTATGCGCCGCTATTCCACGACCGCCGAGCCCGCCCCCGCCGAGCCGGCAAACTCCCTGTTCAAGGGCGCTGGCGCGCCCCGCAGCGACTGGCAGACCGTTCGCAACCTGCTGCCTTACGTCTGGCACTACAAGTGGCGAGTGATCCTGGCGCTGACCTGCCTGGTTGCCGCCAAGGTTGCCAACCTCGGCGTGCCCGTGTTGATGAAGAAGCTCGTCGATACGATGAACATCGCGCCGGGCAACGCCACGGCGCTACTCGTGGTGCCCGCCGGGCTGATCGTCGCGTACGGGATGCTGCGTCTCTCCGGCACGTTGTTCACCGAGTTGCGCGAGATCCTCTTTGCCAAGGTCACGCAGAGCGCGGTGCGCGAAATCGCGTTGCAGGTGTTCCGCCATCTGCATGCGCTGTCGCTGCGATTCCACCTGGACCGGCAGACGGGCGGCATGAGCCGCGATATCGAGCGCGGCACGCGCGGCATCCAGTCGCTGATCTCGTACTCGCTGTACAGCATCCTGCCCACGCTGGTGGAGATGTCGCTGGTCATCGGCTTTCTGCTGCTGCACTACGACATCTGGTTCGCGGCGATTACGCTGTGCGCGCTGGTGGCGTATATCGCGTTCACGATCATCGTGACCGAGTGGCGCACGCACTTCCGCCGCAAGATGAACGAGCTGGACTCGCGCGCCAACCAGAAGGCCATCGATTCGCTGCTGAACTTTGAAACCGTCAAATACTTCGGTAACGAGGAATACGAGGCGCGCCGTTACGACGAGAACCTGCGCACGTATCGCACCGCCGCCATCCGCTCGCAGAACTCGCTGTCGCTGCTGAATTTCGGTCAGCAGACGATCATCGCCGTCGGGCTGATCCTGATCCTGTGGCGTGCCACGGTAGGCGTGGCAGCGGGCAAGCTGACACTGGGCGACCTCGTGCTGGTCAACACGCTGATGATCCAGCTTTATATCCCGCTGAATTTTCTCGGCGTGATCTATCGCGAAATCAAGCAGGCCACCACCGACATGGATCGCATGTTCGTGCTGCTCGGTACGAACCAGGAAGTGGCCGATGCCCCCGGTGCCGCGCCGCTGCGCGTGGAGGGTGCGGAAGTGCGCTTCCGACATGTGGGGTTCGGCTACGAGTCGAACCGCACGATTCTCGACGATGTGGATTTCACGATTGCTGCGGGCACCACGACCGCCGTGGTCGGCCACAGCGGGTCGGGCAAGTCCACGCTGGCGCGGCTGCTGTTCCGCTTCTATGACGTCAGCCGGGGCGGTATCGAGATCGACGGGCAGGATACCCGCAAGGTTACGCAGGCGAGCCTGCGCGCATCGATCGGCATCGTGCCGCAGGACACCGTGCTGTTCAACGACAGCATCTATTACAACATTGCCTATGGCCGGCCCGAAGCCACGCGCGACGAGGTAATCGAGGCCGCGCGCGCCGCGCAGATCGATCATTTCATCAGCGAGTTGCCGCAGGGGTACGACACACCTGTGGGCGAGCGTGGGCTCAAGCTGTCCGGTGGCGAGAAGCAACGCGTGGCCATCGCGCGCACGCTGCTCAAGAATCCGCCGATCCTGGTGTTCGACGAAGCCACCTCGGCGCTGGATTCGCGCACCGAACAGGCCATCCAGTCCGAACTGATGCGCCTGGCGCAGAACCGCACCACGCTGCTGATCGCGCATCGGTTGTCGACGGTGGTGCATGCCGATCAGATCCTGGTGATGGATCATGGCCGCATCGTCGAGCGCGGCACGCACGCCGAACTGATGCGCGCCAATGGCCGCTATGCAGGCATGTGGCAGATCCAGGCGCGTAATGCCGCGCAGGGTGTGCCCGATGCCGATGCGCTCGCCATCGACGCAGGCGACGAGACGCAGGACGCCTGACGCTTCTCTGAAGCGCGCCGTCATCGATTGTCGACAATCGATGACGGCAACCTGCGCGTACAGATGCGTGCGCACAATCATGGGTCGTCAATGCACCGCGCCCATGCATCGCGCCGGTGCGGCATGCCCCCTGCAAAGGCTGGCACGACCCTTGCAAAAAGCACCCTCCAGATAGATAAAAACTGGAGAAGGTCCATGCTGCAATTCGCTCTGCGTCGCCAATTTCTGAAACTGTGCACCACGGCAGGCACCGCGATGGTGCTGTCGACACTCTGCGTGGGCACCGCGCAGGCGCAAGCCGCGACGAAAGTCCGCTTTCAGCTCGACTGGCGTTTCGAAGGTCCGGCCGCACTGTTCCTGCTCGGCGAGCAGAAGGGCTACTTCAAGAACGAGAAGCTCGACGTGTCGATCGACGCGGGCAACGGCTCGGGCAACGTGGTCAACCGCGTGGCATCGGGCACGTACGACATGGGCTTTGCCGACCTGGCTTCGGTGATGGAGTTCTACGGCAACAACCCCGATGCCAAGAACAAACCCGTGGCTGTGATGATGGTCTACAACAACACGCCGGCCGCCGTGCTGGCGCTGAAAAAATCGGGCATCAAGTCGCCGAAGGACCTGACCGGCAAGAAGCTGGGCGCGCCGGTGTTCGACGCGGGCCGTCGTGCCTTCCCGATCTTCGCCAAGGCCAACGGCCTGCAGGCGGCATCGTTCAACTGGCAGGCGATGGACCCCACGCTGCGCGAAACGATGCTGACGCGTGGCGATCTCGATGCCATCACCGGTTTCTCGTTCACGTCGATCCTGAACCTGAACGCGCGTGGCGTGAAGGATGAGGACATCGTGGTGCTGCCGTATCCGCAGTTCGGCGTGAAGCTCTACGGCAATGCGATCATCGCATCGGAACAGTTCCTGAAGAGCAACCCCGAAGCGGTCAAGGCATTCCTGCGCGCCTTTGCGAAATCGGCCAAGGACGTGATCGCACATCCGGAAGAAGGCATCAAGGCCGTGAAGGCGCGTGACGGCATCATCGACGAGAAGCTGGAGGTCAAGCGCCTGAAGTTGGCGCTCGACAGCGTGGTGAAGTCGCCGGATGCCAAGGCCGAGGGCTTTGGCCGCGTGAACAAGCCGCGCCTGTCGCTGATGGCTTCGCAGGTGGCCGATGCCTTCGGCACCAAGGGCCGTATCAATCCCGATACGCTGTGGACCGACGCCTATCTGCCGTCTGCCGCCGAACTGGACGTGCTGCGATGATGGCAAGAGAAGCACTGATGCCCGCCTCGGGCGGGTCACCGGCCGAGGCGGGTGGCGGCCAGCCATTCGTCGATTTCAATCGCGTATGGCTGGCCTATGACGATGAACTCGCGCGTCGCGGCGAGTTCGCAGTCGAGGATATTTCGCTGCAGGCTGCAGAAGGTGAATTCATCGCCATCGTGGGACCCTCGGGCTGCGGCAAGTCCACATTCATGAAGCTGGCCACTGGCTTGCGCCAGCCTACGCGCGGCGTGGTCAGCATCAATGGCACCAAGGTCACTGGCCCGCTCAAGCAGGTGGGCATGGCATTCCAGGCGCCCACGCTGCTGCCGTGGCGCACCACGCTCGACAACGTGATGCTGCCGCTGGAGATCGTCGAGCCGTATCGATCCACCATGCGCAAGAAGCGCGACGAGTACGTGGAACGTGCGCGCATGCTGCTGAAGACCGTGGGCCTGTCCGGCTACGAGGACAAGTATCCGTGGCAACTGTCAGGTGGCATGCAGCAACGCGCATCGATCTGCCGCGCGCTGATTCACGAGCCGCGCATGCTGCTGCTCGATGAACCCTTCGGTGCGCTAGATGCCTTCACGCGAGAAGAGCTGTGGTGCGTGCTGCGCGATCTCTGGCAGGCGCAGCGCTTCAACGTGATTCTCGTCACGCACGATCTGCGCGAGGCCGTGTTCCTGGCCGATACCGTCTACGTGATGAGCCCGCGTCCGGGCCGTATTCTGCTGCGCCGCGAGATCGACCTGCCGCGTCCGCGTCCGCTCGACATCACCTACACCGAACCCTTTGCCGAACGCGTGCATGAACTGCGCGAGAAGATCGGGCATAACCGGGGACAACACTGATCATGGCGACGATGTCCTCTCTTCAGGCCAGGCGCGTGCAGCGCGTGGCCCCGTGGATTCTGCTGGGTACGTTCCTGCTGTTGTGGCAGGGGGCATGCCTCATCTTCAACGTCTCGGACTTCATCCTGCCGAGTCCGTCGGCCATCGTGGCTTCGCTGGGCGAGTACGGCGGAGTGATCGCCACGCATGCATGGCGCACGTTCTGGACGACCATGGTGGGCTTCGGCCTCGCCATCGTCGTAGGCGTACTGCTGGGCATGCTGCTCGGATCGTCGCGACTCGCTTATGCGGCCACGTATCCGCTGATGACGGCGTTCAATGCGTTGCCGAAAGCCGCATTCGTGCCGATCCTCGTGGTGTGGCTCGGCCTCGGTGCCGGTCCCGCGATCATCACGGCGTTCCTGATCTCGTTCTTCCCGATCATGGTGAATATCGCCACGGGGCTCGCCACGCTCGAACCGGAACTTGAAGACGTGCTGCGCGTGCTGGGTGCCAAGCGTCGCGATGTGCTGATCAAGGTGGGTCTGCCCCGCGCGATGCCGTTCTTCTTCGCCTCGCTCAAGGTGGCGATCACGCTGGCCTTCGTCGGCACGACCGTTTCGGAAATGAGCGCGGCGAACGAAGGCATCGGCTACCTGCTGGTATCGGCCGGCTCCGCGATGAAAATGCCACTGGCGTTTGCCGGCCTCGTCGTGATCGCGGTGATGGCGATGCTGATGTACGAACTGTTCGCCGTGCTCGAAAAACGCATGACGAGCTGGGCCCATCGTGGATAGCCGTGGTTGATCAGGCGTAATCCAGCGGCAACGCCGTCGTGTACTTGATCTGTTCCATCGCGAAGCTCGAACTGACATCGGCCAGTTCTACGCCCTGGATCAGTTTCTTGTACACGGTGTCATAAGCGGCGATATCCGGCACCACCACGCGCAACAGGTAGTCGGTATCGCCCGCCATGCGGTAGAACTCGGTCACTTCCGGAATCGATGCCACGAGTCCGTGAAACGCCTTGAGCCATTTCACGTTGTGCTGGTTGGTGCGGATCGAGACAAAAACCGTCACGCCAACATTGAGCTTGGCCGCATCGAGCAGCGCCACGCGCTTTCGCACGACGCCGGATTCTTCGAGCTTCTGGATGCGGCGCCAGCATGGCGTCGACGTCAGCCCCACGCGTTCGCCGATCTCGGCAACAGGCACAGCGGCATCTTCCTGGAGGATCTCCAGGATCTGGCGGTCATAGCGGTCCATGGGATTTCCTGCAAACCTGAAAATTTCGATCCAAAACCCGCGCAGATTGTAATCCTGTTCCAATAGAGGCAGTGGGCGCGGAAAAATATTGTCGCCAGTCGCGGCCGTGCTGCACGGTACGTGGACGCAGGCGATAATCCGCGCCATGGAAATCAAATGGCTTGAAGACTTCGTCAGCCTGGCCGAGACGCACAGCTTCTCGCGCTCGGCGGAACTGCGGCATGTCACGCAGCCGGCGTTCTCGCGCCGCATCCAGTCATTGGAGGCGTGGGTGGGCACCGAGCTGATCGACCGGTCCAGTTACCCCACGAGCCTGACCTCGGCGGGCAAGGTGTTCTACGAGCAGGCACTGGCGATGCTGGCGCAGGTCAGCGAGACCCGTGCGCTGATGCGCGGGCAGCGGTCGGCCAATGCGCAGGTGCTGGAATTCGCCGTCCCGCACACGTTGTCGCTGACGTTCTTCCCCGAATGGCTCAAGGGCGTGGAGCGCAAGGTCGGCACACTGCCATGCCGCCTGCGCGCGCTCAATGTCCACGATGCGGTGCTGATGCTGGTGGAAGGCGGCTGCGACCTCGTCATGGTCTATCACCATCCGCGCCAGGCCATCCAGCTCGATCCGGCGCACTACGACATGCTCGTGCTCGGCACCGAACGGCTGTCGCCTTACAGCGTGCCCGATGCCACGGGTCGCCCGCTGTTCCGGCTGCCGGGTACGGACAAGAAGCCAGTGCCATTCCTGAGTTACACGCCCAATGCGTTTCTGGGCCGGATGGTGGACATGCTGCTGGCGGAGTCCGCCGATACGCTCAAGCTCGACAAATGCTACGAAACCGATATGGCCGAGGCGCTCAAGGCGATGGCGCTGGCCGGACACGGCATGGCATTCTTGCCGGAAAGCACGGTGCGTGAAGACGTGGCCGCCGGCCGTCTGGTGCGGGCCGAGGCGGCGCGCGGGCTGCCGCAATCGATCGATATGGAAATCCGGCTCTATCGCGAGCGACCTTCCGATAACGGGACCGAACGGCGCGGCGGCCAGTCGCGCCGCAAACGCCAGTTCGTGGACCGCATCTGGGCCGCACTGACGGCGCCGGCGTCGGACGCGTGAAACCGCAAGGTGCCAGGAAGGGGCGCCAAGGTTATGCGAGGCTTGCATAACCTGCCGAGGCGGGATGATGAAACGGCATTGGATTGGGGCAGGGCAGCGCCGATATCCTCCGTGTCACCTTCACTCGGAACTCAACGATGTCTTCCGCAGCACCGACGCAAAACGTCTCGAATGTCTCGCATGCCCACGCCCTGCCTTCCTACCTGAAAGCCGACGACCTCGGCCCGTGGGGCATCTACCTGCAGCAAGTCGATCGTGTCACGCCCTACCTGGGCTCGCTGGCGCGCTGGGTGGAAACGCTGAAGCGCCCCAAGCGCGCGCTGATCGTCGACGTACCCATCGAACTGGACAACGGCACCATCGCCCACTACGAGGGTTACCGGGTGCAGCACAACCTGTCGCGCGGCCCGGGCAAGGGCGGCGTGCGTTTCCACCAGGACGTGACGCTGTCCGAGGTGATGGCGCTGTCGGCATGGATGTCGGTGAAGAACGCGGCGGTGAACGTGCCCTACGGCGGTGCCAAGGGTGGCATCCGCGTGGATCCGCGCACGCTGTCGCACGGCGAGCTGGAACGCCTGACCCGTCGCTACACCAGTGAAATCAACATCATCATCGGTCCGAACAAGGACATTCCGGCGCCTGACGTGAATACCAACGCCCAGGTCATGGCCTGGATGATGGACACCTATTCGATGAATTCGGGCAGCACGGCCACCGGCGTGGTGACCGGCAAGCCGATCTCGCTGGGTGGCTCGCTGGGCCGCCATGAAGCCACCGGCCGTGGCGTGTTCGTGGTGGGTTCGGAAGCCGCCCGCAACCTGGGCATGGACGTCAAGGGTGCGCGCGTGGCGGTGCAGGGCTTCGGCAATGTGGGCGCTGTGGCCGCCAAGCTGTTCCATGAAGCCGGCGCCAAGGTGGTGGCGGTGCAGGATCACCGCACCACGCTGTTCAACCCGGCGGGTCTGGACGTGCCGGCAATGATGGAATACGCATCGCACAGCGGCACGATCGACGGCTTCCAGGCCGAAGTCCTCAAGGGTGACCAGTTCTGGGATGTGGAGTGCGACATCCTGATCCCGGCCGCGCTGGAAGGCCAGATCACCGCCGAGAACGCACCGCGCATCACGGCCAAGCTGGTGATCGAGGGCGCCAACGGCCCGACCACCCCGCAGGCCGACGACATCCTGCGCGAGCGCAATATTCTGGTTTGCCCGGACGTGATTGCCAATGCAGGCGGCGTGACCGTGTCCTATTTTGAATGGGTGCAGGATTTCTCCAGCTTCTTCTGGACCGAAGAGGAGATCAATGACCGGCTGGTACGAATCATGCAAGAGGCTTTCCGGGCGATCTGGCAGGTTGCCCAGGACAACAAGGTCACGCTGCGGACGGCCGCGTTCATCGTCGCCTGCACGCGGATCCTGCAGGCGCGCGAGATGCGCGGCCTCTATCCTTGATGGAGGACGATTCATGAAGCCGGGATTTGACGCTGCTGCAATGCAGCAAAATTCCCCGCTTCGGTGAAGCCCGCAACGCGGCGATCGGATGACTCCGGTTGCCGCGTTTTTTTGTCATCAACGGTTTGAAGCGGCGGCAACAATCGGTGCGCACTTGTGTCTCATTTTGGCGCAACGCAGCTAAACCATCGCTGAATTGGCACCAGTTAGGGGAAAAACCCGTTGTCTTGAGTGACGAGCTAAGCAATACTGTTTCGCCGGTGGGGCAGTCTGTTACAGTCCCGCCTTTCTCTTCATGGTCAAGGAGATGTTATGAATGTTGCCAAGTTGGCAGGCCTGATGATTGCGGCAGGGGTGTTGTGCGCAAGCGCGCAAGCAGCTGAGCCGCTGACGGGTACGCTGCAGAAGATCAAGGAAACGGGTGTCATCACGCTGGGCGTGCGGGACTCCTCGATTCCCTTCAACTACAACCTCGGCGGTGTCCGTCAGGTTGGGTATTCCTACGATATCAATATGAAGATCGTGGAAGCCATCAAGGATCAGTTGAAGCTGCCGAACCTGCAGGTCAAGGAAATTCCGATCACGTCGCAGAACCGCATCACGCTGCTGCAGAACGGCACGATCGATATCGAGTGCGGCTCGACCACGAACAACCTGGAACGCCAGAAGCAGGCATCGTTCACGAACAGCATCTTCATCATCGGCACGCGCATCATGGTGAAGAAGGACGGCGGCATCAAGGACTGGGCCGACCTGAAGGGCAAGAACGTGGTGACCACCGCTGGCACCACGTCCGAGCGCCTGCTGCGCAAGATGAACGATGACCAGAAGCTGGGCATGAACATCATCAGCACCAAGGACCATGGCCAGTCGTTCCTGACGCTGGAATCGGGCCGTGCCGTGGCGTTCATGATGGACGACGCGCTGCTGTTCGGCGAACGCGCCAAGGCCAAGAACCCGGCAGACTGGATCGTCGTGGGCAAGCCGCAGTCGCGTGAATCGTACGGCTGCATGATCCGCAAGGATGACGCACCGTTCAAGAAGATCTCCGACACCGTGATCGCCGGCCTGATGAAGGATGGTTCGATCAACACGATGTACGCGAAGTGGTTCCAGCAACCGGTCCCGCCCAAGGGCCTGAACCTGGACTTCCCGCTGTCCGAAGATATGAAGGCGCTCTTCAAGACCCCGAACGACAAGGCACTCGACTGATCGTTGCGATTGGCGCAGTGCGAAACGGAAGGAGCAGTCCTTCCGTTTCTTTTTGAGGACGCACTATGGATTACGCTTTTCACTGGGGAGTCTTCCTCGAGCAGGCCGCTTCCAACGAGACGTACCTGGACTGGATGATTTCCGGTCTCAAGGTCACGATCGCGCTGGGCCTGTCGTCGTGGGTGATCGCCCTTGTTCTCGGCTCGGTGCTGGGCGTGCTGCGCACGGTCCCGAACAAGTGGCTGTCGGGGTTTGCCGCCACTTACGTCGAAATCTTCCGAAATATTCCGCTGCTGGTACAGCTGTTCATCTGGTACTTCGTCGGACCCGAGCTGCTGCCGGGCGGCGAAGCCATCAAGCAGATGAACCCGTTCACCCAGCAGTTCCTGGCAGCCATGATCTGTCTGGGCACCTTCACGGCCGCCCGGGTTTGCGAACAGGTGCGCTCGGGGATCAATTCGCTGCCGCGCGGCCAGAAGAACGCCGGCCTGGCCATGGGTTTCACGCTGGCGCAGACGTACCGCCACGTGCTGCTGCCGATGGCCTTCCGCGTCATCGTGCCGCCGATCACCTCCGAGTTCCTGAACATCTTCAAGAACTCGGCCGTGGCATCGACGATCGGCCTGCTGGAACTGGCCGCACAGGGCCGCCAGCTGGTGGACTACACCGCGCGTCCGTATGAATCGTTCATCGCGGTCACGCTGCTGTACGCGCTGATCAACTTCACGGTGATGTTCCTGATGCGCTGGGTGGAACGCCGTACCCGCGTGCCGGGCTTCATCGGCACGAAGTAAGGAGCTGCAACATGGCATACGAATTCGATTTCAGCTCCATCAATTACTCCACGCTGCATGTGCTGGGCGAGGGTATGGCCGTTTCGCTCAAGATCACGGTGACGGCGGTGATCGTCGGCATCGTCTGGGGCACGATCCTGGCGATGATGCGTTTGTCGTCGATCAAGGCACTGAACTGGTTTGCACAGGGGTACGTGACGCTGTTTCGGTCCATCCCGCTGGTGATGGTGCTGCTGTGGTTCTTCCTGATCATTCCGCAGTTGCTGCAGAAGGTGTTCAACCTCTCGGCGGCATCCGACCTGCGCATGACCTCCGCGCTGATCGCGTTCTCGCTGTTCGAGGCCGCGTACTACTCGGAAATCATCCGCGCCGGTATCCAGAGCGTGTCGCGCGGCCAGATGTTCGCGGCCCAGGCACTGGGCATGACCTATGGTCAGACCATGCGGCTGGTGATCCTGCCGCAGGCGTTCCGCAACATGGTGCCGCTGCTGCTGACGCAGGGCATCATCCTGTTCCAGGATACGTCGCTGGTCTACGTGAGCGCGCTGGCAGACTTCTTCGGCCAGGCTTACGGTATTGGCGAGCGTGACGGCCGCATCGTGGAGATGCTGTTGTTCGCGGGTCTCGTGTACTTCATCATTTGTTTCTCCGCTTCGCTGCTGGTCAAGCGTTATCAGAAAAAGGTGGCCGTATGATCGAAATTAATAACGTTTCCAAGTGGTACGGCGCCTTCCAGGTGCTGACCGATTGCACCACCAAGGTGGCCAAGGGCGAAGTGGTGGTGGTGTGCGGTCCGTCGGGCTCGGGCAAGTCGACGCTGATCAAGACCGTGAACGCGCTGGAGCCGTTCCAGAAGGGCGACATCCTCGTGGATGGCACGTCGGTGGGCAACCCGAAGACGAACCTGCCCAAGCTGCGCTCGCGCGTGGGCATGGTGTTCCAGAACTTCGAACTGTTCCCGCACCTGTCGATCACCGAGAACCTGACCATCGCGCAGATGAAGGTGCTGGGCCGCTCGAAGGACGAAGCCAACGCCAAGGGCATGAAGTACCTGGAGCGCGTGGGTCTGAAAAGCCAGGCCGACAAGTACCCCGGTCAGCTGTCAGGCGGCCAGCAGCAGCGTGTGGCCATTGCACGCGCGCTGTCGATGGATCCGATCTGCATGCTGTTCGACGAACCGACTTCGGCGCTTGACCCGGAAATGGTCAACGAAGTGCTCGACGTAATGGTGCAACTGGCCAACGAAGGCATGACCATGATGTGCGTGACCCACGAAATGGGCTTCGCCCGCAAGGTGGCCAACCGCGTGATCTTCATGGACGCCGGCAAGATCGTGGAAGACTGCGCCAAGGAGGAGTTCTTCGGCAATATCGAAGCCCGCTCCGAGCGCGCCCGTCAGTTCCTGTCGAAGATCCTGCAGCACTAAGCGAGCGCGCGAACCTCGCGTGTTTGCTCCCCTCTCCCGCCTTGCGGGAGAGGGGCCCAAGACCTTGCCACCTGTCACCGCTTGGGCGTGTCTGACGGTGCTGGCAGTCAAATCCCCCTCAAGTACAAGCCGTATTCGCGGCATTCTTCGCCTGCACCTCAGGCGGTATCGGCACCGTCCACGTCATGACGGGCTTTCCATTCTCGAACATGATCAGCTCGCCAGGCGCAAACTGCGTCCACGTCTCGTTGTCCGTCAACGGTGCGGTGGCGATAACGGCCACGCGATCGTCCGGCGTGGTGACCTGTGCGAAATCGATCGACAGGTCGGCATCGATCAGATGTGCCTTGGAGAACGGCCACTGCCGCACGATGTAGTACAGCCGCGTGGAGCAGTGCGCAAACAGCGCCTGACCGTTGCACAGCAGGAAGTTGAATACCCCATGCAGCGTGATGTCTCGCGTGATATCGGCCAGCGCATGTCCCAGCTCATTCAGCGGCGGCTGCGATCCCGGAAAGCGTTTGCGCAGCCCCTGCATCAGCGTGCAGAACGCCAGTTCGCTGTCGGTGTCGCCCACAGGCTGGTAGACGCCGGACAGGAAAGGGGCGAATCCGTGCAGGTCGCCGTTATGCGCGAAGATCCAGTGCCGGCCCCAGAGCTCACGCATGAACGGATGGCAGTTCTCCAGCCGGACCGTGCCTTGCGTGGCCTTGCGGATATGCGAGATCACGTTCTTCGACTTGATGGGGTAGCGCTTGATCAGGTCTGCCACCGGCGACGAACCCGCCGATTGGTTATCGATGAACAGGCGGCACGCCTTGTCCTCGAAGAAGGCCACGCCGAAACCATCGGAGTGGTGGTCCGTCACACCGCCGCGCGCGGCAAAGCCGGTGAAGGAGAACGTCACGTCGGTTGGCGTGGCGCAGTTCATGCCTAGCAGCTGGCACATGGCGAGGGCACCGTGCGGCAGGGGGCTGCCGCTTTGCAATAGAATGGGGCCATTATCCTTCGCGTACCGGACGCTGCCAAGCACGGCGCCGACGCCCTCATCCCTTCCCAGCCATGAATCGAGACAAGATCGCTGCCATTCCCGGAGACGGAATCGGAACGGAACCCATGCCCCAGGGCGCCATCGCGGAGGCATCATGAATTTCCAGGGCTGTCCGCGCACCTTGCTGCTCGAGAGTTTCCACGCCGCTGTTGCTGCCGCCGATCCATTGCAAATCGTTGCCGATCACCTGCCGCCGCCGCATGCCGGAGGGCGCACGCTCGTGGTGGGCGCAGGCAAGGCTGCCGCGTCGATGGCGGCAGCGGTCGAGCGCGCCTACCAGGGCAAGGCCACGCTCGAAGGCATCGTCGTCACGCGCTATGCGCATGGCATGCCCACCGACCATATCCGCGTGATCGAGGCCGGCCATCCGGTGCCCGACGAAGCGGGCGAGCAGGCCGCCGCCGATATCCTGGCGCGTGTGCAATCGCTCGGACCCGAGGATCGGCTGATCGTGCTGGTCTCGGGCGGCGGCTCCAGCCTGCTGTCGCTGCCGGCCGATGGCATCCCCATGGCCGACCTGAAAGCCACCACGCGCGAGTTGCTGCGTTGTGGCGCACCGATCACGGACATGAACGTCGTGCGCAAGCATATTTCGCGCATCCAGGGCGGAAGGCTCGCGCAGGCGAGCCGGGCACCCGTGACCACGCTGATCGTGTCCGATGTGGCGGGCGACGATCCGAGTGCCATCGCCTCCGGTCCTACGGTTCCCGATCCCAGCACCTATGCCGATGCCCTCGGCATCCTGAAACGCTTCGGCGCCACGGTGCCGGCGAGCGTGCAATCCCATCTGGAACGCGGCGCGCGCGGCGAGATCGATGAAACGCCGAAGCCGGGCGATCCGCTGTTCAAGCGCGTCGACAACCGCATGATCGCCACGGCACATGGCAGCCTGGAAGCTGCCGCCGCGCTGTTCCGCCGTCAAGGCATCGAACCCGTGGTGCTCGGCGATACGGTTACCGGCGAGGCGCAGGAGGTGGCACGCGTCTATGCCGCGCTCGTCCGCGAGATTCGCAAGTACAATGCGCCGTTCTCCGCGCCGGTGGCGCTGATCTCGGGCGGTGAATGCACGGTCACATTGCCGAGTGGTGCGACAAACGCGCGTGGCGGGCGGTGCTCGGAATTCCTGCTGTCGCTGGCCATCGAGCTGGCCGGTGCGGAAAACATCCACGCGATTGCCGCCGACACCGACGGCATCGATGGTTCCGAGGACAACGCCGGTGCGTTGCTGGGCCCCGATTCGCTGGCGCGCGCTGATGCAGCCGGCGTCTCGGCCCGGCACAGCCTGGATGCCCACGACGCGTGGGGGTTCTTCCATGCGGTGGATGACCTCGTCGTGACCGGCCCCACGCGGACCAACGTGAACGATTTCCGCGCCATCCTGATTCTCTAGTTGTTGCTTGTCCCCATGACCCAAAAGATCACGATTACCCGCCCGGACGACTGGCACCTGCACCTGCGCGATGGCGCGGCGCTGACCGCTGTCCTGCCCGATACCGCACGCCAGTTCGCGCGCGCCATCGTCATGCCGAACCTCAAGCCGCCGGTCACCACGGTGGCGCAAGCCGCTGCCTACCGCGACCGCATCCTGGCCGCACTGCCGGCCGGGATGACGTTCGAGCCGCTGATGACGCTGTACCTGACCGACAACCTGCCGCCCGAGGAAATCGTCGCAGCCAAGGCCAGCGGTTTTGTCCACGCGGTGAAGCTGTACCCGGCCGGCGCCACGACCAACAGCGATGCTGGCGTGACCGATATCAAGCGGTGCGCCCCTACGCTGGAAGCCATGCAGCGTGCAGGCATGCCGCTGCTGGTGCACGGCGAAGTCACCAATGGCGACATTGACCTGTTCGACCGCGAAGCCGTATTCATCGAGCGCGTGATGAAACCGCTGCGCCGCGATTTCCCGGAACTGAAGGTGGTGTTCGAGCACATCACCACGTCCGAGGCCGCCCAGTACGTGGCCGAAGCCGAAGGCCCGATCGCTGCGACGATCACCGCGCACCATCTGCTCTACAACCGCAACGCGATCTTCATCGGCGGCATCCGTCCGCATTACTACTGCCTGCCGGTACTCAAGCGCGAGACCCATCGTGAGGCGCTGGTAAAGGCCGCTACGTCGGGCAGCGACCGTTTCTTCCTCGGCACGGACAGCGCGCCGCATGCCAAGGGCCTCAAGGAGCACGCGTGCGGTTGCGCGGGTTGCTACACGGCGCTGCATGCGATGGAGCTTTACGCCGAAGCATTCGATGCAGTCGGCGCGCTGGACAAGCTGGAGGCGTTCGCCAGCTTCAACGGCCCGGCGTTCTACAACCTGCCGCGCAACACGGGCACGTTGACGCTGACGCGCGAGGATTGGGAGCTGCCGACGGAACTGCCGTACGGCGACACCACGCTGGTGCCGCTGCGCGCAGGCGAAACGCTGCGCTGGAAGGCAAGCTGATTGCTTCCGGCGATTGACTGGACGCGGCCCTGGTACCAACCATTCGCCGCGTCCGCATCGGTCCTTTCGCACGAGGATCTGCGCGAAGGACTCAATGCAGTCGCCGGTGCCCTGCGCAATGCGCGCGGGCAGCCGCTACGCTTCGTGCCGCAGTCATCGTTGCCCGATGGCACGGCGTACGAATCCCACATCCACGCCAGCGGGCAGGTGCCGACGCGCGACAACCTCCACGACGCCTTCAACGCGTTGATCTGGCTGCACTTCCCCGAAACCAAACGTTTGCTGAACCGGCTGCAGGCCGAGGCCATTGCGCGCGACGGCGTGCAACAGATGCGAGGCGGTCTGCGCGATGCCGCCACGCTGTTCGACGAGAACGCGATCCTTTTCCTCACCGAAGACGACACGCTGTTCGATGCCCTGAAAGGGTTTGACTGGCGCGAATTGTTCATCACCCGGCGCGTTTCGTGGCGGGGCGTCTGTGGCGTGATGCCGTTCGGGCACGCATTGCTCGAGAAGCTCGTCCATCCCTACAAGGCCGTCACGGCCCACGCCTGGCGTGTCATTGCGCCGCCGTCGATGCCGATGCACGAACTCGACGCCATGCTTGCAGCGGATCTCGCCGAAGCGGCAGAAGCAGGCCGCTTCGCCGGTGGCCGCAGCTTTTCGCCGTTGCCCGTCATGGGTATCCCGGGCTGGTGCGACGGCAACGCTGATCCAGCGTTCTATGAGGATGTCACGGTGTTTCGTCCGGGACGCCGGCCGCCCCAGCCGTCCATTCGGTGATAGACTGCGGCCCGCAAAGCAGGCCAGACAATCGCTGCTTGTTCCCGCAAGGGGCAAGGGGAGGAAAGTCCGGACTCCACAGGGCAGGGTGTTGGCTAACAGCCATCCACGGTAACGTGCGGAATAGGGCCACAGAGACGAGTCTTGCCGCTGGCTTCGGTCGGCGGGAAGGGTGAAACGCGGTAACCTCCACCTGGAGCAATCCCAAATAGGCAGACGTTGAGGCGGCCCGCTGAGTCTGCGGGTAGGGAGCTGGAACCGTCCGGTAACGGCCGGTCTAGAGGAATGGTTGTCACATGCAGAGTGCCCGCAAGGGCGGTCGGCATGCACAGAATCCGGCTTATCGGCCTGCTTTGCTTCGGATTCGAGAACGCCCGGCGTGCTTCTGCACCGCCGGGCGTTTTGCTTTGGCGTGAGCGTGGAAACGTCAGCCTTCGACGATCTCGGTGGTATGCGTGATCTCGGCAGTCTTCGCCAGCATGATCGATGCCGAGCAGTACTTCTCGTGCGACAGCTCGATGGCACGCTCCACCTTGGCGGGGTCCAGGCCCTTGCCGGTTACCGTGAAGTGGAAGTTGATCTTCGTGAACACCTTCGGATCGGTATCGGCGCGCTCGGCTTCCAGCTTGACCGAGCAGCCGCGAATATCCTGGCGGCCACGCTTCAGGATCAGCACCACGTCATAGGCGGTGCAGCCGCCAGTGCCCAGCAGCACCATCTCCATTGGACGCGGCGCCAGGTTGTTGCCGCCACCGTCCGGTGCGCCGTCCATGGCCACCAGATGGCCGCTGCCGGTCTGGGCGATGAAGCTCATGCCCTCCGGGCCCGACCATGTCACTTTGCATTCCATTTTTTTCGTTCCTCGATTCGTTGATGTCCTGATTTCGCTCGCACGCAGGGCATCTCATGACTTGCATTTCGCGAGTATAGGCCAACTCCGCGGGCGCCTTTCCCTACGGGATTTCCCCTAAAAATCCGAGGGTTTCCTCTAGTGTGGTGTCGATCAAAGACTCGCTTTGTATGGATAAGTTATTGATTTAAAAGAAATAACGTTCTTTTAAAGAGACGTATTGTACATTCCATATTATGGAATTGAATTTCGTAGTGTAAATTTTCTTGCCTTGCGAGGGGCCATATGTATAATCCAATCCATCGAACGACGGCGCACGAAGAGCGCGCAGAGTGCGAAAGCGAAAGAGGTTCCGGCCCGGATCGCTCGCCGCACCACCGCAATGACCGGCCCCGTCGATCGCCCGGTGTCTCCTCCACCCTCCTCCTTTGGTGGATTCAAACCCAAGTCCGATAGACTTGGGTTTTTTTTCGCCCTTTGCAAGGGCCGCCACGGTGCGCCAGTGAACAACTCGGCGCTTGTCATGCTGCCAGCCGGCAAAGACTTGACGAAATCCGGCAACTTTGCTTGTGCGATGGCGCCGTAGCCGCTTATAATCGTCGGCTTTCCGGTCATTGCCCCCGGAAAAAATCAGGGAGAGCCTGCAGAGAACAAGCAGGAAGGTCAGGTCCCAAGGGCCGACCGACGACAGGACGCTAAAACGGCGACCGTCATACCGGGCAGATTTTCTAATCAGGAAAAATCATGAAGACCTTTTCCGCCAAGCCTGCAGAGGTAAAGCGCGACTGGTACGTGATTGACGCGACGGACAAAGTCCTCGGCCGTGTTGCCAGCGAAGTGGCACGCCGACTGCGCGGCAAGCACAAGCCAGAATTTACTCCTCACGTCGACACCGGTGATTTCATCATCATCGTCAATGCAGCCAAACTGCGCGTGACGGGTACCAAGGAACAGGACAAGAAGTACTATCGCCATTCGGGTTACCCGGGCGGTATCTACGAAACGACGTTCGGCAAGATGCAGCAGCGTTTCCCGGGCCGTGCCCTGGAAAAGGCTGTCAAGGGCATGCTGCCGAAGGGTCCGCTGGGCTACGCGATGATCAAGAAGCTGAAGGTTTACGCCGAAGCCGAGCATCCGCATAGCGCACAGCAGCCCAAGGTGCTGGAAATCTAAGGGGGCCATCCATGATCGGTAATTGGAATTACGGTACTGGCCGCCGCAAGAGCGCCGTGGCACGTGTCTTCATCAAGTCGGGCAAGGGCGCTATTGTCGTCAACGGCAAGCCCATCAACGAGTATTTCGCTCGCGAAACCTCGCTGATGATCGTGCGCCAGCCGCTGGAACTGACGGCTCACGCCGAAACGTTCGACATCAAGGTCAACGTGACCGGTGGTGGTGAAACCGGCCAGGCCGGTGCTGTTCGCCACGGCATCACCCGCGCGCTGATCGACTACGACGCCACGCTGAAGTCGGCCCTGTCGAAGGCTGGCTACGTTACGCGTGACGCACGTGAAGTCGAGCGTAAGAAGGTTGGTCTGCACAAGGCGCGTCGTCGGAAGCAATTCTCGAAGCGTTAATGTGTTTCTGCCTGGTCCGGCCCGCCGGATCTGGCAAGGCCCGAAAAAGACCGCACGGTTCATCGTGCGGTTTTTTTTTGCCATGACATTTCAGATCAAGGACTTGTCACATTCAGCGTTGCGCATATCCGTGCTTAAAGCATTTCATCCGCATGCCGTTCATGCGGCGATACAATCACGGGCTTGCATCCAGACGCTGCATGAAAAGGGAGTAGATACATGCTGTTTTCCAAGAAGAAGGGCCTGTCCATCGATACATTGATCGGGCCGGACACCACCATCGAGGGCGATGTGGCGTTCTCCGGCGGTTTGCGTCTGGATGGCCGCGTGCGCGGCAACATCATCGCTGTGGAAGGCAAGTCCAGCATGCTCGTGATCACCGAGAAAGGTGTGGTCGAGGGCGAAATCCGCGTCGAGCATCTGGTCCTGAACGGCACAGTGAACGGGCCGGTCCATGCGACGGAACTGCTCGAACTGCAAGCGCAGGCCCGGGTCCATGGCGAGGTGCGCTATGCGGCGCTTGAGATGCAGCAGGGGGCGCTCGTCGAAGGGCGTCTGATCCCGCTGGTGCAGACAGAAGTGCGTGCATTGCCCAATCACGTCCCGCCCGCAGAGACCGATGTGGATGTCGAAGCCACTGTCGTGGAGATCGTGGCAGATGTCCCAACCGTGGAAAACGTGACGGAAGAGGCTTCCGAAACCGGTGAAAAGCTGGAAAAGGTTGAGAAAGTGGCCTGACGCGGCCCGGCAATCCAGACGCAGAGGCCCTTGAAATCAAGGGGTTTCGGCACGATTTCAGAGTAGCGCTTAGAATACGGGCGTACCTAACCAGGAGAATTCCCCATGAACGCAGTCGCAGAGGCACCCGTTACCGAAGATGTGCCGGCACCGTTCGTCTTTACTGACAGCGCGGCCGACAAGGTCAAGCAATTGATCGAGGAAGAGGGCAACGCCGAATTGAAGCTGCGCGTGTTCGTGCAGGGCGGCGGTTGCTCCGGCTTCCAGTATGGCTTCACGTTCGACGAAGACGTGAATGAAGACGACACCCAGATGAACAAGAACGGTGTCACCCTGTTGATCGACTCGATGAGCTACCAGTACCTGATTGGCGCCGAGATCGACTACAAGGAAGACATCAACGGCGCCCAGTTCGTGATCAAGAACCCGAATGCCTCGACCACCTGTGGTTGCGGCTCGTCGTTCTCGGTCTGACGCCAGACGTCTCGCCATAAAAAAAAGCGCACCCTACGGTGCGCTTTTTTCTTCCGCAGAACCCCTGACGCGCTCAGCGCGGATAGATCGCGCCCAGCACGCGCGGTCCGGCTGCCCCCGTCACGGTCGGTACATTGCCGGGCGCACGGTGCACGCACTGGCGGGCGAACCATGCAAACGCCAGCGCTTCCACCTGGGAAACCGGCACGCCATACGCGTCCGAAGTCTCCACCGTCACGCCCGGCAGTAACTGTCCAAGATTGCCGAGCAACGCCTCGTTGTACGCACCGCCACCACAAACAATCAGCCGTTGGGCATCTGGCGCGCAAGTCTGCACGTCACGCGCAATAGCCGTAGCCGTCAGCGTGGCCAGCGTGGCTTGCACATCGGCCGCCGGCAGCGGGCTTGGCAGGCTTTCCAGCACCGCCTGCAGCCAGCCCGGGTGGAACAGGTCGCGGCCGGTACTCTTGGGTGGCGGGGCGTGGAAATAGGGTTCGGTCAGCAGTCGCGTCAGCAGCGCCTCGTCGACGCTGCCTGTGGCACCCCAGGCGCCGCGATCGTCGAATGGCTCGCCGCGATGACGTTGCACCCAGTCATCGAGCAGTGCATTGCCCGGTCCGCAGTCGAAGCCGGTCACAGGCCGGCCGGTATTCGCGGCGGGCAGGATGCTGATATTCGAGATGCCCCCGATATTGCAGACCACGCGGGTCTCGTCGCGCGCGCCAAATAGCGCCGCGTGGACGGCGGGAACGAGCGGTGCACCTTGTCCTCCTGCGGCGATATCGCGACTGCGGAAATCCGCGACGACATCGATGTCGGTCAGTTCCGCCAGCAGGGCAGGATGTTGGGTCTGTCGGGTGTAGCCCGTTCCGTCATAGAGTCCGGGACGATGCCGGACGGTCTGGCCGTGTGCGCCGATCGCAACCACCTGGCTGGCGTTGATATCGGACTCACGCAACAAGGCTTCCACGCACGCAGCGTAGACGCGCGCCAGACCATTGGCGGCCATGGCTTCACGATGAATCTCGTCTTCGCCAGGTTGTTGCAGCGCTGCGAAGGCTTCACGCAGGCTGTCCGGGAATGGCAGGTGAGCCGCAGCCAGCACCACCGGCTGCGCCGCCGTGAAATCGACGAGGACGCCGTCCGCGCCGTCCATGCTGGTGCCTGACATCAGGCCAATGAAACAATCAGTAGGCACCGGGGGCATGGATATCGGTTTCGGTCGAAGCTCAGTTGCTGGCGGTCAGTACATTGTAGGTGCGGAGCATGTTGATGCGGCTCAGCGTGGCACTGGTGTAGGTCAGGAAGTCCGCGCGCGACTTGCCGGTCAAGGTCGGCGCTTCCATCAACGTCGTCGTCAGCGGATTCTGCGGAACGTCGTTGTAGCGGAACTCATAGTGCAGGTGCGGCCCAGTGGCCCAGCCCGTCGAACCGACATAGCCGATCAGTTGGCCTTGCGACACATGCTGGCCTTCGCGTAGTCCGGCAAAGCGCGACAGGTGCGCATAAAAGGTCGAGTAGCCGTTGGCATGCTTGAGCACGACGATGTTGCCGTAGCCGTTCTGCTGCCCGGCGAACTCCACCGTGGCATCGGCCGTGGCGATCACCTTGGTGCCCTGCGGCGCGGCGAAATCCACGCCCTTGTGCTGCTTCCACTGATGGTGAAGCGGGTGGTCGCGCCCGCCGAACCCTGACGATACGCGCGAGAACTCTACTGGCGAACGCAGGAACGGACGCTTCATGCTGCGCCCATCGAACGTGTAGTAGGCGCCCGGCGTACCGTCCTTCGGTGCGTACCAGAGTGCCTGGTACAGCGTGTTGCGGTTGATCAGTTCGATGGCCACGACACGGCCATTGCGAACGAATGCGCCATCGCGGAAGCCGGCTTCGTAGACGATGCGGAAACGGTCGCCACGGGCGATGTCGTGGTGGAAGTCGATGACACCCGAGAAGATCGAGATCATCTGGTTGACCACTTCGTCAGGCACGCTCGCGCTGTCCATCGACTTGAAGAAACCGGTGGCGTCGATTGCGCCGGACGCCATTTCGTAGTGCAGGTCGTTGTCGACTGCCTCGATGCGCGCCTTGTACGTGAAATCGCCACCTTCCTTTTTAGGCGCCACGCGCTCGATCACGAGTTCGCGCGAACTGCCTGCGTCGCCGCCGAGGTTGGCTTGCAGCGAAACCAGCAGATTGCTGCTGTCGATCTCGGCCTGCACCGCCTGGCCGGGGTTCAGGTCGAACAGGCTGCGGGCGGTAGGGTTCTTGACGATAAACGCTTGCGCATCGGGATCGTCCACGCCGAGCCGGCGCAGCAGGGAGCCGATGGTATCGCCGCGCTGCATGCGTTCCTGCTGTACGTAGACGCCCGCGTCGCTCGCCTCGGTCAGCTGTTCGAGTTGCTCACGCACGTCGGGCATGCGCAGGGTATGTTCGACTCGCGGGGCGAGCGGATCATCGAATGCGTTGCGGGGGGCAACGCCCATCGCCGCCGCCATGCCAAGCGTAAAAACCGTGCCGACGGCGACGGTCAACTGCTTGCGGCGGCGCGTATGCTGGGGATTCGTCGGGTCAACCAGGACTACCAGTTGCCGCGCGAAAACATCGCGGAGATTAGACCACATCACGTAGAATTCAAGCTTTCCGAATTGGCAGGCCCTACCGCGACGATTTGTTTCGTCTGCCATCCTCCCCCGAGGTGCGGTGCGGGTATTGTCTGTTTGCCACCCTTCCGGGTGACCGCCGACGACTGTTGTCGGACGAGAAGCTGCGAAGTATATCAGATGAAAATCTGTCATCCGTAGCCTTTTTCCTAAAGATTTCAAAGACTTACCCATGACTGAAGTGAAGCCGGCCGCCGTGGCCAACTATCCACTTACGCCGTCCGTGATGCGCGCACTGGAGATCACCAAGCGCGGCTGCGACGAGCTTCTGGTCGAGGCCGAATGGCTCCAGAAGCTGGCCCGGAGCGAGGCCACTGGTGTGCCGCTGCGCATCAAGCTGGGACTCGACCCCACCGCGCCCGACATCCACCTGGGCCATACCGTGGTGCTGAACAAGCTGCGCCAGTTGCAGGACCTGGGGCACCAGGTGATCTTTCTCATCGGTGATTTCACGTCGACGATTGGCGATCCCTCGGGGCGCAATTCCACGCGGCCGCCGCTGACCCGCGAGCAGATCGAGGCCAACGCCACCACCTACTACAAGCAGGCCAGCCTGGTACTCGATCCCGCGAAAACGGAAATCCGCTACAACAGCGAGTGGTGTGATCCGCTGGGCGCACGCGGCATGATCCAGCTCGCTGCCAAGTACACCGTGGCGCGCATGATGGAGCGCGACGATTTCACCAAGCGTTTCCGTTCCGGTGTGCCGATTTCGGTCCACGAGTTCCTGTATCCGCTGATGCAGGGCTACGACTCGGTGGCGCTGAAGGCGGACCTGGAGATGGGCGGCACGGACCAGAAGTTCAACCTGCTGGTAGGTCGCGAATTGCAGAAGGAGTACGGGCAGGAATCGCAGTGCATCCTGACCATGCCGCTGCTGGTAGGACTGGACGGCGTCGAGAAGATGTCGAAGTCCAAGAACAACTACATCGGCGTGACCGAAGCGCCGAACGAGATGTTTGGCAAGCTCATGAGCATCTCGGACGACTTGATGTGGCAATACTTCACGTTGCTGTCGTTCCGCCCGCTGGCCGAGATCGACCTGATGAAGCAGGAAATCGCCGCGGGCCGCAATCCGCGCGATTGCAAGGTGCTGCTGGCGCAAGAGATCGTGGCGCGTTTCCACAGCCAGGCCGATGCCGAGAGCGCGCTGGAAGCATTCAACCATCGCGCCCGTGGCGGTATTCCGGACGACATTCCGGCCGTGAGCCTGGAAGGTGCGCCGATGGCCATCGCCCAGTTGCTCAAGCAGGCCAACCTTGTGCCGTCTACCTCCGAGGCAAACCGCAATATCGAGCAGGGCGGCGTGAAGATCGACGGCGCCACCGTTGCGGACAAATCCGTCAAGGTGGCGGCGGGGACGTATGTGGTGCAGGTCGGCAAGCGCCGCTTTGCACGTGTGACGCTGGCCTGAGGGGCGCGATGATCGCCCTGATCCAGCGTGTGACGCAGGCGCGCGTGACCGTGGAAGGCCGGACGACCGGCGAGATCGGTGCGGGCCTGCTGGCCCTGGTGTGTGCCGAGCGTGGCGACACCGAGGCGCAGGCCGAGCGCCTGTTGGCCAAGATGCTGGGCTATCGCGTGTTTTCCGACGCAGCCGGCAAGATGAACCTGCCGGTGCAGAACATTGACGGGCAGGGCAAGGCGGGCGGACTGCTCGTGGTGTCCCAGTTCACGCTTGCCGCTGACACGAACAGTGGGACGCGGCCGAGTTTTACGCCGGCGGCCTCGCCCGAAGACGGTCGTCGCCTGTACGATCATTTCGTGGCCCGCGCCCGTGCCGCACATCCCGATGTCCAGACCGGGGAATTCGGCGCGATGATGCAGGTCAGCCTGACTAATGACGGCCCGGTGACGTTCTGGCTGCGCGCACCCCCTGCCGCTACGGCGTGAGATTGCGGACGCGCCAGGACGCAAGTGCCTGACCCGCTGCAACCTGATCGCCAAACGAATCCAAGTCGAAGGAGATCCACATGAAACTCTGGAGCAAGGCTTTTGCCGACAACGCGCCCATTCCGGGCGAGTTCGCGTTCTGCGTGCCCGACGCGGCCAATCACGTGACGCTGTCGACCAACCGCAACCCCGATTTGCATTGGGATGACGTACCCGCAGGCACGCGCTCTTTCGTGTTGCTCGCCCACGATCCCGACGTGCCGAGCCGTGGCGACGATGTGAACCAGGAAGACCGCGAGGTGCCGGAATCGTTGCCGCGCCTGGATTTCTTCCACTGGGTGCTGGTCGATATCCCGCCGGGCCTGACCACGATCTCGGCTGGTACGCATAGCGACGGCGTGATCGCGCGCGGCAAGCCCGGACCCGAGGCACTGGTCGGTACGGCCACTGCTGGCGGCCTGCGCCACGGTACGAACGACTACACGGGCTGGTTTGCCAACCACGACGACATGAAGGGCGACTACTTCGGCTACGACGGCCCGTGCCCGCCGTGGAACGACGCGATCGTCCATCGCTACGTGTTCACGGTGTATGCACTCGATATCGACAGCGTGCCCGTGGAAGGCAAGTTCACTGGCGCCGATGTGCGCGAGGCTATCCAGGGTCACGTGCTGGCCGAAGCCAGCTATACCGGCACGTACACGCTCAACCCGCGTCTCATCAAATAATTCTCAGGACCGCCGTCCGTCGCCCCCCAAGGAATCGGCATGTCGCAAAGCTCTGGCCCGCAAACGCTGGCCTACACCCACCTGATCGTCATCCGCCATGGCGAGACGGCCTGGAACCGCGAACGCCGTTTGCAGGGCCAGGTCGATATTCCGCTCAACGACACGGGCCGCGCTCAGGCGCTGGCGCTGGCCGGCGCGTTGTCGGGCGAGCCGATCGATGCCGTGTATTCGAGCGACCTGGGCCGGGCGATGGAAACCGCGGCGCCGCTGGCGCAGGCACTCGGACTGACCGTGCGCACGGAGCCGCGGCTGCGGGAACGTCACTACGGCGACTTGCAGACGATGACCTACGCCGAGGTCGCCGAGAAGCGGCCCGAGGATTTCGCGAACTGGCAGGCGCGCGTGCCCGACTATGCGCCGCCGGGTGGTGAATCGCTACGGGAGTTCCAGGATCGGGCGGTGGAAATCGCGCTGGCCCTGGCCCGTCGGCACCCCGGCGAGCGGATTGCGATGGTGGCGCACGGCGGCGTGCTCGACTGCCTCTATCGCGAAGCCACGGGCATGACGATCGAAGCGCCGCGCGAGCATGAGCTGCTCAATGCCAGCATCAACCGCATGCGCTGCGACAGCGCCACACTGACGGTGCTGCAATGGGCCGATGTCAGCCATCTGGAAGCGCTGACGCTCGACGAGGTAGACCGGCGCGTGCCCTGAAACCCAGGGCAACGCAGGCTCAGACCTTCAGGCGGAACGGGGTGAAGTTGGTGTTCCGGTCGTACCAGTCCTCGTTCTCGGCACGCTTCAGGAACGCCACCACCTTGTAGGTCACGGGCGTCATGACCACCTCCCAGCCCGTCTTCAGCACGTACTGCGCCACGGCCACCTGGATGACTTTCTCCAGCGGCCAGATGCCGTAGAAGGCAATCACGTAGAACAGCGAGGAGTCGACCAGTTCACCGGCCAGTGTCGATCCGATGGTGCGCGTCCACAGCCAGCGCCCGCCCGACCACAACTTCATCTTGGCCAGCACATAGCTGTTGGTGAAGCTGCCGCAGCAGAAGGCGATCAGCGAGCCGAGGGCGATGCGCCAGGTATTGCCGAACACATCCTCCAGGCTCTTCTGGTAGTCGATCATGAATGGCGCCACCGGCATGCGCAGCACCACGAACGCCATGAACGTGGCAAACGCCAGGGCGGCAAAGCCGGCCCACACCACGCGCCGGTCGCGGCCATAGCCATACACCTCGGTCAGCACGTCGCCAAAGATGTACGAGACGGGAAAGAACAGCACGCCAGCGCCGAACGTCACGGGGCCGATCACCGGCAGCGTGACCTGCGCGGCCTTGGCCGCCCCGATCAGGTTCGAACACAGCAGCACCGTCACGAAGGCCACCATGACGAGGTCGTAGTAGCGATAGGTCCGGCCGATATGTGGGGCAGTGTGCGGGCCGGGCTGTGGAGCGGCGGGGGATGGGGGCATGGGCGGGAGCGGGGCGCGTGTCTGGCGGTTGTGTCGGGCGATTATGCCAGTGGCGCCACGAACGCGTCGCCACGGTCGTGCCCAAAACAGAACGCCCGGCCGGAGCCGGGCGATTTCGCTTGCACAAGGCTGCCCCGCAGGGCGACGGGGCTAGAGATCGAGCTTGCTGATCTTCGAGCCGTTCAGCGACACATCGAACATCAGGCCCGCGTTGGTCTGCACGAAGGCGATGACCGGCTGCTGCATGGTGACGGTGTCGATGGTGCCATTGGCACCGATCTTGGCCAGGGCCACGCTGGCATCTGCGCCAATGGTCCAGCCCTTGGACTGCACGAACTTGTTGTACGCCTCCGGTGTCATGAACATGATGATGACCGAGCGCGACTGGCCGCCAGCCGTCAGGCCGATGGTGCCCGAGATCGTGCGGTAGTAGCCCTGCGTCGCGCCCTTGCTGCGCAACGCGCCATCGCCATACTCGCCTCCGATCACGAGGCCACCCGCCAGCACGCGCGGGAATACCAGAATGCCCTGTGCCCGGTTGCCGAGATCCCTCGCACTGCTCGTCGAAGCGTAGAGGCGGTTCAGCGCGCCGTCGGCGCCTTCATCGATCTCCTTGCGCCGCGCCGCTACATCCGTGGGTGTGCTGGGACCCGTGGTCGTGCAGCCGGCGGCAAAGCCGGCGGTGGCCACAAGCAGGCCCGACCCGGCGACGCGGGTCACAAACTGACGTCGATCCATTTTCCTGTTCTCCTCTGTGGGACAAGTGCTGCGTCGGCGGCAACCGGCCGCCACGTCATGCGGATCAGCTGGCGTTCGGTGACTTGACGGTGATGGCCACGACTTCCTTCACGACGATCTTGGCCATCTGGCCCTTCTTGATGCCGGCCAGATCGATATTGGGGTCCCTGACCTTGACGGTGCGCAGGGTCTCGCGCGGGCCACGGAAGGTGATGGTGCGCTTGGCAGCGTCCACGTTGGTGATCTCGGCGGTCACCGTGGTGGTGATCTCGCGCATCACGCCGGGTTTGCCGCCTTCGGCGGCGCGGGAGGTGCGCTCCACCTGTTCCATGAGGGCCGTGTCCTTGCTGCCCACTGGCTCCACCCCGGCGACCACGGCGGCAGCACGTGTCAGCGTGACGATATCGCCCTTCTTGACATTGCCGATGTTCTTGGCTTCGTCGCCCGCCACCAGCGCCACCAGGTTGCCGCGCGGACCCTGCACGAGGATGCCCTTGGCGTCCGGATCGACTTCCACGACCTTGCCGCTGACTACGGCCTCTTCGGCGATGCCGATTGGCGCGGGTGTCGTCGACGGTTTTTGCGCGTGGGCAGCACCGGCCATGGTGAAGGCCAGGCAGGCTGCGGCGGAAAGCATGGAGAGACTAAGGCTGGCTCGCTGTTTCATGACTGTCCTTATCGCGCATGGCGCGTTTTTGTAAAAACGGGTGCAGTCATTGTGGACAAGCGGGCATAGCGGGGCAATCCACTTCGAAAAAATTTCTAATGGTTCCCGAAAACGTTTAAATGGGGGATTCTGCGCGCGCAGCAGTAGGCTGCCGGCCCACCCGGCAGCATGCAAGACTGCCTCAGGGGGCGTCGAAAATCTCGCCGTCGCGCGACGACTGGGGCGAGGACAGCCCGAAGTGGCGATAGGCCGCCGCCGTGGCCACCCGTCCGCGTGGCGTGCGCTGCAGGTATCCCTGCTGGATCATGTACGGCTCCAGCACATCCTCGATGGTGTCGCGGGCCTCGCCGATGGCGGCGGCCAGGTTGTCCACGCCCACCGGGCCACCATCGAACTTGTGCAGCACGGCTTCCAGCAGCTTGCGGTCCATCAGGTCGAAACCGACCGTGTCCACGTCGAGCATCGCCAGCGCGGCATCGGCCAGTTCGCGCGTGATGGTGCCGTCGCTTTTCACCTCGGCGTAGTCGCGCACGCGGCGCAGCAGGCGGTTGGCGATACGGGGCGTGCCCCGGGCGCGGCGCGCGATTTCCAGTGCGCCGGCCGGTTCGATCACGGCGTTGAGCAGATGCGCCGAGCGCGTCACGATGCGCGACAGTTCTTCGGGCGTGTAGAACTCCAGCCGCGCCACGATACCAAAGCGATCACGCAGCGGATTGGTCAGCATGCCCGCGCGGGTGGTGGCGCCCACCAGGGTGAACGGCTGCAGGTCGAGCTTCACGGAGCGGGCCGCAGGGCCTTCTCCGATCATGATGTCGATCTGGTAGTCCTCCAGCGCCGGGTACAGGATTTCCTCCACCACCGGGGACAGGCGATGGATTTCGTCGATGAAGAGGACGTCGTTGGCTTCGAGGTTGGTCAGCAGGGCGGCCAGGTCACCCGGACGCTCCAGCACCGGGCCGGAGGTCTGGCGCAGGTTCACGCCCATTTCGCGGGCGACGATGTGGGCCAGCGTGGTCTTGCCAAGGCCCGGCGGGCCGAACAGCAGCACGTGGTCCAGCGCCTCCTGGCGCTTGCGGGCCGCGTGCATGAAGATGTCGAGCTGGCCGCGCACTTTCTCCTGGCCCACGTACTCGTCGAGCAGCTTCGGACGCAGGGCGCGCTCGAACGCCTCTTCCTGTTTCGAGGCGGGGGTGGCGGCAATGACGCGCTCGGGCGGGCGGTCACCGGTCAGCTTATCGGTTTCGATCATGGCAAGTCAGATGCGGGATGGCGCCATTCTACGCTGCGGGCGCGGCGGATTCCGGCCATCAACCCTTGGACAGTGCCTTGAGCGCGAGCTTGATGCCTTCGGACACGCCCGTGCCCGCAGGCACCTGCTTGACGGCCAGTGCCGCCTCTTTCTCGGAGTAGCCGAGTGCCAGCAGGGCGTTGAGGATATCGGACGCGTTGTCGGACACCGGCGTCGCACCCGGCGCATGGCCCAGTTCCGCACCGAGCTTGCCTTTCAGTTCGAGCAGCAGCCGTTCGGCTGTCTTCTTGCCGATGCCGGGGATCTTGGTCAGCCGACCCGTTTCCTGCATCGTGATCGCCTGCGCCAGTTCCGGCACTGACAGACCTGACAACACGGCCAGCGCCATGCGCGCGCCGATGCCGGTGATCTTGATCAGTTCGCGGAAGGTGTTGCGCTCGGTAGCCGTGCCGAAGCCGAACAGCAGGTGCGCGTCCTCGCGGATGATCTGCTGCGTGAGCAGCGTCACGGGCTGTCCGACGGCGGGCAGGTTGTAGAACGTGCTCATCGGCACATCGATCTCGTAGCCGACGCCGTGGCAGTCGACCAGCAGATGCGGGGGGTTCTTCTCAAGCAGGGTGCCGGCGATGCGTCCGATCATGATGGGTACAAAGGAAAGATTGGCCGCAAGTGTATCTGGTATCTGTAGCGCGCCTTGCGGGGGTTATCGTCCGTCGATGGCCTTGCGGCCCAGCGCGGGGTCATCCGTGAAGAAGCCATCCACCCCGGCTGCCGCGAATGCCTGTACTTCGCGCTCCATGCCGGCCGGGTTGCGCGTGGCATCGCCGCCGGGCGCGCGCAGGGATTTCGGCAGGAAACTGTTCTCGGGGCGGAACGTGTAGGGATGCACGATAAGCCCGGCCGCGTGCGCATGCGTGACCAGCGCCGTGGGCGCGGCGAGGTTGCCTTGTGCGTCGCGCGGAATGACCAGGCTTTTCTCGGGGCCGATGCCGTTGGCATATGTGGCCACTTCGCGCAGGCCCAGCGGCGTCAGCATCGACGCATAGGTGCGGCTGTCGCCCGCCAGTCGCCAGTCAGCGGGGCGATTGCGCGGATTGCCGATCAACTGCACGACCCTGAGGTTCGGCATCGACGTGCCAAGCAATCGCTTCATCGTACGCAGCGGGCCGACTTCGAACGATTGCACGTACACCGGCGCGGTCTTCGCATAGGCATTGCCCTGCAGCGCTGCGGCGAGTTTTTCTTCGAGCGGCAGGCCGATGCCGCGGAAGTAGCTTGGATGTTTCAGTTCGGGATAGATGCCAATCGGGCTGCCACGCCGGGCAGCCGCCTGTTCCACGAGTTTGAGGATCTCGTCGAACGTGGGGACTTCGAACTGGCCGTCGAGCTTGGCGTTGTAGGGGCGCAGCTTCGGGATGCGTTCCCGCGCGCGCATCGACTTCAACTCGGCAAGGGTGAAGTCTTCGGTGAACCAGCCGTCGATCCGTTCGCCGTCGATGACCTTGATGCGGCGGCGGTCGGCAAACTGCGGCAGTTCGGCCACGTTGGTCGTGCCCGTGATGTCGTTCTCGTGGCGCGCCACCAGTACCCCATCCTTCGTGGCGACGAGATCGGGCTCGATGATGTCGGCACCATCGTCGATGGCCTTCTGGTACGAGGCTAGCGTGTGTTCCGGCCGCAGCGCGCTGGCACCGCGATGACCGATGACGAGCGGCTTCGGGGCGGGCTCGGCAGTAACAGGCGGAGAGACGGGAGCGGGCGCGGCTGGCGCCGCGATACGTGGCGCTTGTGGCGGCGTGGCGCAACCGGCGATCAGTGCGGCGGTTGCAACAGCCAGGGAAAGACGAAGCGAGAAGAGAGACGAAAGAGACGACATCCGGGGGCTTCCTGCGTGGTCGAGGCCCCGATTGTAAGCCTGACGGACAGCCTGAGCCGTCGTCAGCCCACCAGCCGTCCGCGCCTGACGCGCATGCCCTTGCGGGCCAGTTCAGGCGCCATCCCGGCCAGCGTGCCAAGTGTGTTGCTGCCGTTGGCATGGCAGATTGCCACGCCGAGCGCATCGGCCGCATCACTGCTCGGGCGTCCCGACAGCGCCAGCAAGCGCATCACCATTTCCTGCACCTGCTCCTTGTTGGCGCGCCCATAGCCGACCACGGCCACCTTCAGTTGCAGTGCGGTGTATTCGAATACCGGCAGGCCCTGTCCAACGAGTCCGCAGATCGCGGCACCGCGTGCCTGTCCCAGCATCAGCGTCGATTGTGGATTGACGTTGACGAACACCTTCTCGATGGCCGCACAGTCCGGCGCATAGGTACGCGCCACCTCGGCAATCCCGTCATAGAGCGTCTTCAGGCGTTCCGGCAGGCTTTCGTCGCCATTGCTGCGGATCGTGCCCGATGCCACATAGGCCAGCTTGTTGCCGTGCTTCTCCAGCACGCCAAAGCCAGTGGTCCGCAAACCGGGATCGATACCGAGGATACGCATGAAGCGGGGGAGGGAAGAGGATGGGCGTAGTGTAGAGGATTACGCCGCGAGAGGGGCTCCCTCTCCCTTTGGTTTGCTCCCCTCTCCCGCAAGCGGGAGAGGGGCCGGGGGAGAGGGCAGGCGTGTCCAGCGCCAGTGCGCCGGACCTTGCCTACGTCTTAATGCCGGAAATGCCGCGTGCCAGTCAGCACCATCGCAATCCCGCGTTCATCAGCTGCAGCAATCACTTCATCGTCGCGCATCGAGCCACCCGGCTGGATCACCACGCTGGCGCCGGCATCCACCACCACGTCCAGACCGTCACGGAACGGGAAGAATGCATCAGATGCCACCGCCGAACCGGCCAGCGTCAAGCCGGCGTTCTGTGCCTTGATGCTGGCGATGCGGGCCGAGTCCACGCGGCTCATCTGGCCGGCGCCGACGCCCAGCGTCATGCCGTTGCCGCAGAATACGATGGCGTTCGACTTCACGAACTTGGCCACGCGCCAGGCGAACATCAGATCGTCCATTTCCTTCGGCGTCGGATGGCGGCGCGTCACCACGCGGAGTTCGGACGGCTGCACGTTGCGTGCATCCGGACCCTGCACCAGCAGGCCACCGCCCACGCGCTTCAGGTCATACTGGTTCATGCCACGGCCGAGCGGGATTTCCAGCAGGCGCACGTTCTGCTTGGCCGCAAACACGTTGCGCGCAGCGGTGCTGAACGACGGGGCGATCAGCACTTCCACGAACTGCTTCGCCACGGCTTGTGCAGCGGCTTCGTCCAGTTCCACGTTGAAGGCGATGATGCCGCCGAAGGCCGAAGTCGAATCGGTCTTGAACGCCTTGTCGTAGGCTTCCAGCGCATTGGCGCCAATGGCCACGCCGCACGGGTTGGCGTGCTTGATGATCACGCACGCGGCGCCGGCGGTGGATTCGAACGACTTCACGCATTCCCATGCGGCGTCCGCATCGGCGATGTTGTTGTACGACAGTTCCTTGCCCTGCAGTTGCACGTAGTTGGCCAGTGCACCGTCCACAGCCTTGAGGTCGCGATAGAAGGCGGCCGACTGGTGCGGGTTCTCGCCGTAGCGCATTTCCTGCACCTTCTCGAAGGCCAGGTTCAGGGTCTGCGGGTAGCTGCTGCGGCCCTGGTGCGACTTGTCGGCGCCGAGGCTGGTCAGGTAGTTGGTGATCGCGCCGTCGTACTGGGCCGTGTGCGCGAACACCTTGGTGGCCAGGCGGAAGTTGGTGTCGTAGCCCACGCTGTTGGCGTTGGCGCGCATTTCGTCGAGCACCACGGCGTAGTCGACGGGATCGACGATCACGGTCACGTCGCGGTGGTTCTTGGCCGCCGAGCGCAGCATGGTCGGGCCGCCGATGTCGATGTTCTCGATGGCGTCCGGCAGCGTGCAGTCATCCTTGGCCACGGTCTGCTGGAACGGGTACAGGTTCACGACCAGCAGGTCGATCGTCGGGATCTTGTGCTCGGCCAGGGCAGCCATGTGCTCGGGCAGGTCGCGGCGGGCCAGAATGCCGCCGTGGACCTTCGGGTGCAGCGTCTTCACGCGGCCGTCGAGCATTTCAGGGAAGCCGGTGTAGTCGGCCACTTCCGTGACCGGCAGGCCGGCATCGGCCAGCAGCTTGGCGGTGCCGCCGGTGGAAAGCAGCGTGACGCCGAGCGCGTTCAGTTCACGCGCGAATTCGACGATGCCGGTCTTGTCGGAAACGGAGAGGAGTGCTTGCTTGATCATGGCTGGGGGAGACGCTTCAAAGTAATCCGTGTTGCTGCAACTTCTTGCGGAGGGTGTTGCGGTTGATGCCGAGATATGCGGCCGCCAGTGACTGGTTGCGCTCGGCGCGCAGCATCACGGCTTCCAGCAGGGGCCGCTCGACGGCCTCCAGCACCATGTTGTACATGTTGGACGGCTCTTCGCCGTCCAGGTCGCGAAAGTACGTATCCAGGCTGTCCCGGATACATTGGTCGATGGCATTGCGGCTCATGCGGCAAGCAGTTCCCGTTTCTTGTTGTTGTTCAGTTCTTTTTCTTCGTCCGTCGCGCCCGCGCTATCACCGGCATTCTCGTCGATATAGATCAGTCGATCGGAAATCGCCGCCTGTTCGTCGAAGAACGCGTTGACCGCTTCCAGTTGCGCGGCGGTAGTTTCCAGCGTGTTCATCTTGTGCCGGAACAGATTCGCGCCCTTCAGCCCCCGCGTGTACCAGGCGATGTGCTTGCGCGCGGTGCGCACGCCCGTGAATTCGCCGTAGAACGCGTAGTGATCTTCCAGGTGGTGGTTCATGATCGCGCGGATCTCGGCCACCTCGGGCGATGGCAGCAGTTCGCCCGTCTTCAGGTAGTGCTCGATCTCGCGGAACAGCCACGGGCGGCCCTGTGCGGCACGGCCGATCATGATGGCATCGGCGCCGGTCACGGCCAGCACATGCTTGGCTTTCTGCGGCGTCGTGATATCGCCGTTGGCCACCACCGGGATCTTCAGCGCGGCCTTCACGGCGGCGATGGTCTCGTACTCGGCGTCGCCGTGGTACAGGTCGGCGCGCGTGCGGCCGTGGATCGTCAGCATGCTGATACCGGCATCCTCGGCCATGCGTGCCACGCGCGGGGCATTCTTGTGCTCGCGGTCCCAGCCGGTGCGGATCTTCAGCGTAACCGGCACGCGGTCGCCCACGGCGCCCACCACGGCTTCGACGATGCGCACCACGAGCGGCTCGTTCTGCAGCAGCGCGGAACCGGCCGCCACGTTGCAGACCTTCTTCGCCGGGCAGCCCATGTTGATATCGATGATCTGCGCGCCGCGATCCACGTTGTAGCGGGCCGCCTCGGCCATCATCGATGGCTCCGCGCCGGCAATCTGCACGGAGATCGGTTCCACCTCGCCGGCGTGATTGGCGCGGCGCATGGTCTTCTCGCTCTTCCAGAGCTGTGCATTGGACGCCACCATCTCCGACACCGCGTAACCCGCCCCGAGCTGCTTGCACAGCTGCCGGAATGGCCGGTCGGTCACCCCGGCCATCGGGGCGACAAAGAGGTTGTTTCGAAGGGTATGCGGACCGATCTGCACGGTGTCGGGCTGGGGCGTTGGACCTGAGTGACAGGCGAATGGGGAGCGAAAACATGCCCCTGCCGGCCCTGTGGGCCGGCCAAGTCGGGGTCATGTGCGAGGCCGGGATTTTACCGCTAATCCGGCGCTATTGCTCAATAAATGAGCAAATATCATGGAGGCGGCCGTCTAACGACCGTCGAACGGTGCCTAGCGGCGCGCGCCAAACATCATGTGGCGCGCCAACGAGTGCTTGATCGGCGCCAGACAGGCCAAAGCGGCCAGCGATGCACCGCGTGCATGCGCAGCAAGCGGCCCGCCCACGCCGAATACGCGCGGCAGAAAGTCCGTGATACCGATGGTCATGGCCCGATCTACACGATGACGGCTGGCAAACGCCTGCAAAGCTTCGGGCGTGCAGCCGGCGCGCAGGGAATCGGCCAGCGCGAAGGCATCGCGCAATCCCAGATTCAGACCTTGGCCGGCCACCGGATGCAACGTCTGCGCCGCATTGCCGACTGCGACAACCCGGCCACTGACCGTCACAGGCGCCGCGTTCAGGCCGAGCGGGAAGGCGTGGCGCTTGCCGGCGAGCGCGAAACGGCCCATGCGTGTGCCAAAGGCGCGGCCCAGTTCCTCGGCAAACTCCTCATCTGACAGTGCCAGTCGCCGCTGTGCCTCTTCCGGCGCGCAACACCACACCAGCGCGTAGCCCGAAGCGCCATGCTCCTCATGCGGCAGAAGGGCCAGCGGACCTTCCTCGGTGAATCGCTCCCAGGCCCATCCGGGCTGCGGCTGTGTACACGTCACATGGCCGATGATGGCCGTCTGACCATAGTCGCGCCGCCGCGTGGTTTCGGTGCCCCGCGCCAGCCGCTGGGCCTGCTGATGGAACAGACCCCCCTCGGCCTGAATCGCCAGCCGGGCGGCGTAACGCACCGGCAGGCCATCGTGATCGGCGTGGGCTGTGCCGGTCAGGGTGACGGCGTCGTCGCCATCGGGTCCGATATTGTCGATGCGGGTTTCGAACACGCGTTCCAGGCGACCCGGTGCCGCGTCGGCCGCGCGAGCCAGCGCACGTTCCAGCGTCTGGCACAGGTCGCCATACTTGACCACGTAGCCGAGCGCGGGCACGTCGTAGTCGTCGCGGTGCAGTTTCAGGTGGCCAAAGCGCCCCCGCTGCGAAACGTGGATGTGTTCGATGGCCTGCGCCGGCACCGGCCATGCGCCAATCTGTTCGAGCAACTGGCGGCTGCCATGCGATAGCGCAATGGCACGCGGATCGCGCGCCGCGCGCGCGGGCGTGGCGGCGTCGATCAGCGTGATGCGAAATGGTGTGCAGCGCAGCAGCTGCCCGGCCAGGGCCAGCCCCACGGGGCCGCTGCCGACGATGACGATATCGCGCGGCGCCGTTGTTGCCGCCGCGCTACCTTGCAGATCAGGGTTGCCCTGCTGTGTCATGGCTGGCTGCCTCCTGTGCCGGCGCGGTCTCGGCTTGTGCCGCTTCGCCGCGCTTCCAGAGATTGGCGTCGGTGCGCTTTTGCCGGCCTCGGCATCGCGCAGCGCGTTCTCTAATTTCTGCTCGTGGAAACCGGGCAGTTGCCGCAGTCGCTGCAGCAGCGCGTCGAAGTTTGCCGCGGCCATCGGCACCACGCAGCCCTGCTGGCTTTCGGCGTCGCCGGCCAGGATCAGCCACGGCTTGCCAGCCCAGGGTTCGCGGTCCGAGACGCGGATGACCACGCGTTCCAGCGCATCCCATGCCAGTTCCTCGCGCTGACCATCGGGGCGATGCACGACCACGCGGTCGTCATGCAGGTTCACGACGAACGGTTCGTTCGGGTCCACGTGTTGCACGGTGCTGCGATGCCGCGTGGTCCCCACACCGAACAGTTTGCTCAACAATGCCTTCATCGCGACGGTCCTCCGTTGCCGCGCATCAGTGCCTCGATGTCGTCTGCCTTCACAGGCACCCCGCGCGTGATCAGTTCACATTCGCCCGCCGTCACCACGGCGTCATCCTCGATACGGATGCCGATATGCCAGTAGCGTTCGGGCACGTCTTCGGCCGGGCGCACATAGATGCCCGGCTCGATGGTCAACACCATGCCGGCCTCCAGCGGGCGCCACGGGCGCTCGCCTTCCTGGCCGGCAGGCAATGGGCCGGGCACGCGGTACTCGCCCACATCGTGCACGTCCATGCCGAGCCAGTGGCCCGTGCGGTGCATGTAGAAGCGGCGATAGCTGCCGCTGGCCAGCACGTCGTCGAGCGTGCCTTCCTTGTTGCGGTCGAGCAGGCCCGTATCGAGCATGCCCTGCGCCAGCACCTTCACGGCCGCGTCGTGCGGCACGTTGTACGGCACGCCGGCGCGCGTCTCGGCAATGGCCGCTTCCTGCGCGGCCAGCACGAGGTCGTACAGTTCGCGCTGGGCCGGCGTGAAGCGTCCCGAGACCGGGAACGTGCGCGTGATGTCCGATGCGTAGCCATCGAACTCGCAGCCCGCATCGATCAGGCACAGGTCGCCGTCGCGCAGTTCCGCCGGGCCGGCGCGGTAGTGCAGCACGCAGGCATTGGCGCCCGTGGCGACGATCGAGTTGTACGCCACGCTCTGCGCGCCGTGACGACGAAATTCATACAGCAGCTCGGCTTCGAGGTGGTACTCGCGCAGGCCGGCGCGGGACGTCTGCATGGCGCGCACGTGGGCCTGGGCGGAGATCTCGGCGGCGCGGCGCATGGTGGCCACTTCGCCGGCATCCTTGAACAGGCGCATCTCGTCGAGCAGCGTGCGCACATCGACGGCGACCGAAGGTGCCGAGACACCGGCGCGGCCCTGCATGCGCACCGCATCGAGCCAGCGGCGCACGTTGATGTCGATCTCGGTATTCGCGGCCAGCGGATAGGCGAGCTGCGCGCGATTGGCAAGCAGCGGCGGCAGCAGCTTGTCGATCTCTTCGACCGAATAGGCCTCGTCGAATCCAAACGCGGCGAGCGCACCCTCGGGACCGTAGCGGAAACCGTCCCAGATCTCGCGTTCCTCGTGCTTGGGGCGGCAGAACAGGATGCTGCGGTCGCGGCCCTGCTCGCCAGTGTCGCCCGGTGCGCCCGCCACCAGCACCAGCACGGCCTCGGGCTCGGTGAAGCCGGTCAGGTAATAGAAATAGCTGTCGTGCCGGTACGGATAGTCGCTGTCGCGGTTGCGCATGGCTTCCGGCGCGGTCGGCACGATGGCCACGCCGCCGCCGTTGCGGCGCAGGTGTTGCAGCACGCGGGCACGGCGGTCGCGGCACGCGCCGGAAACTGCGAAATCAGCGGATTCGTGTGCGAACATGGAGGAATGCCGGCGGGAGGCCGGAACAGGTCTGTTGAGGGAATGTGCCGATTCTAAACCCGTCGGCTCGCCGTGCGTGCCTGGCATGTGGGCAAACCGGCACCCCGGAGGGCTTCAGGCGCGCAATGCACGGTCGAGCGAGGCCAGTTGCTCGGGGGTGCCCACGTTTTCCCAGCGGCCGTCGAAACGCTCGCCGCTGGCGCGGCCGTCGGCAATCGCTGCGCGGTAGTACGGTGTCATCGCCACCTTCTGGCCGGGCAAGATATCGCGGAACAATCGTGTGTCGTACAGGCCGATATTGCCGAAGGTCAGTGCCTCGCCATTGGCCTTCCCATCGACATCGGGCAGCGCCAGCCTGCCATCCGCCCGCAGCACGAAATCTCCGCGCGGGTGAAAGGGCGGATTGGGCACCATGACAAGGTGCATCCCGGGGCGCTCCGCACCGGTCATGTCCCGTGCGCGCGACAGCAGCGTGCGGTAGTCGAAATCGCAGAAGATGTCGCCCGAGACGGCCAGGAAGATGCCATCGCCCTCGTCGGCAGCCAGCAACGGCAGGGCCTGTGCGATGCCCCCGGCGGTCTCCAGCGCCGTGCCTTCGGCGGACCAGTGGATGCGCACGCCGAACTGCGCACCATCGCCCAGCGCGGATTCCAGCTGGGCACCGAGCCACGCGTGGTTGATGACGATGTCGGTCACGCCGGCGCGGGCCAATGCCTCGATCTGCCAGACGATCAGGGGTTTGCCGCCCACGGGCAGCAGCGGCTTGGGTGTGGTGTCCGTCAACGGACGCATGCGATCGCCGCGTCCGGCGGCAAAAATCATCGCTTTCAAATCAGGGTCTCCATGGCGATCAGTGCGGCCATGCCGCCGGCGATCGTCCAGCCCACGCTGCGCGTGCGCGCGGCAATGACGATGGCCACAAGGCCTGCCACCAGGCGCGCATTCAGCGGGCTGAGGTACAGGGCGCCGTCGCGCATCAGCAGGTCGGGGGCGATCAGCGCCGACAGCATCGCGGCTGGCACGAACTGCAGCGCAGTGCGGAACCACGCGGGCAGTCGCACACGGCCTTCCACGGCAATGAACGACAGGCGTATCAGAAACGTGGCCATGCCCGCACCGATGAATACCCACAGCAGTGTCATCGTGCTCATGCGGCAGGCTCCCGGTTGGCGCTGGCGGGCTGGCCGCGTCCGTGGCGGTCACGACCCAGCAGCAGCATGCCGGCGGCGATGCCGCCCAGTGCTGCCGCCATGATGCCGAGCTTGTGGGGCATCGCGTAGCACGCTACGGCCAGCGCCGTGGCCACCAGTGCGGCAGCCACCTGCGCACGGTGTTTCAGGTTCGGCACGATGATCGCGATAAACGTCAGCGGCAGGAAGAAATCGAGCGGCCAGTCGCGCGGCACCTGGGCGCCCACGAGCACGCCGGCCAGCGTGGAAATCTGCCAGCTTGCCCAGAGCGAGAAGCCCGCACCGAAATAGAACCAGTGGCGATACTTCGCGCGCGGGCCAGTATCGCCGAGCCGGCGCGTCATCGCGGCAAACGCTTCATCGGTGAGCAGGTAGGCGATCAGCGCCTTCCAGCGGCGCGGCAGCGGTGCCAGCGATGGCGCGATCGTGGCCGAGTACAGTGCGTGGCGCAGGTTGACCATTGCCACGGTGAAGGCGATCACCAGCGCCGGCGTGCCGGCGGACCAGAGCTGCGTCAGGATCATCTGCGAGGCGCCGCCAAACACCACGGCGCTCATCGCACAGGCCAGCCAGGCGGGCATGCCAGCGTTGACTGCCAGCACCCCATAGATCAGGCCGAATGGCACCACGCCCAGCAGCATCGGGGCCAGCGCGCGTACGCCGGCCCACCACTCGCCGCTGCGCGTGATCTCGGTGTTTCCGGGTGAGTCAGATGGATTTGCCACGGCCTAGAACGTCAGGCCGGTAGGGCGGTCGGTGCCTTCCAGGGCATCGAGGAGACGCACGAGCTTGCGCAGCTCGGAATACCGGCCGGCGACGTTGCGCGTGTACTTGAGCACCAGTGGCAGGTTGGCCAGGTAGCCGTCCTTGCCGTCGCGGTGATACAGGCGGGCAAATATGCCGAGCACCTTGAGGTGCCGCTGCAGGCCCATCCACTCGTAATCGCGATAGAAGTCGCCGAAGTCGGCGGCCACGGGCAGGCCGGCGCGGCGTGCCTGCTCCCAGTAGCGGATCAACCAGTCGAGCTGCTGCTCTTCGTCCCACTCGATATAGGCGTCGCGCCAGAGCGATACGGCGTCATAGGTGATGGGGCCGATCACGGCATCCTGGAAATCGAGGATGCCTGGATTGCCGCCCACGCTGGCGTTTTCTGGCAGCACCATCAGGTTGCGCGAGTGGTAGTCGCGATGCACGTAGACCTGCGGCTGGGCCAGGTTGTTAGCCAGGATCGCATCGAAGACGTCGCGCAGGTCCGCCTGCTGGCGCGCGTCGAGTGTCACGCCGAGGTGCTTGCCCACGTACCACTCGGGGAACAGGTCGAGTTCGCGCTGCAGCAGGGCGCGGTCGTAGACGGGCAGCTCGCCGGGTCGCGTCGCCAGCTGGATACGTACCAGCGCCGTGGCCGCGTCGCCGTAGAGCGGGCGGGCCGATGCCTCGTCCAGGCGCGACAGGTAGGTCTCGTTGCCGAGATCGGCCAGCAGCAGGAAGCCCTGTTCCAGGTCCTGGGCCAGCACGGTGGGCACGGTCACGCCGGCGTCGCCGAACAGTTTCGCCACGTGGATGAACGGGCGGCAATCCTCATGGGACGGCGGCGCATCCATGACGATGGCGGTGGGGTGCGCAGGGTTTCCGGTACGTACGCGGAAATAGCGGCGGAAGCTCGCGTCGGCGGATGCCGGGGCGCACGAGGCCGGGTCGATCGACCATGTGTCGCCGAGGCCAGCTGCCCACGATTTCAGTTGTTCGATGCGTGGGTCGTGGCCCAGGTCGTCAATATGTGCTGCCATGCCGGAAAGGGAGGATAGGATGCCCCGTATAATACCCGACCAGACCCGGGCGCCGGGTGGCCCCCGGGAGGGGCCTTTGTGCCCCGCAGCCCGCTCAGGCATTGGGCCGGCGGGGTACGGGACCGCATTGTTTCTGTCCCGCCCCGCGCCCGTTGCCGAGCCGACCGACAACCGTTTGCATGACCGAACAACGACGATCACCGCATCATCCGGCCACCCGACCGCCCGCGCCAGAGGGAATGCCCCGGCGCGTCCGCGTGCCTGCCAGCGCCCTGCGGCCGCTCGTGCTGGCCATGGCCGGCCTATCGGTCCACGCGTACGCCCAGTATGGCGCGGCGTCGGCGATCCCCGACATCGATCTTTCCGCGCCGACGTTCACGCGGGCACCGGACTCCGCGCCCCAGCCTGAATCAGGTGAACTGGTGCCGCGCCTGGCCGAGCCAGCCCCGAAGGCTGCTACCTCCGGTAACAGCCCGCTGGGTGGGGCACAGAGTTCCAAACCTGCCAATCCCGATGCGCCGGCCTACATCTCCGGTGACCGGATGACGGGCTACAACGAGAAAGGCGTCGAACTCGAGGGCAACGCCGAACTGCGCCGCGACGGCGCCGTGGTCAAGGGCGACAAGCTGACCTACGACCAGGACACCGACGAGGCGTATGCCACGGGCAATGTGCGGATGTCGCAGAGCGGTACGCTGGCCGTGGGCCCCGAGGCGCGGATGCGGATACAGGCCAACGAAGGCCACATGCTCTCGCCGGATTACTATTTCCAGCAGACGGGCGGCGCCGGCAGTGCCGAGCGCATCGATTTCCTGGATCCGGACCGCAGTACCCTCAAGAAGGCTACCTACACGACCTGTTCGCCCGACAACGCGGACTGGTATTTCAGCGCCTCCAAGCTCGATCTCGACAGCGACCGCGAGGTGGGTACGGCCTATGGTGGCGTACTGCATTTCTTTGGCGTGCCGGTGGCGGGTGCCCCGGCGTTCTCGTTCCCGCTGAACGACGAACGCCGCAGCGGGGTGCTGCCGCCGCTGATGGGCTACAGCTCCAAGTCGGGGCTCGACCTGACCGTGCCGTACTACTTCAACCTTGCGCCAAACCGCGACCTGACGATCTATCCGCGTCTGCTGTCGTCGCGAGGCGTGCAGCTGGGTGGCGATTTCCGGTATCTGGGCAACGGCTACAGTGGCCGGTTGCGTGCCGAGTTCCTGCCCGACGACAAGAAGGCAGGCCGGAATCGCTGGGCGTATTCGTTCCAGCACTCCCAGCAGATACTGCCGGGCCTGACCGCGTACGCCAACGTGAGCAAGGTATCGGACGACCAGTATCCGGACGACCTGACGCGCACCGTCTCGCAATCCACCCTGCGCCAGTACACGCAGGAAGGCGGCGTGATCTATAGCTGGAACTACTGGACGTTCATGGCGCGTGTGCAGAAGTTCCAGACGCTACGCCCCAGCGAGCCGTCGTACGAACGCGAACCGCAGCTCAACGCGAGGTACACCCGCTATGATTTTGGCGGTTTCGATGTCTCGATCGACACCGACTACACGCGGTTCCGCATCCCGCTGACGTCGACCGGCATTCAGCAGCCCGAAGGTTCGCGCGCGTACTTCCAGCCGACCATCAGCTACCCCATCGTCCGGCCGGGCTGGTACGTGACGCCGAAGGTGATCTTCAACGCGGCCCAGTACGACATGGACGTGGGAACGAACACGACGGGCGCGGCGAACACGATGAGCCGTGCCATCCCGACGGTCAGCCTGGACTCCGGCATGACGTTCGAGCGCGAGGCGCCGGGCATCAGCCGGTTGTTCGGCGTGAACTATACCCAGACGCTTGAACCGCGCCTGTTCTACGTCTACACGCCGTTCCGCGACCAGAGCCAGTTCCCGCTGTTCGACACCGTGCAGTCGGACTTCAGCTACGGCCAGATTTTCACCGAGAACCCGTTCAGCGGTAACGACCGGATCGCGGACAACAACAAGCTGACGGCGGGCCTGACCACGCGCCTGATCGAAGCCGATACCGGCGTGGAGCGCTTCCGCGGCACGATTGCGCAACGGATCGACTTCACCGGCCAGCGCGTGCAGATTGGCGGCACGCTGACGGACAACAAGCCGAGCTATTCGGACCTGCTGGCCGCCACGACGATCCAGTTGTTCCGTGGCTACTATCTCGATGCGGGCATCCAGTGGAACCCCGAGGATAATCGCGTCAACTACTCCAACTTGGCGTTCGCGTGGCGTCCGGAATCGCGCAAGGTGGTGAACGTGGGCTACCGCTATCGCCGCCCGACGTCGGTCACGGACAATACCGCCATCGACCAGGTGGAAATGTCGGCCCAGTGGCCGATTACCCAGCGCACCTACGGTATTGGCCGGGTTGCCTACGATCAGTCTGCCAACCAGCTTGTGGATGCGCTGGCGGGCATGGAATATGTGGCCGATTGCTGGGTGGGACGTTTCGTCTACCAGCGCTTCCGCAACACCACGAATGGATACACCGGCCGGTTCTTTGTGCAGGTGGAATTCCGCGGGCTGTCGAAAGTGGGTTCCAACCCGCTGAACATGCTGCGCCTCAACGTGCCGGGCTACGAGCCTGCCACCGCGCGGCCGGTGCCTACGACACCGTACGATCACTATGAATGACGGACCAAGATGAAACGTCAAGCTTTCTCCGTGTTGTCCCGCCTGAACCCCTGGCAGCGCCTGCTGGTTTCGGCTGTCCTCGTGACACTGGCCGCACCGGCGGCCGCGCAGTTGCGTGCCCCGGGCTCCAGCTCCGGATCGCGTACACAGGGCATCTTCATGCAGCCGTCCGCGCCGCAGAACACCGTTGCCCCGAGCCAGCCGCAGATGGGCGTGCCGCAGCCGCAGTCCGGCCAGAAACGCTCGCAATTGGTGGACGAGGTCGTGGCCATCGTCAACAACAGTGTGATCACGCGCCGTGAACTGCTGGACCGTGCCGACGAGATCGAGAACCAGTTGCGCACGGCCAATCGCCAGGTTCCGCCGCGTGCGGACCTGCTGGGCGAAGTGCTCGAACGCCTGGTGATGGAGCGTGTGCAGACGCAGGCTGCCCAGGACGCCGGCATCAAGGTGACGGATCAGGAAGTGGACCGCGCCATCGAATCGGTGGCGCAGCAGAACAAGATGTCTGCTGGCGACTTGCGCATGCGTGTGGAATCCAGCGGCATGAGCTGGACCAAGTATCGCGACGAACTGCGCAAGCAGGTGCAGGTGATCCGCCTGCGCGAGCGTGAGGTGGATTCGAAGGTGCAGGTGTACGACGGCGAGATCGACAACTTCATCGCTGCGCGCGGCGGCCAGGGCGCGGCGACCGGCCCGACGGAGTTCGACGTGCAGCAGATCCTGGTGCGCGTGCCCGAGGACGCATCCGAGGCGCAGAAGGCGCAGCTCAAGGCCAAGGCCGAGGGTCTGCTCAAGCAGGCACAGGCCAGCAACGCCGACTTCGCGGCGCTGGCCCGCGCCAACTCGGACGCGCCGGAAGCGGCGCAGGGCGGCTCGATGGGCTTCCGCGAAATTGGACGCCTGCCGGCGCAATTCGCGAATGCCGTGGTCGACCTGCAACCGGGCAGCGTAGTGCCGGAGGTAGTGGAATCGGCCAACGGCTTCCATGTGCTGAAGCTGGCGTCCAAGCGCATGGGCGCGGCGCCGCAGCAGGCCGCGGCCGACCGCATCACCCAGACGCAGGTGCGCCACATCCTGATCCGCACTGGCCCGAACATGCCCGAGGCAGAGGCCAAGCGCCAGATGTCCACCATCCGCGACCGGATCACGCACGGCGGCGACTTTGCCGATGCGGCGCGCCGCTATTCACAGGATGGCTCGGCCCAGCAGGGCGGCGAACTGGGCTGGATTTCTCCTGGCGAGCTTGTGCCGGAGTTCGAGCAAGCGATGAACCGGCTGCGTCCGGGCGAGATTTCCGAGCCGGTCGTGTCGCAGTTTGGCGTTCACCTGATTCAGGTGGAAAACCGTCGCGAGACCGAAGTATCGTCGGAGAAGCAGCGCGACTTCGCCCGTGCGGAAGTTCGCGAGCAGAAGCTGCGCGCCGCCTATGATGACTGGGTGCGCCAACTGCGCAGCGCCGCCTACGTCGAATACCGGATCAACCGCCAGCGCTGATGCGCCGGCCCCTGCCATGCCCGACCCTGCCTCTCTGACCGCAACGCCTGCCCTGGCGATCACCACCGGCGAGCCCGCCGGCATCGGCCCCGATATCACCATCGGTGCCCTGCTGCAGCTGGCCGGGAACGGTCACGGGGCGGGGAGCGGCAACGGAGGCAGCCTCCGCTTTCATGTGCTTGGAGATGCACGCCTGCTCATGGCGCGTGCAGAAGCTCTGGGCGTGGCCCATGCCTGGCAGCGACGCCTCGCCGAGGGCCATGTCGTGGTGGAGGACATCGCGCTTGGCGTGGCCTGCGAACCGGGTCACCTCGATGCGCGCAACGGACGCTACGTGCTGGCGCTGCTCGATGCCGCCATCGACGGACTGCGCGACGGCCGCTATGCGGCCATGATCACGGCGCCTGTTCAGAAAAGTACGATCAACGATGCCGGTGTGCCGTTCACCGGCCATACCGAATACCTGGCCGAGCAGGCGGGCGTACCGCGCGTGGTGATGATGCTGGCGGGTCCGCAGCCGGCGCATGACAACGCCATGCTGCGCGTAGCGCTCGCCACTACCCACCTGCCGCTGCGCGCCGTGCCCGATGCGCTGACGGTGCCGATGCTGATCGATACGCTGCGCATCGTCGACCACGACCTGCGCCGCCATTTCGGCATCGCCCGGCCGCGCATCCTGGTGACGGGGCTGAATCCGCATGCGGGCGAATCGGGCCATATGGGGCGCGAGGAAATCGATGTCATCGTGCCTGCGCTGCAGCTGGCGGCCGATGCCGATATCGATGCACGCGGCCCCTATCCCGCCGACACGCTGTTCCAGCCGCGCCATCTGCGCGATGCCGACTGCGTGCTGGCGATGTACCACGACCAGGGCCTTGCGCCCCTGAAATACGGCACGTTCGGCCACGGCGTCAATGTCACGCTGGGCCTGCCATTCATCCGCACCTCGGTGGACCATGGCACCGCACTCGACCTGGCCGGTAGCGGCCGGGCCGAGCACGGCAGCATGATCGAAGCCATCCGATGTGCCATCAACATGGCTGGCCACGCCAGCGGACGCCACGGCAACGGCGCGTCCGCCGGCAGCGGCCGGCACTGACCTATGCGTTCAAACGTGCATCAGGGCCATGTGGCCCGCAAACGGTTCGGCCAGAATTTTCTGGTCGACGACGGCATCATCTACGGCATCGTCAACGCGATCGATCCGCAACCGGACGACATCGTCGTCGAGATCGGGCCGGGCCTCGGCGCGCTGACCGACCCGCTGCTCGAACGTCTGCCTGCGATGCAGGTCGTCGAGCTGGATCGTGATCTCGTGGAACGGCTCCGTCGCCGCTACGAAGACCGCCTGACGGTGCATGCCGGCGATGCGCTGGCCTTCGACTTCGGCAAGCTGCAGGAACCGGGCCGTGCGCTGCGTATCGTCGGCAACCTGCCGTACAACATTTCGAGTCCGCTGCTGTTCCACCTGATGGATTTCGCCGATCACGTGCGCGATCAGCATTTCATGCTCCAGAAGGAAGTGGTCGAGCGCATGGTTGCAGAGCCCGGCAGCAAGGCGTTCGGGCGGTTGTCGATCATGCTGCAGGTGCGCTACCACATGGAACACGTGCTGGACGTGCCGCCGGCATCGTTCAACCCGCCGCCCAAGGTCGATTCGGCCGTGGTGCGCATGATCCCGTGGCCACGCGGCGAGGATGGCACGCTGCGCTCGCCGTATCCGGCCTGCGACGCCAACGTGCTGGGCGATGTGGTGACCGCGGCCTTCTCGCAGCGCCGCAAGGTGCTGCGTAACACGCTGTCTTTCCTGCGTGACCAGGTGGACTTCGACGCGCTGGGCTTCGACCTGACCCGCCGTGCGGAGGAAGTTGCCGTATCCGAGTATGTGGAACTGGCGCGCATCGTCGGCAATGGCGCCGCGCCGCGCGCAAGCGGCACGGCTTGATGCCGGACCACGTCTTTCGTTTTCCTAAATTTGAAGTTTGAGCGACGCTCCATGACCGAACAGACCAAGACCGATACGCGTCCCGTCATCCTGACCGGCGACCGCCCCACCGGCCCGCTTCACCTGGGTCACTTCGTAGGGTCCCTGAAGAGCCGCGTGCAGTTGCAGGAAACGCACAAGCAGTACGTGCTGCTGGCCGACACGCAGGCGATGACCGACAACGCGCACGATCCGGAGAAGGTGCGCCGCAACGTGCTGGAAGTCGCGCTCGATTATCTGGCCGTGGGCATCGACCCGGCCAAGACCACGATCACGGTGCAGTCGCACCTGCCGGCACTGGCCGAACTGACCCTGATGTATCTCAACTTCGTCACGGTCTCGCGTCTCGAACGCAATCCGACGATCAAGGAAGAGATCCAGGCGCGCGGCTTTGGCCGTGACATCCCGGCGGGTTTCCTGTGCTACCCGGCGTCGCAGGCTGCGGACATCACGGGTTTCAAGGCCGTGCTGGTGCCGGTGGGTGAAGACCAGGCCCCGTTGATCGAGCAGACCAACGAGATCGTGCGCCGCATCAACCATCAGGTTGGCCGCGACGTGCTGCCCGAAGCCACCGCGCTGATCCCGAAGCATGGCCGTCTGCCGGGCGTGGATGGCAAGGCCAAGATGAGCAAGTCGATGGGTAACTCGATTCCGCTCGGCGCCTCGCCGGACCAGATCCGCGAGGCCGTGCAGAAGATGTACACCGACCCGAACCACCTCAAGGTGTCCGACCCGGGGCAGGTCGAGGGCAATGTCGTGTTCACCTACCTCGACGCGTTCGATCCGAACGTCGAGGAAGTGCAGGCGCTCAAGGACCACTACCGACGCGGCGGCCTGGGCGACATGGTGCTCAAGCGCCGAGTGGAAGGCATCCTGCAGGAAATGCTGCGTCCGATGCGCGAGCGCCGCGAGCAGCTGGCGCAGGACCCGGGCTACGTCTTCGACATCCTCAAGAAGGGCACCGAAGAAGCCCGCGAACTGACCCAGCAGACGCTGGACGAAGTGCGTGGCGCACTGGGGATGTTTTCGTTTCCGAAGTAAAACTTGGATGTTCCCTTCGGTGTTCGCCCCTCTCCCGCAAGGCGGGAGAGGGGCGGGGGAGAGGGCAAGCAGTTCAAATTGCCGCACGTCGGCAAGCAGAACCTCCAGCGCTCACCCTCAACCCCTCTCCCACTTCATGGGAGAGGGGAGCCAACAACTATCCCTTCCGATTCACCAGCACAATCCCCCCCAATACCAGCACCGCCGCCACGGCGAATCTCACGCCCACCTGATCGTGCATCAGCAGCACACCAAATGCCACGCCGAACAGCGGGGTCAGGAACGAGAAGACCGAGAGGCGCGAGGCCAGGTACTGGCGCAGCAGCCAGAACCAGATCAGGTAGCTGGCGAACGCCACGAGCACCGACTGGTAGAACAGGCTCGCCACCACAAAGCCGTTGACCTCCACGCGATGCACTTGCCCCGCCGCCAGGGCCATCACGAGCAGCAGCACGGCCGAGACCGTCAACTGATAGAGCAGCGTCTTGCTGGCCGGTGCGTGCGACAGTTTGCTGCCGCGTACCACGATCGTTGTAGCTGCCCATAGCGCCCCAGCCACTACGCCCAGCGCATCGCCGAGCAGTGTGGACGATTGCGCTGACGACGAGACAATGCCATCGGCGAAGGCCAGCACCATGCCGCAGAACGCCATGACCACGCCCAGCCACTGGCCGCGCTGCAAATGCTCGCCCGGAACAAAGAGGTGCAGCCCCAGCGCGGTGAAGATCGGTGCGGTGTAGAGGAACACGGCCATACGCGAGGCGGTGGTGTGGCCCAGTCCGACAAAGATGCAGAAGAACTCCGCACCGAACAGCAGACCGGCGACGATGCCGGCCCGCAGGGTGCCGTCATGTTCCCAAAGCGGGGTACGGCGCCATGCCGCAAACGCGAAGACGAGCAGCGCAGCGATGGCGGAGCGGACGCCGGCCTGGAGTACGGCGCCCATCAAGGGCGCCGTGACCTTGATCACAACTTGCTGGAGTCCCCATGCGGCGCACAGCAGGACCATCAATCCGATGGCCATGCTGTCCAGCGGGCGCCTTGTTATTGTTTGCGTGCCCATGGATCCGGGCGCTTACGGACGGGCAGCGTCGCGCGTGGAATTGCGTTCGATCAGTTCGATCTTGTAGCCGTCCGGGTCTTCCACGAAGGCGATGACCGTGGTGCCGCCCTTGACGGGGCCAGCTTCGCGCGTGACCTTGCCGCCAGCGGCGCGGATGCGCTCGCAGGCATCGGCTGCGTTCGGCGTTTCCAGCGCGATATGGCCGTAGGCGGAACCCAGGTCGTACTTGTCCACGCCGTAGTTGTAGGTCAGTTCCAGCACCGCGGTTTCGCTCTCCGGGCCGTAGCCGACAAAGGCCAGGCGGTACTTGTACTCGGGGTTGTCGCTCTCGCGCAGCAGTTGCATGCCGAGGATGCGCGTGTAGAAATCGATCGAGCGCTGGTAGTCGCCAACGCGCAGCATGGTGTGGAGGAGTCGCATGGGGGCCTTCTCTGTGAGGTCGTTGTCAAAGCGGAGACCGCCATTTTAGTCCCCCCCGACAGATTGCGCCCGGACGCCTCAGAACGTTGGCAGCAGTTCCGGCGGATGGGCGCGCAGCTCGGCGCGGGCGTCGCGGAACTCGGGGAAGATGGATTCAACGGTTTCCCAGAAGCGGGGGCCGTGGTTCATTTCCTTGAGGTGTGCCAGTTCGTGCGCGGCCACGTAGTCGATCATCGACAGCGGGAAATGCATGAGCCGCCAGTTGAGGCGAATCTTGCCGTCCGCCGTGCAGCTACCCCAGCGCGTGGCGGCCGAGGTCAGCGCAAAACCGGTGTGGCGCACGCCGAGCTTGTCGGCGTAGATGTCGAGCCGCTCTGCCAGCAGGCGGCGCGCCTGCGCCTGGAGCCAGCCCTGCACGCGGTCCTTGATCTGCTGATCGTCGGCATGGGCCGGCAGCGCCAGATGCAGCACGCGGGTCTCCGCGTCGAACATCAGCACGGAGGCAGGCGAATCCAGCCGCAGCGTGATCGGCGTGCCCAGGAAGGGCAGCGACGCACCGTCGCGCCATTGCACGGTGGGCAGCACGCGGCGGGTCTCGCGGTGGCGCCATTCGCCCAGTTTGGCAAAGATCCAGCGCTGCTTCTCCAGGATGGCCGATTCCACATCGCCCAGGGTGACCCAGCGTGGCGCGGTGATCGACAACCCGCGATCGTCCACGGTAAAGCCGATCGTGCGGCGGGCAGACCGCTTGAGTGCGTAGTGAACGATGCGCTCGCCCACCCGCAGCATCCGCGCGTTCGGCTGCGCGGGCGGCCACGTGGCGTGGTCGGGCTGCAGGGTGGGCTGTGCAAGGCCATGCGCCTCCGGCAGCGACGGCTCCTGCGTGGCGACCGCCCCAGGCGCGTCGGCCAGCGGCAGTTCCAGCTGGGGATTCTCGGGAGAGGGCCGCAGCAGCTTCATGCGGTGGCCTGGCCGGCGGTCCGGCGATAACTGTCGGCGTCGATACGGCGCATCTCCGCTTCGATCCACACCTCGGCTTCCTGGTTCAGTACGTCGGCCGTCTTGTTGGCCGAAGGAATGGCATCGCCCACGGAGATGGTGATGGTGCCCGGATACTTCAGGAACGTGTTGCGCGGCCAGCAGCGGCCCGAATTGACCGCCATCGGAAACACCCATGCGCCGGTTTCCACGGCCAGGCGTGCACCGCCGCTCTTGTAGCGGGGCTTCTGCATGCCCGAAGGCGTGCGAGTGCCTTCCGGGAACATGATGATCCAGGCCCCTTCGTTGAGGCGCTCGCGACCCTGACGTGCTGCCGATGCAAATGCACGCGTGCCGTCCTTGCGGTTGATGTGCACCATCTTGAGCATGCCCAGCGCCCAGCCAAAGAAGGGCACGAACAGCAATTCGCGCTTGAACACGAAGCACAGCGGCTTGGGCATCAGCGCCATGTAGGCGATGGTTTCCCAGGCGGACTGGTGCTTGGAGAGCAGCACCACGGGCTTGTCGAGCATCGCCAGCATCTTTTCCTTGCCTTCGATGCGGTAATTGATGCCACAGATCAGGCGCGCGGCACTGATGACAAGCACCGGCCAGCCACGCACGAAGCGGAAGCGTTTCTCGGCGTTGACGAACGGGAAGACGATGAAGCAGGCGCACGCATACGGCGGCGTGATGATCAGCAGGTACAGCGCGAAAATCAGGGAACGGATGAAGAGCATCGATGGGAACCGGAAATTCAGGGGGCAGGCTGCGGCGCAGGCGCGGCAACCTTGTGGGAGCCTTCCGTGACGAGCCAGCGCGCGAACGCGGCCAGGTCGTCATGCACGCGGGTGGCGGCGGGCAGGCCGCCCTTCTCCAGCGTGCGCAGGCCCTTGCCGGTGCGCACCAGGTGCGGCACGCAGCCTACCGAGACGCCGGCTTCGAGGTCGCGCAGCGAATCGCCGACGGTCGGCACATTGCGCAGTTCGATACCGAACCGCTCGCCGATCTGCTCGTACAGCCCGGATTTGGGCTTGCGGCAATCGCAGTTGTCGGCGGCGGTGTGCGGGCAGAAGAAAATGGCCTCGACACGGCCACCGAGGCTGGCCAGTGCCTTGTACATCTTTTCGTGCATGGCATTGAGCGCGCTCATCTCGAACAGGCCGCGGCCGATGCCCGACTGGTTGCTCGCGATCACCACGCGATAGCCCGCCTGGTTCAGCGCGGCAATCGCCTCGAGGCTGCCCTCGATCGGCACCCATTCATCGGGCGTCTTGATGAACTGGTCGCTGTCGAGATTGACCACGCCGTCGCGGTCGAGGATCACGAACTTCGGATGGGACTGTGGCATGTCGCGCTCCTCGCCCGCTTACGCCGCGAGCTTCGAAATGTCCGCCACGCGGTTGGCCAGGCCGTGCAGCGTGGCCAGCAGCGCCAGGCGGTTGGCACGCAGCTTCGGATCCTCGGCCATTACCATCACATCGTTGAAGAAGCGGTCCACGGCATCGCGCAGTTGGGCCAGGTCGCGCAACGCAGCGGTGAAATCGCCGCCCGCGAAGGCGGCTTCCACGCCCGGACGCACGCGCTCGATGGCGTCATGCAGCGCACCTTCGGCGGCTTCCTGGAACAGGGCCGTATCGACGCTGCCGATGGCCTCGTCGGTCTTCTTCAGGATGTTCGTGATGCGCTTGTTGGCGGCGGCCAGCGCTTCGGCTTCAGGCAGTGCGGCAAAGGTGCGCACGGCTTCCATGCGGGCCAGCACGTCGTGCAGCGTCTGCGGCCGCAGGCTGACCACGGCTTCCACCTCGTTCGTGGTGTAGCCCTTGTCCTTCAGGTAGCCACGCACGCGGTCGTAGAGGAAGTCCGCAATGGCGTCGCCCGACGGCTTCACGGCCGGGATGCCGGCAAACGACTGGGCGGTCAGCGACAGCAGCGCGTCGATCGACACCGCCAGCGGTTTCTCGATCAGCATGCGCAGGATGCCCAGCGCGTGGCGACGCAGCGCGAACGGGTCTTTCTCGCCCGTCGGCTGCAGGCCGATGCCCCAGATGCCTACCAGCGTTTCGAGCTTGTCGGCCAGCGCCACGGCCGTGCTGACGTTGCCTTGGGGCAGTGCGTCGCCGGCAAAGCGCGGACGGTAATGTTCGGAGCAGGCCAGTGCCACGTCGTCGGCTTCGTCGTCATGGCGCGCGTAGTATGTGCCCATGGTGCCCTGCAGTTCGGGGAACTCGCCAACCATGTCGGTCAGCAGGTCGGCCTTGGCCAGCTCGGCACCGCGCATGGCGGAAGCCTTGTCGGTCGGGGCGCCAGCGGCGTTCATCGCATCGGCGATGTGACCGGCGATCTGCTGCAGCCGCTGCACGCGGTCCAACTGAGTGCCGATCTTGTTGTGATAGACCACGTTGCCGAGCAGCGGCACGCGCGATGCCAGCGTCTTCTTGCGATCCTGATCGAAGAAGAACTTGGCATCGGCCAGCCGGGGACGGACCACGCGCTCGTTGCCGGTGATGATCGATTGCGGGGTGTCGGTCGCCAGGTTCGAGACGATCAGGAAGCGACTGCGCAAGTGGCCGGCAGCATCGGTCAGCGCAAAGTACTTCTGGTTGGTTTGCATCGTCAGGATCAGGCACTCCTGCGGCACGGCCAGGAAAGCTTCCTCGAAGTGGCAGGCGTAGACCACCGGCCATTCGACCAGCGAATTCACCTCGTCGAGCAGCGCATCGGGCATGACCACCTGATCCGCGCCGGCTTCCTTGAGCAGCGCCATGCGGATGCGTTCGCGCCGGTCCGCATAGCTTGCCACTACGCGGCCACGCGATTCCAGCAGGCCCGCGTACTCGGCGGCGTGCGGAATCTCGATCGTGCCTTGCGACAGGAAGCGATGGCCCTGGGTGATGTTGCTGGCCTGCAGGCCGAGCACGGACACGGGCACGATCTCCGCGCCGTGCAGTGCGATCAGGCTGTGTGCCGGACGCACGAAATGCACCGTGGTGCCGTCCGGCCGCTGGTAGCTCATCAGCTTGGGGATTGGCAGCTTGCCCAACGCATCGTCGAGCGCAGCTTGCAGGCCCTCGGCCAGCGACACACCCTTTGCGGTGTAGCGATGGAAGAACGCATCGGCCTTGCCATCGGAGGCGCGCTCCAGCGTCTGCCAGTCGATCTCGGCCACGCCGATGGACTTGGCGAGTGCAGCCAGCTTCTTGGCGAGCGGGGCGGTCGGCGCACCGTTTGCGTCGAGCGCCACGGTCAGCGGCAATACCTTCTCGCGCTGTTCGCGGTCCGGTGCGGTGCGTCGCACGCCGGTCACCAGTGCGGCCAGGCGGCGCGGCGTGGCGAAAGTCGTCACGGCGGCGCCTTCGTCGAGCAGGTCGCGTGCGCGGAGGCCATCGGCCAGTCCCTGTGCGAAGGTCTCGCCCAGGCGCGACAGGGCCTTGGGCGGCAGTTCCTCGGTGAACAGTTCGATCAGCAGCGAATCGGTCATGGGTTGCGACATGAATGCGTTTCCAGCAAGTATGGGCGACGCGCGCTCAGCAGCGCGGCGCGTTGTTCGGTTCTACGCCAGACAGCAGCCACAGGCCGTTCTGCTGGCGGAATTGCAGCGTGGTGTAGGCGCACTGCGCGGCCACGCCGGAGGCGCCGCGGGTGCCGGCGGCCGGAAAGCGTGCGTCGATGCGGTTCGCGCGACGGTCGTAGCGGATCTCGTCGATGCGCCCGCCCACCCAGAAATCAATCTTCTGCGGCAACTGCGCCGCCGAGTAGTAGGTGCGCACAGTGCGGCGCGAGCGGCCATTGCTCTCTTCCCACGACACCCACTGCAGCGGATAACGGATCGCGCTTTCATAGGCGCGCAGCGGCACGCGGTGCCAGCCCAGGTCTTTCGAGCCCGACAGGTCGCACGAGAACGAGCGCACGAGCTGCGTCCACTGGTCGATCGACGACAGCGCCGGGCGCCAGTGCCGCGCGATGGCCTGCTGCAGCGTCTGCGTGTCGGCCTCGCAGATGGCGGCGAGGTCCGCCGGCAGGTACAGCGCCTGAGGCGACGGCGCCGCCGTGGTGCGAGCGGACGCCAGTGCGCTGCCACCCAGCGGCACGACGGCCGGCAGGGAGACGGGCAGGGCAAACGCGGCGACAGCGATCATGCCGCGCATGCGGGCCTTCATGCGCGAACCCCGTTGCCGCACATCGGGAAGCCCAGGGCCTCGCGCGAATCGTAGTAAGCCTGCGCCACCGAGCGCGACAGGTTGCGGATGCGGCCGATATAGGCTGCGCGCTCCGTCACAGAGATCGCGCCGCGTGCATCCAGCAGGTTGAACGTGTGCGCGGCCTTGAGTACCTGTTCGTAGGCCGGCAGGGCCAGGCGCGTGTCGGTGGTCTTCGGCGTGCCGTCCTCGTTCTTCTCGCCCGTATCGCCCATCAGGCGTTTGGCTTCGCCCTCGTGCTCGGCGAAGTGGCGGAACAGGATTTCGGTATTGCTGTGCTCGAAGTTGTAGGTGGACTGCTCCACCTCGTTCTGGTGGTACACGTCGCCGTAGGTCAGGCGGCGCGTCTCGCCGTTTTCTTCCCACTCGGTCCAGACCAGGTCGTAGACGTTCTCGACCTTCTGCAGGTACATGGCCAGACGCTCGATACCGTAGGTGATCTCGCCGGTGATTGGCTTGCAGTCGATGCCACCCACTTGCTGGAAGTACGTGAACTGGGTCACTTCCATGCCGTTGAGCCAGACTTCCCAGCCCAGGCCCCAGGCGCCGAGCGTCGGATTCTCCCAGTCGTCTTCGACAAAGCGGATGTCGTTCTGCTTGAGGTCCAGCCCCAAGGCTTCCAGCGAGCCGAGGTACAGGTCGAGGATGTTCTCGGGTGCAGGCTTGAGCACTACCTGATACTGGTAATAGTGCTGTAGCCGGTTCGGATTCTCACCGTAGCGGCCGTCCTTGGGACGGCGCGACGGCTGCACATAGGCCGCGCGCCACGGTTCCGGGCCAATGGCGCGCAGGAAGGTGTGCACGTGCGACGTGCCGGCGCCAACCTCCAGATCGATCGGTTGCAGCAATGCGCAACCCTGCCGGTCCCAATAGGCCTGCAGGGTCAGAATCATTTGTTGGAAGGTCAGCATAGGGAGACAAAAAAAGAAGCTGGCGGGCAAGTTCCGAATACGGCTCGGGACGGGTTTGCCAAACCCCGAATTCTATCGGGTTTTTGACCCGGTCCCGTCCCGAACAGAGAGGAAAACCGTGAGGCAGGGCACGGATCGTGCATGGAGAGCATTGTCGGCATTGCGCAACGGCTCGGGTAAATCCCGATCCGGGATTCAGAATCGTCCCATAGGTGCCGATACCGTTTTTGTATACAGTGGAATTACGCAGCCGACGCATGCAAATCAAACGGCTGCAAGCCGAACCGCCATTTGGGGTGATTCTGGCCGGCAATGTCCGGTGCAAGAAAACGGTTCGGGATGAACGAAGAACTATTTTTGGGGATTGGTCATGTCGCTTCTTTCTCGCAAGCCTTATGTTGTCGCCATCGTCGTGATGGTGGCCGCCGCAGCGGTCTCGATGGCAACGTCGCTGGCCAGCTAAGCAGCAAAACAGCCGAGGGTCCGCGGAGGATGCCTCAGGCCGGTCGCCGCGCACGCCGTGCGCGGAAGGCCAGGCCCAGCACGAGTACGCAACCGGCCAGCACTGGTACGTTGCCCCAGCGGATATAGGGCGTCAGCCCCTGCATGCCCTGGACGTCCGCCGCCAGCGTACCGACCTCGAAAGTCGGCAGGGCCGCCTGGACGCTGCCGTCCGGCCGGACTACGGCCGTCATTCCCGTATTGGTGGCGCGCAGCATCGGGCGGCGCATTTCCAGCGCACGCATGCGCGAGATCTGCAGATGCTGGTCCAGCGCGATGGTGTCGCCGAACCAGGCCAGGTTAGTCACGTTGGCCAGCAGGTTGGCGGGTGTGGGCTGGTTCCTCAGCGTCTCGGCGATTTCCTCGCCGAACAGATCCTCGTAGCAGATGTTCGGCGCCACGTGGATGCCCCGCACTGGTACCGCCGGTTGGTCGAGCGTGCCGCGTCGGAAATCTCCGAGCGGCATCTTCATCATGTCCACGAACCAGTGGAAGCCAAACGGGATGAACTCGCCGAAGGGCACCAGATGGTGCTTGTTGTAGCGATAGAGCTGTTCCTGTTCCGGCCCGATGGCAAATACGCTGTTTGTAAAATCTACGGGCGAATCTGCGCCGGCCGCACCGAACACGACCGTGGTGCCCGTCTTTTCCATATAGCCGCGCACCGCCTGGGCGATGTCCATCGGCAGTTCCTGGAGGATGATCGGGAACGCGGTCTCGGGCGTCACCACAAGGTCTGCCGGCGCTGCCGTGATCAGGTCGCGATAGAGTTCCAGCGAGCGCTGGATGCCGGCGGGTTCGAACTTGATGTCCTGCGCCACGTTGCCCTGCAGCAGCCGTACCGAGAGTGGCTTGCCGATCGGCGTGGTGTAGGCGATGCCCGCCAGGCCGATGCCGCCCCCCAGTGTTGCCACGATCACACCAGCCGACCAACCGACGGTCTTCACCCCACCAGCTTCGCTGCGCCTCAGCCAGGCCCGAACACCTGTAGCGAGCAGGGCCGCGAGGCTCGCGGCAAGGAATGTGATGCCGTAGACGCCAAACAGCGGGGCGAAGCCTGCTAGCGGACCATTCGTATGCGGATAGCCGCTGCCGAGCCACGGGAATCCTGTGAACACCACGCCGCGCAACCATTCGGACAGCGCCCAGGCGGCGCCAAATGCCAGCGCAGCTAGCATGCCGTGACGATTGCGTTGCGTGAGCCAGTGCCAGACCCCGGCCGCCAGCGCCGGCCAGATCGACAAATAACCAGCGAACAGCACCACGGCAAATGCGGCCATCCAGGCCGGCATCTCGCCGTAGACGTGCATGCTGATATAGAGCCACCAGATACCGGACAGGAACCAGCCCAGGCCGAACGCGTAGGCCGTAGCCGCCGCTGCGCGCGGACGCGGTGCGCCTGCGATCAGGGCAAACAGGCCGGATAGCGCCAGCAGTTGCAGCCACCACCAGTCATGCGGGGCGAAGGCTTGCGTATGCGCCACGCCCAGGACGGCGGCGATCAGGAGACGAAACCACTGACTGCTGCGGGAGGTGGCTTGCAAGGCTTCCGGGGTGTGCGGGGAGTGGGAGGGCGACGCGCTGGCGCCGCCGCTGGCTGGCTCGGTGCGACGGGTACCCACGGCATCGGGCGTGCCGAACCGCTTCATGCCTCAGCCATGCCGTCGACTTCGGCAGGCGTCTCGCGCCGTACCTGGAGCAGGTGGACCTGACGGGCATCGGCCCGCAGGACCTCGAAGCGGATGGGTGGCAATGTGATGACTTCGCCGCGATGCGGCACATGGCCGACGTGGTTCGTCAGCAGTCCGCCCACGGTATCGACGTCGTCGTCCGGGAAAGCCGTGCCAAACGCTTCATTGAACTGTTCGATCTCGGTGAGGCCGTGCACGCGCCAGGCGCCGTCGGCGGTTGGCAGGATCTTGTCCAGGTCCTCGTCGAGGTCGAACTCATCCTCGATATCGCCCACGATCTGTTCCAGCACGTCCTCGATGGTGACTAGGCCCGCCACGCCGCCGTACTCGTCGACCACGATCGCGATGTGATTGCGGTTGATGCGGAACTCGCGCAGCAGGATGTTCAGCCGCTTCGACTCGGGAATGAACACGGCGGGGCGCAGCGCCTCGCGCAGGTCGAACGTGTCATCCGTGTAGTAGCGCAGCAGATCCTTGGCCAGCAGGATGCCGATGACGTTGTCGCGATTCCCTTCGTACACCGGAAAGCGCGAGTGCGCCGTCTGCTGCATGTAGGGAATGAACGCTTCTGGGGCATCGGCGACGTTGACCGCATCCATCTGGGAGCGGGGCACCATGATGTCGCGTGCGGTCAATTCGGAGACCTGGAACACCCCTTCGATCATCGAAAGCGAATCGGCGTCGATCAGGTTGCGCTCGTGGGCATCCTGCAACACTTCGAGCAATTCGGCGCGGGTGTCTGGCTCGGGGGAAATGAAATCGGAGAGGCGTTCGAGAAGGGATCTAGGGCGATCCGTCTGCTTGAAGTTGGCAGATTTCGAACTGGGATAGGGGTCGTTCATGTCGCGGCTAGCGCGTGGTGGAGATCGCTTGAAGCATACACTAAAAGGCTTGCAGCCCCGTGACGGGGGGATGACGGTGATGTATGAGGCTCTTCCGGGTAGAACGCTCCCCTCTCCCACAAAGTGGGAGAGGGGTTGGGGGAGAGGGTAGGAGGCTCTGCTTGCCGACCTGCAGCAATTTGAACCGCTGGCCCTCTCCCCCTGCCCCTCTCCCGCCCGGCGGGAGAGGGGAGCAAACACTGAGCAGGTCAGCGCCTTAGATCTCCCGCACCGGCTGATAAGGATCGCTGTATCCCAGCGCCTGCAGCGTCTCTGTTTCAATCGCTTCCATCTCTTCGGCGTCGGTGTCGTCGTCGTGCTCGTAGCCCTGGGCGTGCAGCACGCCGTGGACGATCAGGTGTGCGTAGTGGGCTTCCAGCGGCTTGTTCTGTTCGCGGGCCTCGGCTTCCACCACGGGGCAGCACAGCACGATATCGCCGCTCACCGGATCGTCGGCGGTCTCCGCATAGGCGAAGGTCAGGACGTTGGTGGCGTAATCCTTGCCGCGATAGGTGCGGTTCAGCGTGCGGCCTTCTTCCTCGTCGACGAAGCGCACGGTCAGCGTGGCGTCTTCATACAGGGCGGATTTCACCCACTTTTCGATCTGGCGGCGGCTCGGCATTCCCGCGCGCTTGGCCGTGGCCTGTCCGTGCTGTACGTCGAGATCGACTTCCGGCGGCGTGGCCGGCGTGCCCGTGGTGGTCACGATCGGCGTGGCGGTGACGGCCACCGACAGCGCGTCGCTGTTGTCCGGGCGAACCAGCAGGCCAGCCTGTTGATGCGGGTCGGTGTGTTCGGCGAGCAGTGCCACCACGCCGTCCTCGGCTTGCGACAGATCCAGCGTCAGGCTGCGGCCATCGGCCAGCTGGACGCGCAGCGCATGGGCGGATGCCTTGCGCGCGCGGCCCTCGGCGTCGAACAGCACCAGGCTGGCGGATTTCTTGTTCGATGTCTGGGTGTTGGGGGACTTCTTGGTCAAGATCAGGCGTCCTTGTGCTGGGCGTGATATTCGTCATAAGCCTCGACGATGCGCGCCACCAGGGGATGGCGCACCACGTCGATGCTGGTAAAGCGGGTGCATGACACCCCGCGCACATCGCGCAGCACATGCTGCGCTTCCACGAGGCCGCTCTTCTGGCCGCGCGGGAGGTCGATCTGCGTGGTGTCGCCGGTGATCACGGCTTTGGAACCAAAGCCGATCCGCGTCAGGAACATCTTCATCTGTTCCGGCGTGGTGTTCTGGGCTTCGTCGAGGATGATGAACGCATGGTTCAGCGTGCGGCCGCGCATATAGGCCAGCGGCGCAATCTCGATCATCTGGCGCTCGAACATCTTTTGCGTGCGATCGAAACCCAGCAGGTCGTACAGCGCGTCGTAGAGCGGGCGCAGGTACGGGTCCACCTTCTGCGCGAGGTCGCCGGGCAGGAAGCCCAGACGTTCGCCCGCTTCCACGGCCGGGCGCGTCAGTACGATGCGCTTGACCGCGTCGCGTTCCAGCGCATCGACGGCGCAGGCCACGGCCAGGTAGGTCTTGCCCGTGCCCGCCGGCCCGATGCCGAGCGACAGGTCGTGCGACAGGATGCTGCGAAGGTATTCGCGCTGCATCGCCGTGCGGCCCTGCAGACCGGTGCGTCGCGTCTGCAGCACCGGCGATTCGTCATCGGCACTGGCCGAGGACCCGTCGCCGTTGCCCGGCAGGTAGGCACCGTGCGCCGCGATCTGGCGGGCTTCCACGAGGCCGAGCTGGATGTCGTCCACCGACAGCTCCACCTTTGTATTGTTGTAGAAGCGCTCCAGTGCCAGCGCCGCATCCTGCGCGCGTTCGCCGCGCACGGTCATGCGGTGGCCGCGGCGCTGGATGGTCACGTCGAGGGCCTGCTCGATCTGGCGCAGGTTCTCGTCGAGCGGTCCGCACAGGTTCTGCAGGCGCGTGTTGTCGTCCCTGGGGGCGACGAATTCAGCGGTCGGAACTTTCATGGAATCCTGAATGGGCGCGGTGGGCTTGCTTACTGGCGCACGACCACTTCGCCGCGAAGCGAGTGCGGGAATGCCTGCGTGATGTTCACGTCGACCATCTGGCCGATCATGCGGTCGCGCTGGGCCTGCGGCACACCGGGCAGCGCGAAGTTGACCACGCGATTGTTTTCCGTGCGGCCGTGCAGTTCGGTGGGGTCCTTGCGCGACGGACCTTCCACCAGAATGCGCTGGACGCTGCCAAGCATGCCATGGCTGATGCGCACCACGTTTTCCTCGATGGTGGCCTGCAGGCGTTGCAGGCGGCGCAGCTTCACATCGTGTGGCGTGTCGTCCTGCAAGTTGGCGGCCGGCGTGCCGGGACGCGCGCTGAAGATGAACGAGAACGAGGTGTCGTAGCCGATCTCCTCGACCATTGCCATCAGCTTCTCGAAGTCGGCATCGGTCTCGCCGGGAAAGCCGACGATGAAGTCCGACGACATCGACATCTGCGGCCGGATCGTGCGCAGACGGCGGATGATGCTCTTGTACTCCAGCACGCTGTAGCCGCGCTTCATCGCCATCAGCACGCGGTCCGAAGCATGCTGCACGGGCAGGTGCAGATGGTTCACCAGCTTGTCGCAACGCTCGTAGAGTTCCACGAGGCGCGACGTGAATTCCTTCGGATGGCTGGTGGTGAAGCGGATGCGCTCGATGCCGGGGATCTCGGCCACGTATTCGATCAGCAGCGCGAAGTCCGCAATCTCGGTGGTGCCACCCATCACGCCGCGATAGGCGTTGACGTTCTGGCCCAGCAGCGTCACTTCGCGCACGCCCTGGTCGGCCAGGCCAGCCACTTCGGCCAGCACGTCCTCGAACGGGCGCGACACTTCCTCGCCGCGCGTGTAAGGCACCACGCAGTAGCTGCAATATTTCGAACAGCCTTCCATGATCGAGACGAACGCGCTCGGGCCTTCGACGCGCGCGGGCGGCAGGAAATCGAACTTCTCGATCTCGGGGAAGGAGATATCGACCTGCGACAGGCCGGTCTGCTGACGACGGTTGATCAGGTCGGGCAGCCGGTGCAGTGTCTGCGGGCCGAAGACCACATCGACATACGGTGCGCGCGAAACAATGGCCGCGCCTTCCTGGCTGGCCACGCAGCCACCAACGCCGATCACCAGGCCGGGCTTGGCGGCTTTCAGCGCCTTCATGCGGCCCAGTTCGGAGAAGACTTTCTCCTGGGCCTTTTCACGGATGGAGCAGGTATTGAACAGGATCACGTCGGCGTCTTCGACGTTGTTCGTGGGCTCCATGCCCTGCGTGGCGTTCAGTACGTCCACCATCTTGTCCGAGTCGTACTCGTTCATCTGGCAGCCGTACGTTTTGACAAATACCTTCTTCATGGGTGCCGGTCTCAGTGTTATACCTGGGGGCATCGGGGCGCAACAGGTTGAAGCAAATTCAAAAAAACGGTCAGTGAGCGGCCTTCCAGGCCTTCACTTCCGCATCGGTCATGACCCAGGCCGTGAGCAACTGGCCGTAGAGGTCGAGCTTGTAGCGCACGCTGAGCTTCTTGCCAGCGAGCGCCGCGGGATTCACCAGCAGTGTTTCCGTGCTGAAGATCCGTACCCCAGGAGCGACATTCACGACCTTGCCGTCGAGCTTGGCCCGGCGCGGCTCCGTGGCCGACGGCGGCGACAGTTCCATGCGCGCCATGCCGGCCTCCGGAGGAATCACGCGTATTGGCGTGCCGGGCATGGTGTTGAGGCCGGCGGCGGCCAGATCGGACACCGAGTTGGTGGTCACCGGCGCGGTGGTCGTCGACACGGTTTCCTGCGCGCCAGCGGGGCTCAGAGACAGCAGCAGCGCCATGGCGCACGCAGGACCCGACAGTCGTGCAAACAGCTTGTTCATGAAAACTCCCGACAAAAAACTACGGCAATCGTTATAGGAATACCGCCGGCGTCGGACGCCCTCACGCTTCAGGCCATCGCGCAGGCTGGGTAACCCGCGATTCTACCCGCTTGCGTGCGCCGGAGCGAGGCGCGGCTGCCACGCGGGTGTGGCGGATTCCGTACATCGGATGGGGTGGCAATCGGGGTGGTCAGAACAGGCAGGACGCTTCCTGCAGCACGCGTTGCTTCGACACCGTGCCCAGCAGTTCGCGGCTGACCGCATCACGTATCAGCGGAATCCGATTGATGCCGTGGTCGGAGAAGATCGCCAAGGCATCGCGCAGGCGGGAGTCAGGAGTCAGGCTCGGAAAATCGGGTTCGCCCAGCGCCAGTAGCGAGGCACTGTCTTCCGCCACGTCGTCGCGTTGCGCGCGCTGCACGGCGTGGATCGAGATCGCGCCGCGCAGCGCGCCGAGGGCATCCACCAGATAGAGATAGCGGGTGCCGGTTTCGGCGAACTTGTCGGCGGCCTGCGCCAGCGTGGCGCCGGGGTCGATCACGGTATCGGTGGGGTCGCAGAGCCCGTCGAGCCGCAGCCCGCGAGCGCGCTCCACGGCGGCCGTTGCCTGGGCGCGTTCCACCACCACGCTGTAGAGCGACAGGCTCTGGCAGCGCGACGCCGTGTAGTAAGCCGCCACTGCGCCGATCATCAGCGGCAGCAGCAGTGTGGGCGCCAGCGTCATCTCGAATACCATCAGGATCGACATCAGCGGCGCCTGGCTTGTTGCCGCCAGGAAGGCCGTCATGCCGACCAGCGGCAGCACCGGCGTGGCCGTGCCGCCCGGAATCAGCATCGCGAGCATCTGGCCCAGCGCAGCGCCCACGAACATCGACGGTGTGAACACACCGCCCACGGCGCCGGAGCCCATGCTGATGACCGTGGCCAGCAGCTTGGCCAGCAGCACCGCCCAGACGGCCACCGAGAGCGGCTCGTTGTGCAGGATGGTGCGGATCGTGTAGTAGCCGTTGCCGACAACTTCGGGCACTACCATGGCGAGCAGCCCGACCAGCAGGCCGCCGAGCGCCAGCCTTGCGATGGGGCCGCCCGGCACATGCCGGAACGTAGTGCGGGCGAGTGTGTTGGCGCGCATGAAGACCGCGCCGGACACCCCGGCGACGAGACCGATGCCGGCTGCGGCCAGCAGCAGGTGCGGTTGCAGGATGTCGGGTGCGAAATGCAGTCCGGTATAGAGCGGCTCCAGCCCGCCGCGCCACTGGCTGACCATGGTGCCGGCTACCGAAGCGAGGAACAGCGGCATCAGTCGCTGCACCGCCAGTGCCCCGAACACCACCTCGGCCACGAAGACTGCGGCGGAAAGTGGCGTGTGGTACGCGGTGGCCAGCCCGGCAGCGGCGCCGCAGGCGGTCAGCATGCGGCGCATATTGCTGTCGCCGGTGGCTTGATCGGCGCGTGCCGACGGAAAGACCGAGCCGGTCAGCGCGGCCAACTGAATCATCGCCCCCTCTTTGCCGACCGAACTGCCGGAGACAATCGAGCAGAACGATGACAACGCGCGCATCAGCGTGATCTTGATGGGCAGCCGCCCGGTGCCGCGCGCCACGGCTTCCATGTACTCGCTCGGCAGGGGTTCGGTGCGGGCGGCGCGTTGTGCCAGGACGAGCAGGGCGCCCGCCACGGCACCGCCCAGCGTGGGAATCACCACGCGCCAGGCCAGCGCCAGCCCGGCGAAGATCAACACGATATCGGCGTCGTGGCCGAACATGACGAGTCCGCTGGCTTCGAGGGCGTCCTTGAACAGCGTGGTGACCACGCCGGCCAGCAGACCTACCGGGATGGCCGCGAACAGCGTGACTTCCTGGTCTTCGAGAAATCGGAACCGCATGGCAGAAAGAGGGGGCTTCGGCCCGCGGGGGCCGGGTGGCCGCAATGATAACGCAGCCCTTCTGGCGTCCAGACTTCGGCGCAGCCGTTTCCACACACTGGTACACTACGGGCCTTTCCTAGCCCGGGAACCGGGGGCAATCGACCCATCCCGCCGGCCCTGACCCTCAGGTACGGTTTTCTACCCGAGCCACCCCACGATTGGCGCACTTCTCATGCGCGACGGGTGGCCGAAGCGTCCTTTCATGTCTTTTTCCGAACTCGGCTTGTCCGACAAGCTGGTGCGTGCCGTGGCCGAACAGGGCTACACCACGCCGACCCCTATTCAGGCGCAAGCCATTCCCGCGATTCTCAAAGGAGGCGATCTCCTCGCCGGCGCCCAGACCGGCACCGGCAAGACCGCGGGCTTCACGCTGCCGATGCTGCAACTGCTGTCCGAATCCGCAGCCAAAAACCCGGCACCGCGCACTGGCCGGCCCGTGGTGCGTGCCCTGGTGCTGACCCCCACGCGTGAACTGGCCGCGCAGGTGGAAGAAAGCGTGCGCAACTACGGCAAGTACGTGAAGCTGCGCTCCATGGTGATGTTCGGCGGCGTCGGCATCAATCCGCAGATCGAAGCGCTCAAGCGCGGCGTCGATATCGTCGTGGCCACGCCGGGTCGCCTGCTGGACCACGTCTCGCAAAAGACCATCGACCTGAGCCATGTGGAACTGCTGGTGCTGGACGAAGCCGACCGCATGCTCGACATGGGCTTCATCCACGACATCCGCAAGGTGCTGAACGTGCTGCCGCCGAAGCGGCAGAACCTGCTGTTCTCGGCCACGTTCTCCGACGATATCCGCGCACTGGCCGACCGCCTGCTGAACAACCCTGCCTCGATCGAGGTGGCACGCCGCAACACCACGGCGGAGACCGTGGCGCAGCGCGTCTTCCCGGTGGATCGCGATCGCAAGCGCGAGCTGCTGGCGCATCTGGTGAGCCGGCACGACTGGCACCAGGTACTGGTCTTCACGCGTACCAAGCACGGCGCCAACCGCCTGGCGGAACAACTGACGAAGGACGGACTGTCCGCGCTGGCCATCCACGGCAACAAAAGCCAGTCCGCGCGCACGCGTGCGCTGACCGAGTTCAAGGCCGGCACACTGCGCCTGCTGGTGGCGACCGACATCGCGGCGCGCGGCATCGATATCGATCAACTGCCTCACGTGGTTAACTTCGACCTGCCGAACGTGCCGGAAGACTACGTGCACCGTATCGGCCGTACGGGCCGCGCGGGTGCCGAAGGCGAGGCGATTTCGCTGGTCTGTGTGGATGAGCACGGGCTGCTGCGCGATATCGAGCGGCTGATCAAGCGCCAGATCGAGCAAGTGGTACTGCCGGGCTTCGAAGTGGACCCGAGCATCGCTGCCGAGCCGATCCAGAAGGGTCGCCAGCAACGTGGTGGCGGCGGTGGTGGACAAGGGCGCGGCGCACCGCGTGGCGCCTCGGCCAATGGCGGCGGCAACGGTGGCGGCGAACGTCGCCCGCGTCCGCAGGGTCAGCGCCAGGACGCCCCGCGTCAGGCGCGTCCCGCGCAGGGCGGCGCCGCTGGTCAGGCGGCCCAGCCCGCTCGTGGCGAAGGTCGCAACGGCAATGCGCCGCGTGGTGGGAATCAAGGCGGCAATCAGGGTGGCAATCAGACCGGCGCCCGCAATGGCAATGGCAACGGCGCCGCCCGCGGTGCCGCAAACGGCAAGCCCGCCGCACCGCGTCCGCAACAAGCCCGTCCGCAGCAGCCGCGCCCTGCGCAGGATGCGGCGGGCGCGGCACCGGTCCGTAACCGTCGTCCGGCACCGCAAGCTGCGCTGCTCGGCGGCAATCGCAAGCCGGCCCCCTGATCTGCCGCCATGCAGACACCGGAAGTGCCCCAGTCCGATGACGATGTCCCGTATGCGGGACTCACGCCGGAGTGCATCCTCGATGCGCTGGAATCGGCGGGGTACTTTCCGGATGGCCGCCTGCTTGCGCTGAACAGTTACGAGAACCGCGTCTGGCAGGTCGGTATCGAGGATGCCTCGCCGATCATCGCCAAGTTCTATCGGCCCGGCCGATGGAGCGACGCGGCGATTGTCGAAGAACACGCGTTCGTGCAGCAACTGGCCGATACGGAGATTCCCGCCGTGCCGGCGCTGCGCGCCAGCCAGGGCGCCGGATTGCCCACCACGCTGCTGACGCACGAGGGTTTCCGCTTCGCGGTGTTTCCACGCTGCGGCGGCCGCGAGCCAGCGCTTGAGCGTCGCGAGACGCGCGAATGGCTGGGCCGCTTCATTGGCCGCATCCATGCCATGGGCGCGGCCACGCCGTATCAGGCGCGTCCCACGCTCGACATCGAATCGTTCGGCATCGCGCCGCGCGACTACCTGCTCTCCCACGAGTGTATTCCTGCCGAACTGCTCGCGCCCTGGCGCGCAGCCGTCGACCTCGCGCTGGATGCCGTGCGCCGTTGCTACGACCGGGCCGGCGATGTACGCCTGCTGCGTCTGCATGGCGACTGCCATCGCGGCAACGTGCTCTGGATCGATGAAGAGGATGCGCGCGGCCGCGGTACGCCGGGTCCGCATTTCGTGGATTTCGACGACAGCCGGATGGGCCCCGCAGTGCAGGATCTCTGGATGCTTCTGGAGGGCGACCGTGCCGCCATGCAGGACCAGTTGGCCGATATCGTGGCTGGCTACGAGGACTTCGCGGAATTCGATACGCGCGAACTATGGCTCGTCGAGGCCCTGCGCACGCTGCGGCTGCTGCACTACAGTGCGTGGCTGGCCAGCCGCTGGCGCGATCCCGCGTTCCCGGCGGCGTTTCCGTGGTTCGGCACCGCGCGCTACTGGCAGGATCGCATCCTGGAATTGCGCGAACAGATCGCGCTGATGGACGAGCCGCCGCTCTGGGCGACGGCGTAAGCCACTTCTTCAGCGGGCGGACTTCTCCGCCTTCACCATGATCACCGGGCATGGCGCCAGCGCCAGCACGCGACCCGCCACCGACCCCAGTACGGCGTCGAAGAACGATCCGCGTCCATGCGTGCCCATCACAATGGCGTCGGCGCCAACGGATTTGGCGAGGCCCATGATCTTCTCGGGTGCGAAGCCATGCAGCGCATGGCGCTCGAACGGTACACCGGCACTTTCGAAAATCGCGCAGACCGAGGCCATGGCCTTGCCACTCTCCTCGTTGTGCCATGCATCGATCGTCTCCTTGTTGACGAATGCACGGACTCCCCCCGTGACATCCGGCGTCACGTGAACAACGTGGACGGTAAAGCCAGGCTGCAGCAGCTTGCCGTCGACAATGAATCTCGCGGCGGCATCGCTGAACGGGGAGCCGTCGGTGGCAAGTACGATCTGGGACATGGCGCAATCTCCTTGGTTGGGAAAAGACTGGCGCTGGGGGCGCCGCTGGAACCAGCATGGCACGTACAGGGTGCTTACACCGTAACTTAGATCAAATCCTATCGGAATTTTTAAGGATTTCACGATTGTCATGGTGATGGCGATGTGGTTGCTCCGCGCCCCGCCCAAATTCGGCGATGCGGAACTCGACGACACAATTCCGCAAAGACGGAAATTTCCGCAGAAATACTCGGACCTTTCCCACACGAATTCGAGACGTTTCCTTATCCGGCGCGCCCTCGGAAAAACTATGCTGTGGCTTGTTCGTTCACGGAGAACTGCAATGCCCAATGCTCTAGTTATCGACACCCATCCCGCCATCCGCCGCAACGCTCAGGCGGTACTGCAAGGTGAAGGCTTCGACGAGGTTCGCTTTGCCAGCGGTGGCATCGAGGCGCTGGACACGCTTCGCGCCCGTGCGGCGGATTTCGTCATGCTCGATCTCCAGATGGCGGACCTGCCTGGCGACGCCGTGCTGGAGGAAGTTGTGGCCAACTATCCGCTCACGCGCGTGCTGGTGCTCTCCGCACTACAGCAGGCTGCGGAACGCGCATTGCTGAGCGGCGCGCATGGTTATGTCGACAAGGGTGGCGGACTGGAGAACCTTGGTGACACCGTGCGCGCCGTGATGAGTGGCTACGCGTCGTTCCCGCTGTCGTCGCTACCGACGATCCGCCGCGCCGCCATCAACCCCGCCGACCCGCGCGCGCTGCTGAGCCGCCGCGAACTGACGGTACTGCGATTCCTCGCGGTCGGACATTCCAACAAGGCCATCTCGGACGCGCTCGGCATCAGCAACAAGACGGTCAGCTCGCACAAGACAAGCATCATGACCAAGCTCGGGTTCAATTCGCTGATCGATCTGGCGGAGTTCTCGCGACGGCATCAGTTGGCGTTCTGAGCGGGGCCGTCCGGGACGACATCGGGACCATGACGGGCCATTGCTGCCGCAGGATGGCCCGCCGGTTGACCAATCCGGCATAATCCCCAGTCAAATCAGTGCCGCCCTCGTAGCGGCATGGAATGACTGGGTGATGCAAATGAAGGCGGAGACTTCCCACGACGTTCGTGGAACGGCAGAGCACGAGGCACGCGCGGACAAGGTGATTGGCGCGGATGACGATTGCCCGCTGCACTGGTTCGATGCGGACCGTGGCGCGTTCGAAGATCTGGAACGCCGGATTGCCGAGCATCCTGCGGATTTCTTCGCTGGCGAAGATTTCGATCCGGTGGATGCCTGCACTACGCGCGAGGCGCAGTTTGCTTCGGTGGCGTTGCCCGAGGAACCCACCGCGCCGCAGGTTCACGCAGACCATCTGCTCCACGACGTGTTCCGGCACGTGATGCCCGTGGCGTCGCCGACGTTTATCGGCCATATGACGTCCTCCCTGCCGTCATTTATGCCATCGCTGGCAAAGATCGTGGCGGCGCTGAACCAGAACGTGGTGAAACTCGAAACCTCGGGCGCGCTGACCGGGCTGGAGCGACAGGTTGTTGGCATGCTGCACAACCTTGTCTTCGGGAGGGGCGACGACTTCTACGCGCGGTGGCTGCACGATGCCGAGCACTCGCTGGGCGCTTTCTGCGCGGGCGGCACCACCGCGAACCTCGCCGCGCTCTGGGCCAGCCGCAACAACACGCTGCGCGCCCGCGACGGGTTTGCAGGTGTGCACAGCGCAGGGCTGGCCGCGGCACTGCGCCACTATGGCTATGATGGGCTGGCGATCGTGGTTTCGGAGCGCGGTCACTACTCGCTGCGGAAAGCGGCCGACGTTCTCGGCATCGGGCGCGACAACCTCATCCCCGTTGGCGTCGATGCCGATGGCCGCATGCGCATCGACCTGCTTCGCGAGACGCTGCGGGATCTTGGTCAGCGCAATATCCGTGCGATGGCGATCGTCGGCATCGCCGGCTCGACCGAAACCGGTGCCGTCGATCCGCTCGACGCCATGGCCGATGTCGCGCAGGAGTTCGGCTGCCACTTTCATGTGGATGCTGCATGGGGTGGCGCCACGCTGCTTTCCACGCGCGAGCGGGGCCGCTTCGCCGGCATCGAGCGCGCGGACTCCGTCGTCATCGACGCCCACAAGCAGTTCTATGTGCCGATGGGTGTCGGCATGGTGCTGTTCCGCGATCCCGCATGGACGCAAGACATCATCCAGCACGCCAACTACATCGTCCGGAAGGGATCGGTCGACTTGGGCCGCCATACGCTGGAGGGGTCCCGGGGCGCCGCAGCGGTGATGCTCTATGCCAACCTGCACCTGCTGGGCCGCAAGGGTCTGGCAAAGCTGATCGAAACGGGCATCGACAACGCGAAATACTTTGCCTCGCTGATCGAACAGCAACCCGACTTCGAACTCGACAGTCGGCCCCAGCTTTGCCTGCTGACCTACCGCTACGTGCCGGAAGCCGCGCGCGCCGCGCTGGCCTCGGCCACGACACCGGCGGATAAGCGCGAGCAGATCCAGCAGGCGCTGGATGCGCTGACCATCGACATCCAGGAAATGCAGCGCGAGGCCGGGCACTCCTTCGTGTCCCGCACACAACTGACCTCGTCTCAATGGGGCGGTCGCGCCATCTCCGTGTTCCGCGTAGTGCTGGCGAATCCGGATACCACGCGGGAGATTTTGCAAGGCGTGCTGGCGGAGCAGCGTGAACTGGCGGGGAAGAGTTTGAAGCTGGGAGCGCTGATGGGTCTGGTGGCCTAGCGCTCAACGATGTGAGGCAAAGGGGTGGCGCGACGAATGGCGGGTCGTTCGCCGGCATCCCAAAGCCCGCACCCCCAAAGCAAAAAGCCGCAATCCCGTGAAGGACTGCGGCTTTTCTAATAGATGGTGGCGAATCAGGGATTCGAACCCCGGACCTGCGGATTATGATTCCGTGACAGACGACGTCTTTGGACAGCAATGTCCTGCTATAGGGCTGCCGCCGTCGCCGAATCCTCCGTTGGACAGCTATAGGCCGCAGTGCTGTTGACACTTCGTCGTCAGCGAAGCGCATAGCTTGCATGGGTCTGAAGCGGATAACTGCCCCGCCTCAGACCCACGCATCAGCGTATTTTTTTAAGGGCCGTCAAGGAGCTTTCGCGGCATAAACGCTAGGGGTGCGGCTGACTGCGCAGCCGCACCCCTAGCATTTATTCCACGACACCTTGACGGAGCAAGCGTTTCGAGTGCGCACAGGCATGAAACCGCACGCGACCGAAGCACACGCGCCGCGAGCGAGAAGCCGAGGACCTTATTGCCGACGCACGATGTGTCCCCACGGCTTGCCAGAAAATGAAGATAGGGTGCGCTTGATCGGAGGGGCGACTAGGTCGAGGGCAACGCTAACGAGTTGTATTGGTGTCGCGATGTCCCTCTCAAAGTCTAGGATCCTTGCCTCCGTCGTGAAGGTGCTGATAGCGCCTGACGGAGCGTACGAAACCTCCCTAGACACCACATCATAGTGACCATTTAAGTTGGTCCCTGTACCATCATTGACGATGTCAATCTGGGCTAGCTGTTGGCTGCGGCTCTCGTCCCCGTGCGGCACAATTTCGATTCTTACGCGTAGCAATCGATACTCCCATTCAATGATTCTGTTTCTCGACTACGACGGCGTTCTGCATCCGAACAACGTCTTCCTCTATGGTAGGCAGCCCAAGCTGCACGGTGACGGTCATCTCTTCATGTGGGCACCGCTGCTTGTTGAGATTTTGGAGCCCTACGAATCCCTTCGTATTGTGCTCTCGACGTCTTGGGTGCGTGCGTTGGGCTTCGGTCGAGCACGTGACTATTTGCCTGCGAAGCTTAGCGGGCGAGTGATAGGTGGGACTTGGCACAGGGCCATGGGTCGCCACGAAGGTAGCAGTCACCGGCTTAACGGCAATTGGTACGATGCAGCGACGCGCTACGAGCAGATTGCTCGCTATATCTCCCGAGCGGAAGGGCGAGCGGAAAACTGGCTCGCGATCGATGACGACACCTTGGGCTGGAGCGAGGAGGCACGCAACAATCTCATCGAGACGGACGGGAGACTAGGCCTTTCTCGAAAAGAAACTCAGAGTGAATTGCAACATAAGCTCGCAGGCAGCATTCAGAAGTAGCGCGTTGGCTTTATTTTTTCTACCGGAAACGCCGTAGAGAGGTCTTCCGCCGTCGCGGCTTTCATAGCGCGAGCGTCATGTAAGGCATGATGCCGTCCACCGTGACGCTGGAAGTACGATTCGCGAACGCCCTGATCAATGAGGCTTGCGATTACGGCCCCCCTACAGTTCGACGGCACCTCTCCAAGAAGCTCAATGAGCAGGTCCCAGTCGATGACGTTGTCTACGCAAATTAGGCATCCTGATTCGCCACATACGTCCGCCAGCCACAGCATGACTAGTTCACGCAGTTGCACTTCCGCATGGACCTTCTCAGGGAACCGCCCGAGCTGAGGGAGAACGGCGTGACGAACAAAGTCGCTGCATGCTGACTTGTCAAAATCGCGGATTTCGGCATAAAGCTCCCTACCATCTTCCGCGATCAGCGCGATGCTGATGAGTTCGCAGTTGATGAAGTCTGTGAATTCGCAGTCTACATATACCTGCATGAGTCGCCTCCGGAGCCGCCAACACCATTACATAACTTGGCTCTACTTGAGCATCGTTTAAAATCAATGACTTACAAAATCGGAAAGAGCCCGTTACGTTGCGAGTGAGAAGTTTTCTTAACTTGAGGCTACGTGTTCAACTCGGACATCAGAATGGGCGACATGACCGACGAGGCGGCTTTCGTTCCCGCCAGTTCATGATTTCCCAAGTTGGGAAACCTTAAAAATCAGACATTTAGAAATTCAGCAATCCGTGGGCGCCGTACGCGCGTGCCATGTTTTGGATGCATCAAGTTGTACGTGGCGAACTCGGACAGGTGGATGCGTTGTGGACGGCTGCGTGTTCCGATTAGAGCCTCCGCACCTGAAGAATCAGGAGAATCTCGCTCTCCGAACTGCTATCAACCGTCGAATCGAGGAAGCGGGGGAGGAAGGACATTCCACTTCGAGTGCGAGTGTTCTTGTGCATGCGTAGTCCGCCAAGCATGATCAATTCACCGTCGGATAGTGTTACTGAACTGGTGACCTCACGCGTATTGAGCGTCGGCGAGCTATTGACGCCCGTTGTCGTTTTAACGAAGTCGGAAATCTGCTGCATCACTGTTACCTCGATGGCACTCTCCTTGACCGTCGGCGTAACCTCAAAAATCACGCCGGCGGACTGATATTCTACCGATTGAACAGCTTGACCCGCGCCCTGCGGATACGAAACCGCACTGAGCACAGGCACCTTTTGCCCCACCACAAGCCGGCCGGGCTTGCCAGATGTAAGTCTCAGGTTCGGACTGTTGAGCACATTGAAGCGCGAGTCTTCTGACAAAGCGGAGAGCACCGCGTCAATAGTGTTGTTCGAAAACTTTACTGCGTTCGTTAGCAATCCGGCGGGGCCCAACGTCATTGACAGCTTGCCGCCTAACACATTTAGCGCAAGCTGAAACGCTGAGCCTTGATCCTTCGTGGTGGCTACCTCGTAGGCAACAGCACGCACGGCGACCTCACCAACTGGCACGTCGAGTTGAGGCAGCAGCTTGCTTAGCATTGCAGCGTCTCTGTCGGAACCGGCGAACACCAGTGCATCGGTGTTCTGATCGATTAACGCTGCCGCTGAGCCGGCTGGAGGGTTCATAGCGCTGCCGACCTTCAGTGAATCTGGAGCAGCCACGTTACGATTCTGAGTTAAGCCACGAGGGAACAGTGGTCTCAGCATCGTATTGAGATAGCTAACGCTTCGGTACTTTGGCCGGTACACCACCACATTGCGATCTTCCTCCGCCAGGCGGTCGTCAGGCTTGGACTTCACTGACACGAAGTCAACGCCATCACGCGTTTGCATCTGCATGCCAAGCGAATCGAGAAAGTGTGCAAGAAACGGTCTCAGATTCCCGTTGCTCGCGTCATAACGGAATGACACTAGACGCTGATCTGTGAGCACGTCCGGTGCTAGCACAAACGAAGTCTTAAGGGCCTCGCCATAGATCACCTGCAGCACTTGGGCCACTTGCGCGAACTGAAAATTGAAGCTCGCCGGAGTCATCGCGCTAGGCGACACATGACTTGGCGACGTCCCTGGGGGCAACGCCGGGGACGCTCCGGCGTGAGCGGCCGCGACTGCAACCGCAATTACCGTGAGCAGGCGTCTCATCTGTTCAAATCCAACGAGGGACCATTAGAACCAGCGCCCGGCTTTGCACCGGACCACACCGTAACGCGCTGACGATCGATCTCGCCAATGGCGGCGATTCCCACGTGCTGAAACATCGATGGGGACTCGACCCGTAGCCGCCCCTGCCCGTCCGCCAGCAAAACATAGCGCTCGCCATTGGCTTCATACGAACCTGCGATGCGCCACTGTGAGCTGTAGTCGCTTGCTGTCGAGGACGGAGCATTTGCGCTCACCTTGACATTCCCCGGTGCGGGAACGGCCGAGGCTTCGGGAGCAGACCGCACCACCTCCGATGTCTTGGTCTGCGTTTTCTCTGGATCCGAATGGCGTGTGAAGAATCGATACGTGAAATAGCCACCTGTGCCCCAGAAAAAGATCACCAGTACAACAATCCCGATGACTTTGGGGTCGCGCAGCACATTCTGCCGTTTGTCCACGCGGACTTCTTTGGCGTTGTCGCCGTCGTAGCTCTTATAGAGAGGGAATATGTCCTTCTTGTACTTCTTAACGAACGTGCTTACGCGAGTGGCTTTGTTCTGTTTCCAGCTCTCATACATCTCGACTCGATACGCTGTTGGCTGGCCGAGCGACTTCAGCTTATGCATGCGGAAACTTAGCTCGACGACCGCTTTGAGGGACCGATGCAGGCCACTGATATCCTGCGACATCATCACGACGTCGCAAGTTACTCCAGTCTCCGCATGGACATAGTGCCGATGCATGCGAAAGAACTGCATATGCTCTGAAGGCAGCTTGCCCTTGTCTTGGTCCCAGAAGCGCCATGCTTCGTCGATCGCCACCAAATCTCCGCCCTTCACAATCGAATCGATATCCGGCTGCTTTTCGTCAGGAAAGAACCCTGGCTTCAGCACTTGCTCGTCCGTGACGTGCACGATGGTGCCAAGTCGGTCAGGGTTCAGGCCTTGCCGCTTGTGCAGTAGGTACTCGTGGATCCTTTCTTCGTTGATACCAGCGACGTTCGTAACCACGCGGCGCCCCGAGGCAACAGCATCGCAGACGGGACCGCTGACTACCTCGTAGGACTTGCCGGACCCCATGACGCCGCCGTAGAACGTGATCGACATGGCTTACCCGATTACCGGTAGCCGGCGGATGATGAATCGCGAAACCAACGCCGAGATGATGATTGGTAGCCCCTGTGACACCGCGAACAGGTCAAGGAAATACCACGTTGTTGGCGATATCCCGGACAGCGATGCATTGAGGTTTGCTGCCGTCGGCAATATCCCGACCTGCTGCAGCACCGTCACAAACTCCGTTGTGATAAACCACAAGCCGAAGAAAACTACGAACTTGACAATCACGGAGCGGAACACGAAGCTCAGCAACGTGTTGACCCCGGCAAGAATGAATGCCCACATGGTTCACCTCACGCCATAAGGATGATCATGATGGCTGCCAGAGCCCAGCAGGCCATCATCACTTGGTAAAGCGTTTGACGTGTGCTCTCAGCCAGTTGGCAATGAGAGTCGAATGTCAGATGCCACGAGAACACATCGACCGAAGGGCGGGGGCATTCGCCCGTGTGTTGAGGCGTCGCAAATGCCTTGAGATCTGGCATCAGGTTAAGTAGTGGGTCTAGGATCGCTCGCCCAGTTGGGATCGTCTCAAGTGTTGGCGTGTCGACGGATGGCGCAGTACCCAAATCTACTTGCACCTTGTTCAAGACATTCACATTCGGAGTGTTGATCACGTTGACGTTTGTGCTCGCCCCCGTGCCCGGATCCGGATTGGTGCCAGTCCCTGTGTTTGGCGTCGCCGTCGTGCTGATGGTTACGGTTTGAGTTCCCGGATTGCTCGCCGGCGTTACCAGATCCCCAATAGTTGGCGCTACAGTAGGATTTGCATCGATCCACGGTTGGACATCTAATGCCGTCACTGGTTGAGTCATCGCGTACGGCAGGCCTGAATAGCCTGGCTGGCTAGCCGCCTGACGCCATTGAGCGTCCACGATCCGGGCCAGCGAATCAGCGGACAACTTCGCGCTGGTGAGGCTAGCCGGCATCGCCGGATAGGCGGTGTTGAGATCTGGGTAGTATTGCGGCCCGATGTTGCCGAACACCGAACCGACATTGTTGAACGTGTTAATGCGGGAATAGCTCGGCAGACCTTGCTGATCACCGCCTGATCGTGACTCGAAGACGTTGACGGTGATGGTGTTCCCGCCTGCGCTGTTTTGGTTGAGCTGCGCGCCTGAGAAAGACCACGTGAAGGTGACGCCGGCAGGGTAAGTCAATGTCGGCTTCGTCAAGAACGTGTACCACTGACCGAACTGGTTCAGATCCGTCGTGACAAGCACTGTCTTGCTTTGATTGTCCGCCGAGTACCGGTAGCTTGGTACATTCGGCACCAGTGGTAGCGCGTAGCACGCCTCGTTTGAGAAGCAGTTCGAGGGATCCCTGTAGATCGGAGCGCCCTGTTGAACCGCCTGTGCCCACAGCGGCGTCGGATCCATCAGCGTGGGCGGCATGTAAGCTGGGGCCTGCTCGCCAGGCACATCCACTTTAAGTTTGTTTCCCGTCGCAGTGCTAGCCACCGATATCTGCGCAGGCCTGCTGTTAATCATAGCTGTGACCCCTATGCCCAGAGCAACCACCCCAAGTCCTGCCGCTATGCCCATCCACACGGGCGCACCTGCTATTGCCATACCTACTCCCACCGCCGTACTGGCGACATTTAGCGAGGTGCTCACAGAACTCATGCCCGTCAGCGTCCCAGCAATTCTTGCGTCGTTTGCGGCGAAGCCACGAGCAGCCGCCACCCGAGTTATCACGCCGGCTACTGCCCGATTCATAACGAAGTTCGCCACCGGCAGCGCCTGCGCTTGCGCCTGCTCCTCGCAAACCATCGCTATCAAACAGATCGCCATAACCGATTTGCGGAAACGACGCATCACGTCCCCCTGAGCCCGGATACCACCGCCCAACCACTGGCGATACCCCAAGCGAAAATGACCAAATGCCAAAGCTCGTTCGTCATTTCGGATTCCTTCAGCACGCATCAAAAAAAAGGGCGCGCCACGTCTGACGCGCCCCGGTTCCGCAAGACCGGCTTAGCGACCGCGGATCATGCCGAGCACGATACGCACGCCCTTGATCGACGAGTACAGTGCCGCCAGCAGGCCGCCGATGGCGAACACGCCAACCAACACCTCTGCGAACGACACTTGCGACGTCAGATCCGTCATCGACGGATCGGCGGCGTGAGCGGCTGATGCGCCGACAGCACCGACTGCGAGAGCAGCACGGGTTGCAAGGGACTTCAGATTCTTCAACTTGACTTTCATCGACTTCTTCCTCTTCACGTTGCGGGCCATTGGCCCATCTCTTGCGGCCTAGCCCTGACGAATCAGACCTAACACCGCACCTACCTTGGCACTCACGAGATACAGACCTACGATCATCGTGAATGCCACGGACCAGAGCACGCCTGCGTACTCGTAATCGAACGGCCTAGCCGCTGACTCCAATAGCGACTGCGCCGAAGGGTCGAGAACATAGACCTGCATTGATCGAAGTACAAAGGTTTGGCCGCCAGTGGTTGGGCATGCGAGTTCGTCGATCGATTGCGCGCGGCTCGCGACATCCGACGGTGTGCACACGAGCACGTTTTGAACTGACCCAATCACACCGTCACCCACAGAGAGGTAAGGCCTACGACCGGAACCACGTCAAATGCCTCATCGCAGTGATACCGGCCAGTTTCTACGGCGTCCTCTTGTGTTTCGAATGCGCCCGCGTCCCTGAGGCGATGAGTAAAGCCAACGTCTCCCGAGTAAGGGCAAAGGAACATGCCTGATTCGACCTCTTGGACTACGAACACAATCGCGTGCATGCTTAGCCCTTGGCCGGTACCAAGCTATGCACGACCGTCTTGGACGACTTGCCGTTGCTCACGATTTCCATATCCGCCTTCGCGGTGAAAGGGAAGGGAAGCTTCTCGTACTTGGCGAATTCGTCCGAGGTGCCAATGGTGTATTCACCAGCGGCCATACCTTTCGCCGTACCCTTCGTCGAATCCAAGGGCGTCACGATGTATGCCTTCGTGCTGTCGTAGGTCTGTCCGTTGTCCATCGCGCCCTTCGACGACTTCATGCCCAAAACTTGCACTTCAGTGGTAAATCGCATGTTGATCTCCGTGATGCGGCAATACGACCGAATCCAGCGCGCCGCTCCATTCGCTGGGATCGAGTTGAAATTCGTTGAACGGGGTGTTTCGCTTTCGTCGGTGGATCGGAACGTCGGCGAGTTCATGGTCTGGGACCTTCAAACGCTCGGGCCAACGTCCCTGCTTATCGCGGACCATTGCGACGAAGGCCTCGGCGCCGTAGAGATCGGCTAACACTCCGACGTATCGGCCGACCTGACGCGAGACCATCTTCACTGAAGCGTCTACAGTTAATTCCGATGTCTTGCGCTTTATGTCCAGGCGCTGAGGTGTGGCCAAGAGCGCGAGATGTGCGAAAGCCTTTGGGTATGCGCCCATGAAGTAGGCGCTGGGGTCGAGCAGAATTTCGAACGGGATCAGCATTGCTTTGTTCGACAACTCCACTTCCAAACGTACCCAGTCAGAATCAGGATCGCCTTTCTCTTTGCCTTTCTCGTAGCCTCGAAATATCTTGCCGGCCATCCGAGTGCCGACGTATAGCGTCCGCCCCTTGCCATTGGGAAACTTCCAGTTGCCGGCGTGGTGGCACTGCGGAATCGTGTAAGCGTTAGTAAAGAACCCATCCGTATGCATCGCATCAAGCTGATCGACCGTGACTTCTCCGGCGAAGCAGTCGTGAGCAACGTCGCACCGCGTGATAACTGGACGCTTCGCTTCAGTCGTCAAGAACGCATGCAATCGTGCTTCCCAGCCCGGCTTAGCAGCCAAAGTCCCCTTCCCGGACAAGGCTACGAGAATGGTCTGTCTTTGACGCTGACCACCGAAGCCAGCGTACCCGGCGTTTTCGCCCAGTTCCCACGTCTCACTGTAGAAATCTCGGCGCTGGTTTAGGTTCTGAGTCAAACCGAATCCGAAGATCTCTTCGAGTTTTGCGCTGCATGCTCGGACGAAAGCCTCGTCATCGACGCCATCGACTTTGTGTCGGAAAGTCTCTTCGCCGATAACGAACCTGAGGCCGTCGATCACCGCGACTTGTCCGTTTGATGGAACGCGGACCGCTACGTATTTGATCTCGCCGTCGTCAGCCATCACGAGACGGACATCGACTTCGTCAGCAATGGCTGTTGCTTCAAGTTCCCCCCTATTAGTAGCGGGGGAAGTAGAAGTACCTGCAGCGGACATGTTGGGGTCTACCTGAGTCGCGACGCGACGCGCGTCCTCGCAACGCTGCGGGCGCGCGAGCGCGTCTTGCCTTCGTTCGCCGTCGAGCATCCCCGATTGACGCGATTCGCGATTGAAAGAGTCCGTCACTTGAACTCCTTTTCCAATGCGCGTTGGTTCACCAGCGCCACGTTGATGAGAACCCGCTTGCCAACGCGAACGATGGGCCAATAGCCCTTATCGCATTGGGCAATAACTACGCTGGACGGAAGCCCGATGAGTGATGCAAAGGTCTCTCTCGTCATAAGCGGAACGAACAGTGGGCTTGTCATCGATGATTCCATGTCTTATCTATGATCAATGATCAGAGTTGAGATATGGTATCTCTTGGGGTGACTTTGTCAAGCAAATAAATCAGAGTTATGATCGGGTGTCAGAATTTTGAGGAGAGAGGCATGGACGATCAGTCGCGCCACGACACAATTTCGGAGCGCATGCGCGCCATACTTCATGCGGAAACGCAGGGATCGCGCCGCTTCAAGTTGCTTGCTGAGAAAACGGGAATCTCGTCAACGAGCTGGACGAGTTGGTTTCATGGCCGCCAGCGCGCGACGGAAGAGATGGTTCAGTCTGTGGCCAGGATCTGGCCTCAGTACGCTTTCTGGCTCGCCACTGGCATCGATGATTCGTTGCACGGGCATACGTTGCCGGCGGCAGAAGTGCGATGGCCCAACGATCGGCCGTCCAAATCCCCTCGCGCAACGTCGTATTTCGTGAGCAAGCTAGGGCGACTAGCCCAGCCGGAGCCCGATAACTGGGAGGATCATCGCTTGGCGCAAGACGAGGATTTCATCGGTAGGTATGCGCGCAACCTAGAGCATCAGAAACTCATCGAGGCCCTAAGAGATGAATGGGAGGACAGGCTTGGGGAGGTGGAAAAGCGATGGTGGTTGAATCTTGATGGTCCCATTCCGGAGTACACGCCATTGAGCGAGAAGCCGGATATAAATCCGCTGCAATCCGCCGATGATGGAAAGGGAGCGGGCGAATGACAATCAAGAAAGGGCCGGGTGGTTGGCTGGTCGATGTGCAGCCCGGCGGGCGAGGTGGAAAGCGCTATCGGAAAACGTTCGATACGCAAGCAGAAGCCAAGGCCTATGAGACCTGGCTGCGATCGAAGGTTAATGCGAGTGCTGAGTGGAGGCAGGTAGGGAGAGATACCAGGCGTCTGTCTGAGCTGGTGGGGCTATGGCATATCCATCATGGCGTTGGTCTTCGCGCAGGCGAGGACACCTATAGGCGCCTGAAAGCCATGGTGATATCTATGGGAGATCCGGTTGCCGATCGCTTCAATGCAGAGCAGTTTGCATCCTATCGCGCGGAGCGTATCGCGTCTGGAGTCACCGCCAATGCCGTCAATCGAGAGCACGCATACTTGCGGGCCATGTTCAATGAACTGTCTCGCTTGGGCCATTGGACACGCGATAATCCACTGCAGAGGATGAGAGCGTTTAAGACGGTCGAGCGCGAGCTTACATACTTGTCGTCAAGCGAAATTGTTCGGCTTCTGACGGCTCTCGCGGAGGCGCGAAACAAGCATGTGCTGCTCATCGCTAAGATCTGTCTTGCTACTGGCGCACGGTGGAGCGAGGCGGAGGAACTCTGCATCAAGCAGGTGCGAGGTGGTGTAATTCAGTTCGCCAAGACGAAGTCTGGCAAAGTACGAGTCGTACCTATTGAAGACGGTTTAGAGCAAGCCTTGCAGCAACATCACGCAATGCATGGCACCGGCGATCGGCTGTTTCAGTACGCATGGTCGGCTTTTCGCGAAGGTATCGAGCGGGCGGATATAAAGTTGCCAGACGGGCAGATGACGCACGCACTCCGGCATACTTTCGCGAGCCACTTCATCATGAATGGTGGCAATATCCTGGTACTACAGCGCATTCTTGGTCATCAGAGCCTGACGATGACAATGCGCTATGCGCATCTGGCGCCTGACCATCTAATCGAAGCACGGCAGCTAAATCCGCTCGCGGGTCTACATCTTGCCGTTGCGTGAAGACTAGTTGGCAATGTGGGCTTCAACACTTGCCGCCGCTGCCTGTGCCTCAATGAGGGTAACAATCTCGGCATAGAGGTCGGTGTCGACTTCCGGGGCGTGTATCGACACCACGAGTGAATAACGCGCAACTGAGTCCCATTTCCTCTGGCCGGTACGGGTTTTCCACCAGCCCGACGCAGGGAAAACAGCGATCACTCCGCGTGCTGCCAGTTCCGCGGCGGATCCCTCCCATACGTCAGTATGGATAGAGCCGGAATTACGCCTTTGCCCGAATCGCCAATCGGGGTCGGAAGTCTCCAAATCGGGGACGTCCGGAGACGCGTCAGCGAGCGCGCTAACTCGGCGAGCGAACGATTCTACGGTTTCATTCCCACGTTTGACATCAAAGCGAAGCCCGAAGGACTCGTATGAATACCTGCTTGCGTACCCTCTCTCGTTGACTCCCGGATTTGGCTCAATGAAGTATGACAGCGTAACCTTGAGCCGAACATCGCTGTGCAGCTGTTCAAGAGATTCCTTGGGCCACGGAAGCTCGTGGTAGTGGACCTCATTTGCGCGCGGTGGGGACGCCGTAGCATCCCGACGATATGGTTGGATCGATTCTTGAGCAATCAGGACAAGAGAATTGCTATAACTTTCTAGCGCACGTTCGAGGTTGGGGACGCCCATACCAACATGTTGCACCAATCGCGCATGATCTGCTTTGTTAGCGCGTGCCCCTAGAAATTGGCGTTTCATTTCTTCGGTCCACTCGGCCGAATGAACTACAAGCGCCCGTACGGTCTCTGGCCAAGCGTCGGGATACTTCGCCATCAACTGAGCGGCGAAGCGCGCGCAAAGGGCAGTCGCCGCGCTAGTCATACCCGTTGCGCTGAACAGTCGATCGGCAACTCCGTTGGCACACGATAGCAGCATCAGCTTGTCATTGGCTTCAACGTAAGGTTCCGCGTACATATCGGTTATCAAAACGTTCCCGCCCTCCATGACGACGTCAGGTTTGAGAGGGTGCATAGAGTCCCAGCCTATGCCAGTGGTGCTAAACGGGCTCAGTCCTCCGGCGGGCGCAATTGGTGAGTAGCTTTCGTCAAAGCCTTCAGCAACCAATGCCTTCGCCGTGTACGCACCGACCGTCAACACGTTCCAAGCCTGACCCGGATCATGAATATGTCGTCGCTGATTGGATTGGGGGTACTCCTTCCAAGCGTCGCCGTCGTCAACGTTTCCTGCGCAAACAACTATTAGGCGTTTTGCCCCCTCGTCGACGGGATTGAAAGCGAGCCTATCGATCGCGGCCGACCAGGATGAAGGGCGACCTCTATCATGGTCGTCACCGGTGGTCACTGCTAGGCTAAAGACTCGATTTACATGCGGTAGATCGACCTCGGGTCGAGCCACGGCTTGTCCCGTGAGATGCCCATACAGCCGTGGATCGTCGTTGTCGCCGGGTTGCCTCAGGAGCTTTACGGACTCTAGTCTGTGTTCAATGTGAACAGGATCGTTAGAGTCGAGTAGTGGGCTGAGGTCACCGTAGATAGCGAGGCCGGCCAACTCAGTACCATGACCGTGCTCGTCACCGGTGTGCCAGCCAGGATCAACTGCATACGTGCCACCCGGGCGAACGGTATGTCCAATCAATGGGTGCCCATCATTCAGGCCTGTGTCGATGAGACACACTACTGTGCTGTAGTTTTCGCTCAGCTCAGAACGCTCTTTAAGATGATCCACCCACTCGCGCTGTTCTACGGGCGTGAGATTGGTGAAGAACTCGGCAGTGGATTTAGGCTTACGCAATTCAGCAATTGTGTCGAGAAGCGGCAAGTGCTCGCTCAACTGTGCCTTGGATGTCTTGAGCAGCGTAACCATGCGTTCCGGAAACAGCTGTACATCCCTACCAACCTCGGCGCCGATAGCCATGGCTGCGATACGAAACCGTTGCAAGACTCCGTCGGCATTATTTCGCACAGGCAACCATACCTCCCACCAAACTCTCAGGTCGGGGTCGGCAGGTAGCAACTCCACGGGGTCGTTCCAAAGCGCATCAAAGGCAGCCCGCCGGATAGCTGCAATGCTCTCGGAAAGGTCTCGGTATCTTGGATTGCTTCTGCCGGGTTGCAGAGGGTCTTCCGCATACTGACGAAAATGCTCCTCAAAGCTCGTCAGGCGACCGTGCGGAACAAAAACGGTAGCCAATGTGTACGAGCGATTGCCGTCATGACCATGACGTACGTTCAAGACTTCAATGCCCTGCCTTGCATCTTCCAGTCCCGGTAGATGCAAAGCGTCGCCAAAACTCCGAAACTCGATAATGATGCCGCCTCGTCCGGGCAAGCCAGCCGCTACTTGCTCTTCATTGGCGGTAGTCGCATCAGCCTGTAGGCCTTGTATGGAAGCGACAAGACCTGCCCCGTGGATTGCGCGATTAATCTCTGGGCGCTCAGGCGGCGTAATAGCCCGGGGAGGGCGTTGATATGGGCCCGATGAAACGAACCCCGAGAGAAAAATATGCGACCGACCTTCTTGATTTTCTTGTGCCATCGCTAACTTGGAGGGTGTGTGCTAACTTGTTCGCAGCCTTGCACGTGAGGCCTTGCGTTCCAAGATCGTTCTGGCGAGGTCCTTCTCCGCCGGAGCAGAACGGTCGTTTATCAAGGCGTCCTTGATGGCATCCTCTGCGGCCTTGGCAATGTCCGCATGGCTCAAGCCTTGCGCCATATCAGCCAATTTTGTCCACTGAATCCTGGGTGCTTTGAACGAGGCCAACCGATGTTTGAGCATCGCCACTGCTTGATCCGAACTCGGTAACGAATACTCCAGCACGTCATCGAAACGACGGAACAGTGCGTAGTCCAAAATCTCGGGATGATTGGTTGCAGCAACAAACAGGCTGCTCGAATGATCCAGGTCAAGCAACTGCAGAAAGCTGTTGAGCACGCGCCTAATTTCGCCGACGTCGTTGCTCAGCCCACGTTGGGATCCTATGGCGTCGAACTCATCAAAGAAGTAAACGCCGCGTACTTGAGCTGCCGCATCAAAGACTTGTCGCAGCTTGGCCGCAGTTTCGCCCATGAACTTGGTGATAAGGCCGTCAAGACGTACCGAAAACAACGGTATGCCCAACTCTGCTGCCAAGACCGAGGCGGTCATCGTTTTGCCCGTACCCGGCGGGCCAACAAGCAAAAGCTTGCGTCGTGGCGTCAATCCATATCGCGCAAGCTTTGAATGATTTCGTTGTTCCTGAACAGTGCGAGCGAGCTTTTCGCGAACGCTGCTTTCGATTACAAGCTCGCCCATTCGGGTTCGCGGGTATTCAGCTGTCAGAATTGTGCCGAGTTCGCCTTTGGGGCGGCGCAGGGGAATGGCTCGACCAACACCATGTGGCGTGTCTTGCTTTGACCGCTCCTTGCCTTCCTCTACAAGACTCAACAGTTCTTGCGCTAGCTTCGCGTGACCTTGACGAGCTTGGCTCGCTGCAAGTTGCATGGCTATGGAGTAGAACTGCTCGTCGTCTCCACGAACATGCGAGTGCAACAAAGCCTTCAGCGAGTCTGCGGCTGCCATGGTTTCCCCCTAACAAACTAAGTCTACCGGAACTCCCGAGGCGGCCATATAGGAGCGAGGGAGGGAGCACCATGTCAGGCGCTACCGTTGGCAGCCGTTGACACTTCGTTGACAGCCGCCCAAAGCAAAAAGGGGTTAGCTTGCGCTAACCCCTTGGAAATACTGGTGGCGAATCAGGGATTCGAACCCCGGACCTGCGGATTATGATTCCGTCGCTCTAACCGGCTGAGCTAATTCGCCAACGAAGACCGCAATTATACCGTTGGATTGGCACCTGTCAACACCTTCATGACAACTTTCTGCAAGCTTCGGCAGGTGGCCGGAAAGCTGCCCAAAAAAATGGCAGACCCGAAGGTCTGCCTGGAAGGAGCGGCTGGCCTGGTTGGCCAGCCATCCTGAGCGAGGGTTACCGGTCCCTCCGATAAATCTTCTGCGTCTACTACCAGCCGTCAGTCGTTGGCGTAGATATCCACGTCCTTGGTCTCGCGGACGAACAGCGCGCCGACCACGAAGGTGATGGCCGCGATGACGATCGGGTACCAGAGGCCGTAGTAGATGTTGCCGTTCTGCGCCACCAGCGCGAAGGAGATGGTGGGGAGCAGGCCGCCGAACCAGCCGTTACCGATGTGGTACGGCAGGGACATCGACGAGTAGCGGATGCGGGTGGGGAACATTTCCACCAGCATGGCCGCGATAGGCCCGTAGACCATGGTCACGTAGATCACCAGGATGACCAGGATCACCAGCACCATGATCGTGTTCATCTGCGCGGGGTCCGCCTTGGTCGGGTAGCCGTGCGAGGTCATCTCGCTGCCAACCGCCTTCTTGAACTCCGCGATCTGCTTCTTGCTGGCGTCGTCGAACGCGCCACCGGCCACGTTGGCGTCGAAGGACTTGATTTCCTTGTCGCCGATCTTGACCGAGGCCACCGTGCCGGCCGGTGCTTCCACCACCTCGTAGCTGGCCGATGCCTGGGCAAGCGTACGCTTGACGATGTCGCACGAGCTGCGGAAGTCGATCTCGCGGGCAATCGGGCTACCCTGGAACGAGCAGGTCTTCGGGTCTGCCGTCACCACGATCTGTGCCGACTGCTGGGCGCGTTCCAGTGCCGGGTTGGCGTAGTGCGTCAGCGCCTTGAACAGCGGGAAGTACGTGCACACGGCCAGTGCGCAACCGAGCATGATGATCCACTTGCGGCCGATCTTGTCCGACAGGGAGCCGAAGAAGATGAAGAACGGCGTGCCGATCACCAGGGCGCCGGCGATCAGCAGGTTGGCCGTCTTGGCATCTACCTTGAGCACCTGCGTCAGGAAGAACAGCGCGTAGAACTGGCCCGTGTACCAGACCACGGCCTGGCCGGCGGTCAGGCCCACCAGCGCCAGGATCACGATCTTCAGGTTACGCCATTGGCCGAAGGCTTCGGTCAGCGGTGCCTTCGAGGTCTTGCCCTCGGCCTTCATCTTCTGGAAGGCCGGCGATTCGCTCATGGACAGGCGGATGTACACCGACACGGCCAGCAGCAGGATCGAGAGCAGGAACGGAATGCGCCAGCCCCAGACTTCGAATGCCGGACCCGTCAGTTCGCGGCACAGCAGGATCACGATCAGCGACAGGAACAGGCCCATCGTCGCAGTGGTCTGGATCCACGCGGTGTAGGCGCCGCGCTTGCCGTGCGGAGCGTGCTCGGCCACGTAGGTAGCCGCGCCGCCGTACTCGCCGCCGAGTGCCAGGCCCTGCAGCATGCGCAGCAGGATCAGGATGATCGGGGCCGCCCAGCCGATGGTGGCATAGCCGGGCAGCAGGCCGACGACGAACGTCGACACGCCCATGATCAGGATCGTGACGAGGAACGTGTACTTGCGGCCGATCATGTCACCCAGGCGGCCGAACACCAGCGCGCCGAACGGTCGCACGATGAAGCCCGCAGCGAATGCCAGCAGCGCGAAGATGAATGCCGAGGTCGGGTCCAGGCCCGCGAAGAACTGCTTGGCGATGATGGCCGCCAGCGAACCGTACAGGTAAAAGTCGTACCACTCGAAAACCGTGCCGAGGGAAGAGGCCATAATGACCTTTTTCTCTTCCTTCGTCATCGGCGCATTGCTGGCGGACGATACCGTCCCCACGTTTTGCGCGTTTGCCATTTATTGTCTCCTCCGTTTGACGTCGTTCCGTCGAAATGGTCCCTGGTGCCGGGCCATGCCATATGCGCGTGCCGGCCCATACACCAAAGCTGGAACGATTGTGGGAGGCGAAACTTACTGCGTTCTGACAGAAGTTCTGCAAACGCCGCGGAATGCGTCGGGGTATACGCTACTCGGCGCGAGCCACCGGCAACGGGCGAATTTGCTGCGATGCGGGGCGATTCCCGCGCGTGCCGCATGGCACTGCGCGCAAACGCGCTCTTGCTCTGCAGCATGGCGTGCGGCGGTTCGCGAAAACCCTTACACGGAGGGCAGATCCGCCGAGCGGGGTTTGTCAGGAACGGCGGGCGCTGGCGAGGGCGATGCAGCTGACGCCGCGCGGACCTCTGCCTCGATGCGCTCACGCTCATGCAATGCGTCATCGGCCCGATTCATGCGCCAGGCGTAGAGCGCGGCCATCAACACGTAGAGGATCAGTGCCCCCTGCGCGCCCATCCAGTACGAGAATGGCCAGCCCATGAAGTCGAAGCGCAGTTCGCGCGCGAACCAGCTCACGCCGAACGTCATGACAAACCATACGGCCAGCAACCCGACGATCCAGCGCACGTTGTGGCGCCACGACCTGCGTTCGAGCGGCGTCATCCTGTCACGCGGTGGCTTTTTCATGCGAGCGCTTCCTCTGACGGCGTACGGCGCAGCGTGATGCGCAGCCGCGTGCCGGCCAGCCGTGGCGATGTTTGATACACGTGGTCGTCGATCGTTACCTCGCCGCCATGCTGCTGCACGATCTCGCGCACGATGGCCAGTCCGAGGCCACTGCCTTCGGTATTGGTGCCCAGCACGCGGTAGAAACGCTCCATCACGCGTTCGCGTTCGGCCGGCGCGATGCCAGGGCCGGTGTCTTCCACATCGAGATACGCGAAGGGCTCGAACGCATCGGTGGTCACGCGTACCGTGGCGTGGCCACCGGCAGGCGTGTAGCGGATGGCGTTGTCGAGCAGGTTGTTCAGCATCTCGGTCAGCATGAGCCGGTTGCCGGTGATGAGCACCGCGTGCTCGTCGGCTTCCAGGCCCAGGTCGATGCGGCGCGCCCATGCCTGCGGCAGCCAATCCTTCACCACGTCGCGCGCGAGTGCGGCCAGGTCCAGCGGCACCATGCCACCGGCGCCAGCGAGGTTCTCCATTCGTGCGAGAGACAGCAACTGCGTGACGAGGTGCGCCGTGCGTTCCGAACTGCCGGCGATCTGCGCGAGCGAGCGCCGCAACTCTTCGGGCGACTGCTCGCGCTGCGCCAGTTCGGCCTGCATGCGCAGCCCCGCGAGCGGCGTCTTCATCTGGTGCGCGGCATCGGCAATGAAACGCTTCTGCGTCTGCACGGACTGGTCGAGTTGCGCGAGCAGTCCGTTGAACGATGCCACCAGTGGTGTGATTTCCTGAGGCGCGGCGCGTTCATCGATGGGGCTTGTGTCACCGGGATTGCGCGCGCGGATGCGCTGCTGGATCGCCGTGAGCGGCGCGAGTCCGCGCGAGAGGCCGAACCACACCAGCACCACGGCAAGCGGCAGGATCACGAACTGCGGCAGGATCACACCCTTGATGATTTCATTGGCCAGCCGTGCGCGCTTGTCGAGCGTTTCGGCCACCTGTATCAGCACGTGCTGCGGACCGCCAACGTTCTTGAGATCGACGTAGGTATAGGCCACACGCACGTCGTTGCCTGCCACGCGATCGTCGCGCATCGACACCAGGCCAGCGTGGCCCTGTTCGTCTTCGGGCGGCAGCGGCAGGTCGTGATCGCCGGCCACGTATTCACCGCGCCGGCCCACCACCTGGTAATAGATGTTGTCGGTCTCGTCTGCGCGCAGGATCTCGCGCGCCGAGAGCGGCAGTTGCAGCGTCACGCGGCCATTCACTTCGCGCACCTGCTGCGAGAGCACGATGGCACTGGCTTCGAGCGCGCGGTCGAACGGCCCGTTGGCGATGGACTTGGCTACAAGGTACGTGACCGCGATGCTCATCGGCCAGAGCAGCAGCAGCGGTGCCAGCATCCAGTCGAGGATCTCACCGAACAGCGAGCGCGGCGCGGGATGCGCGGAGGTTTCCTCGAGGTGAGGCAAAGCGTCGGCCAGCGCCGCGTCATCGGCGGCGGCATCCGCCAGTGTCGGGTGGGCCGGTTCGGGCTTGCGGGTGGCGCCGTCGGCGGCCTGGCGTCGCCACGGCAATCGCAGCAGACTCAAACGGCTCATGCATGCCTCATACGCGCTGCGTCAGCCAGGTCAATCATGAGCGGCCAGCGCCGGCTGGAATTTTTCGAGGCAGTAGCCCAGCCCGCGTACTGTGGCGATGCGGATGCCACCCACCTCGATCTTCTTGCGCAGGCGGTGTACGTAGACTTCGATGGCATTGTTGCTGACTTCCTCGCCCCATTCACAGAGATGGTCGACGAGCTGCTCCTTCGAGACCAGCCGCCCGCTACGCGTGAGCAGGATCTCCAGCAGGCCGATCTCGCGCGCGGAGAGGTCCAGCATCTGCTCGTTGAGATAGGCGATGCGGCCCACCTGGTCGAAAGCCAGCGGCCCATGACGCATCAGCGTGGCGCCGCCGCCGGCACCGCGCCGCACCAGCGCCCGCACGCGCGCCTCCAGTTCGGACAGCGCGAACGGCTTGGCCATGTAGTCGTCGGCGCCGAGGTCCAGTCCCTTCACGCGCTCGTCCACGCCATCGGCAGCCGTCAGAATCAGCACCGGCAGCATGGCGCCGCGCGCGCGCAGCCGCTTGAGCACCTCCAGGCCGGGCATGCGGGGCAGGCCCAGGTCCAGGATCAGCAGGTCGAAAGTCTGCGTGGACAGCGCCGAATCGGCTTCCACGCCATTGGCGACATGATCCACTGCATAGCCCGACTGGCGCAGGGAGCGAGTGAGGCCGTCGGCCAGTACATCGTCGTCTTCGGCGATCAGAATCCGCATGGTTGTCTCCACCCTTGTCCAGCTTTTTATGGCCTGGCATCGCCGGCCACCGGCTGCGGTACCGGAGGGGCTTGCCAAGCATACTGTTTTTTTATACAGTACTCGACATTCCGCGTCCGGTCTCCGAAAGGGACGGGCGCGGGGCCGAGCAGGGCGCCAAAGGGTTCAAATTCCTCCGATATCAATCGGAAAAGTCTTGAAAATCAGGCGCCGCGCCGCATGCGGCCTATTTATACACCAATTGCTACCTATTGAACTGAAGGACGACCATGGACGACAAGAAGGCCGGCGCCGGCGTGAGCGCTGAGAAGCAGAAGGCGCTTGCCGCCGCGCTCTCCCAGATCGAGAAGCAGTTCGGCAAAGGCTCGATCATGCGCCTGGGCGACGGCGACGTGGAGCAGGATATCCAGGTGGTGTCCACCGGCTCGCTGGGCCTGGACATCGCGCTGGGCGTCGGTGGCCTGCCGCGCGGCCGTGTGGTGGAAATCTATGGCCCGGAATCGTCGGGCAAGACCACGCTGACGCTGCAAGTTGTGGCCGAGATGCAGAAGCTGGGCGGCACCTGCGCGTTCATCGACGCGGAACACGCGCTGGACGTGCAGTACGCGGGCAAACTCGGCGTCGACGTCGGCAACCTGCTGATTTCGCAGCCGGATACCGGCGAGCAAGCCCTGGAAATCACCGATGCGCTGGTGCGCTCGGGCTCGATCGACCTGATCGTGATCGACTCGGTGGCTGCATTGGTGCCGAAGGCCGAAATCGAAGGCGAAATGGGCGATTCGCTGCCCGGCCTGCAGGCCCGCCTGATGAGCCAGGCGTTGCGCAAGCTGACCGGCACCATCAAGCGTACGAACTGCCTGGTGATCTTCATCAACCAGATCCGCATGAAGATCGGTGTGATGTTTGGTTCGCCTGAAACCACCACTGGCGGCAACGCGCTGAAGTTTTACGCCTCGGTGCGGCTGGACATCCGCCGTATCGGCTCGATCAAGAAGGGCGACGAGGTCATCGGCAACGAAACCAAGGTCAAGGTGGTCAAGAACAAGGTTTCGCCACCGTTCCGCGAGGCATTCTTCGACATCCTGTACGGCCAGGGCATCTCGCGCCAGGGCGAAATCATCGACCTCGGCGTGGACGCGAAGATCGTCGAGAAGTCGGGTGCCTGGTACAGCTACAACGGCGAGAAGATCGGTCAGGGCAAGGACAACGCTCGCGAATACCTGCGCGAGAACCCCGATATCGCCAACGAGATCGAGAACAAGGTCCGTGCGGCGCTGGGCGTGGCACTGACCAACGGCGCCACGGCGCCGGCCGAAATCGAAGGCTAAGCCGGCCGATTGCAGCAAGACAGCAGGAAAGCCGTCGCATGGTTGTGCGGCGGCTTTTTTGTTTCTGATGTGTCCTGATGACTGTTTTACCCAAGCCAAGCCGTATTGATGCCCCGTCCCCCGCTATCCCTCAAGGCCCGTGCCGTGGGCTACCTGTCGCGTCGTGAGCACAGCCGGGTTGAGCTGGCTCGCAAGCTGGCGCCGCACGCCGAGTCGGCCGAACAGGTAGAGGCTTTGCTGGATGCGCTGGAGCGCGAGAACTGGCTCTCCAATGATCGGTTCGTCGACAGCCTCGTGCATCGGCGAGCCGTCCGATACGGCAGCGCGCGCGTGATGCAGGAAGCGAAGACCCACCAACTGGGCGGCGACCAGCTACGCGACCTGCAGGATCGATTGCGTGATACGGAACTGGAGCGGGCGACCGAGGTTTGGCGCAAGCGATTCGGCACGCCACCCGATTCCGCGGAAGCGCGGGCCAAGCAGATCCGCTTCATGATGGCACGCGGATTCTCGCGGACGGTGATCGGAAAGATCCTGCGCGGGGCCGAGGACGACTTCCCTGAACGGGATGTGAACTCCGAGGAGTAGCCACCTGCATACCTGCGTACGCATAAGGGGTATTTGTGCGGACGTCAAGGCAGTTGTCGTACCACTGGTGCAACGCAGCGCCGAAACGCGCCGTGCGGCGGATTCCCTTGTGTGAAGCGGGTTTGCCGGTTTTGTCGATGCAACAATCGGCGCCGGACAGTCCGTCGCGCAGGATGTTCCGGGTCAAAGCGGTTCGGCATGTTAAACTCCACGAGTTCTCCGGCCCAAGGCGGCCGTCCGGCCGATTCGTTGAAGATTCAAGGAGTGGCCGGAGCGTGTGCCAGGCAATTCTGGGCCACGGAGTTCACCGCGAAATTCGCCCCCCATTTCTGCCACAACAGCCTGCCGCGTCAGCCCCTGGTGTCATGCCGCTTTCCCCGCCAGTCAATCGAGCCATGCGTCACCGCCGTGCCATCACGGCCGAGGCGTATTTGCGGGAAGACGGCCTGTGGGACATCGAAGCACGCCTGACCGACACCAAGCCGCGCGACATCGAGCTGGCCGGCAACCGCATCCGTCCCGAAGGCCAGCCGCTGCACGACCTGTGGCTGCGCGTCACCGTGGATCTGCGCCTGAATATCGTCGATGCTGAGGCATGTTCCGATTGGGTGCCTTATCCGACGCACTGCGACACCATTGGTCCCGCCTACCGTCAGTTGATCGGCCTGAACCTGATGAAGGGTTTCCGCAAGGCGGTGCGCGAGCGGCTCGGCAGCGTGGCAGGGTGCAGCCATCTCACGGAACTGGCCGGCGTATTGCCGACCACCGCTATCCAGGCTTTCGCCGGCGACGTCTTCAAGATCCGCGACGGCGAGGGTGACGGCACCGATCCCAATCCCGAACCGCCGATGCAGCTTCACGGCTGTCACGCCCTGCATTTCGAGGGCGAGGTGGTTCGCAAGTTTTACCCGCGCTGGTATGGTCACCAGCCGAAACCGAGAGCCGGCGCCGTGGCGTCGTCCCCCCAGAGCGCGTCACGCGCCGATGCCTCGGCATCAGGTGGGGGGGAGACCCAGGTCCACCGGCCCAACGGTACGTCGGGCTGACCGTCACGGTCGGCTCAGGAACAGGCGAAAGCCCTTCGATTCCACATTTTTCCCATCCCTTTACGCCTACCCGAAAGGAAACACGCATGAATATCCATGAGTACCAAGGCAAGGAAATCCTGCGCAAATACAATGTGCCGGTTCCGCGCGGCATCCCGGCTTTCTCGGTCGAAGAGGCCCTGAAGGCGGCTGAACAGCTCGGCGGCCCGGTGTGGGTCGTCAAGGCACAGATCCACGCAGGCGGCCGCGGCAAGGGCGGCGGCGTGAAGGTGGCCAAGAGCATCGAGGACGTCAAGACCGACGCCACGAACATCCTGGGTATGACCCTGGTGACGCACCAGACCGGTCCGGAAGGCAAGAAGGTCAATCGCCTGCTGATCGAAGAAGGCGCGGACATCAAGAAGGAACTGTACGTCTCGCTGGTCGTGGACCGCGTGTCGCAGAAGGTGGCCCTGATGGCATCGAGCGAAGGCGGCATGGACATCGAGGAAGTGGCTGCCCACAGCCCGGAAAAGATCCACACGCTGCTGGTGGATCCGGCTGAAGGCCTGAAGGATTCGGACGCAGACGACATCGCCCGCAAGATCGGCGTGCCCGACGCAAGCGTGCCGCAGGCCCGCCAGGCACTGCAAGGTCTGTACAAGGCGTTCTGGGACACCGACGCTTCGTTGGCCGAAATCAACCCGCTGATCCTGACCGGCGACGGCAAGGTCATCGCTCTGGACGCCAAGTTCAACTTCGACTCGAACGCACTGTTCCGTCACCCGGAAATCGTTGCGTACCGTGACCTGGACGAAGAAGACGCCAACGAAATCGAAGCCTCGAAGTTCGACCTGGCCTACATCTCGCTCGACGGCAACATCGGCTGCCTGGTGAACGGCGCCGGCCTGGCCATGGCCACGATGGACACCATCAAGCTGTTCGGCGGCGAGCCGGCCAACTTCCTGGACGTGGGCGGTGGTGCCACGACCGAGAAGGTGACCGAAGCCTTCAAGCTGATGCTGAAGAACCCGAACGTGGAAGCCATCCTGGTGAACATCTTCGGCGGCATCATGCGCTGCGACGTGATCGCCGAAGGCGTGATCTCGGCCTCGAAGGCTGTTCAGCTGGGCGTGCCGCTGGTCGTCCGCATGAAGGGCACGAACGAAGACCTGGGCAAGAAGATGCTGGCCGAATCCGGTCTGCCGATCATTTCGGCTGACACGATGGAAGAAGCTGCCCAGAAGGTCGTGGCCGCTGCCGCTGGCAAGTAAGGACAACTGCGTTGCCGCCAGGCCAGCGTGAACGACGGGCCGGGCGGGACGACTAAAAGGACTAGCAAATGAGCATTCTGATCAACAAGGACACGAAGGTCATCACCCAGGGTATCACCGGCAAGACCGGACAGTTCCACACCCGTGGCTGCCGTGACTATGCCAACGGCAAGAACGCGTTCGTTGCCGGCGTGAACCCGAAGAAGGCCGGCGAAGACTTCGAAGGCATTCCCATCTACGCCAGCGTCAAGGACGCCAAGGAGCAGACGGGTGCCACGGTGTCGGTCATCTACGTGCCGCCCGCAGGCGCTGCTGCCGCCATCTGGGAAGCCGTCGACGCCGACCTGGATCTGGTGGTCTGCATTACCGAAGGCATCCCCGTCCGCGACATGATGGAAGTCAAGGACAAGATGCGTAAGCAGAACAAGAAGACCCTGCTGCTGGGACCGAACTGCCCGGGCCTGATCACGCCGGACGAAATCAAGATCGGCATCATGCCGGGTCACATCCACCGCAAGGGCCGCATCGGCGTGGTGTCGCGCTCGGGCACGCTGACGTACGAAGCCGTGGGCCAGCTGACCGCGCTGGGCCTGGGCCAGTCGTCGGCTGTCGGTATCGGCGGCGACCCGATCAACGGTCTGAAGCACATCGACGTGATGAAGATGTTCAACGACGATCCGGATACGGACGCCGTGGTCATGATCGGTGAAATCGGTGGTCCGGACGAAGCCAACGCGGCTTACTGGATCAAGGAAAACATGAAGAAGCCGGTGGTTGGCTTCATCGCTGGCGTGACCGCGCCTCCGGGCAAGCGCATGGGCCACGCCGGCGCGCTGATCTCGGGCGGTGCCGATACGGCACAGGCCAAGCTGGAAATCATGGAATCCTGCGGCATCACCGTGACCAAGAACCCGTCGGAAATGGCGCGCCTGCTGAAGGCAATGCTGTAAGCCATACCGATGACGCCGTGCCGCATGTGCCGAATCAGACGCATGCGGCGGGGTGATCTCTCGCTGCCACATATTGCCTTAATCGGTGTGATCCGGGCGGCATGATGGCTGCAAACGTTGCCCCCGCCGTTGCTGGCGGGGGCAACGTCATTCTGGCGATGCGTGTCATAGGGGTATATCCCAACATTACAGCGTTGTCATTGAAACCGAATCGAAAGGTTCGTGCGATAAATCTTCATGTCTGATATCTCAGACATCCGAATGTCCGCAGTGGCCGAGGCTGGTCTGATCATCGACCTGTCCGCCGTGGGCACGGAACATAACTTTGAAATTCGAGGAGTCTTGCCGTGGAATTGTTGTCCAGCAGCACGTTCTGGCTTGCGCTGGGTTCGATCATCCTGACCAACATCGTCCTGTCGGGCGATAACGCCGTGGTGATCGCGCTCGCATCGCGCAACCTGCCCCCTGCCCAGCAGAAGAAGGCCATTTTCTGGGGTAGCGCCGCCGCCATCATCATGCGGGTGGTACTGACCGTGGCCGCAGTGAAGCTGCTGAGCCTGCCGTACCTGAAGATCGTCGGTGCCGTGCTGCTGGTCTACATCGGCGTGCAACTGCTGACGGGCGACGACGGCGAAGACGGCCATGACGCCAAGGACAACATCTGGGCCGCGATCCGCACGATCCTGATCGCTGACCTGGTCATGTCGCTGGACAACGTGGTGGCCGTGGCCGCCGCCGCGCAGAAGGGTCCGGAAGGCAGCCAGCTGATGTTGCTGATCATCGGCCTGGGCCTGTCGATTCCGCTGATCGTCTTCGGCAGCACGCTGCTGCTGAAGGTGATGGAGCGTTTCCCCATCATCATCGTGCTGGGCGCCGCATTGCTGGGCTACCTGGCTGGCGAAATGCTGGTCAGCGATCCGGTGGATGCCGCCTGGTTCGAAGTGCACGTACCGCACGCCCACCTTGTGTTCGGCATCGCTGGCGCGGTGCTGGTGGTGCTGGTCGGCAAGCTGTTGCAGCGTCGCAACGCGCAGCCTGCCTGATATCGCACGAAACATCGCGAGCCAAACAGCCTTGTGAAACGGGCGACCCGCAACGGGTCGCCCGTTTTGTTTTTTGGCCAGCGGATTCGAGGCAAGCCGTACGGCATCGTCGCCTCGGAGTTTCGTGAATTCTCAGACTGGTCGGGCAATGGGGTCTGCTAGACCACAGCAGGGAAAGGGCTTGATCCCTTCCCGTGTGGCCCTGATGAAAACGCGCGATGGGTGCGAGCGTAGGAATCTTCTGAATCCTGCATACGGCTTACCTTGAGAAGTCCTGCCTCTCGGGAGATGGACTCGACGTGCTTGCCAAAAAAGACAAGTCCTATCCATCACGGTTTTCCGAGTTTCCAGACTATTTCAGTAAGCGAATTGGGATTGTCTTGGGTCAGTTACAGACGCGAATCGTGCGCCGATCATGCCCCTTGTGCTTTGCCGCGTGAAGTTGAGCCAAGCGGCAGTGCATGACATTTCACAACAAACGAAAAAGGTCATTCATGGAAAGCAAGTTCGACACTATCCAGCCTGTCCACTCGCCATCGCTCCAGTCCTTGTCGCTGCGACGACGCGTGCAGCGCGGCTTCACGCTGATCGAGTTGATGATCGTGGTGGCGATTGTCGGTATTTTGGCTGCCATCGCCGTGCCGCAGTACCAGGATTACATTGCGCGTACCCAGTTTGCTGAGGGGATCACTTTGGCGTCGGCTCAGAAGGCGGCCGTCACCGAAGCTTTTTCCCACAGGGACGCGTGCCCCGACAACTCGGCGAACTCGGACGCGGGCATTCCAAAGGCCGCAGACATGGCGGGCAGTTATGTCGAGAAAGTGGTCGTGGGTACGGCGAATGAAGCCTGCACGATTACGTCCACTTTCAAGAGTGCTGGTATCGCCAAAGGGCTGCAGAAAAAAACGGTGACGTTGACAATGGGTGATGCAACCAAGGGCGCCATTACTTGGGCATGCACATCGAACGCTGACAAAAAGTACCTCCCGCAGTCGTGCGCCACTGCGGCTGCGACAGGTGGTGGCACGGGCGGTGGCGGTACGGGTGGTGGTACGGGTGCGGATGGCTAAGCGATACCATAATCCTGTGTGTTCAACAACGCCCGGCCCAGCCGGGCGTTGTCCTTCCTCCCCCCTCCCGCGCTATCATGGCGCCTCTTCTTTCTTCCCCCACTGGTCCGCATGCCGGCACAGAAAGCCACGATCCCGGCGGCGATGATTGTCGTCGCGTTCACTGTTCCCCTGCTTGTCTCGAAGCACACGCTGCCGCTGTCCACGTTCTACGGCGAATGGACTGCAGCCGCGCTTGGCGTATTGCTGGTGATCGTGCTGGCGATGAAGCGCGTGGACGATGGCTTGCCGCGTGTGCGTGGGGCCTTGCCGTGGATTGTGTGGCTGCCGCTGTGGCTGATCGGGGTCACGATCGCGCAGGCGGTCATGGGAATGGCCGATATCACGGGGAGCCGCCTGACGACGCAACTGGTGCTGGCGCTTGGCGCGGCGCTCATGATCGCTGCATGGCAGTCTGGTCGGGGGATGTCCACGGAGCGTCGGGCCAGCATCGTCGATGCACTGGCCATTGCCATGCTTGTGGCGGGATTGCTTGGCACGCTTGCGCAGTGGGTGCAGGTCTTCCGCATGGAGGACCAGATGTTCGGACTCGTCTCCGAATACTTTTATCCCGCGAACCGCCGGCTGTGGGGCAACCTGAACCAGCCGAACCATCAAGCGACGATTCAGGGCCTGGCGCTTGTGGCGGCGATCTGGCTGGCTACGCGTGGCTGGCTCCAATTCCCGAGTTGGCTGGTGGCGACGCTGTTGCTTGAAAGCGGCATCGCGCTGTCCGGATCGCGGACGGGCCTGGTTCACGTGGGACTTGCCGCGGGCTATGCACTGATTGCGGCGGCGATGGCACGCGGTACGCCACGCGGCTCCAGCCCGATGCATCGCGCGCCCGGACTCATCGCCGCAGCCATGATCCTGGTCGTGGGAAGCCTCGCGATGCAGGCTGGCATCAAGGAAGCGGGACGTGCGTTCGACTGGCAGCTATTCGATACCGTCGCGCAGATGCAGGCCGGCAACCAGATGTCGGCGCGCGGCGCGTTGTGGGCGCAGGCACTGGCGATGTTCCGCGACCATCCTTTGTTTGGCGTGGGTTATGGTGAATTTGGCTGGGTCCAGTTCCAGGAAGCGGCGCAGGTGCGTGTGGTGGCCGAGATGTCGCTGCATGCCCACAACGCGGTGCTCGACCTGATGGCCAAGACGGGCGCGGCGGGCACGGCGGGCGTGGCGCTGGTGCTGGCGGCGTGGCTATGGCGCGTCTGGCGCGCGCGGATCTGGCAAGGGTCGGCCGAGGCGCGTGTCGCCGCAGCGCCCGTGCTGGTCTGGCTGGCGATGCTCGCGGCGCATTCGATGCTTGAATACCCGCTGCACTATCTTTATTTCTTCCTGCCGTTCTGCTTCATGCTGGCGTGGTTGGAGCCGGCGGGTTTCGGTGGCCGCTTGCCGCGTCGGGCTGCATGGCTGCTGGGCGTTGTGTTCGTGGTGGTCTCGGGAATCGTGTTGGCGACGATGTGGCAGGACTACAAGCGTGTAGAGACGCGCGAGTATGCCAGCGACGCGCACCGTGACAACTTGCCGATGCCGCGCTGGTGGTTCCGCCAGCATGCAGCGTCCGATGTGTCCGAACGGACCGCGATCACCGCAGCGAACGCCCGGACGCTGTTGCCCGGGCACATGGCGGCGTTGCACCTGCTACCTACGCCGACGATGATTCGCCGCACGGCCTGGCTGCTGGCCCTGACTGGCGAGCAGGAGCGCGCCCGGCTATGGATGGAGCGGTTGCGCTTCTACTATCAGGGCGACGAGGCCGCGCAGTTTGCCGCGCTCGTGCATGACTGCGATGCCATACCGTCGCGCCAGCGCCCGCGCGAATTCTGCACCTGGGCAACGCACCGCGAGCGCCAGCCGAGCAACGGCAACTGACGCTGACGTTCGCGCCTTGCGTTAGCGGACATATCCGGGTGGCGGAGGTGGCGGGTAGTAGGGCTGGTAGTTGGCGGGGGGCATCGCAGCGCGGGACGGTGGCGGCGAGTTGACCATCTGCCCGTACACCGGCACGCGGTTGCCGCTCGCGTACATGCACTGCACGTAGGCCGCGTCGTAGCGCTGCTGGGAGCCGTAGCCCGCGTTGTACGAAGTTCCGGCCCCTACCGCAGCGCCAGTCAACAGGCCGACACCCGCGCCCACGGCAGCCCCAGCACCGCCATCGAACGCCGCACCCGCAGCCGCGCCCAGCGCCGTGCCGATTGCCGCGCTGCCGACGGCCGCCGCGTTGGCATTCTGCTGTGGGCTCGTGCCGCCAATCTGTCCAAACGCATACTGGCGGCAGTTATAGTCGTCGCCCCGGAACTGATCGAACGACTTGTTGGTGCCCGGCAACGCCATCACGCTCGGCCCCGATGGCATCACGGCACAGGCGCCCAGCGCGCTGGTAGCCACGAGCAGCAGGCAGACGGAACGGGTTCTCATGACGTGGCTCCTGGCAAGGCGGACGAAGATGCGGCGGGTCTGCCCGGCACAGGTGTCGAGGACGATGGCGCGCGCGGTTGTTCGCGTTGCCAGCCACCCGGACATTCCTTCACGTACGGAAAATAGCCCTGCGGCTGATTGCAGTAGTACCACCACGCATTGGGCGAGGTGCCATCGGTCAGCGTCGGATTCCCATCGCTGCCCTGCTCGATGTACTGCGGCGGATTCGGCGCCGGCACGGCTACGACTGCCGGTGCCGGATAGTAGCCCGGACCATAGACCGGACCATAAGCCGGCCCATAGTAGGAGCCGTATGGTCCCCATCCCGGTCCCCACGCAGGTCCCCAGCCGGGGCCCCATCCTGGGCCGTAGCCCCAGCCCGGTCCGACATAGACACCCACGCCCACGCGCGTGCGGGCCTCGGCGGTTGTGGTGAAAGCGACCGCACCGATTGCGGCCAGTGCCAGCGCCAACTGGCAGAGCTTGCGCCCGTTCATGATCGTTACCTCGAAATCCTGCCGAACACCTGCATAACGCCCGATCCCGCCGCCTGGGATACCGGCGCCGGCTGCGGAATTGTTACGTTCTATTCAATATCAATTTGCCTGAGGCAGGCGCACGGGAGCGCTTTCCGAAATGCGGCGTTACCGTTATTACGGGCAGGACAAGCGCCGGATGCTATCCCTGCGGACCCGCCACCCAGTCGCCCGACTTCCCGCCATGCTTCTCCAGCAGCTTCACATTGCCGATGACCATGCCGCGATCGACGGCCTTGCACATGTCGTAGATCGTCAGCAGGGCGATCTGGACGCCGGTGAGTGCTTCCATCTCCACGCCGGTCTGGCCCTGGGTTTCGGTGCGGACGATGCAGGCGACGGTCGCGCTGGGTTCGTCGAGGGCGAAATCCACGGCCACGCGGGTCAGCCCGATGGGGTGGCACAGCGGAATCAGGTCGGAAGTGCGCTTGGTGGCCATGATGGCGGCCACGCGGGCGATGCCCAGCACATCGCCTTTCTTGGCGTTGCCATCGCGCACCAGCGCGAACGTCTCGGGCTGCATGGTGATCGTGCCAGTCGCCACGGCCACGCGGTGCGTGCTGGCCTTGCTGCCAACATCCACCATATGGGCCTGGCCGGCATTGTCGAAATGGGTGAGCTGACTCATGGGTGCGAACGCTTGGAAAGTGGAGGGTGCGGGCGACGAACTGGCCAGGAGGGCTTGCCCGATGGGAACGTCATCAAGAGGCCGCTATCATAGCAACATGCCAAAGACTCCATGGCCTCGCCGCCTGCCCGTCCGGTCGAGTGCCCGCGCTGCCGATTCCGCCGTGCCCGCTCCGTCCGCCGTCCGCGCGTCACTTTTGACGCGTGGGGTGGCGGCTGCGCTCGTGATGACGCTCGCGGCCCCCGCGTGGCCGCAAGGCACCCCATCGCGGGCACCCCAGGTCTCGGCGGCCTCGTCGCCCGCTGCAGCCGCCAACGCGCGGTTGTCCACTGCACCGGTGGCGTCGCTGGGGCCGGCATTGAGCGGCGATGTCAGCGATCAGGTCTTCGACAACCTGAACCGCAGCGTGCGCGCCGGGCAGAAGTCAGACTTCGGGCTGCGCAGCGGCAATACGGTGGTGGAGTCGTCGGGCATCCAGTTGCCGGACCTGGGCGACCCTTCCACGGCATCGCTGTCGCCCGACATGGAGAAGCGGCTTGGCGACCGCATCATGCGCAGCATCCGGCGCGATCCGGACTACGTGTCCGATGCCTTGCTGAACGATTACCTGAATGCGCTGGGTTACCGGCTGGTGCAGGCCGCGCGCAGGCAGAACCTGGCGGGTTCCAACGGTGCGGGCACGTTTGCCACGGGCTTCGAACTGTTCGGTGTGCGGGATCGCTCGATCAACGCCTTCGCCATGCCAGGCGGTTATATCGGCGTGCATACGGGTTTGCTCGTGCAGTCCGAGACCGAGTCCGAGTTGGCCTCGGTGCTCGGCCACGAAATCGGCCACGTCACGCAACGGCATATCGCGCGCGGGATCACGAGCCAGGACCAGTCGATGTGGATCGCCCTGGCGTCGATGGTGCTGGCCGGTCTGGCCGCCACCAAGAGCGGTGACGCGGCGGCGGCGCTGGCCATGGGCGGGCAGGGCGCCGCCGTGGCCAATCAGTTGTCGTTCTCGCGCGGCGCGGAGCGTGAGGCGGATCGAGTCGGGTTCCAGATCATGACCTCGGCGGGCTTCGATCCGCAGGGCATGCCCGATTTCTTCCAACGGCTGCAGCGCGTGACCGGGATTTCAGACACGTCCGTGCCGGCCTATGTGCGCACCCACCCGCTTACGTCCGAGCGGATCGCGGACATGTCCGACCGTGCGCGCCACATCGCTCCGCGCAAGGTCGCCAACACGCCCGACTACGAGTTCGCGCGCGCCCGGGCCGCCGTGGTGCAGTCCCCCGCGCCCAGTGACCTGCGCAACCTGCTGGCTTCGTTCCAGGCCCAGACTTCCACTGCCTCGCCCATACGTCTGCCCGCGATCTACTACGGCATGGCGTTCGCCAACCAGAAGCTGGGCCGTTTCCAGGACGCGGAGAAGGCGTTGATGGAGGCGCGTCGGCTCTACGGCAACATTCCCGGCGTGACGTCGGGCACGCCGATGCTCGACGTGATGGCCGTGGAACTGGCGCGTAACGAAGGCCGTATCCAGGATGCATTGAACCAGTCGGCGGCCACGCTGAAGGCGTTTCCGCTCTCCCACGCCGCTGCGCTGGCCTATGCGGATACGCTGGTCGCCGCGGGCCGCCTCAACGATGCCGTGGCGTTCCTGAGATCCCGCACGCGCGAGGAAACGGGGCGTTCGGAATGGTGGGAGTTGCTGGCGCGGGCCTACGCTGCGCAGGGCAAGCGGCTGCAGCAGCATCAGGCGCTGGCCGAGAAATATGCGATGGACGGTTCGTACCAGGCCGCCATCGAGCAGTTGCAGATTGCACGCAAGGCGTCCGATGGCGATTTCTATACGCTGTCGGAGGTCGATGCGCGGCTGCATCAGTTGCAGCTGCAGTACAAGGAGGATCGGCAGGATAGCAAGGGGATGCCGAACTGACGTTCGGTTCAATCTACCGCTGGTTTGTAGTGGTCAAGTAATCTTGGACACTTTTTCAGGCAGACCTACTCTTTAAAGCCTCGTACTCGGCCGGCGGCATGTCTTGCGTCGCCGAGTGAAGCCTGCGATGGTTATAGAAGAACAACGCGTAG